>JAABUV010007706.1_pt1 | contig 11184 bp, 10 predicted proteins | sample 5559971 | NCBI WGS metagenome assembly JAABUV01 (sample SAMN10711881, study PRJNA513362) | rock metagenome | isolation source: Antarctica rocks | place: Antarctica: Victoria Land, Knobhead nord | collected 2015-12-19
CAGCCCGAAGCGGCACCTGATGCTCCCGGCGGCGGTCGCCGCGATGGTCGTCCGGCGGCACCAGCTTGCCTCTCTTGACGGGTGCGCACACCCGCGTCCCGCTCCGCGCCGTCCTACGACTAGCGCACGATCCTGTAGCGCTGCTACCCGGACCCCTGATCCTGCTGCCGCCGCTGATGCCGCTCTGCGCCGCGGCCGGTCCCATCAGGTCCTGCACCCACACGACGAGCGGCACACCGGCTCGGCCGGCGATGCGGGCAGCCGCAGCCGCCCCGGCCAGGCTGGGGATCACGACGAGGACCACATCCGGTCGCCAGGGCGGATGGTGCGCACTGACGTGCAACCCGAAGCTGAGCTCGTACGCGCCTCGGGTCAGCGCGCTCTGCCGTGAGGGGACGTAATGGCGCAAGCGCCGGACGCGTACGCCGGCGTGTTCCTCATCTGTGAACAGCCGTCCTGCGTACTCCGGCGGGACCGTCCAGTGCGGGTAGTGCGGAACCCCGGCGAGGACGAACACTTCAGCGCCCTGTTTGGCCAGGTGGGCGCGGGCGTGCGATGTGTACGGCGCGATCCCAGCGTGTTCGGGTGCGTAGTTGATGCCGACCACCAGAACGCGGCGTCCGCACAGGTCAGGGTCCGGCATGAGCGCAGGGTAGTGATGTGGCCGCTGCACCGCAGCGACGATTGCTACAGCCGGGCGTCGCTCGCGGCGTGCTCCAGGAACCACCCGTAGGTCGCCGCGATCCCATGGCCCAGCTCGATCTCCGCTGCGCCTCGCTCAACCGACACAGCACTAGACCTTGTTTGGGCCGAACGCGACGCCCGCACGGCAGAGGACGTTCGCGAAGAACGTGGCCTCACCCGTACGCACGGCGAAGCTCACCTCCCGGGCCCGCGACTTGAAGACTTCATGCTCGATCGGGTCCGGGTCCAGCCCCAGCGCTCGTAGGTGCTGGTGCACGACCGGGTTCGCGCTGAGCACGTCCTGGGAGACCCAGCTGTGCTCAACGACAACGTCCGCGAGCACCGTCGAGGCCACGTCGGCGAAGGCGGCCTGGCCGTACCGGTAGCCAAGGTCAATGCAGGGTGTGGTGGGGGCGAGCGGCAGTCCTGCATCGCAGATCACGAACGTGTCAGTGTGCCGGAGGCCGGCGAGGCGCCGAGCCAGCTCTGCGTGGATGATGCCCTCACGCATCACGAGACAATGCCCCCATCTCCCGGTCCAGCGCCGCCAGGTCTGGGTAGGATTCCTGTGCGCCGGCCTTGCGCACAGCGTAGGAGCCAGCGACGCTGGCCCATCGGGCGGCCTCGAGCAGCGGGACGCCGGCCGCGAGCTTCGCGGCGAGGACGCCGGTGAAGGCGTCGCCCGCTCCGGTGGTGTCGACCACGGTGGCAGGAAGCGCTGGTATCTGGGTTGAGCGGCCGTGGCCGTCGGTGACCAGGGCGCCGGCGGCGCCAAGCGTGGTGATGACGGCGCCGACGCCGCGCCCACGCAGCGCGTGGTGGGCCTGCTCGAACGCTGCCGGGCTGTGGAAGGGCTCGGGCATCCGGGCCACGACGGCGAGCTCGTGCTCGTTGACCACGAGCACGTCGCAGCGCGCAAGCAGCGCGTCCGACAGGTCGGCCGCCGGTGCGGCGTTCAGCACGAGGATGCCGGTGGAGGCCGCGGCCGCGCCAAGCACGATATCCTGCGGAATCTCCAGTTGCGCCAGCACGACGGCTGCCGTCCGGCCGGCACCGGACAGCGGGTCGCCGCGGTCCGGCCAGTCCTCGTTCGCTCCGGGCACGACGACGATGGTGTTGTCCTGCTCGGCGACAGTGATCCAGGCTGTGCCGGTGGGCTTCCCGGCAATGACCGCGACGGCGCTCACGTCGACGCCACGGCCAGCGAGCGCATCTTTCGCGGATCCGCCCTCGGGGTCGGACCCGACCTGCGCGAACAGACGCACGGCAGCCCCGGCGAGTGCGGCGGCAACAGCCTGGTTGGCGCCTTTGCCACCGGTCTGTGAGCGCGCGGCGGTGCCGCGCACGGTCTGGCCCGGCGCGGGAAAGACGTCCGCAATCACCACGTGGTCGGTGTTGATCGAGCCCACCACGAGCACTGACCCGTGATGGTCAGGCATCAACGTCCCCGGCGATCGCGCCGGTGATCAGGCCGACGAGTTCGGGCCCGGTCGTGTCCGCCACCTGTCGGTAGGCGGCTGCCCGGCCGCGGCGAAGTACCCAGGCGCTGTCGGCTACCCGCAGGACCTGTTCCATGTCGTGGCTGACGAGCAGCACGGTCACCCCAGACTGGTGCAGGCGCCTGATCAACTTCTCCACCGCAGCCGTCTCTCGGACGCCCAACGCCGCCGTGGGCTCGTCCATGATCACCAGCGTCGTTCCCCAATTCGCCGCCCGGGCGATGGCGACGCTCTGCCGCTGACCTCCTGACATCCGGCGCACCGTGGTGCGTACGTTGGGTACGTTGACGTCGAGGTCGGCCAAGATCTTCTCACTTTGCGTGATCATGGACTTCTTGTCGAGCACCTGGAACGGCGGGAAGCCCGCCGTGAGCTCGCGGTTGAGGTAGAGGTTCTGCCAGACCTGGAGATCCTCGATCAGCCCCAGGTCCTGGTAGACCGTCTCGATGCCCAGCCGACGGGCCTCGTCCGGTGAGCCCAGCCGGATCGGTGAGCCGTTGAAACGGATCTCCCCACGGTCCGGCGGGTGCACGCCCGTCAGGCAGCGCACCAGGGTCGACTTGCCGGCCCCGTTGTCCCCCAGCAGCGCCGTGACCTGGCCCTCGGCGAGCGTGAGATCGACGCCCTGCAGGGCCTGGACGGCGTCGAAGGACTTGGTGACGCCGCGGATCTCGACCAATGGCGCAGCAGCGTCGGGAGCAGGAGGCCGCTGCTGGCGGCCGTCGTTCACCTCGGTCATGAGGTCCTCACTTTTGAAAGCGTGAGATGAAGGCCGCGCCGAGCACCACGGTTCCCACCGCGACCGGTTGGTAGTTCTGGGAGACGCCGACCAGCGTGAAGCCGTTGATCAGGCTCTGCAGAAGCACCGCGCCGGTGACGGAGCCGAACACCGAGGCTCGGCCGCCGAACAGGCTTGACCCGCCGAGTACGACCGACGCGATCGAGCTGAGGAGCAGGTCTGTCTGCAGGCTGGGGTCGGCCCCGCCGGTACGGGCGACCAGGAGCACCCCGGCCACACCGGCAGCCAGCCCGGAGCACAGGTAGGCCAGCAGCCGCATCCGCGAGACGTTGATCCCCGTTCCCCGTGCGGCCTCGAGGTTGCCGCCGGTGGCCAGCAGGTGGGTGCCGGTCCGGGTGCGGAACAGCAGGAACGCCACGAGCAACGCGGCGAGGATGGCCACGAGCCAGAACCAACGGACCGGTCCGACCCCGTTGAGGGCCAACCCCTGCAGGAACGACGACGACACGGGCACGGTGTTCCCGCCGGTCAGCAGCAGGGTCATGCCGCTGACCACCGACAGCGAACCGAGCGTGACGATGAAGTCGGTCATGTTCAGCTTCGCCACGAGCAGGCCGTTGACCAGACCGACGGCTCCGCCTGCCAGGACCGCAAGCACGATCGAGGCGAACAGCCCGGCGCCGTGCGTGAAGGCGTAACCGAGCACGGCGGCTGCCCACGGCAGGTTGGAGCCCACCGACAGGTCGATGCCCGCCACGGTCACCACCAGCTGCTGGCCCATCGCCAGCAGGATGAGGATCGAGGCGGAGACGAGCAGGTCCGTGATGTTCGCGACAGTCAGGAAGTTCGGCGTCGCGATGAAGAACCCGAGGAAGACCAGGAGCAGGCCGATCGGTGCCGCGAAGCGGGCCACGGACGCCACCGAGAGCCGACCGCCGGCTGGCCTGGCGGCTGGAAGTGCCTCAGCCATGGCTCGAGCTCACTTCCCGCCGGAGGTCATGCCGGTAATCGGGTTGGCGTAGGGCACGATCGGCTGCGGGAACGCAGCGATCGCGGCAGCGGCATTGGCCTTGGTGATCAGCTGGATCGGCGCGACCACGCGGGCCGGGACGGACTGCTTCGCCACCAGCTTCATGCAGGCCTGGACCGCGAGCTGCCCCTCGGCGTAGGGGTACTGCGAGATGGTGCCGCTGAGGGTGCCGGCCTTCGCGGCCTGCAGAGCAGCCGTGATCCCGTCGACGGAGATGATCGAGATGCCGGTCTTGCCGGCGTTCTTGACCGACTGCGCGGCGCCGAGGCCCATCGTGTCGTTGGCGGCGAAGATCCCCTTGATGTCGGGGTGCGCCCGCAGGATCGCGTCCGTGACCGTCTGCGCCTTCGCCTGGTCGTAGTCGGCCGGCTCCTTGGCGACCACCTGCAGCTTGTCCCCGGTGACCGAGGCGAGGCCCTTCTCGCGGTTGATGCCGTTCTGCTCCCCGGCGATGCCCTGCAGAACTGCGATCTTGCCCATGCCACCCATCCGGGCGAGCAGCGCCTTGCCGGCCTGTTGGCCGGCGGACAAGTTGTCCGAGCCGATGAACGACGCGTACGACACTCCCGCCGCCTTGGAGGCGCCCGGGTCGATCTGTGTGTCCAGGTCAAGGATCGGGATCTTCTTGCGGGCGACCGGCACGAGCGGGGTGATCACGTTGGTCGCGTTGACGGGTACGACACCGAAACAGTTGTAGTCCTGCCCCGCCAGGGTCGAGATCTTCGCGGTCTCGCCGGTGGAGTCGGTTTCCGAACTACCTGCCTGCACGTTCACCGAGACGCCCCGCTTCTTGCCCTCGGCGATGGCGCCGTCGCGCAACGCTGCCCAGTAGGGGTTGGTGAAGTCACGGGTGACGATGGCGATCCGGGCCTGCGTGCCCCCGCCAGCCGATGCTCCACCGCCAGCGGGCGTCCCGCTGCTGGACGAGCCGCCCCTGCCACACGCGGAGGTCAGGAGTAGTGAGACCCCAACCATCGTCAGTGCTGCGGGGCGCCGGGACCCGAGGCCGTATCTGTGCTTCACCGTGTACATCTTGTGGTCCTTTCTCGAGGTGGTGCGGGGTGAGCAGGTGCCGTCGTCGGCAGCGATCAGGGGGGTGCGTCGCTGGTCGTCGCGACGGTGCAGGAGCTGCGCAGCACGAGCCGGCAGGCCGGGCTGGTACTGGAAGGGGGCTCTTGGCGCAGGAGGGCGAGCATGGCTCGTACGGCCGCGGCGGCGAGCTCCGCGACCGGCTGGGCGATGGTGGTGAGCGGCGGGTCGAACAGGTCGAACCAGGGCGCGTCGTCGAACCCGATGAGCGAGATGTCGTGCGGAATACGGAGGCCGGCACGGCGCAGGCCCTTGATCGCGCCGATGGCCATGAGTCCGTCAGCAGCAAACAGGGCGGTTGGGCGACGCCGCCTGCGCAACAGCTCCTCGACGGCCCGCTCACCGCTGTCCTGCCGGAAGTCGCCAGCGACCACCGCGATGTCTCGTCGGTGCACCCCGCGGGACACGAGGGCATCGCGCAGCAGGTCACGACGCTCCTGCCCTACCTGAGTCTCCAGCGGCGGCGCGATGATCCCGATCTGGCGGTGTCCGAGCGTGGTCAACAGCTGGGCCGCGTCCGCGAGCGCCTCGGCGGCGCTGCTGCGCACCACGGGACTGGCGAGCAAGTGTTCGACTGCCGGGCCCTCCCCTGTCACAGCGAGCGGCCGGTCCAGCAGGACGAGCGGGGCGGCAGCGGCGCCGGCGGCGCGGATCCCGGGCGTCATCGCGGCGGCGGGCACAAGCATCACACCGTCGACCTGACGACCGGCGAGCAAGCTCGACAGGTAACCGTCCTGCCGGCCCGGATCCTCATCTGAGTTGCAGAGCACCAACGAGTAGCCGGACGCTGCTGCACTCCGCTGGATGTCCCCGGCCAACTCCGCGAAGAACGGGTTCGCCACGTCGCTCACCACCAGCCCGAGCGAGTTCGTCTGCTCGGTCCGCAACGACCGGGCCGCGGCGTGCGGGCGGTAGTCCAGCTCACGGGCCATGTCCGCCACCCGCAGCCGGGTCGCCTCGGAGATGCGCGGACTGCCCGACAACGCCAGCGAGACCGTCGCCGGCGACACGCCTACCCGGCGGGCGACATCCCGCATGCGCACCGCCATGCCGCTCCTCCTGACAAGCCCAGGCTCGGGGGGAGAGGGCTCCCCCCGAGCCGTCTCCAGCTGAGGTCAAACGATTAACCGAACCGTACTGCGTGCTGGGTTTGGGGCGCAAGCCTCAGTCCACCGGGCACGTGCTCAAGCCTTGCTGCGACTCCAGGTCCGCAGCAGGTCCCCGCACTCCGGTCGCCCAATAGGGGACTTGACAGGTGCGCCAGCGGGGGCGTTATGTGAAATGGAGCTCGCGGAGGTCACCAGGTCCGGGTTCTGCTCGGTCGTCGTCACCCCCGCATAGCCCAACAGATGCGACACGCTCCGGACCGTACTGCAAACGTCCAACTCCGCTCGATCACGAGACGTAGGTTCCGGACGCCAGTTGCGCTACACGAGCAGCCACCGCGGCACGCTCAGAAGCGCGCCGATCACGCTTACGACTGGGCCTGCTGATGGACCGGCTCAGAAACGAGCGATTGCGGGACGTCTTCGTGGCGCGCGTACACCCGGTCTTATGCCCGCTCGGGACATCGCCGCAGAGCGGTGGAGCGCCCGCTCAAGTAGCCGATGAGCGGATGCCGGCGCCGACGTCGGCCACGCCCGGCGACGCAGGAGAAGGTCACCAGCGTGGCTGCGTCGCACAGGACGTTCCTGTGGCCGGAGGTGGCCGCGCGGGTTCGGGGCGGCTGCGGGTGCGCCCCCACGCCGCGTGGCCATTGGGGACACAGGCAAGCTCGACCCAGCCACGCTGACGCCTGTCCGCGGCAGCTTGTACCGCCTCGGATGCGGCGACCAGCCACTCAGACGCGGTCCCGCCCGACGTCGGCGACGAAGCCGGCCGATACCCGGGTCGACGTCGAGGGGCACTCTGGTTCCCCTTTCCAGGCCTGAGACCCGGACACTGACCGTCGGCGGCGCGTTGCTCGCGCTCTGGCCCACCCGGAGTTGCGCCTGCTTTCGTCGGGCAGGCGTGCTACCCCAGAGACATGCCGCCACGGAAGCTGCGTCCCGAGCTGCTGAGGCATCTCATCGACGAGTTCGGCGTCGCGGGCCAGCAGGCCGGGGACTACCTGCGGTCCGCCGAGATTCTTGTGGTCGAGGACGTCCTGCCGAGCTCGGGCTCTCACGTCGCCTTCGCCCTGCGCGCGGCGCTGCTCGCGCTGATGGGAACCGCTGACGCGACGCAAGGCGGCCAGTGGAAGCACGCGTCGCGTGCTGTTGCGGATGCCAAGGTGCGGTTCGGTTAGCAGTTGCCGGTCCACCGCTGCTTCCTCGTCCTGGAGGCCAGCCACGATGCACCGCGGGGTGGGCAGGACCACTCGCAGGACGACGTCGCCGATCCTCAGCTCCTGCCCGGGCACGGGATCGCTCTCGCCGGGGTCGACCTGCAGGTCGACTGCGGACAGGGCGATGACGTCCTGCCCGTCCACCCGGTAGACCATCTCCACGTCCTTGACGTGGACCGCGAGGCCGGTCACGGCGCCGCCTCCCTGAGCACTCCGGGCGTGGCCTGCCGGAGTAGCCCGAGCGCAGCGCCGACAGCCGTGACCAGGACCACGACGGTCAGCCCGGCCAGGAACAGCACCAGGCCGTCGACATGCGGTGCGTACCGCAGGTCCGGCGGTCCCGGGTCGGGCAGCTCCGGCACGGCGGGCAGCACCAGCGTCGCGGCGGCCAACCCGCCCAGCACGCCGAGAAACAGGGCAGTGCCCAGCACCAGCAGCTGCTCGGCGACGGCCGCGACCAGCAGGCTCCGACGGGGGACCCCGACAGCGAGCATCGCGGCCATCTCGAACGCCCGCCTCCGACCGGACAGGTAAAGCGCGACCGCGGTGGCCGCCGCCGCCAGCAGCGCCGCGAGCACCCCGGCGTAGGCGAACAGCTCCAGGCCCAGGGCCGGTGCGGTCCGATCCAACAGGGACCGCCGGGCCGCCGTCGTACGGACCTCGACGACCTGCAACCCGGCGGCGCGCAGCCGCTGCGTCGCGTCGGCGCGCCGTCGGACAGCCACACCTGCTGCTCGGCGAACTCCTCGAACCGGGGCACCGCCAGCCGGACGGCATCGAGGTCCACCAACGTCGCCTCCCGCCCCTGCTGGGGGACGACCCGGAGGGCCGGTTCGGCGGTCATCGGCAGCGGCGGCCCGGTGAAGTTCGACACCGACGGCCGATCCGGGTGCTCGAACAGGTCCGGCCCGGACGCGACGTGCAACGGCCAGGCGAACGCGCTGCGCAGCAGGACCGCCGTCCCCCCGCCGCCCACCGCGAACCGCCAGTCCACAGCCGCCGGCGACGGAAAGGTCGACGGGTACCGCTTGCCAGGCCGTGCCCGCGCGCTCGACCACGCCAGTCAGCCGCAGCTGACCGGTCAGGTCGCGCTCCGAGGAAGGCCGGACCAGGCCGACGACGACACCCGCCAGCGTGCAGCCCCCGGAGCAGCCGCTGACCCGCGCGGTGTAGCGGCCGGACCCCCTGGCGCAACCGGCCCAGCGGTGCGCTCACCTGCTCGCTACCCCGGCTGAACAGCAGGTGCAGCTCAGCGGGCAGCGCCGGCGGTCGCACCGTCGTCACGCCCAGCCCGACCTCCTGGCCAGTGATCCGGACCGGCGGCGGGGCGCTGCGGCCGATCCCGGCCGCCACCTGACCCAGCGGCTGGTCGGCAAAATCCGCACGTCAGTGCGCAACCCGCGGCAGGGCGTCGCTGTCGACCGCCAGCACGGTCCCGCGTAAGCCCCCGAACGGCAGCCAGCGCTCGACCGCCATCGCCCAACGGCCCTGCGGGTCGACCTGCCGCACCACCTGGCGCAGGTCCGCGACCCCCTCCGTACGAACCACCAGCACCGTCGGCGCCCCCACGTCGGTCGCCGCCCGCTCGCCCCGGTTGCCGGCCGCGACCAGCGACCCGTCCACCGCGAACGTCGAACCCCACCGCTACGGCAAGCAGCGCCGCCAGCCGCAGCCCGGCCGGACGACGGGCCACCGTACCCACCGCCAGGAAGACGCCGAGGCGCCGGCAGCCCCGCCGTGCAGCCGGGCACATTAGCACCTGCCCGGTCCGCGCGCACGTCGCGAGCTGCGGGTGCTAGCCCCGGACCTTGGTGTAGCCGAACGCCGCGCCCTGCTTCTTGCGGACATTTGCGTGTCAGGCCCGCCGACGTCCATCAAGGTTGCGCGGTGGATCCGGGGTAAGGTTTGGCTGGCCTCTTGACGCGTACATGCCGCAGAGGAGGACGCGTCGACCGGCTGACCACTTCGACGTGTCGACCCGGCTGAAGTAGGACGGACACGCCGAAGCCGTTGTCGGCTCCTGCCGTAGAGTGCGAGAGAAGGACAGCAGTTGACTCAGCGCGGGATCCATATCGGTGAAGCTTTCGCTGGCGACGGGGACAACGTCGCCCACGTCAACCTGGTCATCGGGGACCGCGCCGCGCTCGGCCCCGCATGGGCGATAGCGCTTGCTAGTCCGGCAGTGGGCCATGTGCCCTTTGTGACAGTCATCAAGCCCGGCGTTCCCGTCAAGCCGATGACGCTTTTCGTGAGCAAGGCGTCCATCGCCAACGACCGGCACGGCATTTTGACGTGGGGAGCAGCGCAAGCGGGCGTGGCGATCGGCATGAGCGACGCCGTGGCCGCTGGCGAAATTCCAGTCGATCAAGTCGAGGACCTGGTCGCTATCGCCGCCGTGTGGGTCAACCCGGCGGCGGACGACGCCGAGGCGATCTTCTGGAACAACGTGAAGTCCACCCGGGACGCTGTCACTGCCGCCGTGCACCATCTGCCGTCTGTCGAGGAAGTGCTGGCCGCCCGGTCGGACTGTCAAAACCCGTTCTTTGACCCTCGGAAGCTACTCGCGGGCGGCCCACCTGAGCTCGCCTGACAGAGCCACCCGTCGAGGCCGCTGACACAATAAGGCTCTTTTCGATACGCGGGCAACCACGCGTGTCCCGCGGGCAAGCCGCAGGTGACGGGTCGTCCTTCGTCGTCGCTACTGTGCACAAGTTCTTCCCGACCCTGCTGGGCAGCCGTTGTCGCTGTCAGCGACTACCCATCCGCGCCTGAGGTGCTGAGTGCAGTTCGACACCGGCCACCTAGTGGTCCGTCTCAGTTTTGAGTGACTACTCGGTCGAGGGTGGTGCGGGCTCGCTGGACTTTGGCGAGGATGGATTCTGCGGTGGCGGTCCAGATGTAGGGCTTGGGGTCGTTGTTGGTGGCGGCGAGGTATGTCTCGATGCTGGCGATGAGGTCGGGGACGCTGCCGAAGATGCCGCGTCGCAGGTTCTTGTCGGTGAGGTCGCGGAACCAGCGTTCGACCTGGTTGAGCCAGCTTGAGCTCGTGGGGGTGAAGTGCAAATGGAAGCGCTTGTGCCGCTTGAGCCAGCGTTCGACGTCGGGGTGCTTGTGGGTGGCGTAGTTGTCCAGGATCAGGTGAATGCCAAGGCCTTTGGGGACTTGCCGGTCGATGGTGCGCAGGAAGGTCAGGAACTCCTCGTGCCGGTGTCGGGACAGACATTGCCCGATGACCTTGCCGGTCAGGACGTCCAGGGCCGCGAACAGGGTCGTGGTGCCGTTGCGCTTGTAGTCGTGCGTCATGGTGCCGGCCCGGCCCTTGGTCATCGGCAGCGATGCCTGGGTCCGGTCCAGGGCTTGGATCTGGCTCTTCTCGTCCATGCAGAGCACGACGGCTCTGGCCGGCGGGTTGAGGTAGAGGCCCACGACGTCGATGAGCTTGTCCTGGAAGTGCGGGTCGTTACTGACTTTGAAGTTGTCGACCCGGTGTGGCCGCAGGCCGAGCTCGGACCAGATCCGCTGCACGGTGGCGGGGCTGACCCCGACCCGCTCGGCCATCGTGCGGCACGACCAGTGCGTGTGACCTTCCGGCCGACAGGTCGTGGTCAGCTCGACGATCAGGGCGGTCTTCTCCTCCGAGATCGAGGGTTTGCGTCCTCGCCCCGACGCGACTTTGCCCCAGTCAGCCAGCCCCTGCTCCGTGAAGGCCGCTCGCCAGGCCCGCACCGTCACCGGGGTGACGCCATGCTTGAGGGCGATCACGCTGTTCGCGATGCCATCAGCCGCGTCGAGCAGCACTCGAGCGCGTCGCACCTCC
>JAABUV010007707.1_pt1 | contig 11184 bp, 9 predicted proteins | sample 5559971 | NCBI WGS metagenome assembly JAABUV01 (sample SAMN10711881, study PRJNA513362) | rock metagenome | isolation source: Antarctica rocks | place: Antarctica: Victoria Land, Knobhead nord | collected 2015-12-19
CGACGTTCTTGGCTTCGGCTCGTACGAGACGGCATGGGCCTGGCTGCACAAGCTCCGCCGGACCATGGTCCGCCCCGACCGTGAACTGCTGACCGGCACCGTCGAACTCGATCAGAGCGTCCTGGGCGGCACAAGCCACGGCAGGAAAGGAGCTTCCAGCGACAAGAGCGGCACTTCGCCTCCCTGCACCGCGACGCGTTCGTCGGTGTCTGGCTGCTGTGCTGGACGCGGCGCAACGACACTGGCTGGCACGATCACGACCTGTCGGCGGGGGCCGTCGCCGTGGTACAGGGGGCGCTGGTCGAGAGCAACCCGCGCATCGGCGGCCACCATAGGAAGACCGTGGTGTCGGCCGGAACCTCCTTCCACTTCGGCGCAGACCATCTACACCGCCTCACCGGCGCCAGCGACGACGCGATCTCGGTCCACGTCTACTCCCCGCCGCTGTGGCGCCTCGGGCAGTACGACCTGAGCGCCGACGGCATCCTTTCGGCGCAGCTCGATCCGCTACCCCGATGAGTTCGTCCTGTCGACAAGGCCGCCGCCAGCGGGGTCAGTCACCGCGAGCCGGGGCAGTCAGCGCGGCCAATTGGGTCAGCAGCGCGACGCCGCTTATCAGGTCCGGTCCCAGCACCCGGTCGTTGGTACCGGCGGCCAGCTGTGCCGCGCAAAGGTCGAAGGCCGTGCGCACCGGGGCGTCGACCAGGCGGTCCGGCGCGCTACGAAGCGCACGCACCGCCGCTACCAGCTCGGTGGCCAGGACCAGCCCGACCAGTTCTACGGCCCGCGCGGCCGCCCGGGCCGCCTGCGTGGAGAAGCTGGCGTGTTCCTCAAAGCCCAGGCTGAGTACCGCGCTGCCGGCGGTCAGCGGCGCACTGAGCGCCCGGAGCTCGCTGAGCGCATCCTGCGCGACGTACTCCAAGATCATGATCCCGGAGCTGCCGGGCGGGCCGCCGGCCAAAAAGGCCGGCAGCCCGGTCATCGCCGGGTCGACCAGGTCCCCGAGTCGGGCAGCTGACAGGGCGGCGACCGGTAGCAGGGCGGCCCGGCTCTGATCCAGGGCCAGGGCGAGCTCGGCGGTGTGGAAGCCGCCGTGATGGAAGACCTCCTCGCCGCGGACCAGTGGGTTCTCCGAGGCGGCGTTCGCCTCCACCTCCACGACCCGCCGCAGGTCGGCTAGCGCGTCCAGGGCCGCGCCGGCGACCTGCGGCAGCGCGCGCAACCCATAGGGGTCCTGCAGGCGGCGGCTGGGTAGCCCCAGCTGCGGCTGTCCCAGCAGCAGGCGCAGATCGGCCGCGATCACCACGGCCCCCGGATGCCGGGCCGTGTGCACCGCTGCGGCGTACGCCTCCGGGGCCCCCTGCAGAGCGCAAAAGGACAGGGCCGCAACGACGGTCGCGGCATGCAGCAGGTCGTGCAGGTCCACGCACGCCAGCGCCGAGGTCGCCACGGTCAGGGCGTTACTGCTGATCAACGCGAGCGCGTCGCCGGTGCCCAGCGCAACCGGGGCGAGGTTGGCTGCTGTCCAGGGCAGTTCTCCCAGCAAGGTCAGCCCGAGTTCGGCCAACGCCGACAGGTCGCCGGTGCCGACCGCTCCCCACCGGTGCAGCTCGGGAAGCGCCACTTGGGCCAGGGCCTGGGCCAGCGCGTCGACCGGCGCCCGCCAGCCGTCGCTGGTGACGATCAGTCGGCTCCTGGCCGCCGCGGACCTGAAGCTCCGGGCCCGGATCGAGCCCTACGACGACCACGACCGGGCGGCCTTGACCCCGGAGCAGCAGGCGCAGCAATGGGCCGCGTTCGAGCAGACCAGCCAGGTCCTTGCAAGGCCCGCCGGGCTGCAACCGCCAGCCCGTGAGCGGCAAGAGTGGCCCGCCGCTGGATGCCCCGGCGCTGCTCGAGGTCCTGCAGCGCCACCGGGTGCAGTACGTCGTCGTGGGTGGCTACGCGGCCGAGCTGCACGGGTCGGTGCGCCGCACCGTCGACGTCGTGCTGCGCACAACGGCGGACAACCTCGAACGGCTGGCAGCCGCCCTGCGCGAGCTCCAGGCCAAGATCAGGACCGAGGGCCTGCCCGGCGGCTTGCCGTTCTCGCCCTCGGGGGAGGCCACGGTCGGGATGACCATGCTCAACCTCGTCACCACCCACGGTGAGCTCGACCTGAACTTCACGCCGTCGGGCACCAGCGGGTACGAGGACCTCCACACCGGCGTGACAACCTTCGACGTCGGCCGGGTCCAGGCCCAGGTCGCTTCCCTGGCCGACGTCATCCGGTCCAAGAGCGCCGCCGGCCGCCCAAGGACTTCGACGCCCTCCCTGCTCCACCAGCTCGCCGGCAGCAATACCGGCAATGACGGCACAGTTCTGGAGGCCACGCCCGTGTCGGCCCGAGACCTGGCCGGTGCCGGGCACCCCGACCCCGTCCAGCCCGTCACCGCGCAGGAGCTGGCCCAGGCCCGCATCGGCGCCGCCCGGCGCCAGGCCGCCGCTTCCAAGGCCGACGGGAAGCACCCGCCGACCCAGCGGTGACGGCGCAGGCTCCAAGCCCGGTGCGCCGCCGCCGAGCCTGCGCGTCGAGTCCAGGCCGCAGAGCCCCAGGACCACCACCATCACCCCTTCTTCAAGACTCCCCATGATCGTTTGTCACGGGCCCCCTGAAACTCGCACTTACCAAGGGTGACGGGCCGAGCCGCATCTTGCGGCACAGCCGCCGTCGTCGCGGCCGGCTTACGCCCCGCCTGTGGACGACGAAGGTTGTCCGCAGGTCCGTGCTCGGGCCGTCCTCGGGCAGGCCCGTGCTCCCACCGTGGGCGCGGCCCGCCCGGGGCCGATCGTTGATCACCGGAGGTTGCAGTGCCCGAGTCCGACCACCCGCACTTGCCCGATCACCTGACCGACCCGACCGACCCGACCGTCGGCCAGCAGTGGCCCTCGGACCCGCTGCCCGACCTCGAGCACGACCGCGAGGTGCTGTCGTGGCTGCAGTGCTCGCCGCAGCTCAGCAGCGACGTGAAGGGCTACCTCGTCGACGCATTGCTCGACTGGGCGCTGACTGGCCGCGGCTACCCGCAGATGGCCCTGCCCGACGCCGGCCCGGACTGCGTCCACCTGCAGGAGCTGCAGCAGATCATCGAGCGCATCCCGCAGCGCATCGCCGAGGCCGAGACGGTCGCCGACAAGCTCGAGCTCGGCCGCGCCGGCCGGCTGCTGTCGCGGGCGTTCTGGGCCGACTGGGACCCCCAGGGCGTCCAGGACGCCATCGACCGCGAGCTGATTATGGCCATGCCGTGGCTGGCCGGCCCGCCCGCCCCCTACGAGGTGCCGGACGGGTGGCCGTCGTGACCGGCTGGCGCCAGAACATCGACGACCTGGCCGGCGCCGTCGCTGACCTGCTCACCGACACCTCGGTGCGGACCATCCCACTGACCGACGCCGCGGGAACGCTCGCCTGCCGCGACGCGGTCGTGATCCAGCGCCGGCAGCTCGCCGGTGCCGTGGCCGACATGCCGCCGGTCGCGCAGGCCCGGCCGCTGCAGATGTTCGACGTCACGAACCGCCCAGCGCAGGCCCTGCAGCAGGTCCTGGCCGAGCTGCCCCGGGCCAGGCAGTTCGGGGCTGCGAACGTCAATACCTACTTCGAGAAGGGCCTGCCGCGATACGAGCAGCGCTGGCGCGACGCGGCCCGCGCCACGGTCGGGCTGGAGATCTTCGTCGAGGCCCTCAGCCGGGTTCCAGACCGCCACTGCTGGTCCGTGCTGCGGGACCTGGCCGACCTGGCCGCAGCGATCCCGGCCCTGGACCACGACCTGTCGGAGGCCGTCTTGCCGCTGCTCAAGGGCGAGGCGGACCTGGCGGTGCCGTACGCGATGCTCACCCATCCCGCCCACGACGCCGTCCGGGTCTGCTCGACCAAGATCCGCAGCCGCGTCCCAGCCGTCCCGCCCTCGACCACCCCGCCGCCGTCGATCCCGGCGGCCCTCGGCACCGGCGAGCTCGACAAGGCGATGAACCGCTACGTCCGGACCGTGCTGGACCGTGCCTCGAAGCTGTCGATCGGGGACTTGCGTGCGGTCACCCGGCTCCTGCAGGTCGGCGGCACGCACGCCGCGGTCGTGCTCGAGCGGGCGCAGCAGGCCGTCCCCGGTGCCGACGTCGCCGCGGCCGCTCTACGCCAGCTCGCGCCGCTGGCCGAGCAGCTGCGTGACAGCCCGGCCAAGACCCTCGGGCCAGAACAGCCTGGGCGTGTTGCGCGGCAGCGGCGAGCTGCTGGCCCGGCTGGGCGCCGTGGCCGTACAGGAACGCGCACTGCCCGGTGGGGCCAGCCACACGGCTGTGCGGCGCTTGGTCGCCCCGGCGCTGGAGTTCGCCAAGCACGTCCCAAACCTGGCCCGGGCACTGGAGATCGCCGTCCGCGAGTCCCTCGCCAGCGGCCTGATGCTCGTGCCGAGCGCGGCGGACAAGAGCAACAAGTCGAGACTGCTGTGGGTCCCGGCGAGCCGGGGGAGCGGTAGGAGCGGCGTGGACGGGCCGCCGGTCGTGCAGAAGCACGTGAGCGCCCTGGCCAGCGCAGCTGAGGGCATCGCCCCCGGTGTCAGGACCGCTCAGGCGGCGCTCGAGCAGCACCAGGTGCAGAACGTCGACCCGGCCCGCCAGGCCGCGGCCCAGGCGCGCAGCCACGTCGGCGCCGCCCGTGCGCAGCTGCGCGAGGTCCTCGGCCAGCAGGCGGGCCCCTTTCCACCACCGCTGAGTTCGCCGCTGCCCTCGCATCCGCGCCTGGCACCGGACGGGCCGGGATCCGGCCGAGGCCGCTGAACGAGCCTGCTGACCGACGAGAGCCCGCGCTCCCCACCACCGGGAGCTGGGGCTCTCGCCGTGTCCGGGGCCCGCGGCAGGCTCGCCGTGAGGGTCGAGACTCACCACGAAGGGAGCCGACCGGTGCAGTACCGCGTCACCTACCAACCCGCAGCCAAGCGCCCGGCCGAGATCATCGAGGCCGACCGTCGCAGCCTGGAGGCCGGCGGCACGAGCCTGGTTTTCCGGGCCGTCCAGCGCGTCGCCTTCCAGGAGCGCGAGGTCGTCGTCCGCCGCCTCGACGCCGGCACCGTGCTGGCCGTCGACCCCGGCTAGCCAGCCCGGTTGCCGGGGGGTACGTCTGGAGGCGGTCGACGCGCGCCGCGTCCCGCCGCCGGCCTCGCGAGGCCCGTGATGGAACCACCAGACCCAGAGAGCGGACCGCTGCTGTTCCCCCAGGTTGAGGTCGCCGAGTTGTTCGGCGTGGATGCCAAGACCGTCGGCCGATGGGCGTCACGGGGACTGTTCCGGATCCGCCGGCTAGTAGGGGGCGGGGTGTTCTGCCAGGCCGAGGTCCCCGCCCTGCACGCGCCCGCTCGAGAGGTCCGGGCATCGACGGTCCCTGACCCGGTTGGCTCCACGTCCGGGCTGCCGGCGAGCCCGCTGCCGCCGATCCGGTCCGGTCGCGTTGCAGCTGTGACAGCACGCGGCTGTCGGGTTGCCAGCCGCCGCGCTACAGCTCCATGACGAGCGCTGTCCGAGCCAGTCGGCGTGGTCGTTCCCCGGCCGGCTGAGCCCGCAGCGGGTCGTGACGGCGGGGCACCCGCAGCGATCAATGCCGTGCCCAGAGGTGCGGCCGACCACCCTTGCCGGTGAGGCGGCAGACGATGCCGTGAGGGCACGGAGCAAGGTATGCAAAGGGTTACCGTTCGGCCCGCTGCGCGGTCCGAACGGCTCCCCTTCGCGGGGCGCGACCGCGGGTCGCTGAGGGCTTTGTGTTCGCCCGGGCGCGGGCTCGCAGCAGGTCCAGGGCGGGGGTGTCGGCGTCGCCGGGGCGGTGGGTGCCGAGACGGAGTGCCGAAGAAGTTCATGATCGTTTGTCACAGGGGGGTCTACCTCGCACTTACCAAGGGTGAGGGCGCGGCCAGGTCGGTGGTGCCGGACCGGGGGAGCTGGTCGTGGTGGACGATCCGCCGTCGCAGGCGAGGGCTCCAGGCCGCGCTGAGCAGGGGGGCCGGCCTGGCGTCGAGGACGCGAAGGCGGCCGTCGCGGGGACGCCTGCGTCGCCGGCCCGGTACCGCGTGCGGCGGGCTCCGGCTCGGCCGCGGGCGGTGAAGGTGCTCTACGGCGAGGACGAGCTGGCGACGGTCGGGCGGGCGGCCGCGCGGGCCGGGTTGCGGCCGAGCAGTCACGTGGCGGCGGCGGCGCTGGCCAGTGCCCAGGGCGCCGAGCCACCGCCCTCGCAGAGTGAGTCCCGCGAGCTGCTGACTGAGCTGATGCAGACCCGGGCGGCGGTCCGGCGGTACGGCACGAACCTCAACCAGATCGCCGCGGCGATGACTCGGGAGTCACCGAGCCGCCGGTGTGGCTGGTGGCGGCGGTCGCCGGCGCGGAGCGGGCCACGGCCAGGATCGACGAGGCCGCGAGCGTGCTGGCCCGTCGGTTGGCCTGAGCTGGTGATCGGTCAGGTGCTGGCTCGCGGCTTCGGGGTGCGGGGGCTGCTGTACTACCTGTTCACCGAGGGGCTGGCCGGTGCGAAGGGCCTGGAGTCCGACCACACCGACGCCCGGGTGATCGCCAGCTGGGACGGCCGGCCAGACTCCGTCCAGCCTGGGCTGGGCGTGTCCGGCAAGCGGGACTTCACCGAGCTCGCCGACCGGCTCAACGAGCCGGTCGCGCCGCTGGGCTACAGCAGGCAGGAGCTGCGCACGATCAAACCGGTCTATCACCTGGCTGTCGCCGCGGCGAAGGACCCCGAGACCGGTGCGCCGCTGGACCGGACCTTGACCGACGCCGAGTGGGCCGACATCGCCCAGGAGTACATGGACCGGATCGGGTTGGCCCGGCGCGAGGATGACCTGGGCGTGCGGTGGGTGGCGGTCCGGCACGCCCAGGACCACGTGCACATCGTGGCGACGCTGGCCCGGCAGGACGGCCGACGGCCACGGCTGTCCAACGACCGCTACCGCTCGATGGAGGCGAGCCGGTTCGTGGAGCAGAAGTACGGGCTCGTCGCCACGGCCGCCACCGGCCGGACCGGCGCCGCCAGAGCGAGCCGGGGCGAGCAGCGCAAGCACCGTGACACCACCCGGCGGCGGGATGCGCAGGGCCGGCCGGCGCCTGCGGTAACCGACTGGGAGCAGCTGCGCCGTCAGGTCCGGGTCGCGGCCGCCGGCGCGAGCGGCCAAAGCCAATTCTTCGATCGGCTGCGGGCCGACGGGCTACTGGTCCGGGAGCGGATGAGCGAGCTCAACCCCGGGGAGGTCACGGGCTACGCGGTGGCGTTACCTGACCGCTACGGCACGGGTGCGGCGCCGGTCTTCTTCGGCGGCGGCAAGCTGGCCTCAGACCTGACGTTGCCTCGTCTGCAGCGCCGCTGGGACGGGCGAGGGGCGGCTGCGGGCGCTCAGGTGGGGCCGGCCGCCGCGGCGGCCCGTCGGGCGGCCTCGGGCACTGCTGCCGGGTCCCGTGGACGGTCGGTCCGGACCGACAGGTTCGGGTTGACGCAGCTGGAGCGGCTGCGGATCTGGAAGCAGGCGACGCTGGCGGCCGCCCGGGCGAGCGAGCACATCGCGGCCAGCGTCGCCAGCGAGCCGTCGGGCGCGGCGGACGCGGCCTGGGCGGCGTCGGACTTCCTGGCCGCGGCGGGCCGGGTCGTCGAGGGACGCAAGGGCGGACCGCTGACAGAGGCCGCGCAGGCCTACGACCAAGCCGCCCGGGAACTGCATGGCAAGATTCCGGCGCCGACGGCGGCCGGGACCGGCCTGCGCGCCGCCGGACGGCTGCTACTGGCCGCGCAAGTCGCCCAGCCCAGTGAAACCGAGCAGCTGCTCGCGCTGATGGCGCAGCTGTCAGCGCTCACCGACGCCGTGACCCGGCTCCGGGAGGCCCAGGACCGCGCCGGGCAGGCCCGTGCGGCCCGGCAGGCGGCGGAGGCGCTGCGGGGCGTTACGGCCCGCTACGCCGGTCCAAGCGTGTCGCTGGTCGGTGCCGCGGCGTCGGTGCCGAGCCGGAGCAGTGTTGACGGCGGGCTGCTGAGCCGGACCGCTCGTATGGGCCGGGACCGGTCCAGCCGGGCCAGGCGCCGTCGGGCTCACGAGGTCCCCGCCGGTAGGCGGGGCGTCCGACGCGCAAGCAGGCCCCGGCCGGGTGCGGCGAGGCATGCTGCGTTCTGGTCAGGCTGTGCGGGAGCGGTGCTGCTGGTCAGGGGGCGGGCTGGCCGGGGGACTGGTGCCGAGCGCGGTTGGGGGTCGGAAGGCGCAGGCTTGCGTGCAGCGCGACCGGGAAGTCGGCTCGGGCGCGCTGGGCGGGGCTCTGGCTCGTCGAGGCCACTGTGCGGCCCGGCGACGCCGGGCGGGGTCGGGTCCGCAGCGACCCGGTCGTTAGCGCGACCGCGCCTCTGCAGCAGCCGGACGGCTGCGTGCAGACCATCCACGCCGACAAGCGCAGCGGGTGCGGCCCGGTCCCGGCTCGGGGCGGCCCAATCACGCACCGCCCGCCTGTCAGGGGCGGTGTCGCACAGCAGGCCCCACTCCCGGTTCAAGTGGCTCGGCAGGTTTGAGCTCGACCAATGCTCGGCTCTGCTCAGGCCATCCGGACACAAAGCCCGCGGGCCGGTGTGGAGACCTCCGGTGGAGACAGCGACGGTCAGGTGGGCGAGCAGGTGCACAAGCGTGGCGAGCTCCCTGGCAGCAGGTGCTTGCCACGCTGCGCACCGACCCTTGTCGAACTTTTGCCGGACGCCGCCGTCAAGCTCCCCCGGACCCTTGCCGGTCCGAAAACGGCGGACGGCCCACGTCGGGTCCTGGCGCGTGGTTCCTGCTCGTCCCCGCCTCCAGACCCTTGCCGGTCGGCGCTTGCCGGTCCTGGCGGACGGCCGGTCTGGCACCGGCAGGTCAGGCGTCGGTTGTCCGTGCCCGACGCCGCGGAAGAAGCTCGCAGGCCGCGATGTCACAGCCCCCATGAATCCGCACTTACCAGCGCATGAGGACATCGCACGCCAACGGCCTGCAGCCCAGGCCGCAGTACCCGTCACATGCGGCCGCCAGCTGGCGTGAGCGCCTCGTGGACGCGCCGTGCTTGCCCGGCCGCAATTACGGCGGCCGGTACGAGTTCGAACAGTAACCCGCGATGGTTGACGACGGCCGCAACAGCAGCGAGATCGGCAAGGCCCACAGTCAGCTGCGTTACCCCGGATCCACCGTCAGGTGATGTGACGGAGGCTTGGTTGGTGAGTCGGGCTCGTGGCCGGGTTCGGGCGTGCTTGTTTCTGCCGGGCTTGGCCGGTGGTCTCCACGTGGTGTTCGGTCGGGTCCTTGTCGGACGGGCGGATCGGGTCAGGCCGTGTGGGGTGGTCCGTGCCGTGTTCGTTGGGCGAGCTCGGTGAAGGCGGCCTGCCAGGGCCAGCCGGTCGGCAGGTGCAGCACGAGGCGGCGCGGCAGAGCGGGCCAGCCTCTGGGGATGGTGATGAGCTGGGCCCGGATCGTGCCGGTGGTGGCTCGGGCGTGGAAGGTGGAGGCGAGCGCGCCGGCGGTGCGGGTGAGGTTGAACGCCATCGCGGCGCAGACCAGCCAGGCGCTGTTGGCCCAGAACTTCCCCGACGGCAGGTGCGCGAGTGGGCCACCTTTGAGGTCGGCGATGACCTGCTCCACGATCGCGTGCCCGCGGTGCGCAGACTCCGCCGCCAGCATCGGCAGCGGCGAGTTCGTGAACACGGCGTGGTGCCTGTAGACGGTGAACAGCGGGTTCTGGTTGGCCGGGTTGATGTCGGGGACGCGCCGCACGATCAGCCGCGCTGTGACCTGCTTGTTCTTGGCTCTGCTGCTGAACGCGGTGAACTCGACCTCCGCGACTTCGGCCTCACTGATCCAGCGCTGCTGATCTTCGTCGTAGACGGCGTTGGTGTACTTGATCGGCGTCCAGGCGGTAGCGGGAATGGCCTCGATCACCTTGCGGACAGGGGGAAGCAGCCGGGCGGTGATGGAGAACCGGGCCTTGTGCCGGAGCACGGCTGCGACGACGTCGCACTGGTAGTAGGCCGAGTCCAGCCGCGCGATCAGGGTCCCGGTCGCGCCGGCGGCCTTCGCGGTGACGAGGGTGTCGGCGATGAACCGGTGTGCGCCCTTCGCGCTGTTGGTCTGGCCGCGGCGCAGCCGGACTCCGGTGATCACCGGTGCCGACCCGAGCGTGCTGACGATCCCGAGCAGCGCGTTCAGGCCCTTCACGCCGCTGTAGCCGCGGCCAGCGCCTTCCTTGGCGTAGCCGTAGGTCGGCTTCACGGTGTCGTCGATGTCGACGTAAGCCAACTCCTCAGCGCCGGGCAGCAGGGGCGCTGCATGGCTGAGGTTGATCAGCAACCGGGACGCGACCGCGTCGAGCTGCCGAACATGGCCGAAGGTGAAGGTCCGCAGGAACGTCCCGAGCGTGGAAGGCGCGCGGACACCGGTGAACAACCGGCCCATCGCACTGTGCCGCAACAACGCCATGTCCTGGATTGAGTCCGCGCCAGCGATCATCCCCGCGACCAGCGCCGGGATCTTCAGGCGGGCGTTCCCGCCGCCGGGCTTGTCGATCCGGACGTGCCCGGCGACCAGGTCCTGCAGACCGGCGCGTTCAGCGAGCTGCAGGAGAGGCGCCAACCCGGCGCACGACGCGAGGTTGGGGTCATCGAAGACCACCGTGGGGGCGTGACAGACTCGCACCTACCGGATGCCTTTCTGCGCGGCTGGATCTTTCCCTATAGAAGATCGATTCTCCCGCACCAGAAGGGCATCTCGGCTGTATGACCCGCCACTCACACCACGACTACCGGTGGATCCGGTTTACCCGCTGGGCTACCCCAAACGGGTCACCCTGGACCTGACCGTGGACGACCACCACGCCCTGCTCGGCGCCCGTCTGCGGCGCGGCCAGTCTGTGAGCACGAAGTCCGACATTTGGGTGGCCGGATCGGTGGACGGTGGGTCGGCCTGCAGGGTCTGTGCGACGGCTGGTGGCTGCCCTGGTGGCTTTCACGTCGGGGTATGACCTGGTCGTGTCTGTGCGGTGCCTCGCCGAGCCACCGTCGTCTTGATCTGGCCCGCGGTCTACCTGTGAGTTGCGCTGGCCTGCGTGCCGGGCCGGCTGCGGCAAGCGTGGGCGCTCCCCGGGCGCGAGCACGTCGGGCTCGGTCCTTCG
>JAABUV010007708.1_pt1 | contig 11179 bp, 7 predicted proteins | sample 5559971 | NCBI WGS metagenome assembly JAABUV01 (sample SAMN10711881, study PRJNA513362) | rock metagenome | isolation source: Antarctica rocks | place: Antarctica: Victoria Land, Knobhead nord | collected 2015-12-19
CAAGGTCTCTAAACGGTCATGGAGTCTAGCAGCAACGATTCGAGAGCGCTGAGATATCCCCAGTCCAAAAAAATACTTATACCGGAGAATGCGGCAAAAAGCCACCTTTTCTCCCATTGTCATTCATCTGGCATGATGACACATCTTCTCATCGTAGGAAAGAGAAGGCGATACGGGTCTCGGGCACCCAAACCATATTGCGAAAAGGGCGAAAGGAAAGGGGACATTTGTGTCCGGGCGTTACCGAGGCGTTTTTTTTGTTACTTTTGTTGGGCAAGGACGGACGACGGGAAGATGCATGCAGCATCCTGTCCTATTCTTTTTGCGTTGGGCATCATGTCATTTTTGGGGGGAGGTTTCAGGGGTAGGGTTAATGGTTAATGTATCCATAAATGGGATTAAATTCCCGTCCTGGATTCTTCGAAACAACTTCTTGGAGTGAAGCTGTGTGTTGCTGTACTATCCTTGATCCTTAGGACTGAAATCTTTGAAGCTGGTTTATTCCGTACTGCCCTTTGATTTCTTTCTTTTTCTCCCGATTTCCCAACCAAGATCTGTCTGGATTTGAGAAGACGAGAGCCGAATTTTGATAATAATTGAAAGGATCTGGTTTATAAGCATGCTACAGTAACATGCAAATGCCAAACTCCAGCCCCCCCCCCCCCCCCCTCTCTAGTGTTAAATCTGTGCAAACTACTTCCAATAAAAATGAGATGCCGGGTATCAAAACAAAGGGCCCCCCCAGATCGCTGATGCGTTGGATTTCACAGAAAGATGCTGCAATATTTCTTTCGCCACCCAACCAAAATCCCGGAAAATCCGCGGAAAATGCCCATTTTCCCCATGTCTAGAAAACCCCTCTGCCCATTATCTCTCCAAGAAGGGGGTTATATCTTCCCTTCCTCCTCGGAATCGCCAATGCACCAGGCATGCCTCATGACCTGGGTGATACTCAATCTCCTGTCGACGTCTCGATCCAACATGCCCTTGATTAATTCGATGCTCGCCTCGCTCATAATCCATGGGATCCTAAGTTCATGGTCCATGATCTCGTCGATGCTGTAAAAGGGGTTTTCCTTGTAGACGAGGGTATAGAGGAGGATACCGAGGGCCCAGACGTCTTGTTCTTTGCCGCGGTAGGGGCGGCCTTGGAGGACTTCGGGGGCGGCGTAGTCTGTGAGGGATGAAGTTGTTAGGGCTTGAGAAAGGTGGAAGATACAGGAGAGGGTAAGGAGGGAAGGAAGGGGATGCAGAATGGGGAAACGAACCGATTGTGCCAACAAAGACCTCAAAAGGGCCGTTTTTGATGTAGGCAGCGCTGCCAAAGTCGATGAGTTTGACTTTGTTTTCACCGTCAAGAACAATATTCTCATCTTTGATATCCCGGTGGACGACGAGGGCTTTGGTATGCAGGTGGTGCAAGGCGGCAACGACTTGAGAGAAGATATTGCGGCATTCAGCTTCGTCCATAGTAGAGCGCATTTCAATGTAGTCAAAAAGGTCCATCCCCGGGAGACCATGCGGGACCATCTCGATATAATAATTTATGTCGTCTTCAAAGAAGTCGGTCATCTCCACGATATTAGAGTGACGAAGGCCATCTTTGCGGAGGTAGTCAAGGACGTGGATTTCGAGAGGAACGGTGCCGAGTCGACGGTCCCGAGTCCAGGTGTCAACGAGGATTCGCCGCTTGGTGACGTACTTGAGGACGACTTTCGTGCTGTTTCTGGCGTATGTTGCTAATTTTACCTGGCCATAAGCGCCTTGACCCATTTCTTCGAGGACGACGAATTCAGAGATCTTCTTTTTCTTAGATGAATGTCTAGGGGTTGAATTCGATGGCGTGGATTTAGGTTCGGAGGTGGATTTCTTAGGGACATTGCCCGATATTGGTTGTGAAGCTGCTTCTAGTATCTGCTGGGAAAGTAGAGATGCCGGTGATAGGTTGGGCTTGTACTCTTCTGCATCAATTTGCGGTGGAGAAATGGGTCGATTAGACTGACCAGGAGATGGCTGGCGCGGTGGAGTGCCGGGTCTAGAGGTAATTAAAGAGGCTGCACTGCCAGCACGAACAGAGGAGTGAAGGTGTCGTGAATAAGTGATCCATAAGGCGTAAACTACTTCGGAGAGAGCGAGGGAACTCTGCTCATCACTAGTTACATCGCTCTGGTCTTCACTCGTCTCCTCGATTACCTCGTCAGGAATATTCCTCTCACTCCGGACAACGCGCATCTGCACATCCACGTTAATTTCTGAGCCGTCGCGGTGCTTTGCCACCAAGCCTGTAGGACGCAAAAAGATAGCTGCAGCGTCGGCATTGCCATCCCGTAGTGCCAATAGCGCACGTGCTCTCCGAAAACTATGTTCGGGGATCACGATTCCGTCATGCAAAGTCATGTTGTCTTCCTCGGTCAACAGGCCCAAAATCTTATCGAATTGTGGAATCAGCTCATTGATTGACATTCCATCAGGGTCTGCTCGGCCAAACAAGGCCGCAGAAAACACAGAATTTGAACTTGAGATCTTAAGGTCAGCTGCGGAGAGGACCATAATGCCAGCAATGTGGGGGAAACTCGAGACTCGCAGAGTTGGAGGGTCATCCTCAAAGGAAACGGAAATAGGAATGTGTGCACCATCTGCATTCTTTGCCGTATAATATTCGAGCTCTTTGAGTTCTGCAAGATCCACCGCTTCCGTGCCACCTTTTTTAGAGATTGGTATTCGTGGGATGAGCTTTGGGACGGTCGTTCCCTCCGGAAATATGGGCTCTCCCCATATGGTCTCTACCGATCCAGTGGCAGTCTGCACACATTCTGCATCGTCAAGTCTTATTGAAGCAGTATCCTCAGTAATCTCCTCAAGAACCCATATCAGGCCTCCTCGCTTCTCCTTTACCCAAAGACTAGCAGAACCTGTGACACCGTTTCTTTTCTGGATGGGTACCACATCTCCACACAGAAGAACTCCGCGAGACTTATTGGCAGCGTGATTTATACCGCTCTTTATAGCTTTCTTTTTAGACTCTGTTGCATCCCCAGTCGATGCCCGTTGCTTTGCAAGTTGTCGCGACGGAGGTTTGCTCAGAAGCTGGGCTGTAACTCCACCTCCCATGGTCAGAGGAGTTGAAGGAGCAGGACCAGTCCTTATACTCTTGCTGGTGAGTTGACGGGCTTTAGCAGTTGCCTCTGAGCCTGGCGATCGAAGCCTCTCCTCTAACCATAGCCTCCGATCTTCTCTCACAACCTCCAGAATGCCCAACTTCCTCACCTCCGCTTTAGTTACACCAAAGACTAAACATGCAAGATCGTTAGCTGCAAGTATCGTCCAAGGAGCATGAGCCTCAGTGGTGAAGATGGCCTGCGCAGCCGGAGCCCAACGGTTTGGGTGCCCATGTACGCCTGAGTGAGCACTAGCACCGGAGTTCGGGGGTTTCCCAAACGGAGGAAGAGAAGTCGGAGATAGCAGATTGCTGTCAGCTGTGTCTTCCCGCATAACATAAGGTCGCGCCAACGTTTCGACGAGCTTCGTCTGCAAGGTAAGTAGGGAAAGGTCGGTATAGGTGCGTTTGAGCTCCGATCTACCAGTCGACATGGGAGGAGGCTTCGGCTCCAGAGGTCCGTGGAGAGGTGAACGAGGTTCTGTACGGTTACTAGTATCGCTGTTGCCGTTGTTGGTTTCGCTGGATAAGGAAGACTCGGTGTGGGTCGATTGGAGTCCGGCGGGATCACTGCTTTCCGCCTGCTCCTTATCTGCCACAAGTGGTGTTTTTTTAAGCTCATCTGGACTCTGTGAACGCGGCAGAAACGCTCTCTCGAAAACATTGGATGCATCAACATCCGCCGGCCCGGTCAACGGACCGCTAAGAAATCGGGATCTCTGAGAATGCTCTATATCATTTCCCAAAACATTAGCTCTTACTAGTAGTTCCATCATGCTCTGAATCTCTGCGTCACCAGTCACTTTCGCCTGCGCAGTAACAAGTCCAGGGTGATTCGCCGCCCATCCAAGTCTGTCTCGCATAAAATCTATCGACCTTCGTAGGACATTCTGTCTATTATGTAGTACGTCCTCGGATTGATGAGCAAAGGAAAATGAATGTAAAGACTCGGATGGGAATCGAGAAAGATCCTCGGTGAAGTTGAGGACAGGTGAAGAAGGACCCCCGGACCCGGGCGTGAATCTCCGCTGAGACGACAAGCCCAGTGTCATCGATGAAGATCTTGGCGGCAATGTGAAAGAAGCTTCTGGGGATGAGGAGCGGGTCTGGGGCCGAGACGGCTGCTGGCGTATGCGTCGTAACCCAGAGATCCCGAGGCCATGTTCGTGCTCTGGCAGAACAGGAGACATAGCCATTATGTCGCCTTGGTCGTATTCCATGCTTGATCCTTCATCAACTGAAAACCGTATCCTTGTATTTTCCGCAGGTTTGACAGCATTGATGACCAGATTTCCTGTGCTCCGGTTCTTTGGTAATATGAATTCCGCAGGTGGTTCTGCCTTTCGTAGGAGAGTGGAAGGCTGTGGGAGCCCTGAGCGATCTGTATAAAGATAATATCAGCCTAGAACGGTATACTGAAGCCCACAAGAGGCTTTTAGGCTGGGGCGTCCGAAACTGTGTCGCGGCGCGGTAAGACAGTGCTTACCGTCATTGTGCTCCGGCATGCTTTGGTGCTGACCTTAAATCCTCGCTGGTTGAGGACTTGAGCGCGGTCAGCGAGCGCTTCTCCTCGTGGCCAGCCAAATACAGCTTTAGGGTTGCATGTGATCGACAACCATGACTGTCTAAGGGAGTTTCCAACGCTGTGGAACGGCTCAGACGAGACGCAATTGTTGCCTGTTGTGTATGGAAATTCTCCTCTAACGATCGTGCGATAGTAAGTATGGAAGGATCGTGAGGCTCACAAAAGCTGCTCATGCGTACAAAGTCTAGTTAAACGCTCGAGGGTTTGTTTGAGTGGGGCACAAATACAAAAATTGGGTCTATTCAATGATGGTAGTCTACTTCTTTCGACCCTGCTTTTTGCGCTTCCATCTCCACGTCTTCTTACACCAACTATCTAGGCGAATTAAAAACTAGGAAGCGCTTGCGCCCTGTGAATGTGATCAGTGGCTTTCTACAAACAATAAGGATCATATGATGTAGATTCGTGCTTTTATGTATCTAGTTTACAGCTTTTGCTAGCATTGGAACTCTAGGTACATTTGGATTTCATTCATTACTTCTGAAGATATCTGAGATAATGGTGTGTAAAGCTTGATATGGTGGAGGAGCGAAGGACCAACCGGCGCTTGAGGTTGTAAAGAGTCGACATCAAGGCTGTATGGGGGAAGACCGGAGAGTGTGTCTCATTCGAGCGCCGTGAAGAGTAAGAAGATGAGTGTTGCTATTGACTGGAAACGTTAGGATCCGGAGAGAGCGGTTTTGAGCAAGCGAGTTTGTCAGTCATACGACTGAAGAGGGCCATGGAGTCATAAGGGTAGTCGAGCATCATAAGGTCATGAAGTGAGGCATTCGTGAGAAGATTGATCCGCCCAACGAGCGTAGAGAAAGGAGCGAGGAGTACTTTTAGTGTGAAGGATAAGGATGCCTTAGAAGAGGTGGCGGCCAAGATGTGTTCGCTTGGCAGCCAGGAATTGCGTTCTAAAGGCGGGTGGAAGAGGTCGAGAGCAATGGCGAGTCCTTAAAGAATAGGGAGTATCTCAGCATGTAGCCTGGCAATAACGACGCGATGCCGCTAATCTTGAGGCTGTTGGCTTCGTCGCATTTTCTCAGCCTCGAGGTTCTCGTAAAGTAGGTAGAGGGCCTTTTCGTTCGCACCAGCGCTCCCCATTATCGTAAACATACGTTCTCCGGTCTCATCATGAGGTGCCTTGGCAATGGAGATACGGGCTCCGGAGCTCTTTCTAATCTCGCTTATCTTACTGCCCCCACGGCCAATGATACAACCAACCATGTCCGATGGGATGCTGATGTTTTGGGTCTGGATTTCTTCACCATCATCCGTGGTGGTGGGAGGGCCACGAGTAGCGGCATCGGAATTTGAGCGGCGGTTATACGAGCCTCCTGTATTATCACTGAAGTCGGCGCCATTACCGGTACGGTTGTAGGAACGATTGGATTGGTAGGGAGGTGGTGCTCCAATGGCATTGTTCAAAGGTCCTCCTCGACCTACTTCCGCCCTTACTGCGGGATTATACAGCACTGTACCGGTACCACGCTGCCAGTCATCCACAAGGCATTTTCCAATTTCCCAGATGGCCTTTTGGATACCGTCAGGTGTGCCTTGCACTTCGACAATTCGCTCGGTGGATTGGGGAAGCATCTCTTTCTGAGCTACCATACGAACCCCGGAAACATCCTGGATATGCTTTATTTTTAAGCCTTGCCGACCAATGATTGTACCCATTTGGTTGTGAGAGATCAGAAGGCGGACAGCTATAATGGGATACTTGTCAGCTATATCCGTAAAGTATTTACGTGCATCACGGTGACGGGAGGACAGACGAGCGTGCAACAGAACATGCCTGAAGCGAGGTTTAATAGTAATCAGGAAACTTACGATGTGTGCCATTCGTAGAGATAACGCCTCCCATACCCATTTGTGGTGCACCTTCGAGCAAGCCTTTAGCAACGATGGCATAGGCTTTCGAGATACCCTCCAGTTCACCAGTCACGGTGAGCACTCGATCATGGACACCCTGTACGACCTTACTAACACCAGCCTTGACGCCAGTCTCATCTCGCAAATCTGCTACATTCTTTCCCGCTTTACCAATTATCACACCAGCTTCTTTTGAAGAGACTATGGCACGAAGTGTTAATTGTGACTTGGCATACTCCTCGTCGGTTCTAGGGGCAGCCTCTCCATCAGGCCCAACACGATTGTCTTCTGCAGTGTCATTGTTGAGACCCACGCGGTTTATGGAGTCGGTCAAACCTGATAGGTCTGTCTCGGTCCTTGTTTCTGTGGTCGCCATACTGGAGAGAGTTGCACACCGGATATGTGATCGTGAGCGGTAGTGGTCGACTATTGGAATTTCCGGGGAACAACTCTTGACTGTGCAAGAGACAAGAATTTTTGAGCAATGCCTAGATGAAGTAGCTATCAAAGGTGGGTTAGTGTACCGAGCTTCATAGGCAAGCATTCACCCAAACAGGAAACAGAAACAGCAAATTGCCTGTTTTCAGGGTTCTCTGTGAATATGAAAGGTAAGGAACATTTACAATACCTGACAATAATCCCAACTCGCAAGAACAACAGTAAGTATCTGGTGTCAGATCAAAGGATGAAGCTCTAGGGGAAGGGTGAGGCAGCAGAGTTGTTGTTCAGGGAATGAGATTTTGTGAAATTCGTTCTACGCTAAGACGTAGCTTCCCCACCATGCGGCGATAACTGTCACTCATGCAAGCAACCCTGTCAAATCACTTTTCCTTCAGTCTTCATCTTTTCACCTGACCGCTTGTTTGGTAAACGTGAATCCAAGCCCGCAGCGCCCCTAACTCAAGCTTGCCAGACATCACATTCTCTGCTTCGATCATCGCTCTATTGACATAAAGACCACCAGCTGGAACGTCAAAAGTGACGACAGCACAACGGGCTTCAGGCGGTGACAAGCCCACGATGGTGTTTTTTGATCAATTGAATACCTCCAGATGGGTTACATGATATACATTGTCCATTGATATGTACAAATGTCCAAGCTTGCGAATTAAATCTGTTTGGTACATTGTGTGTCCTCTGACGAAGCCTCCATACCTACACTTTCTCTTCCTTCTCAGGTAGCTACTTCTGTGCTTCAAATATCACTGCTATTTGTTAGCTTCGGAGTTCATCAGCATACTTAAATCTGCTAACCTTTTTGTACTTTCATCTTGTCGAAAAGGTCATAGCCTTCCACTGCCTCTGATAGGGGCATGATCTTATCGGCCATAAACCTATTTCTCACCATTAGTGAACCCAATACCGTAATCTGGCCGGATCTCCATACCCGAGAAGATGCTGCTTCTGCTTAAGCATTTCAAGAGCTTGCGGGAAGATAGATCTTACGGGGCATCTTCCCATCTGGATCCTTAAATTTTTACCGTACGCTTGGTTCCCTGACCTGCCAAACAATTAGAGACTAAAATGTCCAAGTGCCGCCTGCTAGAGATGGTACCATGGAATCTGTCAAAGGTAAGCAATAAGTATACCTGTTGTGTGGAAGCGATGACTTACCTCCGCATTATGAACCCCGACACTTGATATGATCCCTGTAAACAGTGAGCTCAAGATATAGTATATATCACATCTACGAATGGAGCTGACGAACCCCATGGCCGAAGCAGCTCAAAGCCCATTTTCAACGCAGGGCTTAAACCCACAATCTCTATCCAAAGCGTAGCACGTTAATCGAGGGTCCGTCTGTTCACAACAAGATAATACTCTTACCAATGACTACATCTGCACCTCGACCATCAGTAAGCTCTTTGACGCGCTTGTCCAGACCCTCTCGATTGGTCTGAAAATTCCACGGCTCGGCTCCCAATGTCTTTGCCAGATCCAAGCGTGACGGAATCGAGTCGACTGCAAGCAAATGCTTTGGCTTGTAGTTCTCGGCGTTGATCAGGGCGCAAAGTCCGACCGGTCTAAGGTTTTATAAGCCACAGTTTCCCTGAAGAGAGCAAATCGATGCATACCCGCATCCAATCAACACCACCGTAGCATCCTTGATCTGCTCTTTGGTCATGTCTTTGAAGGCATTGTGGGCAGCGAAATAGCCTGTGGGAAATATATCCGCCATTAAGACCAATGCCTTGTCATCAATATCTGCAGGTGCCTTCATTGCGGTTCCGTCCGCCAAAGGTATACGGACCTGGACGTTTGTCGTATTAGGAAGAGCATTCGGGTGTCCAAGGGATGCCTACATATTCTGCTTGGGCTCCGTCTAAAGCCGCCGTACCAAAAAGCATACCCTTGGCGCACCTTGAAGAGAAACCGTTTTTGCAATAGAAGCAATCCAAACTGCCAACAATTAGTGCACGTCAAGCTGGTACAGTTTGCCTCCTCTTCTAACCAAGAAACGGTAAACGGGGAAACGATCTGATCTCCTTTCTTGAAGTTCTTCACCTCGGATCCAATCTCCTCAACTGTGCCCGTAAACTCGTGGCCCTAGACGAGGTTGGTTCTCGAGAGCTTGCAGATATGTCAAGAGCATAATACCATGATGAAGTCTGTTGGACTAGGTTGGTGGCCCTAGAACGGTGTCAGACTTACAACCACAGCCGGCTTGAAGACTTACCCTGAAGACATGGAGCTCACTGTCAAGCATGAGATTAACATACACGGCTTTTCCTGGGGAGCTTCATAGTCTTACCTGCCACACAGCGCAGAATATATGACCTTTACAATAATATCTGTTTGGTCCTTGATCTTGGGCATCGGCCGCTCTTCGAGAGCCACCTTATGCGGGCCCTTGAAAATCACTGCTTTCATCGTTTCTTTTGCCATTGTATTTCCCCTTGTTCTTGCTGTTTACTTCTTTGATGCAATGATATAACTCGTTCTCAAAGCATTGAGTAGATTCGCAAACCATCACCATATCCGAGCGTCTCGGCCAGAACATCGATGCGGTCATGCCCCGCAATTCCAACCCCGCCATTTCTCCCTTTTGGCCTCGGAAGATAATCCGACAAATGGGGATCCGGTAGACATCAACTTGTATTTGGGAACACGAATGGAAGCTACGGAGTTTGCTTTTCACATAGGCATACCTAGCACTTCGGGGTGCATGCCCGTCTTTCGCGTGGCTGTCTCCAACGTTCTATAAGAGAGCCCACCTCTTACTTTTGAAACACCTCTGCATTTGGTTTGATAGTTAGTTGTTGCAAGCAGTGAGGAGCCAAAACTTTCCAGCATAACGAGAAAACGGTGGATCAATTCATATTGACCTCCTACAACTCTCCAGAAATGCAGTGTACCTTTGTCCCAGACACTCTCCTCCAACGCCAAATTCGTGCCGGTAACTGATGCAGCATGTTCCCCTGCCACCCCCTATCCCCTCTCATCACCTAACACCAGTCAAGTTTATAAGCATCCCTTTCCCACAATCGCGTGACAACTCAATAAACCGTGCACAACAACTCCGCCTCTAGAATATACTTCCCCTCCTTGTACTTCTCCGAGCCCTCAAATGCCTTATCGTACTTCCACCCCACCGTCTCCTTGCACTGCCGGCAGTTGATATCCCGGACTACGTGCCGCCCTGTTGTCATGTTGCGCTCGACGGCTTCGGCTTGCGTGATGTTAACAACGGCGTTGAAGAGGTAGGCTTTGCCATGTTGGCCGCGGAAATTCTAAACAAAGAGGGAGAGACTTAGTGAGAGGACTTGTGGTATTGAGGGGTGGAATATCAAGATGGAAGTGGAGAACGGGAGGGAGGAAGAAGGGAAGATACAACGAACTCGACTGATGATTGCGTCATGACTCGCGAGATGAGTCTTGCAGTGCTTGCAGCCAAATATCTTGTCCGAGTTGAGGTAGACGTTGTAGGCGAGTCCCATCCTCGCGGCCTCTGCACGTCGGGGCGTTTGAAGGCAGTTGAGTTGGGGATGACTTTGAAAGTCTCTCCCCCTTCAGCCCGAAGATGACCAGACCACCGATGAGCCGCCTCTCGTCTTGTACGACTCTTGGAACCGTTGAAAGACGTGGCTCGTGATGGCTTATATCGTGAGCTGCGCTTGCGTATTGCAGACGATTGGTAGCTTTCCTCCTCGGCTTGACTTGGTATGTAAAATTGTGTTTTGCTTTTTGGTTCACATAAGTAGCAGTAAACTGCTGGAAGAGATGCTTCGTCGGAAATGCGTCGTCCTATCTGTCCTCGATAACCGGTAAGGGCGGCAAGCAGCTCTGAGAACTGCTTTCGTTAAGAGCTTGCTTTTGAAATCTCCCGCAAGATCCTGCAACAAACGGGCCTGATAGCGACAGGATCTGGCGATAAGATCACCGTAGTAGCTTGCTTATTTGTTTTACTTGGTTGTCATAAGGCGCAAGGCGGGTTGAAGTGGGATAGTTGACGAGTAGAAGGAGCTGGCGGATCGTTGTGCAGTATTTTATGCTTCAATTTGCGGACCCTTGCATGCAGCACATCGTTGAAAGGCGGATGACCATGTTTGCATAAATCCATGTCTAGCTCTTGTGAC
>JAABUV010007709.1_pt1 | contig 11179 bp, 12 predicted proteins | sample 5559971 | NCBI WGS metagenome assembly JAABUV01 (sample SAMN10711881, study PRJNA513362) | rock metagenome | isolation source: Antarctica rocks | place: Antarctica: Victoria Land, Knobhead nord | collected 2015-12-19
CCGCCCTTTTCCGTTATACCCAGGCGCCTACGTCAAGCAGCTATGCAGCAGTCGCCTCTAAGTTCAAATCCCAGTCAGAAGAAATTCGGCACTCACCTGAAACGCCACCAGCCACTTGACGCTTTGCACGCCGCCACATTACTGGATAACTTCGACTTCGACGCCTTCTTGAACAACACCACACCCTCTTACCCCCCTCCATTACCCGCGCAAACCGTAAAGAAGACCGATCTAGGCATCACCATCATCCAAACACCCGGCCACACCCCCGATGAACTCGCATGGTACGACCACGACGAGATGCACCTCTACGTAGGCGATAGCTTCTACCGCGAAGGCGACGAGGACGAGATGCCCATCATTTTCCCCAGATACGGAAACCTGATCGAATGGGTATTCGCGATGCAGAAGTTGGCCGTTTTCGTGAGGAGCGAGAATGCGCGGGCGGCGGCCATAGCAGACGACGGTGGTGGTGAGGGCGAGGATCAGAGTGAGAGTAGTGGCGAGGAGGAGGAGGATGACTGGGTCCACGTGCCAGCGTCGTCCCCGCGGAGAGTGAAGATCAGCTGCGCACACCAGACCTACTCTGTAGACGGCGCTGAAATCCTGGCCGAGCTCGAGTCCTTCAGTTTCCGCGTCTTCAAGGGCGACGTCCCTGTCGTGGATACGAAGAAGTGGCATGATGGCGAGACGTACGATTTGTGGCGCGAGAAGGGTGAGAAGAGGACTCCGATGAGCATTTTCTGCGCGCGGAGGCTCATGGAGGATGCGAGGAGATTCTTTGGGCATGCGGAGCCTTCAGGGTGATTAGGAAGAAAGAGAAAGGGGAGTTCGTGAGAGTGGGGGCGGATTTGTGGGCGTGGCGGTAGAGCCTGAAGTTTCAGAAGGTTCGATCGTGATCAACGAGGCTTCTTCGGGATTAGCTGTTGTGATTGTGAAAAGACACGCTGGGCTGGATGCTGGGGTATATAGTTGGCTGGTCAAAATGCAGTGCAAGACGCAGTGCATCGTCTTCTTCAGTATGTATAGTTCGCGGCATCACGTTGTCACCAGATATGTCTGCAGATCCTCGGTGCCAATACCTAGCCGCAAAGGATGTTCCCGTGCTTTATTGGATGCAACAGTTCGCGAAGACTTGGGCCTTTCACAGAGCTGACGATGCAGAGGACAGCCAGCCTAGGGTTCTGCCATTGATGAGCTAGCTAGACAAACGCCTACCCAGCCGGAGAGTATGCATGACTTCGTCTTTGCTGTCGCTGCTCACATAACCACACCGGAGTTGGACGCAATACGCTGTAATATGTCAGCCACTTATCAACTTCAGCGAACGCAATGAAGGAGACTCACCGGCCAAAGCTCCGCCGCCTCCTTGCCCACCGGCCCCGTAATAGCACTTCCCTTCATCTCGCCCTTAGGATTCACAATCTGTCACTTAAATCAGCCCTCCATCCCTGGTCACACTACACCTTCCCCTCCCAAGTGTACACGTACCACCCCAGCATTATCCTCGAAATAAAGAAACACCCCATCCGCGCGCCTCCACGGCTTACTCTGCCGCACAATCACCGCGGGCATGACTTTCTTCCTCAACTCCGGCTTTCCCTTCTTCACCGTCGCCATCACCATGTCGCCCACACCACCTGCGGGGAGACGGTTGAGGCGCGCGCCGATGCCTTTGACGGAGATGATGTAGAGGTTGCGGGCGCCGGTGTTGTCTGCGCAGTTCATGACGGCGCCGCTGGAGGGATGTTAGTCTCCTGAGTGGGCCTCGGGTATGCGATGTAGGCGGTCGCTGTTGCCGGTAGGACTGGGACGTACACTGGGAGACCGAGCGTCATCTTCAGCTTGTTACCGGAGGTCGACCCTCTTCTGCAGGGCTTGTTAGCCCAATATCCACTCGCCTGTGAGATATTCCATTTGCACGCGCGTACCCTCTCTTGCCAGACATCGTGAAGGAGTGTGCGGGTGGGTGTTCGTGGGATCGTGTGGCTTCGTCGCCTTTACTGTAGAGGTTGCTGTAGTGAAGTCTCGAAGTTCGACGTCTGCTTTTCGGGGTGTGCGGCAAGAGCGGATCTAGCCGTGCCAAGATTTTGTGATATCCTGTCGCCGGGTCTGATTCGATCGAGACTTCATGCCGGCCGCAATAGACTGGTAGGGCTCACAAGGTACTTACATATACCTTACTGTCCTACACGCACGTATTCGCATTGTCTCGACACGGAGCTAAGCTCAATAGCACCATCACTGTAGTCATGAGAACAGCTCTCGAACCCACCGGCTAGTCAAGTACTGCAAGATGGAAGACTCGATAATCGAGACAGTTAACACGATCGGCGTGAGAGAGCACTACGACAAAGCAGTACGGCTGGCGCTCGAATGGTTCACTGCCCCCCAACCCATCGACGGGAAAGGGTCTGACCTGGAGCTTCTCGGCGCCTACTGTGACCAACTCACTGTGGGGCCTTCGCAGGATGAGGTGGGTGCTCTCGAAGCCCTCGCTGACCAGTTCATCGGCAACCTTTCGCATGACGACCTGCAGGCTCTCGTTGACTCGAGTTCCGTCGCCCGGGATACCCAGCTGCTGCTGCAAGTAGTCAGAGAGACGTGGGCTGGGCAATTCAACGCCGAACCATATACCAGTCTCGTCATGATGGACTACCTTCTACACGATGCTGGGAGGTCCTACCGAGAGCTGTGGGCGAATCCGAACGTCTTGAATGGGAAGTTCACAGAAGCCACAGTACCTTTGGTGGTCACGTGGCCCACAGAGTCTACGGTACCTATGAAGGCCATGATACTCGGCAAACAGAGATCACCATATAGTTCTCATTATACTCAGCCGATCTTCCGCGCTCCAGGACGGTGCACGACGTTCGCGCTCAAGATGGAGGAGAGCATCAAGAGTCTGGAAGGTTTGGACTTTGAATTCCATCATACGCACCACCATCGCTTGGCGAGGTGCAAAGGGACCGGTCTTGTGATTGACACGAACTCGCTTGATGGGCCTTTCATACTGCCCGAGGGTGTGGTGAAGAAGAGGTTGAAAGGCGACCGCCCACAAGCATTTTCATACGCCTCCGGCTCCAGCAAGTATGAGACCACTGATGGGCGTGACCGGCCTATTGAGGCAAGTCCGGTTCTCATTCACATGGCGTGGTGCTCATGATTCCGCGCAGCCTACTCTCTCTCTCCCAATCTGGTCACCCTGGACTAGATCGTCGCACATGTGGCCGGAGACCGTAGTAAATGCGTGGGGAGTCACGATTGCTGGCCGGGCGTCCGACGTTCACGATATGCTGACCCTCTCCTCTCCATAGCAAAAATCGACATTCCCGTCCAGCCCCGAGCAGGCGATGGCGAAATGCTTACTCGAGCTCGCAGAGCATAAAAGGCTGCAACCGCTGTGTTACTTCCGGTTAGTGGGTGCAAAGTTAGGACGTACATCTGCATGGCGCTGAACACCCTAGCTCCTACGAGCCCGTCCCTGGTGAGACACCACTACGGCTTTCTGGACACGCTGAGCGTCCGAGTGACTTCGAGCTTGTTGACTATACTACTCGGAAGTACGTTACGCGCTACCATGGCATGGTGAAGTGGGTACTTCACAGACGAGAGTTACTTCTGATCCCTGGTGGCAAGGACGGGATGCAGCAGGTGATCGCCTGGGACGGCTCGGGCAAAGCCGACGAAGAGTGTGAGTGCCGCAAAGTGGTGGAAGTCTTCGTCTGCGAGCACGGAGGGCCGTATGCAAATCGCCAGTGGTTCAACGAGGAAGTGAAGGCTGTCTACGATCTGTTGTGGGACGCCGCGACTCGTCTTTTTGGACCTCCCTCGCTCAAGGGTGGCATGGGGCGTGTAGAACCAGCAGGCGGCTCTTGATCTTGTTGGATGAGAGGGCGCAGTGGTGCTGTCAGTGATTTTACTGTAATGTAATGTGGTACGCGATGTCACATGCTCCAGGCTTCAATTAGCATGATGTCTACATGTACACGGACCTCTTTTGCGTTAGCACACGTACGGGTTCTGCCTCATCACCATCGTGCATATGCACAGGCACCAGGTAGATGTGTGGACGCAGCCCTTTCCTGAGCACGCCGTTGTCGCTGCTACAATCGGTAAACGTTTGAGTTATTACACCTGGCCCCTGGCATGCTCACACATCAGAAGAGAACCACGATTCCACCACCCCCGAATTGTTACCTCATCCCAAAAGATCGTTCATCCCACTGCTTCCCGACCCCATCTTTGCCGCACTAGCAGCTCCAGTCGTCGGAGCAGGAGCATTCGCCCCATACAATCCCGCCTGAGTCTTCTGCTTCGCCATATCCGCAATCGTCAGCCCCTTCTGCGTCGGCGTCCCGCTCTTCTTCACAGCGCCACCCAGCAGCCCCGCGAAAGCATCGCCACCACCAGCTGCACCTCCCGAAGGCTTCTTCGCCCCGATACTGCCGGTGCTGCCAATGCCAGCTGCTGGGGAGGTCATTCCCATGGAGCCGGACTGCTGCTGTTGATTGGGCTGGATGGGGACGGAGGTGAAGTAGTTGGGGCCCGTGGGTTGGTACCCGGCTGGCTTGGGCTGGGTTTGCGTAGGTGGTGGCGAGAAAGCTGAGTAGTTTGGTGCTGGCGTGCCGGTTCCGCTCGGCGGTGGCGAGGTGGTGGAGAAGAGGTTGTTGAAGCTCGCTTTTTGCGTGCCCGGCTGGGGTGAAGGCTGCGCGAATTGCGTACTGGAAACGGTGGGCATCGTGTTCGTAGGTACCGTGAAGGAGCTGTAATTTGGTTTGGGTAGGCTAGGCACAGCGGATGCCGTGGTGGCAGGCGCGGCTGATTGGAAGTCGTCAAAGTCGTCATCGTCGGCAGCCGTAAGGTTGGAGGGAGGTGGTGTCAGGATAGATGACATGTTTGAAGTCGCTGTGGCGGCTTGCGAAGGCTCTGGAGGATCATCGCCGAACTCGAAGAGGTCTACTTCCGGCTCCTTCGGCTTTGGTGGCTGTTTCTTGGGTGTCCGCCGAGCAGCTGGAGGAGCGTCTGCTTTCCGTCTGCCGGGCGTAGTCTGTGCACTCACATCATCACCCTCGTCGTACTCATCGAATCGTTCCGCGCCGCCTCTCCGCCCATTCTCATCGTAGTCTTCGTGGGTTTCTCCGCCGAACCCACCACCATCTCCATACACGCCTCTGGTCGACGCACCGTATCCGCCAGAGTACTCGGACGCCCCGCCTGTCTCGCTCCCGAACCCACCATACCTGCTACCGCTGCTGCTACCACCTAGCCCCAAAGTTGCTCCACCCTCATGGCCCGAGTACTTGTTTCGCGTAGCTCTTGCTTTCTTCCTTTCCGACCTGATCTTCTCCACGTCGCTCAACAGGTCCGTGAGCTCTTTACTCCTGTTGCGCACATTCATGCCCTGATCCTTCCCATTGAGATCGATGTAGTGAAACTGCCTGAGCATCTTCAACAAGCTGAGATGCGACCGTGCATCGTCTATCACTCGCTCCGAGCCATTTTTGACGAGGAATTCCATCAGCTGGAGAGCCTTGTAGATTTGACGCCATTCCTCTGCAGATTTCTCGGTGAAGCGCTTGTAGATCATGGGCATGATCTCATTGAGTTGCTGACTGGTGTAGACGTCAGCTTGTCGCTCGGAAGCCGGAGGAAGTTTGGCCATACTAGTTGAAGGTGGCATTCGCGATCTCCTGCATTAGACTCGAGGATGCGCCCCATGGCTCGTTGTTGGTAGCTTCTCGGACTTTGCTCTCGGTCTCGGTGTAGCTGCTACGATCAATATGTGGATCTCGTGAGGTAGTCCAACAGCCCACTCACTTCATCACCGCATTTTGAACCTTCCTAGACGATGGGTCAGTTGCACGTCTCGCGACGACTAGGTTACAGACTCTCTTACCTGACACCGGCTTTGAGCTACAAACTACATCAGCACGATCTATACAGCCACTGAAGAGGGATGGAAGCGCACATCGTATAGGCTGAGGCCAGCGACCTGCTCCTTGATGGAGTTCAGATCCCAAGCAGCGGCCATCGCAGCGGTGTCTCCGGACGACGGTGTCGATAATCAATGTGTCAAGGGAGTGTACCTTATAAATGTAGTTCACAATTCGGAGATTGTCACTAATGCGAATGTCCTTGATGAATGGAAAGCGTGCAAGTGGCTTTCGGTAACAGCGGGATCTGCCGCATCCCCGTTTCGGGATTGAAGATCATCAGAGTAGAGTCCCTTCACCATCAACACTACTACTGTACTCTACGACATTGCGACTGGCGCCTGGGAAGATCGCATAAGTTCCCTTCAAGTGTACTATTAGGTATGGGGCTCTGTGGCAGCAACGCATGGTTGCGCGACATTCCTTCGAGCCCCCCGTTGACGACCTGCCAGATTCCCCTCTGCCATCAGCCATCATTTAGACGTAAGTCGCCACCCAGCAACACATGATTCCGTCCATCAACGGCCCAGCTCCCAATGACGATGGGGCATACGATGGGGCGTGCCCGCCGCCGATGAACACGGCAGCTCGTTGAGCTCGAAGGGGTCGCATCACCTTACTCGAGTCTCGCCAAGGAGTCGGGTTTACACGGCCGCAACAGCAGACGGGATGACATGGAGGCAAGGGGTCTCACAGTTGGTGATGTGTGAATGCAGGAAGCCCCACCAACCGTCCAGATTACCCCTCCCTCCCTCCAAGCTCTTTTTCTGAGCCCCTCCAACATGTTCTCATCAACCACATTCAACCTCGCCAAACAAACCAGCCGGACAACTGCCTTCACTTCATCACTTCGTCAATTCAACAACTCACGCTCTTTCCACGCCACTACCGCCAACATGGTCAAGAAGGTCTACTTCGACTGCACCTGGACTGGTCCTGAGGCTCAGTGTGATGCCAACGGCAAGATCACCAGCATGGACAAGACCGAGAAGGGTACGTCAAGTCCGTCGATCATCGGTGCGACTCATTAACCTGACTCGATCATCACAGCTCGGTCTGGTCGCATCAACTTCGAGCTCTTCGACGATGTCGTCCCCAAGACGGCCGACAACTTCCTCAAGCTCTGCACTGGTGAGCCCGGCTTCGGCTACAAGAACAGCAAGTTCCACCGTGTGATCCCGGAGTTTATGCTTCAGGGTGGAGACTTCACTCGTGGTAACGTAAGTCATCAATTAACAACTCTGGCCTTGCGTTGAGGCTCCTTCCCCCCACTAACTCGGCGCTTCTCAACAGGGCACGGGTGGGAAATCCATCTACGGCGAGAAGTTCGCAGACGAGAACTTCAAGCTCACCCACAACAAGCCCTTCCTCCTCTCCATGGCCAACGCCGGGCCCAACACCAACGGCTCCCAGTTCTTCGTCACCACCGTCGTCACCTCCTGGCTCGACGGCCGCCATGTCGTCTTCGGCCAGGTCGTGCCGGGCGACCTCAAGTCCATCAGCATTGTCAAGAGCATCGAGGCTTGCGGTACCAGCAGCGGCGCGATCAAGAACAGGGACGGCCCGCCGACTATCGTTGGCTGTGGCCAGGCTTAGATATGACAAGAAGGAAGAGGAGAAGATGGCATGGCTTGGAGAGGGGGTGCTCAAGCATGCTAGAGAATGGCACGGTAGCGATGCATAATTAGCACAGAGTGGTCTGATGCTGCCGAGGGGCTCTTATGCTGGCCTAAAAGTAGAGCACATGAAGTTGGTCTTCTTTCATCATGTTCCTACCACCCGTGGACGCTGTGCTGGTCGTGGTAATGCATTCGTTGTATCGACTGCGTCGGCTCTACCTTTACCACTTTCTACATCATCGCCTCACCTACCTGACAGCATCATCGCCGTCCTCCATCACCACGTCGTCGTACAGGGAAATGTACCTAAACATGGTGTACACGTATATTATTCCTACCTTACCTTCCCAAACCCCCACTATCCTGCCCCTCCTTTCTATTTCGGCAACTCCCCGGGCCGTCAGGGACGCGCTCCGCTTCCCGCGTATTCCCGTGGCGCTACTAGACCCAGGAACGACGGGACCCAGCTGAGCCGCGCCAGATGCATGAGCGTATTGATTGCTCCTATCGCAATTAGGGTACGACCGCGCCGGGGATCGTAGGGCGCAGTACAAAGTCATGCTAGGCCGCTGTGCGGAGCGAGGATTTTGCCAAACGACAGCGGAAACTCCCCAGAACACGTGAGCACGCGACACATTGAAAGCGGGACCCTTAGGTTTCGAGACCCTTACCGCGCTATCGACCGAGCTCCAACCGAGCCGCGCTCTCTCGAAGACAACAATGGCCGAGACAGGCGACGGCAAACAAAGTGGTCGCTCGCGATTCCTCAGCAAGAGCAAATGGGGCAAGGTGTTCAAGGAGCAGGACGCGCCGCCCTCGTCCACCACCGGCAAAGTCAACTCCTTCAAGCTGAACGAGGACGTCGTCGATTTCCTGAAACCCTCGACGGAGAAGAGCAAGCCGAAGATCGATATCGCGCTTGCGCAGCGCTGGCCGTCGGCGCACGAGGTCCGGAAGGCGAGTGAGACTGGTACCACTCCCACGCTGCTGCCATGGTCGGGGTATCGGAAGCCGAGACGAAGGGCTGGATTGGCGGTGGGGTTTGCGAGGACGGAGCCGGAGGTGATTGGGGAGGGTGGGAATGAGGCGATGGACCCTGTGGCTGAGATCTCGAGGAAGAAGGCGGCGGTGGGGCGGTCTGTGTCGGCTAGGGTGCCGGGGGATGTGGGCGAGGGTGTGCCGGGCCAATGCGGTATACAAGCGATAGGGCCACAGGCGAGACAGGCGCGAGCGCCGAATGGATCCGAGGAGCAGTTCAGACCTCCGCCTGTGCGTAGAACGCAGACGTCGCACAATGAGGTCTCCTTGCCGTTGCAGAGGAAGCTGGCCTCGCCGCCATTGCCGGTGGAAGAGCCGGTGTCCCACAGGCCGAGCCTGGGAAGAGCGGCGACGGGTTTCAGTTCGCAAAGCAGTGGTGGCGAACAAAATCCGGCGGACTACGAAAGCGACGAAGAGGAAGCACCTGCGGTGCCACAGATGCCGACGGCTCTGCGTACGCAGTTCCACAGAAATGACTCGAAGGACGTATATGATTCTCCGGCACCGATGACTGCCTCGACCAGCGCTTCTGCAAAGTCTTCTGCACCAAGTGGATCCGCGAAGTCTCCGGTGGCACAAAATCGGCAACGAGACATGCAGGCAAAGGAAGGCAAGGCTTTGAGACGTGCCAGCACTCAATACAAGCAAGAAGAGAAGGAGGATCACGAGAAGTTCAAGCGCGACACGGAAGCTGGATTCTTGCCTTCGCCGCACTTCTACAATACCCTCTCGAACATCTCCACCTCGAGCATCGCTCCTGAAGCCGCTGCCCAGACACAGCAATCCTTGTCTCCGGAGATGGCGTTGACCCCTGGGGGGCCTGGGCCTTCACCATTCGGAGATCCGAGGTATATCAAGCGACACTCGGGTGAGATGGCGGCAGCAGAAGGCCGGCAGCCTCCGCGCGTCGAGCCGATGGAACAAGCCGGCTCAGGACAGCAGTCGGGCCATGGGCAGGCTCCTTCGCCACCACAAGCAGATGGCCCACCTACTGCAAAGTCGTTCTCGCGGCCGGGTCCGGCCGCCGGTCCTAGGCGTGAGCGGCTGGTAGAGCCGCCTAGCTATATGCGCGCTGCTCAGCAGGCTACTATGCCACCGCAGCCGCCGCAAGAACCACGAAGAGAGGTCTCTGGCGATGGAAGGCCAAGCTACATGCGCGCCACACAGCCACCTGAAGAGATCACGGCAGCGAGTCGTTCGGCTGCAGCACCATCACAGAATATGAGCGTACCCGAAGGTGACACCCGGGATCGATCGCGCTCCCCAATGCGCGACCGTATCTTTGTATCACAGGATGTATCGGAGAAGCCGCGGCCGTTCTACTCACAAGCAAATCATTCGAGCGGCAGCCTGAACCGCTTTCCGGCCTCGCCGAAGTTCCCGCGGTCGCGAGACGGCTCGCGCGAAGAGATCTCGCCACAGATGCGAGAGCCATCTAGCGCTGGGTCACTTCAGTCTCCTCCCTTCTTCACCCCGGGTCTCGGGCCGGCAAGTCAGAGCCCTCGAGGTACGCTGCTGAATCCTGCCGATGGCAACAGATCTGCACCGTCTCCTTACGCGCGAGGGCCGAGCCCGGCGGACTACTTCTCCGCGCCAAGAGCCCCGCAACCTCCACGATCACCCGCCGTGAACTTGAGGGACGAAGAGACCGGCCGGCCGGGCTCGTCGGGCTCCGGGTATTCGGCTTATCGACCAATCCCGTCACCACAGCCGCCTGTCCAAGGCGACCATACCGCCGAGCTCGCGTTAGATGACTTCGCTGGTCGTGTCTCGCATATGAAAGGAGTCTTCCAGCTGACGGCGGAGCGAGAGCGGTCAGCAACGGCGTGCTCGCCACAAGCATGGCTCCGTGCGGCTTTGTGGTGGTATGTCCGCGGCAAAGCAGAGCTGGAAGTCATGCTCCAGCAGCGGAGCAAGGCGCCCGGCCCGCCGAGAGAGCAACTCATGCAAGCACACGTGAACATCGCAAAGGCGTGGTGGATTGTATCGGAGCAGCTGGAGTCTCACGACGCCCTTGAAAGTCCGCAAAGTACGAGATCACCGACTAGCCCGCTCGAGCAGCTCCCGCAAGCTGTCGCGTTCGTGCGGATCCATCTCAAGTCGTTGTGCGCTTCCATGCAGAAGAGTCAGCTCATGCCTCCGCACCAGTCGCTCATACAAGGTCAAGACACCAGTATATGGCTGGAGTACCCACGCTTTACTTCTGATGCTGCTACTGTGCTTAGCGGCGCGGCAAGTCGCTCTCCAAGTATGGATACATCAACTTCAATGATGGCGCCACTTGATGCCTTACCGCTTGGCGATACCCGGGACACATTTTGTTATGGCCGCTTCCCAGTTGAGGTCTCTCTGAACACAGACGAGGCCGACACAGATCGCATTGTGTTCAAGACGATGCTCACAATGCTGCGCAGTAAGCGCGGCTTTCAACCATGCATTGTCATTGCGAGCCAGAGCGAGCTTGTCAGCCTGCATGTGGGCCCCCGACGAAGTGACGAGCGAGGCCTGAGCTGGCACGACGTCTCTTGGAAAGCTGGCTCCGCGAGCTTGACCCTCCACCTGCCCCGCGGTTTCGACCTGACCGTC
>JAABUV010007711.1_pt1 | contig 11178 bp, 11 predicted proteins | sample 5559971 | NCBI WGS metagenome assembly JAABUV01 (sample SAMN10711881, study PRJNA513362) | rock metagenome | isolation source: Antarctica rocks | place: Antarctica: Victoria Land, Knobhead nord | collected 2015-12-19
AGCATCACGACAAACGCAGTCGGGGGCACGCCGACCGACCTCGGCACGCTCGGAGGGACCAACAGCACCGCCTATGCCATCAACGGGCTCGGCCAGGTTGTTGGCTCGTCGGACACCTCGTCCGGGGTCGCCCACGCCTTCTTTGAATCGAACGGGGTGATGATGGACCTCAACGCCTTGGTCAATCCCGGCTCCGGGATCGTGCTGACCGACGCGAGGGGGATCAACGATCTCGGTCAGATCGTGGCCTTCGGGACCGACGCCAACGGATTCAACCATACCGTGCTGATCTCCACCAACGCCGCCGTCCCTGAGCCGGCCAGCCTGGCGATGACCGGCGCGGGCCTGCTGCTCGGCCTGATCGGCCACGCCTGGCGGCGCCGGTCGGCCGCCTGAAGCCCGATCGCCCGATCTCGGCGAGCCCGCCGCGACCGGCGAGGGCATGCAACGCCCGCCATCGAAGATTGAAATTCCATCACTCACAAAGATTTCCAATCCGATCGCATCGTCGATCTTCTCCCAGGGAATATCCCATGATTCGTTTCGTGATGAGGGTCCGATCGCTGCTCGCCATCGCCCTCCTGGCGCCGGTCCTGTCGATGCCCGCCGTCGTCCGGGGCTCGGACCACGTCGACACGGCGGAGAACGCCAACCGTCAAGGCGCCGACATGACCGACGTCTTCATCTTCCCCAGCGCGACCCCGGGCAACGTGGTCCTCGTGATGGACACGCACGGCCTGATCCCCGCGGGAATGGGGAGCAGCGTCTACTTCGACCCCAACGTGCTCTATCAGATCAAGATCGATAACACCGGGGACTACGTGGAAGACCTGGTCATCCAGGCGAAGTTCGACGGGGTCGGCCCCAACCAGCAGGTCCGGATCGCCGGGCCGCTCAAGCCGTCCCGGACCGGCCTGGTGTCCAACTTCACGACGCACTATCCCACCGTCGGCACGATCAACAACCTGGGCTTCATGCCCGCCCCCGGGATGAGGGTCTTCGCCGGGGTCCGGTCCGACCCCTTCTTCTTCGACCTGGACCAGTTCTTCACGATCTTCCCGGACCGCGGGACGCCGCTGACCGGCGTGCAGGTCAACCTGCCCGACCCCGATGCGCCGAAGGCGCCCGGGTTCCGCAACCCCGGCGTGGATTTCTTCAAGAACCTCAACGTGATGACGATCGTCGTCGACCTGCCCCGGGCCCTGCTCGCGCCGACCGGCGGCAAGCTGGGGGTCATCAGCGTCTGGGAGACGACCAGCGTCTATACCTCCGGCTACAGCTTCCGGCAGCAGGACCGCCTGGCGCGGCCCGCCATCAATGAGACGTTCGGCACCGTCTCGATTAACCCCGCGCTCGGTTCCGCGCCCCAAGTCGTCTTGGCTACCCTCTCGCCCGGCATGGTGCCCCGCCACGAGACCAACAACAAGGCCAATCCGACCGACGACATCAATCGGATCGCCCTCGACATCCAGTACTTCATGACCCACACCGCCGGTCGCTCGCAGGCGATCACCGACGTCGTCAAGGCCGTGCTGGTCCCCGACGTCATGAAGGCGGACCTGTCGCAGACCGGCCCGGCCGCCTACCTCGGCGTCGAGACCGGCGGCAAGAGCTCGGCCGTCGGCAGCAAGTTCGGCGGGCGGGCGCTGGCCGACGACGTCATGGACATCAACCTGATGACCATCTTCGGCAACCTGGTCCCCGCGCTCGGCCTGGCGCCGGACGATGGGAACGAAAAGCCCCCGTTCACCTCCGACCACGTCGGGCCGCACCTCGACTACCTGAGCGTCTTCCCCTACCTCGGGACCCCGCACTGAGCCCAGCCCCGATCGCCATTACCATCTTCCGGGGCGGTCGGACCAACGGGTCCGATCGCCCCGACTTCATTCCGGAGCGCACCATGGACCTCATCAGGCGATACCTCGTGCCGACGATCGTCCTCGGCCTGTTCGGCACTCCGGCATCGGCCGAGGACCCGCCCCGGCCGGGCACGCCGGAAGCCTTCATCCAACCGATCCCCCTGGTCCGGCCGCCCTACGATCCGTCGCTGGTCTCCAAGGCGGTGGCCTTCTGGGAGAAGCGGGCGCGGGACGACCCCAAGGGGAGCATCGACCTGCGGGAGCTGGCCGGCGCGTACCTGGCCCGCCAGCGCGAGACCGGCGAGATCGCCGACGCCGTCCTTGCCGAGAAGGCCGCCCGCCGGTCGCTGGAACTCCTGCCCCGGGGCAATGCCGCCGCGATGATCCGGCTGGCCCGGAGCCTGCTGTCCCAGCATCGCTTCCCCGAGGCCAAGGAAGTCGCCGACCGCGCCGCGAGCCTCGACCCGCAGGCCCACCGCCTCCAGGCCGACATCGCCCTGGAGCTGGGGGATTACGACGAGGCCGACCGCGCCCTGGCCGCCATCCCCGAGCAGGCCGATGACCTGAACCTCAAGGCCCTCGCCGCCCGGATCTTCGAGATCAACGGCAAGCCCGACCGCTCGCTGGCCCTGATGCGCGAGGCGGCGCGCCAGGCTGACGGACTGTACGACATGCCCGCGGAGTCCGCCGCCTGGTATCACACGATGATCGGCCACTCCCTGATCGACTCGGGGAAGCTCGACGACGGCGAACGCGCCTGCCGCGAGGCCCTGGCGATCTTCCCGGGCGATTACCGGGCGATGACCGGGATGGCCGAGGCCGCGACCTGGCGAGGCGACCACCAGGGCGCCATCGACTGGGGCCGCAAGGCCATCCGGCTCGCCCCCCAGAACCCCGAGGCCCTCCGGCTGATCGGCGACGCCCAAGCGGCGATGGGCCAGATCCGCGAGGCCGACGAGCAATACCGGCTCCTCGAAGTACTGGCCCATTCGTTCCCGAGGATCTACGACCGCCACTGGGTCCTGTTCTGCGCCGACACCGGCCGGGACCTCGACGGGGCGCTCGCCCTGGCCCGCAAGGACCTGGAACTCCGCCACGACATCCACGCCTACGACACCCTGGCCTGGGCCTGCTTCAAGAAGGGCCTCCTCCCCGAAGCCGATCGGATGATGGAGAAGGCCCTGGCCCGAGGCACGCAGGAGGCCCCGCTCTTCCATCACGCCGGAACGATCGCCGGCGCCGTCGGCGATCGTGCCCGGGCCGATTCGTTCCTGGCTCGTGCCCGGGCCCTCAACCCCTACCTCATGAAAGCGGCCGACGGCCCCTCGAACGCGGCCGATTTGAAGTAGGACCACGAGCGACCGCCGGCGTCGGGCCGCCGGCGCGACGGTCGCCCTTGGCTTTGCAGCAAAACCCCAGAATGAATGATGGATATAATGGGTGATTGGTTTAGGGAGGGGAGATAGAAGCCCACATTTGGGGTGCAATCCCTTGCTGATCACCCAGTGACCCATCACTCATTGGCCATTGTCAGGTTTCGATGCAAGGCGGTCGCCCTCCCCCGATCGATCGATCGATCGACCGCCCGGCCTACCGCCTGGGCACCGAGGTTCCGCAGGCCCGGCAGGTGTCGGCGCCGAGGTGGATGGGCTTGCCGCATCGGGGGCAGACCCGGAGGCCAGCCTCGGCCCGCCGGACGGGGACGTTGGGCATCTCGGCGGTGCTCGTGGCGCCGTTGCTCCGGGCGGCGTGGCTCCTGGCCCAGGCGTCGAGCATGGCGAGGTCAGTGGCGGCCATCTCGGCGGTCGGGGATTCGGCCACCGCCGAGGAGGACCCCGAGGCGTTGCTCGGCACGGGGACGATCCGGTCGCAGTCGGGGCACTTGCCGTGCGTGGGCCGTTCGGCGGCGCTGACTTTCAGGCGACGGCCGCAGGGGCAGGAGAACCGGATGAAGCCGTCGCCGACCACGGCGAGGGTCGCCGGTCCGGCCGCCCTCGACTTCCGGATGATCCGGACCCTCGCGTCGCACCTGGGGCAGACCACGTGCTCGACGCCCTCGGGGGGCATCTCCAGGGTCTGGCCGCATCGACAGGTCGCCCGAGCCATTGCGATACCGTCCCCGGGCCGCAGGGCCTGGTCGGAGGATGGGTAGTAGACCAACAACTCAATTTTGGTGGGTCGAGATCGTCCGACTGGGGTGGCAGGGGTTCGCTGGCAAACCCCGGTGGCCTGATCGTCGCCGGACCGGGGTTCGCAAGCGAACCCCTGCCACCCACCATTTTAAGATTGTCCGTCTGGTCGGTTGTGAGGACGCGATCGGATCAGCCGGCGGCGACCGGAGTCGGGGCCGGGGCCGCGGCGGCCTTGAGGCGGAGGCCGTCGAGTGGGATCAGCGTGTTCAGGCTCCCGGAGCGGAACCCCTCCAGGTCGAGGGTGACGAACTTGAAGCCCAGTTCGCGGAAGGCGGGGATCAGGTCGCGCCGGACCTCGGGGTCGGCCAGGCGGGCCAGCTCCTCGACGGGGACCTCGATCCGGGCGAGGTCGCCTTTGTGGTAGCGGACCCGGAGCAGCCGGAGCCCCCGGCGGCGGAGCCAGCCCTCGGCCGCGTCGATCATCCGGACCCGCTCGGGGGTCACGTCCTCGCCGTAGGCGATCCGGCTGGACAGGCAGGGCGTGGCGGGTTTGTCCCAGGTGGGCAGGCCCCAGGCCCGGGCCAGCTCCCGGACGTGGTCCTTGGTCAGCCCGGCCTCCTGGAGCGGGTGCTTGACCCCGTGCTCGCCGGCGGCGCGCATCCCGGGGCGGTGGTCGCCTTTGTCGTCGAGGTTGGCCCCCGAGGCGATCGCCTCGACTCCCAGGACCCCCATCAGCCCTTCGAGCCGGCCGTACAGCTCGCTCTTGCAGAAGTAGCAGCGGTCGGAGTTGTTCCGGAGGTAGTTCGGGTCGGCGAACTCCTCGGTCCGGATCACCCGGTGGGCAATCCCGATCCGGCCGGCCAGCTCCGTGGCCTCCTCCAGCTCGCCCCGCGCCAGGCTCTCCGAGGCTGCCGTGACGGCGATCGCCGCGTCCCCCAGCGCCACCCGCGCGGCCTTGGCCACGACCGCGCTGTCCACTCCCCCCGAATAGGCCACGGCCAGCCGGCCGTACCCCCGGAGGATCTGGAGCAGCCGATCGCGACGGGCGACGAGTTCCGGGTCGGTCCACTCGCTGCTCAAGGCCCACCTCCGGTCGGGATGACTTTCGACTCGCCAGACCCTCGATTGTATGCCGGGGCCCTCCCCCGCCTCAAGCCACCCCTGGCGATCGGCCCGGGCCGCCCGGCCGCCTTTTCCGGGAAGACCCGGGAAATCGCCGTGTCGCGGGCCTCCCGGCGTGCAGTAATGGGAGACTGGCGGGCACGTCGAGGGGGGTGATCATGGGCATGGCGGGCGGGGGGCCGGGCGCGTCCCGGGGGGACCTGATCCGGCTGTTTGACGGCGGATCGGTCGCCGGGCTGGGAGACGGCGAGCTGCTCGGGCGGTTCGCCGAAGGCGGGGACGGGGCGGCCTTCGAGGCGTTGGTGGCCCGGCTCGGGCCGATGGTCCTGGGCGTCTGCCGGCGGATCCTGGCCGATCCCCACGACGTCGACGACGCCTTCCAGGCGATCGACCTGCCCCCGGGGCGATACGACGGGCTGAGTGCCGCCCCGGTCTCGACGAGTTCGCGGTTCGTCCGGATCTACCTGAAGCCGCTCGTCGTCGCCCCTGGGCCGAAGCTCCAGCCGCTGGAACTCCGGATGAAGCCCGGCTGCGAGATCCTGCTGGAGGCCGTGGATGCCGAGACCGGCCGGGGGATCCCGGGCATCCGGTTCGAGATCGCCCGGGGGCCGGGCCAACCCTGGACGGCGCTCCGCACGTCGACGTTCCAGCTCAGCTCCGACGAGGTGACGGTCGACGGGAAGCTCCGGGCCCTGATCGCGCCGGACCCCGGGAAAGACGCCCGGGTGCGGGTCCTCGGCACCTATCGGGGCGATCCCACCGTCCCGGCCCCGCCGCCCTTGCCGGGCGATGGGCTGCCCTTCGAGGCCCTCCCGAAGCAGAGCGAGCCGTTCGAGCCGTCTTCGGGGAAGACGGTCAAGTTCCGGTTCGAGTTGAAGCGGAAGGGATAGCGCCCAGGCCCGAGTGGACCGGTCCGCCCTCCCCGGCGAGGCCGAACTGCCCACCCTGGACGACAACGCCCGGCTCCTGGCCGTCGCCCAGGACCGGCTCGACCGGCTGGCCGCCCCCTTCGTCTACCGGAACACCCGGGGCCGGGCCGCCAGCCTCCCGCTCTGGGCCGCGCTCCGGCACGTGGTCAACCACGCCTCGTATCACCGGGGGCAGGTCGCCTCCAAGCTCAAGCGGTTCGGGGTCGAGCCGCCCGTCACCGACCTCGTCGCCTGGGCGATCGAGCGGACTCCGCGGCCGACCGGGTGAGCCGCCCTCGCCTTGCCTTGGCATCCCCGGCCGGCCGGGATAAAGTGGCGGGACGGAGGACCGGCGATGACCACGATGAAGATCGACCTGCCCGAAGACATGAAAGCATTCGTCGAGGCCCAGGCCGCCGAGGAGGGTTATCCCTCCGCCGGCGAGTACCTGCAAGCCATGATCCGCGACGCCCGCCGCCGGAGCAAGGCGAAGCGGGACCTGGTGGCCAAGCTCGACGAGGCCCTCGCCAGCGGCCCGGCCGAGCCGATGACCCGCGCCGATTGGGCCGACCTGGAGCGGAAAGTCTGGGAGCGAGACCGAGACGACCAGGCTTCCCAATCGTGACCGGCAATGTCGTCCGGCTTCCGGGCGCCCTCCGCGACCTGAACGAGGCCGCGGCCTACATCCAGAGGCACGGAGGGCCCGAGCGGGCGATCCGCTTCCTCCGCCAGGCCGATGCCACCTTCCACCGCCTGGCGGGCCTGCCGAACAGCGGGACCCCCTTCGAGCCCGACGAGCCCCGGCTCGCCGGGCTCCGCTATCTCCCGATCTCCCGCTTCCGGACGAACCCGAGGGACCCCGATGACGACCGAACCGCCGGCCGAGCCGCCCCGTCGACGCCGCTTCGGCCTCAGCGTCCGCGCCTTGATGGTCCTGGTCCTGATCGTCGGGGGCGGGATCGGCTGGAAGGCCAACCGGGCCGGCCGCCAGCGCCGGGCCGTCGCCACGCTCGACAGGAATGGGGTTTCCATCGAGTACGACCATGGATTCTCCGGCGGCCGGCCCTGGGCCCCGGGTTGGCTGAGGAGGGCCTTCGGCGAGGAGTGCTTCCGGGAGGTCACCGGGGTCTTTTTCGCGGAGATGAAGGGGGGGATCACCGATGCCGATTTCGCGGCGCTCGAATCCCTCGATCGGCTGGAGCAAATCGAGTTCAGTTCCACGACCAGGACCGACATCACCGACGCCCGGCTGGCCCACCTGTCGCGGTTGACCGGTCTCCGGGAACTCGACCTCGCCGAGACCGACATCACCGACGCCGGGCTGGCGAGCCTGGCTGGGCTCACCGGGCTCCGGCGACTGGACCTCTACCGCACCAGGGTCACCGATGCCGGGATGGCCCACGTGGGCCGGATGCGCGAACTCCGGGAGCTGAACCTCGGCAAGACGGCGGTGACCGACGCCGGCCTGGCCCGCCTGGGCGACCTGGCGGGGCTCGAAGACCTCACCCTGGGCGAACCGAGCAACACCGACGCCGGGCTCGCCCACGTCGCGAAGTTCAGGAGGCTCCGGGAGTTGTGGCTCATCGGCCCCGGCACGCTCACCGACGCGGGGCTGGCCCGGATCCGGGGGCTGGCCGAACTCCGCGACCTGGACCTGCGCGCCCCCGGGATCACCGACGCCGGGATGGCCTCGCTCGCCGGGCTGGATCGGCTCGAAGTGCTCAAACTCGACTTCTGGTCGGATGAGGGCGACAAGTCGAAGGTCACCGACGCGGGGATCGCCCGGCTCAAGGCCCTGGCCGGGCTTCGCGAGGTCACCATCCGCGACGCCCGGCTCACCGATCCGGGGATGGCGAGCCTGGGGGCCCTGCCCCGGCTGGCGACCCTCAGGATCTACGCTTCGCGTAGCGCACATCGGGAGCGACGTCACCGACGCCGGGCTGGTGCACCTGAAGGGCCTGCCGGGGCTCACGAAATTGACCTTCATCGCCACCGGGGTCAGCGACGGCGGACTCGCCGCCCTCCGGGCCTCGTCACCGGCCGGACTCCGGACGACCAACCTGGGCTCGTCGGCGTCGGACGCGGGCGGGGTGGACGGGTCGGTCCTGCCGCCGCTCCCGCCCCCGCCGCCCCCGGTTCCCCGCTGACGATCAGGGCCCGCCGTGGCCGGCGTCGACGGGGGTAAGGCTGACCTCGTCGATCCAGACCTCGCCGACCTCGGCGTTGGCGATCCGGAAGTCGAGGGCCAGGGTGGTGGCCTCGGGCTCGGTCTTGATGACCCGCTCGAACTTGACCCAGCGGCCGGTGGCCGCGGTGAAGGAGTGCTCCGAGCCGCCGTCGGAGAGGACCTTCCAGGCGCTGGGGCTCTCGCGATACTGGGCGATCCGGGCCTTGAACTCCCCCTCGGACCCGGGGGCGATCATGTACCAGAACCGGAGTCGCATCCGGGTCGAGTAGCGGACCTTGCGCTCGGGGAAGCGGTAATACTGGTTGCCCGGGACGTCGGCTTCCAGGTGGAGGCTGTCGGGGCCGGTGAGGAAGTGGCGGGTGTCCTTGTGCTCGTCGGCCGGCTCGGGCCAGGTGTCCCGGGGCAGGGCCTGGTACTGCTCGCGGTCCAGCGGGAGGAGGTCGCGAACGGTGGCGGCGCCCAGGCGGAGTTCCAGCTCGCGGCGGCCGAGCAGCGGGTCGTAGTCGCCGAAGAGGCTGTGCTGGTGTTCCAGCCGGAGCCGGACCCGGAGGAGCCCGCCGGGCTCGACGGTGAGGGCCGCCAGCGGCTGGGGGTCGCCCCCGCGGGGCCCGGCGGCGTTGCCGGCCTGGCCGGCCCGGAGCTGGAGGACGACGCGCTCGCGGCAGCGGAGGGCCTCGTCGGGCGAGGCGATCACCTCGGCGACCGCCGCCGGGCCCGACGCCCCGGCGATCGTGCATTCGGAGCGCCGGGGGGTCGCGTGGACGGCGACCTTGGAGTTCGAGAGCCAGCCCTCGACCCGCGCGTAGACCTCGGCCGGGGGCAGGGCCAGCGAGGCCGGGCCGTCGTTCTTGAGGCAGTAATCCACCTGCCAGTCGCCCTGGTCCTGGGCCAGGACCCGCTCGACGACCGTCAGCCGGGCGGAGGCGGAGGCGGAGGCGGGGGGCTCGGCGGGGCTGGGGTTGCCCGAGACGTGGACCAGGAGGAGGGCCGCGGCCAGGGGCCGGGCGAAGGGGACACCGCGCGATCGTGGCAGAGTCATGGGCAACCTCGCCCTCCCATCCTTGGTGTGGGGCGTCGGACCGCCGCCGCGCCCCACGTGGGCGAGGCCAACTCACGGGCCGGCGCCGGCCTGGGGCGGTCATCACCCCGGGACGCCTCGCGGCCATCGCGAAACGGGCCCGACGCCTCGATCGGCGTTTCTCCTCGGGCCGTCCTTTATATTCATCCACAAGCGGGGGTTCTAATCACACAATTCGATCGGGGTGTCAAGATCGGCCCGACCGGGGTGGGCGACCGAGTGGTCCCGCCCCGATCAGGGGGTCGATTTTCCGTGATTGGTGTCTTCTGAAGATCCGTAGGATATATTCTGGCTAGATTCTCTCTAAAGAAGGCCGTCCGCCTTCCCGGGAAGGCGGACGCCGACCGATACGCCCCTGGCGCGGAGCGATTCGCCGTGGATTACCTCGTCGTCGCCTTGCTGGGCGCCTCCGGGCTCGCCTCGTGCGCCGCGGTCGGGGGGATCATCGCCTACCAGAAGAAGCGTCCGCCGACCGAGGGGCTGCTCCTGGGGCTATTCCTGGGCCCGATCGGCGTGGCGGTCGAGGCCCGCCGACCCCTCGTCCGCCGGCCCGAAGTCGACGAGAGGGCCTGGCACTCGTTCCGCTCGGTGGCGGCGTACCGGCCGGGCCCGCCGCGGGGCCCGAGTGAGGGGCCGGCGGGGCCGACCGGCGAGAGGAACCCGCCCGCTCAGTCGTCGGCGTCCTCGGGGTCGACCGAATCGGGGATGTAGGCCGAGGCGCGTTCGAGGAACCGAGGTAGGAACCGGCCGATGAAGACCGAGACGGCGATCTGGGTGGTGGCGTTGTCCATCCCCCAGATGCTGGCGCGGGGCTCGGCGAGGTCCGGGTCCATCTGGATGCAGTATTGTTCGTCGACGGCGAGCGAGAACGGGACCTCCTCGAACCAACTGTGCGCCAGGTGGTTCACGCCGGGGCCGCCGACCGAGATCGTCGGCAGAACCTGAAGATCCTCGTCGTCCATCCAGCGGAAGTCGGCCAGCACGAGCGTCTTGAAGGCGAGGTCGAGCCGCCCCGAGGCGAGGTCGACCTGCTGCTTCAGGTAATACGCCAGCGGCCGGTCCATCTCCTCGGCCTTCAGCGTGCTCCCGGTAACGATCAGCAGCAAACGGGGCGGCGAGTCGTCGGCCATGCGCGGCCCCTTCCCTTCCCGGATGTCGCGGAGCGGGGGTGGATGCGTGACGAGTGGGAGAAACCCCCATGTTATAGCCGAGTCGACGGCGGACTGGCCAGACCCGCACCCGGGACTGGGGCCTGAGAGGCCATTCGGGATCGAAAATGGTTGATGGTCCATGAGTGATGGTCGATCAGCGAGGCGGCATCCGATGCCGATGCCGGGGAAATCTTCCTGGATTTCACTCCCATCAACCATCGTCCATTAGTCATCACTCATTGCCAGGTCCAGGAAATGTTTCCGGATAGCCTCTGACAGGGGGCGTCTGGCGGTGCGGCCTCATTGGATCGGGGCCATCGAGCCCGGCGGTCGAGAGCCGGGGCCGTATCCCGAGTCCTTGTCACTTCGCCTCGGTGGCCTGCCAGAGGGCGATCCGCCGAAGGGCGGCTTCGGCGGCCTGGTATTCGTCGTCGCCCTCGGCCTCGAAGTGGTGGCCGACGGCCCGGAGACCGTCGACCGGGATGACGCAGGTGAACCGGACCTGACCGTCGACCTCGGCCTCGATCGTGTAGCGGGCGATCCCCAGGGCCTTGATCCGCTTGCGGATCTCGGGCCAGTCGCGGGCCGGCGACGCTGCCGGGTCGGGGCCCGACGGGGGCAGGGTCGCCGATGGGGCGGGCTCGGGGGCGGGCTCGGGGCGCCCGGCCGAGGCGAGGCGGGCTCGGGGGTCGGCCCCAGTGATCGGCCCGAGGTCGAGACCGGCCCGGTCCCCGTTCGCG
>JAABUV010007712.1_pt1 | contig 11177 bp, 13 predicted proteins | sample 5559971 | NCBI WGS metagenome assembly JAABUV01 (sample SAMN10711881, study PRJNA513362) | rock metagenome | isolation source: Antarctica rocks | place: Antarctica: Victoria Land, Knobhead nord | collected 2015-12-19
AGCTGCGGATCCCCATGCTGGCCGGACGCCGTTCACTGAACCTGGCCAACTCCGCCGCCATCGCGGTGTACGAGGCGTGGCGCCAACATAACTTCGCCGGGAGCTCGTGAGTGAGAGTTGGCGGCCTGCGTAATTTGCTCGATACGATACCGGCATGGGACAACCACACCGTCGGCCACGCGTGGCGATCTACACCCGGATCTCTGATGACAACCGCGACGGCGCAGAGCGCGGCCTCGGTGTTCAGCGCCAGCGCGAGGACTGCATGGCGCGTGTCGAGCGCGAGGGCTGGGACGTCGTGGAGACGTTCAGCGAGAACGACGTCGGCGCCAGCTCGAAGTCTCGAAGCCGCGTCCCCTCTACAAGCGCCTGATCGAGCTGGCAGAAGCTGGTGAGGTCGACCTCATCTTGAGTTACTCTGCGTCGCGGCTGACTCGGCGACCGATGGAGTTGGAGCAGTTGATCTCGCTGCATGAACGCAAGGGCGTGCTGCTGCGGACCATCGTCTCCGGTGACGCCGACTTGGCGACCGCTAACGGCCGAGCGGTGGCTCGAACGATCGCAGCGTGGGACGCCAATGAGGCCGAACAGATCAGCGAGCGCGTCTCCCGTGCAGCCAAGCAACGGCGGGAGAATGGCAGGTGGAACGGCGGCTCCGTTCCCTACGGCTACCACCATCTGGGCGGGGGCAAGCTGGGCGTCAACCCAGACCAAGCCGTGGTCGTCAACGAGGCCGCGCGTCGCGTCCTCAGCGGGGAGACGTTGTACGGCATCTGTGGTGACCTCAACCGGCGTGGGATCAAGACTGGATCAAGCCCACGAGCGCGACAAGGCGCGATCTGGCGGAGCGGGACACTCAAGCGAGTGCTGACCGTACCCGCGTCAATCGGCTCCATGCTCAAAGCCGATGGCGAACTGCATCAGGTCACCGAGCCAGTTCTGGACCGCGCGACCTGGGACCGACTCAATGACGTGCTGTACTCCCCGACACGCACAGAATCTCGCAAGCCGGACTGGTCGAGCCGCCGACGGTTCCCACTGTCGGGGCTGATCTACTGCTCGAACTGCGGGTATCGGATGTCGAGTTCGCGGCGCCAGGCGTCGAAGCGCGCTGACGGTGTGCAGCGACCACCGATTCCGACGTTCACCTGCGTCACTGCTTCCGGTGGCTGCGGCAGGATTCGCATCGACTACCAGCCGGTCGAAGCCTGGGTGCTCCGTCAGGTGTTCGCCAGGTTGGAGGTTCCGGGCGTCCAGACCTCCCTCTCGACGGCGGAGCAGTCCCCGGACGACGACGAACTGCGCCAGCAGATCGCCGATGCCGAGCGACGACGTGAGCGGCTCGATGACGACTACACGGACGGTGTGCTGGATCGAACACGGTACCGCCGCCAAGTGGCACGCCAGACCGAGCGCATCGACGCCATGCGGTCACAGTTGGCCGAGTCGCTGCGGTCCACCTTCGTCATCGACACCCAAGGCCGCAGCCTCCGCGAGGCGTGGGACGCACACGCAGCGGACGTGGCGTGGCAACGCGCTCTACTGGAGCACGTCATCGACCGTGTGACGATCATGCCCCAGCCGACAGGCGTCGCGTCCACCTTGACGCGACGACGCGGAGAAAGTGACGAACAGCTAGCAAGTCGCCGGAAGGACCATCAAGAGCTGCTTCTACGTCAGCGTGTACGCGTTTCTTGGCTCACATAGCGATAGCGTCAACCATTCGTAGCTCACATGGCGTCAACCATTTGTAGCGACCTTGACAAGCTGTCAACGATTCGATAGTGTCGTTCCTAGTTCGGCGTCGTAGTCCGCCGTGCGACAACCTTCGCTAGGCCGACCGACTGACCGGGCCGACATCGCACTTACGCGAGCCCAATGTCAATAGTCAACTGTCAATGCCAATCGCAGCGAAGGAATCCTACCCTTCCTATCTGTCAGGGGATTCCTGTGCGCAGCAAGCACTGCAAGTATGGCTATCAGCCAATACAAGACATCATTCTGAACGACGGTCGCACTCTGCGCGGATTTGTTCGCAGCAGGCTGACGACCGGCAATCAATCACACGCGCTGTTGGCTATAGCCGGCCGTGTAGCACCGTCACCGGAACTCCGTGCCGAGCTTCCCGCTGTTCTCGGCCTACCACTCGAAGTGTTGTTCACCAAGGCGGCACTGGATGCCGAGTACGCATTCCGTGGCGAGCGTCGGAAGATGCCGATATGAGCGCGCGAGAGCAGATGTCATACGTTGCGCTGCACTCGTATTGGGTCTCGTGCATGGAGAGCAACGTGCCCACTGAGCTTACAGATCCAAGGACGATCGAGCGGGTGGCGTCGCTCCTGCGGTCGCAGGGAACGAGCCGGGTGACGGCATCGCTTCCGGCCCCTCAGCTGAAGCCGGAAGCGATGCGCTGTCCCCAACAGCCGGAACGCAACACGCCGCTAGTCGCGCGCGTCCCTTCGGGTAATGGCGGAACCCGATATGACGAATAGTAATCCACAGTCTGACCCTGTGTCGAACGGTGACCAGCAAAGCATTGACTCCGAATCATTGCGGCTCGTGGCAGCACAGTTCTTTACTGAAAGTCTTCGCATGCTGGTGCAGCCGGACTGGGGCGTGCTGGTGAATGGCGCGTGCCAATGCCTCGTGGGGGTTGATTGCAGTCACCCCGGTAAGCATCCGTCCGTCAGTAATCCGCGCGGGCACGCCACCGGAAATATTAACACCATCGCGGGATGGATTCGAGCGGGCCGCAATCTTGCGGTGGTGCCTGAGCGATACATCGTCATCGACATCGAGATCAAGGCCGCGCACGACGGTTTGACGCCGTTCGTGACGTGGTGCGACCTGGCTGGGCTCGACGTCCGATGGATGCTGTCGACCTTCACGGTCCGATCCGGTGGCGGTGGCTTGCACCTCTACTTCTGGCTTCCGCGCGACGTGGTGCCACCCAAGGGCATGGACGGGTGGTTGCCGGACGTCGACATCAAGACGTCGGCGAAGCGTTCGGACAAGGCGACGATCCCAGGGTCGCGGCACGGGTCGGGCCGTCTGTACGAGTTCGAGCTGAACGAGGGCAACAGCACCGGGTTCAACATGCCGCTGCGGGCGCCCCAGGTCCTCCTGGATGAGGTCGCTGCTGGCCACGCGTGGGAACTACGGCCGCAGACGGAGCGGCCGCCATGGGAGAAGTCCAGCACGGAGGGTGGGGCCGTCAACTTCAGTGACTTCATCGACGCGTCCGCTCTCTGGCACCGGGCCCGCATCCTTGGCCCCGGTGCGCCGCGGCCGCCGAAGTCGGACTTCGCTGGGATGGCGCTGGGGAGCCTCAGCGACGCGCACATGGCGTGGGTCAGGAGCACGTCGTGACTGCGCCGTGGGAGGACTCGAAGCTTGCGAAGCCTGGTGGTAGCGCCATCCTTGACCAGCCCGAGTCACCGCCGGTCATATGGGGCCGAGACAAGTTCATTGCGTGGGCTAACGGTCAGGCCATGATGATCGCGTCGCATCAGGGTTTGGGCAAGTCCACGATCGCGCAGCAGCTCCTTCTGCATCGTATTGGCGTCCGCTGTGGTGACTTCCTGGGCATGCCCGTGACCCCGCTAGCCCCCGGCAAGAAGGTGCTGTACCTGGCCATGGACCGACCGATGCAGATCACGCAGTCGATGCGCCGGATGGTCAGCCCCTCTGTCCGGCAAGTCTTGGACGAGCGCATGCGGATCTGGGACGAACCGCTGCCGTTCAAGTTGATGGATGATCCTGGGCGGCTCGCCGATTGGGTGCAGGAGGTCTGTCCCGACGTCGGTGACGTCATCGTGGACTCGGTCAAGGACCTGGCCGTGGGGATCAGCAACGACGATGTGGGGGCCGCGGTCAACATCGCGTGGCAAGGAGTCATCGCCCGCAAGATTGACCTGCTGCTGCTGCATCACCAGCGGAAGGCGCAGTCAGGCACGACTCGGCTCAACACGCTCGATGACACCTACGGCTCGACGTGGTTGACCTCCGGGCTGGGATCGGTGTTCTCACTCGGTGGTGATCCCGGCGCAGAGGTGGTCACGCTCAAGCACCTCAAGCCCGTGATGATGCAGCTCGACGATGTCGACATCCGACACGAGCACCTCACGGGGACCACGACGCTGCACCAGAGTTCGACGGTGGATCTGCTCGACCTGCTCAACGAGGTCGGAGACGCAGGTGTCACGGCCGCGGATGCCTCCCACGCCGTCATAGGAGCTGCTGGGACGCCGGAGCAACAGAAGATCAGGCGCCAGCTCAATGATCTGGTGAGCAAGGGCAAGGCGGAGAAAGTCAAAGGTGACCGGACCAAACAGGGCGCTACACCTGATCGATGGCGGCTCGATCCGAAAAGCCGCTGGGTGGTGAGCCTCGATGTCTAGCGAGCCACTGTTCAAAGCCACTATTCATGAACGCGGCCGCGAAGCCACCGTTCACGCCACTGTTTGCACTGTTCACATTTCTCCATTTCCCCGACGTCAAAGCCACTGTTCATACCACTGTTCACAGCGATCGGGCGGGCCACTGTTCACGCGCTGCGTTCTTTAGTAGCGCGAACATGACCAGTGGCTCGGTCAACCAACGAGAGATAAGAAGGCCAAGAGCATGACCGAAGTACAAGCGTTCACAGGCACGGCAGCCGAGCCGTTGGCGGAACTGAACGATCTGCTGAGGCTGAGCGGGCGGATCGTCCGGGTCGAAGACCGGTTGAGCAAGCGGACGTCGCGGCGCGTGGGCGCGGCGCGGTGGTACTTGACGGTACGGCCAGTGCCAGAAGCTGCCGAACCGTGGCGAATACCCGTCCAGGCCAGCGCCGATCTGCGCAATACGGGTTTCCTCAATCGGTGGGCGGTCTGCTGGGGCCGGGACGACTCGCTGCTGCCGCTGACGGCGGAGGACGGCCGAACGGCACTACGGCTCATGCACGAAGTAGTCGAAGCGAACGACATCAAGAACAACATCGACACAAAGGAGAGTGTGAAGTCATGACGAGTTCATGTAGTGACGATGATCTGATTCGGCTGGAGAACATCTCGGCGAAGCCCGGCATCATGAAGTTGGGTGCGCTGTTGGCGCTGGCGGTAGAGGACATACTGCGCCCGGCGCTGAAGAACGAGCGCGTGCGCTCGTGCTTGCACGTTCTGGACGAGATCAACGCGAGGGGCCTTCTTCCCCTCGGTGGACAGCGCGTCCTGGAGGCCCGGCAGGCGCTGATTTGCCCGTTCCACCCCGAACGGCTGCTCTGCAACAAGTGTGCGGCTGCACATCTTGCGCAGTACCACGACACACCCGAGCACCAAGCGGTCGGCTGCTACGTGTGTGAGGCCCCGTGGCGGGAGGAGGACTTCGAGGGGGTGGTCGCGCGGGTGCAGTTGCACCGGCCGGTGCCGTTCTACGACGACAACCGCGCACGCGGCCAGTGGTTCACGTACAGCGGTGACCTGTGGACGCTACCGGTGGCATGGCTGTGCCCCCGGCATGGGGGCGCGGTGAATCTGCCGTTGAAGATGGCGTGGCCAACGGTCGCGGATGACGCAGCGCTGGAGGGCGTCATCGACGGGTGTACCTGACACTTTCAACCAGATACACGTAACCGCAGGAATGCCGCGTGGTATTGGCTGGCGCAAATACGACTCCTTCGCGCGCTAGGAGGAGTGCATAATGTCATACACATCTGCGAACTCGCTGTGTGCCGATGTGTAACCCGCACGGAGGGTGGGGCGCTGACGTGAGTCCGGGGCTACTGGCGCGACTCGGGGGGCTACAGCCCCGAGTGGTCGACCCCGAACTGGGCCTGCGCGTCGGTGAAACCTTCATACTTGAGCTGGGCGAGCAAGCTTGTCCTTGAGAAGGAGGACTGAGAGAGATACTCCTTCGCCTTCTTCGCCGCCTGATCGTTGTAGTCAACCTGAATATGACTCAACGCCCACTCCACGTCCGGACCGGTGAACCCCTCATAGGCGAGCTGTTTGCCAAGGCCCGACCGCGAAAACGCGCTGAGGCTGAGGTACTCCCCCGCCTTGACCTTGGCGTTCTGCTGCGAGACGGTGCCCTCGTTGGCAATCCGCGTCGCCTCTGCAGCCGCCGACGCTGCAGCTGCTGCCTGCGCTTGAGCTGACGCTGCAGCTGCTGCAGAGGCCTGCGCCGCCGCGGACTGCTGGGCCGCAGCCTGCGAGGCTGCTGCCTGGGCCGACACCTCCGCCGCGCTCAGCGTCGTGGTCGGTGCAGCGGTGGTGGTGGCCGGTGCAGCGGTGGTGGTGGCCGGGGCGGCCGTTGAGCTGCTGCCCGCAGCTGCGTTGGTGGTCGTGGCGGACTTGCTACCCCCACTGGCGATCTTGATGACGATGAAGAGCAGCAGGACGCCGAGCACCGCGCTGAGGATCTTGTGCCGCAGGAAGAAGTTGCGCTTCTTCGGCTTCGCTGGGGGCTGGCCACCCTCGGGCGGTGGGCCAGAGCCCTGCGGTGGTCCTGGCTGATCAGGCATTGCGCCTCCTTAAAACGAGTTGCGAGCATCATGCACCTCGCGTTCGTTGATCAGGTAACGATCGGGCGGCGACGCCTCGGCGCGCCCACCACGCGCCACCCGACGCGAAACACCCCCACCCGACAGACCGGGAGGGAGTCGTTCGTGGCTCTCGGGCCCGCTCAGGGCGCCTTGAGGTCGCCTGTGCCGTCCGGCGGAGTGACGGGCGGTTGGTGGTGCCGTCGGTGTCACCCGGTGCGCGCCAGCGCGGCGGACGCGACGCGGCAGGTCGCCTTGCAGAACCGGGCGTCGACCCGGGTCCGTTCGGCCAGTGGGTTGCCGCAGTGGTCGCAGGTTCGCTGCACGGGGGCGGGGACGGTCTCGGCGAGTAGTCCGGCGGCCATGGCGTTGACCACGGGGGTGGCCCTGGTGGGGTCCCACGCGGCATAGATAGCCGTGGTGGCGGGGCTGGCGTGGCCCATCAGATCCTGCGTCACGCGCAGGTCACCGCCGGACTGCTGGGAAAGCCTCGTGGCGAAGCGGTGCCGTAGCGAGTGGCAGGTGTGCGGGGTGCCGAGGGCGCGCAGCTGACCTTCGTCGGCCTCCCTCGGCGTCCTCGTAGGGAAGTGCCGACAGGTCGACCTCAGCCGTCGCCTACCGCGGTCGGGTTTGGGCGGCAAGCACCCTCCCACCCGGCCACCCCTTGCACCACCTCCCTCGCGTCGGTCGATCTTTACGGCCCAGGCTGGACCGCTGAGCGCACGCGAGCACCCTCCACTTGCCGAGCACGTGCTGCCGACGTCGCCTGAGGTCACAAGCCGTCTGGTGTTCTCTGAGGACATAGTCGATGTTTCTCTAGATCCGTTGACATTCAACATGTTTGAGTCGATCGTTGTCTCGTACTCGACTGTCCACAAAGGACATAAGACGGACGAAAGAAGACCGACATGGACCTCAACCAACTAACTGACGACGGCCTGGCTTGCGTGGTCTGCGGGCTGGACGACACCAGCGCCGAGGCGCTCGACGTTCGACAGGTGCCCGTCGGCTGCGACGCAGAGACCGGTACGCCGGTGTTCGCGTGCGCCACCTGCTGTGGCGAAGCCGATTCGGCCGAGGAAGACCGGCTATGAAGGTCGTCGCGTACCTCCGAGTCAGCACCAACGGTCAGGCCGAGCATGGGTTCGGGCTCGACGTCCAAGACGCACAGGTCCGAGAGTGGGCCAAGGCGCACGGGCACGACGTCGTGCGCGTCTGCCGGGACGAAGCCGTGTCCGGCGCAGCGGATGCAGTCGACCGTCCCGGCCTGGCGTGCGCCATGGGCGCGGTCCCCGCCGACGCAGACGCCGTCGTCGTGGCGCGACTCGACCGGCTGGCGCGCACGTTGACAGTGCAGGAAGCGATCTTGGCTGCCATCTGGCGTGACGGCGGTGCCGTCTACTCAGTCGATCAGGGCGAGATCAAGCAGGACGACCCCGACGATCCTTTCCGCACTGCCATGAGGCAGATGGCCGGCGTCTTCGCACAGCTCGACCGCGCCATGATCGTCAAGCGCCTACGCGACGGACGCAAGGCTAAGACCGCGGCAGGAGGCCACGGCGTCGGGGCGTACCCGTTCGGCCACTCGAAGGACGGCCCCGTCGAGCGCGAACAGGGCGTGCTCGACCGCGTGCGCGTCCTCCGCGCGACGGGTACGTCCTGGTCGCGGGTAGCGGACGACCTGAACGGACGCGTCAGCTTCGGCCCGCGCACCGCCACCCGATGGACTGCCGCCACATCAGCGCACCTCGGCCGCAAGGCCAGCATCGCCTGACCGCGACGCGATCGGCGGGTACTCCGTGGTGCCCGCCAGGCTCCGGCAGCCGGGCTGACGAACGACGACGCGCGACCCGGGCCGCGCGCCTGTTCAGGAGGACGCCAGGGCCGTGTCCGGAGGTCGCAGGGTCAATCGGTCGGCTTGCAAACCGCGAGGCTGCTTGCAAGCCAAGGACATCGAAGGCAAGCGACTGGTCGCGCGCAGAAATTTCCGACTCAGGTTTCGTCCCACAATCGTCTATGCCGAATTCCCGAACAGTCAGAGACTGGCACGCCGCAATAGTTCCTGACGGCTGGGCAGGTCTTCCGTCACCGGCAGCGGGTCCGCAGCGCGCAGCGAAGCGGTCTCCTGGGCATCGATGTGCAGTACCGCGATGCCGGTTGACTCGAGCACCTTTTGGATCTTCGTGCGGGCGTCATTGGCGTTCGCTCCCTTGGCGACGTAATCGCACACGAAGCGCAGCTGGTCGTAGTCACCGGGCTCTTCCTTGGGATTGCCACCGCCATCCCACCAGGCTGTGCCGGTGTGTTCGGCGCGTGTCACCCGGAATCGGCCTGTGCCGTTTCCCAATTCCTTCCACACGTGGTCCCGTGCGCCCACAGGATGCGCGTTCGGCATGTCGTCGGTGACGTCCTCCATGACGTACACCGTCACGACGTACTGGCGGTATGAGGGTTCCTTGGGTTTCCTACTTTCGGCCATGACCCCACCTTGCCACCCGCGCTACGATCGACAACAGAGCGACGGCCTGGCGCGACAATGGCGAGGGCAGAAGCGGTGAACCGGCGGGCCAATGTCCGTGGCGGCCCTCCCGGCGGAAAGTCGATCACACAACGTGATCACACCCCTGGAGCCCCACATGTCGAGCCCACTTCCTCCCGCACCGCCGATCCCCGCCGATGACCCTGGCGACCAGCGGATCCAAGAGTTGCTCAGCCGCATCACGGACCTATCGGATGATGAGCTGAACGAACTCCGCGACCTCATCATCCAAGAGTTTGAGGAAGAGTCCAATCCGGCCGCCGACGTTCGGATGGATGAAGCAGCGCTTGAAGGGCTCGAAGAGTTGGCCGCTGCCGCGACCGCCGTCAAGCGTGAGGACAGCCGCCGAACCAACAACGTCACGCGCAGCCACGACGCACAGCAGGTTCTCGCGGCTCTCCGCGCCGACGGCCGCAACCCTGGCACGCAAGCCACCGTCCCTGCCGCTTACCGGCCCCGCGTTTCTGCATCCGCCCGGGGCAACGCACGCGCCATTACCGCGTCGGGTCACCCGATCGGCAATCGCGACGATCTGGCGGAGGAATTCCTCACCGCCATGCGCACCCAGCGGATGCCCACTTCCCGCGACGGACGCGTGCTCGTGGCGACCATTAACGCCGACCGCCCACAGTCCCGCATCCTTCGGCGTGACGATTCGCCAGAGGCCGTCACCGCCGCACTCGACGCCGCCGCCGAGTCCCATGCGCAGCGGGCTATTACGGCCGCTGGCGGCCTTGCGGCACCCGAGCAGGTGGACTACAGCCTCGTCGGGTTCGAGGTTGTTGATCGACCCGTCACGGCGTCTTTGCCGACGTTCACCGCGCAGCGCGGCGGGGTGCGGTTCGTTCGGCCACCCACGTTGGCGCAGGCACAGGGAGCGGTTGGTGTCTGGACCATTCCGATGGACCTCGATGCCGTCACGAACCCGGTCACCCGCAAGCCCAGTCTCCGGGTCACGGTCGACACCGAGATCGTGGTCGACACGCAGGCAGTGACCAATATTTTGACGTTCGGCAATATGACCGCCAGGGCTTATCCCGAACTCGTGGCACGCGTCACCGAGTTGGCGCTGGCGGCCCATTCACGCGTTGCCGAGCAGCAGGTGCTTACCCAAATTGGCGCGCTTTCGACCTCCGTCACGGGACTCGCCAACGAAGGTGGCAACTTGGGTGCGACTCGTGTCCTGCTCCCGCTGCTCGACCGGGCCGCGTCCGGGATGCGGGATCGGCTGCGCACCACACCCGGTGACCAACTCCAGGTCATCCTCCCGCACTGGGCGCGCGGCATTCTCCGATCCGACCTGGCGCTCCAGGAACCCGGCGATGCCCGCGTTGGTGTCACCGACTCCGACCTCATGGCCTACTTCGCGGCTCGCAATCTGCGGCCCACCTGGTCGCTAGAAGGGGAAGCCGGGCAGCAGTTCAACGTCCAAGCACCGGGCGCAGTCAACGCGTGGCCTGATCGCATCGTCAGCTACATGTTCCCAGCCGGGGCAATGCAATTCCTCGACGGCGGGACATTGGATCTTGGACTCGTCCGAGACTCGACGCTGAACCTGGCAAACGACTTTCAAATGTTTAGCGAGAGCTTCGAAGCCGTGCTATTCCGCGGTGGCGAGTCGTTGCGCATCTCGCAGGCCGTCAGCCCAAGCGGCATTGCGCGGGCGGCTGCGTAGTGTCCGGCACCGAGCACCTTCGGGCCTGCGGTGCGCGCCGCAAGTACGACGGCGGCCCCTGCCAGCAACCGGCGATTCGGGGCAGCACGCGCTGTCGCATGCACGGGGGCGGCGCACCACAGGTCCGCAAGGCTGCAGCGCAGCGGGTCACCGAAGCCGCCACGCTGGAAGTGGCGCGCCAGTATGGCAAGCCACGTGCAATCGATGCTGGCGACGCTCTGCAGGAGGAACTGCACCGAACGCAAGGGCACGTGGACTGGTTGAACCATCAAGTCTCGAACCACCCGCATGATCCCGGCTGGCTCGCGGTGTATCAGTCAGAACGCGCGCACCTGGCGAAGTTGAGCAGTCAGATCATCACTACCAATGTGGCCGAACGGCGCACAGTACTCGCCGAGCGGTCGGTCGACGCGCTGGAGGTTGCGATGACGGGCATCCTGTCA
>JAABUV010007714.1_pt1 | contig 11172 bp, 15 predicted proteins | sample 5559971 | NCBI WGS metagenome assembly JAABUV01 (sample SAMN10711881, study PRJNA513362) | rock metagenome | isolation source: Antarctica rocks | place: Antarctica: Victoria Land, Knobhead nord | collected 2015-12-19
CGACGGGGACGGGCGAGACGCCCGCGCTCCCAGTGCCGCCTAAGGAACCTGTTATGCGGCAGCCGCGCCAGGCGACAGAAAACAACTCCGCGCGGAGCGCTGCGGCTCCGCGCGCGATCGCACAGGGCCTCCAAGCCTTGCGCGCTTATCAGCCGCCGGCCAGCCCAGCGCTAGCTACGGTGAAGCCGGGGCAAGCGACGCCGGCCTCGGCGGCGGAAGTGGACCCCGAGCAGAGCGTTAATCCGCTACGGGTTATCTCACGCGAGCTTGTGTCGCGCGGTATGGCCGCCCCGCTCGTCGCGGATCTGCTGGCCGAGACAGTGGCCGAGTACGGCGGCCAGGTGTTGACGGATGAGCGCGCCGCGCGCCTGGCCCTCGTCGACATCCTGCTCTCGCGTATCCCGCGTGTTTCGTTGCTGCCGTCCGTAGAGATTCTGTCGCAAGGGCGGACGCCGCCCCCTTTGACGGGAACGTTCTTAGTGACCGGGCCGGCTGGGGCGGGCAAGAGTACAGCGATCGCGCGCCTGGCCTTATGGGCGGCGCGCGCGGGCCAGCGGGAGGTCACGCTCGTGAATACACAGGGTGGCCGCATCGGCGCGGCGGCGCAGGCCAACGCGCTCGGCGCGGTGTTCGACTATCCGGTCGAGCATCTGTATAGCCACGCCGAGTTGCGCTCCTTCCTGAAGCGCCGTCGTCGGGACACGTTGCGTTTGGTCGAGTTGCCCGCCTGGACGCCCGGTCAGGACGCGCGGGCGTTAGAGGCGTGGCTGAATCTCGACGGAACGGTCGTGGCCTGCGTCCCGGCGACGGGGCAGGGGGATGATATCCATGAGGCGCTGGTGGCCGTCCGCCGCGCGGCGCCCGACGTGGTGGCCGTGCTGTGCAAGACGAGCGAAACGCGCAACACCATGCCCGCGCTCGGCGCGCTGACCGCGTTGCGCCAGCATGTGGGCCTGGTCGCGGCGGGTCCGCATCTCGCCGACGACGCGCCGGCGCCGGACTTCGCCGCCATCGTGACGGCCGCCATCTGTGGCTCCAATCAACAGCGTAAACAGGATAAGCAACAGCGTACACAGGGGCAGGAGTAGCGATCGGTGATCGAGATCAACGTGCGCAAACTCCTGGTTTATGTCGCCACGGCGATCTTTTTCGTGGTCGCCGCCGTGGCGCAACTACAGGGCGCGGCGACGATGGACGCCTTTTTCAAGGCGGGCGTGGCGTGCGTCGTGACGCTCCTGCTGGGCCTACCGCTGGTCGGCATCATCGATCGTGGTATCCAGCGCGGCCTGCGCGCGACGACCACGACGGACAAGGCCGGCGGCGCGTCCGCTCCCACCCTCGCTACGCCCCCGAAGGTCGATAGTCGTTAGTCGAAAGAAGGCTGGATGTTGGGCGCCATCTGGATGGATGAGATCTGCAGTTGCCAATGGGTGATGGGTGACGTTCGGCTGTTACCGTACGACTATCGCCCCTCGCCCCTCGCCCCTCGCCCCTCGACAACGTAGAACTAGCATGAAGGAGACGACATGGCCGCGCCAAGCGTAATAGACGAGGTGGTATATCCGGCGCCGGGACTGAGCGCGCGGGAACGCGAGGCGATGATCTTAAAGTTCGCGCCGCTCGTCCGCTACGTCGTCGGCCGTATGGCGCTGGTCGTGCCGCAGGTGTTCGATACCGCCGACCTGATCGGCTACGGCACGATCGGCCTTATCGAGGCGGTAGACCGGTTCGACCCCACGCGCGGGGTCAACTTCGAGTCGTTCGCGGGCGACCGTATCCGCGGTAGCGTCATCGACGCGTTGCGCGCGGCCGATTGGGTGCCACGCACGTCGCGCAAGCGCGTGAAAGACATCCAGCGTACGTTCACAGCGTTAGAGGAACAGCTGGGGCGTGCGCCCACGGATGAGGAGGTGGCGGACGAGCTTGAGCTCACGCTGCCACAGTTGCGGCGCGCGCTGACCGACGCCGTTTGTTCGGTCGTGTCGCTGCAGCGCGCCGCGCGCACGGGCGACGACGCCGAAGGCACGACAACGTTGATGGACTGTATCTCCGACGACGCGCCCGGCTTAGGGCACGACATGGAGCAGCGTGAACTGCATCAGAGCATCATCAGGGCGTTGCGACGGCTCGACCAGCGCGAGCAGCATGTCCTCTCGCTCTACTACGAGCGCTCGCTAACGCTGCGTGAGATCAGCGAGGTGCTGGACGTCTCGGAGTCGCGCGTCTGGCAGCTCCACGCGCGGGCGATCACGCGAGTGCGCGCGTATATCGCGGCTGAATAGTCGAAAGTCGTAAGTCGGGAGTCGTAAGTCGTAAGTCGGGAGTCGTAAGTCGTGAGTCGGGAGTACACGCTCTCCTTGGTTACCACCAATCTCACGTTCCCCAACGCCATCAAGCCCATGAAACTCCCGACTTACGACTCCCGACTCCCGACTTACGACTCCCGACTCAATGAAGGGAGGACAATTGTTGCAACCTGAAATCATAGTGTTGGGCGTGGCGGTTGTCGCGGAGGCGGCCGTCCTTGGCGGTGTCCTGATGGGTCTCGTGCGCCTGCGCGCGCGTCTAGGTAGCCCGATGTTAGATAAAGCCGTCCCGAGCCAGCGTCCCCTTGATACTGTGACAGCCGCAAGCGGCTATGTGGCCGGCAATGGTGGGGCTAGCCTGGTGGTGATGGAGCAACTCGACGCCTTTGTCGAGGAAACCGGGTTGCTCGGTGAAGCGCTCGTCTCCAAGCTCGAGGAGCGTCTGGCTCGCTACGATACCGCGCTGGCCGGCGCGACGGACGGCGCCGCGTTGTCCTCCCGTGGCGCGTCGATACACCGCGTGGAGGTACCTGGCGACAATGCGCCGGAGGATATAGCCGAGGACGAGGCGGCGGAGGAGGCGCCTGCGCCGGTTCTTGGCGCGAGACAGAGATCACAGGTCGATTCGCCGGCTCGTCCCGGGACGGCCGCGACCATCCATGCGCGCGAACCGGAGCCGCCGGACCCCGTATCTATCGGGTCGTGGGACGTGTTCGATATCCAGACGGCGCGCGAGAAGGGCATGGACCCGCTCGGGGTCGCGCTCCAGCGCAGCCTATCCGCGCGAGGCGCACGGGAGGGCGAAGCGCGCGCTTGATCGGTTCACCACGAGGGTCTGTGAAAAGTCGGCAGCCGGCGGTCCCAGGACAATTCACAGACCCTAGTTCACCACAATGGTCTATTGTATATCGGCTCGCCATATACTACCGTGGCTTAAGCGCGGCCTGCTCACGCGAGCGATGTCCGCGATCGCTACGAGGGTAAAGGGAGTTTGATATGACCAGTGCGCGGCCCAGGACAAGGGGCCTCATCCTTTTGCTTGTCCTGTCGACTGCTGTCCTGGTGGGCCACACTCCGCTCGTGGCGCGCGCCGAGGAGCAGGGCCTGTCCGTGAAGCTAGCCTATATGTATGGCTACTCCAACGCCGGGCCGACCAACGTGTACGGCACGGCGCGCCTATGGCCGAGCGAGGGCGTGGCCGTGCTCGACGCGCACAATATGCCTCGCCAGGAACATGGCGACACCTACGTGTCGTGGATCGTCAACACGACGACGGGCGCCGCCCTGCGTCTGGGCGCGTTCAACGCCGACGACGCGGGGAACGTGTCGCAAGACATTACGTTCAACAGTGCGCCGCCGGGGGGCGCCAACGCGCTCCTCGTCACGGTGCAGCATAGCGGCGACCCGCTTGCCGCGCCCGCCGCGAAGCGCAGCCTCGCCGGCTATTTCCCGCCGCTGAACGTCGCGGCGCCAGCGCCTGCCGCGACCCGGTCTCACGCGCGCGCCAACATCACAACGCGCGCAAGGCCCGCGACGGGCACGGGCATGAGGCGTTCGACGGGCACACGCACCGGTCGCGCGTCCACCGCGCCACGCATGACGGCGGGCCAACCTCCCGCGGTGCGGCCGGTCGTCATTCGGTTACCGACAACCGGTGGTGGTCCGCCTGCCGCCCGCTTACGCGCGCGCAGGCATGGACGAGCTATAGATCATTGCCGCACGCGAGGGCGCTGTAGATAGGGAAGGTGTCTACTGGGAGCGCCGGCTAGAAGCCGGCGCTCCCAGTGGGCACGATGGGCCGGATACGGTCGATATACAAGCAACTGAAAGGAAGGGGTAAGCGATGGACTCGGGGCTATATATCTCGGCGGCCGGCATGCTGACCGAGTTCAATAGCGAGAACAGCGTGTCCGATAACCTGGCCAATATGCAGACGCCGGGGTACAAAGAGCGCACGCCCGTTCAGGAGGATTTCACGCAGATCCTCGTCAACAGCCAGCAGGGATCCGATGGGATGGTGGCGACCGGAACGACGGGGATGGCCGGGGCATCGCTCGCGGGCTACTCAGGACCGGCGGGCTTGCCGGTCAACCCGACGGATCTGGCGCGCGTTGGGGTCGGCCATTTCGGTAGCGCCCCTCAGATCCAGGACTATGGCCTCAATCTGGCGCAGGGCTCGGCGCGCTACACGGGCTCATCCCACGATCTTATGATCGTCGGCAACGGATTTTTTCAGGCGCGCTCTGGAAGCGCCACGCTGCTGACGCGCGACGGCAGCTTCCATCGCTCGGCGCAGGGGCTGCTGCTGACGGCCGACGGCTATCCTGTCCTCGGTCAGGGCGGCCGGCCGCTCAAGGTCCCCAGTGGCACGCTGGAGATCGACAAGGGCGGCGAACTGCGGGTCGACGGCCGGCGCGTCGGGCGCCTGGCTTTGGCGACGGTCCCACAGGGCCAACCGCTGACCGAGACAGGTAACGGCTACTACCGTGGCCCTGGCCAGCCCCTGACTGGCCCTGCTAGCGCGGATGTCGGCGTGCTGCAGGGCTACCTCGAGAGCTCCAACGTCGACCTCTCGACGCAGATGAGCTCGATGCTCTCGGCGCAGCGCGCCTATCAGGCCAACTCGCACATGCTACAGGCGCAGGACGATACGATGGGCCTGGCCGTCAACGACCTTGGGAAGGTAAGCGCATGAATAACTTATATGGTACTCCCGTCAGCGGCATGAAGGGCGCGGACTTCGAGCTGAACGTGGCCGCTAACAATATCGCTAATCTCAATACGAGCGGCTACGAAGCGGTCGAGCCGATCGTGACCGACCTGCCGGAGCAAGCCCAACTCGGCCAGGAGAACTTCTTGTCGCCCGACGCGCCCGCGACGCATATCGGTATGGGCGTGCAGCCGTCGGCGACGCCGCGCGACACGCGTCAAGCCCTGCTCGAAGCGACGGGTAACCCGCTCGACGTGGCGATCAACGGACCCGGCTACATCGCTGTGCGCCAGCAGAACGGGCAGCTTGCCTATACGCGGCAGCTATCGCTGCATGTACAACCGGATGGGCAGCTTGTCACCAGGGACGGGCTGTCGCTCGTCCCGCCCGTCCGTGTCCCCGCCAACGTCCTGTCTGTCACCATTGCCCGTGACGGTAGGGTGAGCGCGCAGACGGGACCGTCGACCGTCGCGCCGCTCGGCAAGCTCACCGTCGTTTCGTTCGCCGCGCCCGAGAATCTGCGCGAGCAGAGCGGCCTCTACACCGAGACTCTCGGCTCGGGGCGTCCGCGGACGGGCATAACCGGCGCGGGCGGCGCGACCGGCGCGGGCGCGATCCAGGTGATGGCCAGTTACCAGTTGCGCTCCACCGTCGACCTTGCGACGGAGATGTCGAACATGATCGAGGCCCAACGCATGTACGAGGCCAATAGCAAAGCGCTCCAGACGCTCGACGCGCTCGTCAACACCACGGTGACGCTGGGCGCGCACTAAGGCGGGGGGCGAGTATGAGGAAGGCCACATAGGGCCGGCGAGGTGACACTTTTGGTGTGGCAATGGTGACACCGCGCCCTCGCCATCGCTGGCATGGATGTTGCGCCCTTACTCATGTGCCCCCAATGTCGATAGGCCGCGACGACGGCGCCGCGAGGTATGTATGAGCCAACAAGGGAACCTGCAGGATAAGCTTGTCGCCTACATCCAGGATATGTACGCGCTCGAGAACGCGGGCGTCGAGACGCTGGAGCGGCACGCCAAGCAGGCCGAAGATGTCCCCATGATCCAGGAGCGTATCCTGCGACACCTGCAGGAGACTAAGAACCACCGCACGCGCCTGGAGGAGCGCCTACACGCGCACGGCGCCACACCGTCGGCGACGAAGGGCGCGCTCGGCGCGGTGACCGGCGCGGCGGCTGGCCTCGCCTCCGGCGCGCGCCCCGACCGCATCGCCATGAACGCGCGCGACGAGTACGTCGACGAACACGCCGAGATCGCTTCGTACGCCATGCTGCTGGTCACGGCCCAGGCCCACGGCGACGGGGAGACCGTGGACGTCGTGCGACAGAACCTGCGCGACGAGGTGGCGATGCAGGAGTGGTTGGCGCGGCACGTCGCCGCGATCGGGCTGCTCGCACTGCAGAAAGACGACGGCGTCGTCATCCCCAACAGCGCCTGGGAGTTCGCCCGCACGACCGCGAGCGTCGCCGCGATCTTGGGCAGCCCGAGCGCCGGCGCGCCCGACGACACCGACATCAAAGCCGCGGCCGACGCTACGACGCCCGATCAGAGCGGCCAGATCGTGGGCAACGTTGATTGGTGAATGAGGAGAGGGACATGCAAGAGGGAGATGGCAAGGGCATCACGGTCGAGAAGGTCGTGACGATCAACCGGCCGGTGGGCGAGGTCTACGCCTTCTGGCGCGACTTCGCGAACCTGCCGCGTTTCATGACGCGCCTGGAGTCGGTGACGACGCAGGATAATGGGCGCTCGCACTGGGTGGCTAAAGCTCCGCTCGGTCAGCAGGTCGAGTGGGACGCCGAGATCATCAACGAGCTGCAGGACAAGATGATCGCCTGGCGCTCCATCGGCGCGACAGCCGTCCCCAACGCGGGCTACGTCCACTTCGAGCAGGAGCCGGCCGGGCACGGCACGGTCGTCAAAGTCGCGCTTGAGTACGCGCCGCCGGCCGGAGTCGTCGGCGCCGCGGTCGCCAAGGTCGTCCACGAGGCGCCCGACCAGCAGGTGGACGAGGACCTGCGCCGCTTCAAGGAGATCATGGAGGCCGGCGAGGTCCCCACGACCGAGGGGCAGTCGTCCGGCCGCGCGCCCGGGGGCGACGAGTCCCGCCAGCGCCAGCAAAAATCGCTCGACAAGATCGACGCCGACGCTGCTGACGACACCGTGACCGAAGCCTCTGAGGAGTCGTTCCCAGCCAGCGATCCGCCGTCGTGGTCCTCGACGCCGCAGTCGGGTGTTTAACTGAGATTAATTGGAAGGACTATTCATGCGAGCGCTCTGCTGGTACGGCAGGAAAGACGTGCGGGTCGAGACCGTGCCCGACCCGACGATCATCAACCCGCGCGACGCCGTCATCAAGGTCACGTCCACGGCCATCTGCGGCTCGGACCTGCACCTCTACGACGGCTACATCCCAACGATGGAGAAGGGCGACATCCTCGGCCATGAGTTTATGGGCGAGGTCGTCGAGGTCGGCAAGGAGAACAACAAGCTCAAGGTGGGTGACCGCGTGGTCGTCCCTTTCACCATCGCCTGCGGCCATTGTTTCTTTTGCGAGCGCCAGATGTTCTCGTTGTGCGACAACTCCAACCCCAACGCCAAAATGGCCGAAACACTCTACGGATCCTCGCCCTCCGGTCTATTTGGCTACTCACACCTGCTCGGCGGCTACGCCGGAGGCCAGGCCGAGTACGTGCGCGTCCCCTACGCTGACGTCGGCCCGATCAAGATCCCCGAGCGCCTGGCCGACGAGCAGGTGCTGTTCCTGACCGACAACTTCCCCACGGGCTACCTAGGCGGCCGAGAACTGTAACATCCAGCCGGGCGACACCGTGGCTATTTGGGGCTGCGGGTCGGTCGGGCAGTTCGCCATCAAGAGCGCCTATTTGCTGGGGGCCGAGCGCGTCATCGCCATCGACGACATCCCTGAGCGCCTGCTCATGGCCTCCCGCGAGGGCAAGGCGGAAACGATCGACTTCTCCAAGGTACACGTCCTGGAGACGCTGAAAGAGATGACGGGCGGACGCGGTCCCGACGCCTGCATCGACTGCGTCGGGTTGGAGGCGCACGGCCACTCCGTCGACGCCATCTACGACCGCGTCAAAGCGGCCACGCGCATCCTAGAAACGGACAGGCCCCACGCGCTGCGTGAGGCCATCCAGGCCTGCCGCAAGGGCGGCACGGTGTCGATCCCCGGCGTGTACGGTGGCTTGCTCGACAAGATGAACTTCGGGGCGGCCTTCGCCAAGGGCCTGACGTTCAGGATGGGCCAGACGCACGACACCAAGTACCTGGCGCCGCTGCTGCAGCGCATCGAGGAAGGGCAGATCGACCCGACGTTCGTCATCACGCACCGCATGAGCCTGGAGGAAGCGCCGGGCGCCTACGAGAAGTTCGGCAAACGTGAGGACGGCTATATCAAGGTCGTGCTCAAGCCGTGACGGGAGTCGAAAGTCGAAAGTCGGGAGTCGGGAGTCGGGAGTGGCGACGCAGGGTTCATGCGTCATTGACTGGGGCCGGGGCGTCGATCTTCACGCGCCTGTGGTTGGCGGGGGTCTGGGGGGAGGCCTCTCCCCAGGCTCCCCTGGAGGGGGCGGGGGGGCGAGAAGGATCTCCCCAGGCTTCCCCCGAGGCGCGCTGGACCGCCGGCCGCAGCCGGGGGGCCAGTTAGCCATGGACGGGGGGCGAGAGAAGAGGCCCAACCCTGCTGACGTTCCTGGAGGATAAGGCGGCCGTCGACAACAACGGGCTGAAAGGCCATAAGCCCCCATTGCGGGGCGGCAAGCGGTAGATAGAAAGGGTAACCGAAATGTCCAAGCAGCAGAGCGACCACGGCAACGGGAGTTGGTTCCAGGAGCGCGAGGCGGCCCGTGAGGCGGGCGGGACCGCGCCGGAGGGGACGGACCCGCCCTTGGACGAGCAGGACGGCGGAGCGGGTGGGGCGGCGAACCCCCAGACGCCGCAGGGCGAGAACATGGGCAACCGCGGCATCGGCCAGTACAGCGGCCAGGGTGTGCCCGCGCGTGAGCAGAAATAGTCCTATCTTAATGCGTCGATTGGCGTCATCCAGCCGTGCGTGTCGGGGACGCGCGCGTACTGGATCGCGGTGATCGTGTCGTATAGGCGCTGCGTCACGTCGCCGATGCGGCCGTCGTTGACCGTGATGCGCGCGCCGCGGTACGCTAGTTCGCCGACAGGCGACACCACCGCCGCCGTGCCCGTGCCCCAGACCTCGCGCAGTTGGCCGCTCTCGGCCGCGGCGACGACCTCGTCGATGGCGATCGGGCGTTCGGAGACTCGCAGCCCCCACTCGCGCAGGAGCGTGAGCGCCGCGTCGCGCGTGATACCGGGCAGGATGGTCCCGCCGAGCGGCGGCGTCACGATCTCGTCGCCGATGCGCAGCATGATGTTCATCGTCCCTACCTCGTCCAGGTAGCGCCGCTGCACGCCGTCCAGCCACAGCACCTGCGCGTACCCCGCCGCGTGCGCCTCCTCGGCCGCGAGCAGGCTGGCGGCGTAGTTGCCCCCCGTCTTCGCGTCGCCGACGCCACCGTCCACGGCGCGGACGTAGCGGTCGCTGACCAGGATGCGCAACGGCTCCAGGCCGCCGGGGTAGTACGAGCCGACGGGCGAGAGGATAATGTAGAACAGGTATGAGCGCGCCGGACGCACGCCCAGGAAGGGCTCGGTCGCGATGATGACGGGACGGATGTAGAGCGCGGTCCCCGGCGCGCTTGGGACCCACTCCCGCTCGATCTCCAGGAGGGAGAGCAGGGCCTCCATCACCCGATCGGCGTCGAGCGCGGGCATGCACAGGCGCGCCGCCGAGCGCCGCAACCGCTCGATATGCTGGCGCGGGCGGAACAGGCGCACCACGCCGTCCTGGCCGCGAAAGGCTTTGAGCCCGTCGAATATCGTCTGCGCGTAGTGCAGTACGGCGGCGGCGGGGTCCAGGCTGAACGGGCCGTAGGGCTCAATGCGGGTTTCGCCCCACCCCTGTCCTTCCCGATACGGTATCGTAGCCATGTGGTCGGTGAAGACGACGCCGAAGGTCAGGTCGCTGTCCCGCGGCTTCGGCTTCAGGGTGGCGGCGCGCGTCATGGCGATCGTTGCGTTCACTAGACATCCTCCTCGTTATCCGTACACGACCCCGAGCGCCCTTGCGGAACACGCCCTTTGCTCTATCATAACGCGTTTCCGATTGGTATGGTTTGCATGCTGCGTGGCGCCTTACGTGCGCGCGACTACTTCTTGCAGGACGCGCACGATGAAGGACTCCAGCGGCAGGGCGCCGAGGTCCTCGCCGGAGCGTAGGCGCACCGCGACCGCGCCGCTTTCCTGCTCCTTGCCGCCGACGACGAGCATATACGGTACTTTCTGTTTTTGCGCCTGGCGGATCTTGGCTTGCATGCGGTCTTTGCCCGCGTCGAGTTCCACACGCAGCCCGGCCTCCTTTAGGCTGTCCGTGACGTCGCGCGCGTAGTCGAGGTGCTTGTCGGTCGAGATCGGGATGACTACCGTCTGGACGGGGGCCAGCCACACCGGGAACGCGCCGGCGTAGTGCTCGATCAACACGCCGAAGAAGCGCTCCATGCTGCCGAGCAGCGCCCGGTGTACCATATACGGGGGCGTTTGACGAAATGGACAATAAAGTACGCTAAGCCTTGGGCATGGGCCGTAGCGAACGAAACCCGCCTTTCTCCACGCGTTTGTTTTGCCGCCATATGTAGTCACCCGTCAGGTTGATGTGGCTCCAGTGCACCGGGGCGACGTGCTGGAGCAACGCGTCGTCGATGGCGTGGCCTTGCTTGCGCAGCGCGGTGGCGGCGCGCCCGAGATAGACCGTGTTCCATAGGATGATGGCGGCGACGACCAAAGTTCAACCCGCTGGCGCGGTGGCGTTGCAAGTCATAGGTGCGGTCGCGTAGCTCGCCCAGTCGGTGGAAGCAGACCGCCCGGGCCAGGGTGTTCTTGGCCTCGCCCTTGTTCAGCCCAGCGGTCACCCTCTGACGCAGGACGGGATCGAGCAGCCAGGTGAGCGTGAACAACGTGCGCTCGATGCGACCCAACTCGCGCAGGGCCAGCGCCAGGCTATTCTGCCGGGGGTAGCTCGCCAGCTTGCGCAGGATGAGCGAGGCCG
>JAABUV010007715.1_pt1 | contig 11171 bp, 9 predicted proteins | sample 5559971 | NCBI WGS metagenome assembly JAABUV01 (sample SAMN10711881, study PRJNA513362) | rock metagenome | isolation source: Antarctica rocks | place: Antarctica: Victoria Land, Knobhead nord | collected 2015-12-19
ACATCAGGACCATCTCCTTCTCCATTCCCCAACCGAGATACCTCACCCCCACCCCAACCCCCTCTCCTCCCAACTCATCTACCCTATCATTCCACAAGACCTGTCTTACTCTACCCGTCCCCTCACCTAAATCATCAACCATGATCCACACAACAGGCATTCCACACCTCCTCACTGCCCTCCTCACCCCCATCGTCGCCTTGGTTTTCGCACACAATACCCCGATCACCGTTTCTGAATCCGCAATCCTCGTCCTCCACGCCGCAGGAGCGCCAACAATAGCTCCTTGTAGTTCGCGTATTGACTCTGGGCGCGCGCTGGTTTTTAGGGCTTTGCACTGAACGAGGACACGGAGGGGAAAGGGGAGGGATGGGAGGTGCCAGTGGCCGAGGAGATCAATGCCGAGGTCGGAGGGCCCACCCACACGGGTGAGGGTGAAGAAAAGACGGCGGAGGATAGAGGCGCAGAGATATTCGTAGTAGGTACCTGTGTAGACGGTGGAGGTGAGGGAGAGGGAGGTGCGTGCGGCGTGGGTGAGAAAGGTGGGGAGGTCGTGGTGAGGCTGCGAATGGAGAGATGAGGGCGGGTTGTAGGGAGGTTGGGGTAGAGAAGTGGTGGTGATCGTTACTCCTGAGGACTTGCTGGGGTGTGGAGAAGGAGCGGAGACGTAGGAGGAGGCTGTGGTAGTTGTGGTACAGGGTTTACGGTAGAGGGGAGCAAATGAGTGTTTAAGAAGATGTCGAAGAGAAGGCCGGGAAGTTAATATTATACTCGGTGGCATTACACACAGGAAATGAATAGTTCAATCATCAGGTGAAGACAGGCGCCGGTGTCATAATAGAAAATTAGTGGGAGCTAGTAAAGCTATACAGTACGGAATACTCCGTACTGTAACAGCTAAAATTAAGGTTCATGCACCCCAGATTTAATCTCGGGTAGCTTATACCTGATTAGATACTAGCATGTTACTGATAGAAGTAAAGTAAATCTAATATCTAGGTCGACATTCCACGCGTTTGTGCAGTATGTTCAAACAGCCCTAACACAAAGGGAAAGCGGGTCGCATGTTCTAAACACATGTCTAGGGAGCGATTTTATAACAACGAGGATGATAGTGGGAGTGTGAATCAGTACAAGGCTTACAAGCTACAGGAGACCTACACTTGTAAAGCTTTGGGGACGAAGGTCCATTTAGTAAGTTACTGAGCTAGGAAAGGCCTTTGCTGGAGAGTCCCTTGAACCTCTAACAGATGTGATCCTATACACTATAATCGAAATGTACTTTGCATTCAAAGTCAACCGATAGACAGAAATCGTACGACTTTGCTTGCCAACGCTGCGGCTGTAAAGCCGAATCTACGTCCAGTCCATTGATCAAAATGACAAGATCCCAGGACCGTTAACCCAACCAACAGGATGGTCACTCTTGGTGTTCCACTAAAAGTGCAGCGAAAGCCATGAAAGATAGCCCGTTTTCGTATTTGAGTTATATGGTTCAGCGCAGTGCTTGTGTCTAGTTGGCACGCTTGGACAATCTCGATCTTAATCGTAACCTTGTCCCGAACGATGATTCCAAGGGGCAGTCGTCTTCTGATTGAGAAAAGCGGTCTGGGTGAAATTGCTTCCGTGATTTGGCAGGCCTAGATACCGGGACGAGTTTGAGAGTTAGTGGCATGTCCGGATCGCTTTCTTAACTGATACGCCAGGTCAGGAAGGAATTGATAAGACTTCACGGAAGCGTTGGGCCACCGGGTGCAGGGTGGGAGACAAGCACAAATGACGGCCACGGAGATTTCAATGGATGGCGAGATTAAGGGTGCTGTATATTCCCCTGTTTAGGTGATGGACTTGGCTCGGTTCTAGATTATATCGAACTAACTTAAGAGGACCGAGGACATGGGTGCTTACGGTGAGGTTCATGCTGACTTCGGTTATCGCAAATATACGTATGCAGCTAACAATTATTACACTAAGATGAACATGAGACACAATCAGCAAATCTCTGTAGTACAAAACCTCTAACTGTTGATGGGTTGAGTAGTGCTACTCAGAGACTACCGAGCATGAAGATAAATGTAAGACGATTTTCTGAGCTTGAGATATGTGAAGCCGCCATACCATCTGAACCGGAAGAGTCAAGTTGATAGCATCCGTAACTATGTTAGCTATCGGGCTTCCGATGTAAACAGATTTCGTATCTATGTAAATGGCCTGATCGGTGTTTTCCCAGCGGCCGCTGATAGTACGACAGGTGAAGATGTACACCATGACCATTGGAATCCACCATCCTATCACCAGAAAGACTACGATGTAAGTCAGTGTTCGTCTCAAAGAGTCTCCTGTGGAGAAGAAGAATAGAAAGTTTGAAGGTTGAGATAGCGGTGCTGTATACAATTTCGGATGCAGAGAAAGTCTGACAAACGGGTAGCTAAAACCTCTGTTTATCCTATTCCAGCCGGCCCGAGAGAGAAAACCTCTAGGATTAGAACATCTTGGGGGGAAATAGTTGCGAGATGTTTGCCTGCCCAAAGTGGATCACTAGTGCCACCCAATGTTAGAGTGGCGCTCATTTCCTGTGGAATGGATGAGCTGGTGGCATATAAACAATGGGAAGGAAAACACAAAGATGAGAAGCTAAGAAGAATACAAGTAGTCTTATAGAAAAGCTAAAGCGCGTTTGGAACCTCTGCGGACATTTAATTACTAAACCTGCGAGATTAGTCCCGTCATCGGTGAGGTAGGATGACTTCTTCAATCTTCTTGACCAGAAACGGCAACCTGCTGCAACCACTGCCAAAACAAGAAACGGTAGTATGGCTCTGAAGAGTTCACATTACCGATTCGTATTGAGGCCTGGCCTTGGCGACATACCACTGGGAGTAGCCATGGAGCTCTGCTTTTTAGAGAGATGTAAGATTGTGCCTAATACCGCAGATTTTCCTGGTTCAGAGGCAAAGTTGAGGAGCAAAGCAGACAAGTGAAGAATTGGCAGAAAGCTATAGAGATATAATGGCGGTGCTAAAATCCTTTCAAATCCCCACCAAGTGCAATTCGACACGCCATAAGAGTGCATCTCATATATCTTCAAGTCAATACAAGCTGCAACTCTGCCATTTTCAATTTGAGACTGGTATCGAGAAGGCGGAGGCACAGCTTCATATATTCATGGACAAGCCGTCCGAAAATAGGTCAAAGGATTGCCTAGAACGTGAGAAAAGGTCCAATTGCATGGGAGCCTTCCCATCGAGAGCCTTTGCCTCGTGCATGGTTTACGCGATGGCACAAATGGTTCGTTAGCTTATCTCTGAACATGAGATTAGCTAAATGCATTCTTCTTGTCATGGCGTCCGATTGCCATTTCCAAATTCACCGCCGCCTCTTATACTAAAGCGGCAGGAAGATAGAAGTAGATAGAGAGCTTGGAGCGACTGATCACTTCTTTTGAAGCATCACCGGTCTTGATTCCACAAGCCGAACTATTCATCTTTAAATTAATGTTGGGTTGGTTGGCTCAGGAACCTCAGACGTATTTCCCTGGCTAAGCCCCTTCAGGTTAACAACTTCCCCAAAGCCCCCTTGGGTTAGCGACCCTCTGGATGACTTCGCAGCCTACGGGTAACAAGGCAACCTACCTTACATTACGTATGTAAGCAAGGCAGCTAACCCAAAGGGACTTAGCCGCCGCCGCTTACTCGAAAGGGTGCAGCAACTAGCCCCGAAGGGGCTTAGTTGCATTTACATGTCTGAGGTCCTGACTCCTGAGGCAAGGTGATACCTAAACGTGCTAAAGTAGTCCGGCAAGAGTAGAGGTTCCTTTCTCGATTATCTAAGAGCATCTCCAGACCACGTATCGATCAAGGTGTGTGTGATATGAAATTTATTGTCCTTATGTGGGCTTATGCGGCTATGAAAGACATCAAACCATTAAGTACGAGATTTTTCGCTTCACACGTGAGGCGATTTTCTCTCGGTCGCATTCACCAAATCACCACGGCAGATACTCGAGACGGACACGAGTCGGATTTGTACCGAATCGCCCTCCACCACTGCCGCCTCTTCGGGAAACCTGTCTCAAACCCCGAAGAAACCTGATATTTTCACAGCTAGAATCAAACCCTTTATAACCCTCCTCCTTGGTAGCACCGTTGAGAGCGGTGGGAATCGAATCCACGACCTTAGCGTTCCTCAACGGGGGCCGCCTTCCCCTAGCGCTTGAGTAATTACTGCAGTCTTCCATGGAGACCTACTACTACTCGGCCAATTCACCCTCTATCGATCAAGGTGGATTGCTGTAGTAAAATCCGTTGATGGGTTGGTTGTCGGCTTGTGAGGCTTCATTCTCCTGCTAGAAGCCAATAGGACGCCTTAATGCGCCCGAGGCAAGTGAGGCTACCTCTGCTAACAATCTCACATTTTACCTGACCTATTGAGATGGCCCGGAAACAAGGGAGGAGTCGTTACTGCATGATGGCGTGTGTCGATTGCCGTGCTTTGGATTTTTATTTCACGCGTCTCCTGCTATTTCTCTCATTGTCTCCTTTTTGGACGTTGTTATTATACGGTTCACTGCATATTTTCTGTCTTTGATGAATATTATGTTCGTCGCTTCTTTCTGTCAACAAGTACCATCCATGTTGAAGTTTCGCTTCACTGAACAAGTCTCAAACAGGAATGGATTCGAATACTTCATTAGCCGTAGCCTCCTTAGCCTTCCAGGTTTACTCTGGAGCTATTCAAGGTCTGTCCTTTGTCTAGACAAACTTATGTGACCACTAATTCATGCCGGTTATATAGGAATCCAATTCCTAAGCACTGCAGCGGGTATGCCGGGCGACTGTCACTATCTTAAAGTTAGATTGCAGTTGGAGCAGCAGCGACTGCTCAATTGGGGAGAAGCCTCGGGGTTGCTTAATGCGAGCTCGGAGCAGTATGACAGAGGTGCATTTGAGGAGACATTTGGAGGAGCCACCCGGCACCTTGTAGTTGATCAACTCATGCAGGTCCAGCTCCTTGTGAATGAGTTTGAGAAATGGCAGTTGAGGTACGTTGGGAATCGAACAGTAGACTCGAAGAAAGATTTGGAAGCAAGACCAGATTCATGTCTCTCAGGAGAAACTCTAGGTGCAGAAGAGCAAATAAAGAAGTTTCCAAGGCGGATCGAAATGCTAAATAAGGCGCTTCGGGGCATGCGCGATATGCAGCACGTCCCCAAACACTTTATATGGGCTTCCTGGGACAAAGCGAAGTTTGAATCTATGCTTGAGCATCTGACTCGGCTGAACGACGGTATTTTCAGTATTATGGGTACCAATGTTCAAAGGGAAATCCATCGAGCAACCCAGGAGACGAATCGAGCAGTACTGCAATTGTTCAATAAAGTTGATGATCTTGATCAGCTTATCAAAGCTCTAGAGCTAGACCCAGGACATAAACGAAAAGAGACTGTTGGTACGCTGCCGGTGTTCTTGAGAGGAAAAAACAGGGAGGATGCTCAACAGGACGACCAATTAACGGACCTGGCCACCTTCAAGTCCTTTTTTCAGTCAACTGAAGGGCGGCAAGAGTTTCTGAGTGCTAATCGGAAAATTTATCCGCGTGAAACACTTACTGGAATGGAATGGCTAAGCCTTGCCCCTGCAGATATCGAGATTCTCCATAACAATAGTGAGCCAGGGACGGCTCATCAAGCGGCGCGCTACAGAGCAATGTATCGAGAATCAAGTCAGAATAGAGTTCCTGTCTGGATAGAATGGAAGTACTACGAGCGTCCACCACGAGGACAGGCGGGTCCGGAACCCTTGATTTTAGAGCGTTTGCAGAAATTGGCGGCCTTGCTTCATAAGGAAAGTAAGCCTGCCGGTTTTCGGGTGCCCCAATGCATTGGTTACCTCAACGAGAGCACCTCCAGCGCCATTAAGCATCCTGAGAAGACTGAGTGCCGGATCGGTCTCGTTTTCGAATATCCAAACGCGGCGGTTCCGTCAGCAGAACCTATCACCTTGCTTCAACTCCTTCGAGTTTACCAGCAAGGAGAAGAACCTTCGTTGACAAAACGCATTGAGTTGGGCCATATCATAGCTAGCGCGCTTTCTTGTCTTCACTCGGTCAACTGGTTACATAAAGGGCTCCGAAGCGCCAATATAGTCTTCTTTCCAGATAAGACTAAGGAAAGCGATGTCGATCTCAGCAAACCCTATCTCTGCGGCTTCGACTTCTCCCGTCCATCTTCTAGGGATGAGATGACTGAGCTGCCCCCTCATAATCCTGAGTTCGATGTTTATCGCCACCCGCGTGCACACAGTGAAAGTCCTCGAGCATCTTTCCACAAGGTCTATGACATTTACAGCGTTGGGGTCATCCTTGTGGAAATCGCTTACTGGCAAGGCATCGAGCAGGTGTTAAAGATCGAAGATCTGAGTACTGCTCGGCCAAAGATCACGAGGCAGGTAAGGGAAAAGCTGTTGACGAAGACAACAATGAAACACATTGCGGCAAAAGCTGGATTTTGCTACCAAAACGTCGTCCAAGCTTGCCTAGATGGAAGTTTGGAGTTTGCACGAGATAGCCCGGGTGGCGATGAAATGGAGGCTCTTTTGCTGTCGGAAGCTTTTCATGAGAGAGTCATCAAGAGGTTAAGCGAGATTCATTGTTGAGCTACTGGGGTTGCCGCAACGTTGCTGTCGGACATTGAGGGTCCCGAGAAGCATCCATTTAGGAGAAGTAGCGACAAAATATTGTACCGGGGTTTATTCCTATACAAAACGCAGATGTTGGCCATTCCCATGCATTCACAAATCCTCCGCCTAAAGTCTTTCCCTTGTAGCAAGAGCCATCGCCGCCAACACTACTGAGATCGGATCTAAGTGTATGATTGAAAGACCATTCCTCTATTTTTGCGTGAACGCGTAGGACTGATTAAAGCGACACAAGGAAGGGAAAACAAAGGAAACAGGAAGCGAGAAAAGGTAAAGGAAGCCTGTCGTTGACGTAGCTAGCTAAAAAAGTATGGCATGATCAAAGTTTGGTCTGTAGGGCTTAAGACTCAAGAATCGTGCTATTGGCGACAGAATGAGCCACAAAAAACTATGTTCGTGTGAGTACGGCAGGTCAATAGCTTCTGGTGTATCTGCGCTGCGGAGAATCTTCGCTCCGGATCTCGATCTATCATTCGGCCCAAGATGTCTTTGAAGTCAGTCTCGCTGTCAGTCTTTAGATTAGCCAGCCACTCCACCAGCGCAGGAATTGTGTCTCGATATGGCGTCCTTCCAGCAGCGTTTGGACTGGACGCAAGATTGTAGACTCTCCTGCCGCTGAGAACAGTGTACATCTCAATGAAGGTGCATCCGAGGGAGAAGACATCGGACATGGGCTCCGTAGCCGCCTTCATATGTTGCCATTCTGGTGATCGATACTACATCAAGCTGCAATCAGCCAAAGCGTTCCTTGTCGATCCATGAACTTACCAAATCAGAAGAATCGAACTGTTTTTTTCGTTCTATAGCATGTACAACAACTGGATGTGTGGAGTTCGAAGCCTGACCAAATTTGGCCATGAATACTCGTCCCTCATGGATCAGAATGTTTTCGGGCTTGATGTCTCCATGAAATATTCCTTTGCCGTGTATATACCTCAATGCATTGGCTAAGCAACCAAAGCTCTCTGCTAAAAATTTGAGGTTGGGGGACGAGGCTTTGGCGTTCTGTAATTCAATTTCTTGGAGATAGGTTCGCAGATCATAATCTGCAGCTGGCTGAAATAGCAAACCGAATACATTCCCTTGTCTATAAGTCCCTTTTATTTTGATAACATGGCGGTGTACGAGATCCCATGTTAATCCAGCCTCACGTTTCGCGGCTGCTTCCACATCGAATGTTTGATTCGGCAACTTGAGGACAATTTTGCGGCCCAGCTGAGTTCGTTGTGAACCACATTTGACGACGTCATGGATCGAATAGGAACCGTGCCGTAGATTTCGTACCCACTCGAACCCGAGCGGCTTATCCATCTCATGCCATGTATTGAAGTTTGGGTCTTTCCCAAAAGGTGGACGATCCGCGAGTGGCATGTCCGTATGGTAAGGCATTCGGGTAAGGTCAAGATTGACGCCCGGTTTTCCTGAATCAGCCTTCGTCAGGAAAGGCATGCAACAAGGACCGCAGAAGCATGTCCTGGCATTTGTTGTACTCGAACTTGTACAAGTGGTTGCACGTTTCCAGACTTCATCAGCATCAGGGCGATTGACCCTCCAATCATCTAGCATGCATCTTATAAGGCTTAGGAGCTGCACATCGCACCGCTCGACTGTCGCTATGTTTTCGAGTTGCACGAGGACCCCGCCGACACATTTGTTGTAAGATTCCGGAAACAACACGCGGAAGTCGAGGTAAGGACATCGTCTCAACACTGCGAATATTTCGGCAAACACGCACCCAAGGGAAAATATATCAGACGCTCGGTTGTGGTCTTGACTTCGGGCAATCTCAGGTGCAGCGTACTGACCGTGTTAGCAAAGTCGAATGGTCGTTCAGACGTCGAGCTTTACCCTATGGGTTCTCGACACCGGAGCATCCGAGGTACTTCGAGTCGCAAACCTGCGCGCAATACCAAAGTCTGCGAACAACACCCGTCGACCAATTAGAATGATATTGTCAGGCTTGATATCCATATGCTTTATTCTCGCTTGATGTATATAGCGTAATCCGTTAGCCAGGCAGCCAAAGAGTATGGGAAGAAGCTCGTCAGGCGGCCCGCATTGCTGGATCAGCTTGTAGGGTTGTTCGTCAGTGGCATGTGTCAAGTAGCTGTACAGCGAGCAGTGGGCAACTGGTAGCGTCATCAAGTGGAAGTAATCATCGAACATATAAGTCCCAACGATTCTAAGAACGTGATAGTGGGACAGTTCTCGTAGACTCCCCACCTCGTTTCGAAGGTCAACCATAGAATCTCTAGCGGTGTCAATGCGTATACGCTTGACTGCTACCAGTTGACCAGTTTCCTTGCATAGCATCGCGGAAACCGAACCATAATTACCCTCTCCTATATATCTTTCTAGACTGAGTGGTGGGTCCTCGTCGAAATGTATATCGTAGCCGTCATTAAAGATGCCTTCTTTGGAACCATGAGACGTCCATGGTTGGAGGTTTGGTTTCTCCCATTGAGCTGCTTTTGTGGTGAAGCCGCCAAATTCTTTACTCGGATCCATCAGCGTCAGGAATTGAGTTCTAGAGTATTTGACAGGGTAGGTAATCAACCGTCAAATAGGACTAACATAATCAAGAGAAGAGCCGTGTATCTGCTGGTACCGCGTCTGCTGATGTCAAAATAAAAGCTCCACAGCGGAGGTCTAAGCACGCACGTACGCACTTATAGTCTCGTGAGCGTCCATAGCAGTTTATAGGGGTTTTGACTGGAGCTCCCATGACCTGTCAACGCGGTAGGCATGGCCCAAGCCACACGGTGTAAAGCAGAATATTAAGACATAGCCCTATTTATGCCAAATATGCCCAGGGTAAAGTATAATCTCTCCCGCACCTCTCATTTTCGGTGCAGCCGGCCGGCGGTGTCCTGTTGCTAATAATGATACATGCGAGTTACTTAAACATGTTATGCAGTACTTGGTAGCACTGTCTCTGCGGTCCAGAGTCCAATCTCTGCTGTACCGACAGCAAGACTGGTTGCTGTTGACAAATTAGGAGATTAGGAGGCGCGATAGGCGTGGTAGGCAGACTGACTGCATGGGGGCCCAATGGTTTGGTCATTGGGTGTGAATGTACGAGTACCTAATACATCCTTGACACACAGTATCCGGTCATTGGTCGCCTCATGGAGTTTTCGTGCCTTCACCGCATCTTCAGAGACGCTTCGCTGTAAGAACAGCCACGTCGTCTCTCTCATCTGCGTTGCATCTTTTAACCTGGTCCATCTGGCTAGGCAGTCGAGACAGTTTGGACTTTCCACTCTTAGTAGGTAGCGACACTTCTCTTCAACAGCGGACACCTCCATAATAATGACCAAGTTGATACCTGTCTTCCAGAACATAGGCACGCACAACACGTTTGATGATGATGCTAAGTTTTATGCGAATGTATGCCATCGTCATGTATGATAGAATGCATGTCATCTGTTGATTACCGGTATTGCTTGTGTTGATGGACAAGGTTTTATGCCATGCAATATGCATGCGCTACCCTCCAATGCCACCCTAATGTGCTGTCGGCTAGTAATAGAATACCTAAATCATACGAGTTTACAGATGAACCCAAGTCTCAACATCTGCAAGAGAGTGAAAGCCGGATTGTCTACTTTAGCAAGCAAGCGGATGCAGTCTTTTCACTCTTTAACACGGAATTTCATCTATCGAGCGCATGTATATAGCACAAGATTTTTTCCATTGAAGCAGCAGAACAACGATAGTCACAGACAAAGCTTCCTTAAAGGCTTTTCATAGGATTGCGTTCGAGGCGACGATAAGATAGCGACAGTCACATGAAGATGCGCATGACTTAGGTATCACATTACTAGCCGATGGCATATCAACAACTTTCTCGGCAGAAGATTCTGGATACACTCTAACCTGTAAAGTCACTATTCTAGAGTAACTACGAGGAGCAGTCGTTTAGCCATAGACGATAAGAGAATCTTGTACACTAAGGTTAGTGCTGTTGGTTTTAACGATTACATGTGGCATAAAAGTCTGGAACCCTGATGTACTGACTCCGCCCTGAGGCTGGACGTGGCTAGGGGCTAAGTCCGGGAGCTCCGCCGAGATAATGCAGCTCACCGGCGCGATCTCCACTAAGCCACTAGAGTAAAGAGCTTAGGCCGAAGCTTTTACAACCGCCTTGGACGACCACAGTCTGATCTAGACCTGAACAGGCACAACCAACGAAAACCACTGAAAACCACTGACTCTAAGCATGGCCGACATCCTAACCCAACTTCAAGACTGCCTGGACCAGGTACTGACAGCCCCACCCGAACCTCCGTATCCTTCCCAACCCCCATCTCCGCCAAGACTAACATTTGACCCAGCTGTCAACCCAACTCTACGCCTCTCTCCGCTACCTCACCAGCCATCACACCTCCTCCCCCCTCCCCTCCCAACCCCCGTCCCTCCCCTCCGACATCAATCCCACCCAACTCCCCGACTCCCCCCAGACCTTCGAGTCCG
>JAABUV010007717.1_pt1 | contig 11170 bp, 9 predicted proteins | sample 5559971 | NCBI WGS metagenome assembly JAABUV01 (sample SAMN10711881, study PRJNA513362) | rock metagenome | isolation source: Antarctica rocks | place: Antarctica: Victoria Land, Knobhead nord | collected 2015-12-19
TCAACGCGGGCGAGTTCATCAGCGCGACCGGATTGTGGACCACCGATCGCGAGCACGGGTTGCAGTTCAAGGCGGCACAGGTCACCACCACGCAGCCGACCACGCTGGAGGGCATCGAGAAGTATCTCGGCTCCGGCATGATCCGCGGCATCGGCCCGACCTATGCCCGCGCCCTGGTGCGCGCGTTCGGCGAGGCGGTGTTCGACCTGATTGAGCAGGAGCCGGCGCGGTTGCGCGAGGTGACCGGCATCGGCGCCAAACGCGCGGCCCGCATCGTGGCGGGCTGGGCCGACCAGAAGGCGATCCGCGAGATCATGCTGTTCTTGCATGCGAACGGCGTCGGCACATCGCGGGCCGTGCGCATCTACAAGACCTATGGCCAGCAGGCGATCGCGTTGATCACCGAGAACCCCTACCGGCTGGCGCGCGACATCCGCGGCATCGGCTTCCGCACCGCGGACTTGGTGGCGGCCAAGCTCGGCATCGAGAGGACGGCGATGATCCGGGTGCGCGCCGGGCTGTCGTTCGGCTTGGCCGAGGCGACTGGGCAGGAGCACTGCGGCCTGCCGGTGGCCGAACTGACCCGGTCGACGGCCGAGCTGATCGAGGTGGAAGCCGGGCTGATCGAGACGGCGCTGACGCTTGAACTGCAATCTGGCGAGCTTGTGGCCGACACCGTGGACGGCGAGGCTTGCGTGTTCCTGGCCGGGCTCTACCGTTCCGAGCAGGCGATCGCCGGACGGCTGCGCTTGTTGTCCGGGGGCCGCCCGCCCTGGCCGGCGATCGACGCCAGCCGGGCGATCCCTTGGGTGGAGAACAAGACAGGGCTGGCCCTGGCGCCGAGCCAGGTCGCGGCGCTGCGCTTGGCGGTGGCTTCCAAGGCGCTGGTGATCACCGGCGGCCCGGGTGTGGGCAAGACCACGCTGGTGAACTCGATCCTGAAGGTGCTTGGCGCCAAGGGCGTCGCCGTGGCGCTGTGCGCGCCCACCGGCCGGGCCGCCAAGCGCTTGACGGAGAGCACGGGCCTTGAGGCCCGCACCATCCACCGCCTGCTGGAGGCCGACCCGAAGACAGGCGGGTTCAAGCGCGGCGAGGCGCATCCGCTCGACTGCGCCCTGCTGGTGGTGGACGAGTGCAGCATGGTGGACGTGCCGCTGATGCGCAGCCTGTTGCAGGCGCTGCCGGACCAGGCGGCGCTGCTGCTGGTGGGCGACGTGGACCAGCTGCCGAGCGTGGGGCCGGGCCAGGTGCTGGCGGACGTGATCGGCTCGGGCGCCCTCCCGGTGATCCGGCTGACGGAGGTGTTCCGTCAGGCGGCGCAAAGCCGGATCATCACCAACGCGCACCGCATCAACCAAGGCGCCATGCCGGAGCTGACAGCGCCGGAGGGCTCGGACTTCTTCTTTGTGCAAGCGGACGAGCCGGAGGACGCGGCGCGCAAGCTGCTGGCCGTGATCAGCTCCCGCGTGCCGGCGCGCTTCGGGTTCGACCCAGTGCGCGACGTCCAGGTGCTGTGCCCGATGAACCGGGGCAGCCTGGGTGCGCGCACGCTCAACATCGAGCTGCAGCGCACGCTGAACCCGCCGGGGCCGATCCGGGTGGAGCGGTTCGGCTGGACCTTTTGCCCCGGCGACAAGGTCATGCAGGTCGCCAACGACTACGACCGCGACGTGTTCAACGGCGACCTCGGCCTGATTACCGGCATCGACATGGAGGAGGGCGCGCTGACCGTCAGCTTCGAGGGGCGCGCGGTCGAGTATGGCTTCGGCGAGCTGGACGAGCTGGTGCTGGCCTATGCGACGACGATCCACAAGGCGCAAGGGTCTGAGTATCCCGTGGTGGTGATCCCGCTCGCGACCCAGCACTACGCCATGCTGGCGCGCAACCTGCTGTATACCGGCGTGACCCGCGGCAAGCGGCTGGTGGTCATCGTGGGCCAGCGCAAGGCGCTCGCCATGGCGGTCAGGAACGGCGGCGCGCGCCGTCGCTGGTCCAAGCTGCGCGAGTGGCTGCTGCCCGATACCCGGATTGATCCCTCATCACGCCGCACCGCTCTTCCAGTGCGCCAGCAGGTTGAGCAAGCTTAGTCGCCGGAAGGCAGGCCTATACCGCCGTGGCTCTTGTCGGGTTCCGGGGTGGTGGATGTGGGCGGTGCCTTTGGAGGGTATCTGGTGTGATGGCTGAAGTGCGAGCAGCCAACCGGCTCGCGCCAGGAGGCTTTGCCATCATGCCTGCATCCGACTTGGTCAACCTCTCCGGGCTGATGGACGACGCCAAGTGCTTCGCGCTCGTGCGCCAGCATCGCTGGCCAGAGGGCGTGCGCTGTCCCGCCTGTGATAGTTCCTCGGTGATCCGGGACGGGTGCGACGACACGCAGCCGCATCGCCAGCGCTATCGGTGCAAGGCGTGTGCGTCCCGTTTCGACGACCTGAGCGGTACCGTTCTGGCCGGGCACCACCAACCGCTGCGGGTCTGGGTGCTGTGCCTTTACTTCATGGGCCTGAACCTTTCCAATCGGCAGATCGCCAAGGAGCTGGGCCTGGCCGCCTCGGACGTGCAGGCCATGACGGAGCAGCTGCGCCGCGGCTTGGTCGCCAAAGCGCCGGCGGTGGAGCTGACGGGCGAGGTCGAGATCGACGAGGTCTACGTGGTGGCCGGGCACAAGGGCCAGCCGGCCGCGGTGGCCAAAAGGGGCGGCTTGGACGGTGCCGCAAGCTGGCAGGCGCGCCGGGACGCGGCACGCTGGAGAAGGACAAGCCGCCCATCCTCGGCCTGATCCAGCGCGGCGGACAGGTCGTGCTGCGCATGCTGGCCAACGTGCAGCAGGCCACGATCAAGCCGGTCATCACCGCCGCAGTCGTCCCGGGCACCCTCGTCCACACGGACGAGTATAGCATCTACACCCGCCTGCCAGCCTGGGGCTACGGGCATAAAACGGTCTGCCACGCCCGAGGCGAATACGCCCGCGACGAGGACGGGGACGGGTTTTGCGAGGTTCACGTCAACACCATGGAAGGATTTTGGTCGCTGCTGCGCTCCTGGTTGCGCCCGCACCGCGGCATCTCGCAGGACAAGATGCCGCTCTATCTCGGCTTTTTCCAGTTCGTGCACAACGCGCGTCGACGCGGCAAAGCCCTGCTCGGCACGCTCATCGCCGGCCTGGTTGCGTGACGGACCCGGCACCACCCCGGAACCCGACAAGAGCCTCGTGAAATTCCAAAATGCTGGCCTGTTGTGCGCAGGAGGGGCGTGGAAGCGAGCACGTCGAAGGGCGTTCAAGGTCATGTCCCAGACATAAAATGGGACACAGCAGTTCGAGCGTAGGCAGCAAAACGCGCAGCGAGAGCGCACCCGACGTCAGATATGTTACGATTATGAGGGCGAAGCCCAACAGCTAAGTCGGTGAGCACAAAGCCAAGGTGGGTCCGGTGCATCCCGGATGTCACATTCCAGATTGCCGGTATGGCGACGTTCGCCTCCTCCAGTGCGATCACCAGTCCGGCGAGCAAGGCCGTGCGAACAGGGAGCGGCACGTCGATCAGGGACGTGAACGGAATAGCGATCCCATGGCGGTCAAGGGTGGCGTTGAACCCGGGAACGACTCTCACGTTGTAGCTAATTGTGATATTGACCCCGTTCGTGCTGGTTGCTGCACTTAATGATGATATTTAACTGGCGCCCAATATCAAATATGCTGCAATTGTGAAACTCCGAAGCCCAGACGGGTTACCTACAGGGGATGTAAAGGCGGGGGCATCAGCCGCACCGGGATCATGGTCACAGTCCATGGTGCCGGCCTCGATCTTTGCCCAACGTCGCGGGGATGCAATATCACATCAACTGCAGTGATCTAAGCCGGATATCAGCTTCAAGTGCAGCATATCAAATTAGGTGCAGTGTATAAGGCTCTGATGAAACTTGGTTCTGAATATCGCAATAAGCTGCGGCGTGACACAGATCACCCATCTGCGGCTGGAGGGTGTGGAGACGGGAAGCTGGCCGGTCGTGCTGCCGCCGGGCAGCCACTACCTGATCGCCTTCGAGGGCGGCCGTGTGGTCGCGGGCGCCACGCGTGAGCGAGGGACGGGGTTCGATTGCCGGGTCACCGCCGCTGGGCAGGCGGAGGTGCTCAACCAGGCGCTCGCGGTTGCACCCGGCCTTGGGCAAGCCACTCTGATCGAGACACGGGTCGGCTTTCGCCCGCTCGGCCCGGACGCCAGGCCGCTGCTCGGCGCGGCGGCGGGGCTGGAAGGGCTGGTGATCGGCAACGGCATGGGGCCGTCCGGTCTGACAATCGGCCCCTTTGCCGGGCGCTTGCTGGCCCAGGCCGCGTTGGGACAGCCGCCCGATCTGCCCCTTGAGCCCTATGATCCGTTCAGGCCCCGTACCGACGCGTCAGCCTCCGACGCCGACGCAATCCGGTGATCATGCCGCGGCGGCCGGAGCAGACCGGACTATGCGGCATCTCCCTCTGAGAGACCCTCACGCATCTCCCTCAGCAGCTTCGCCGATGCCTGCATCCCCTCGCGCTCGCCGGCGTCGAGATCGAGTTCGATCACCCGCTCCACCCCGTTCTTCCCCACCACGCACGGCGTGCCGAGATAGACGCCCTCGATCCCGTACTCGCCCTGCAGCAGGGTGGAGACGGCGAGGACCGCGTGCTCGTTGCGCAGCACCGCCTCGCAGATGCGCTGCACGCACAGGCCGATCGCGTAGGCCGTGTGGCCCTTCCGCTTCACCACCTCCGGCGCGGCGCGCCGCACCCGGTCCAGCAGCGCGTCATGGTCCGGAAGCGCCTGCGCCCCAGGGTAGCGGTCCAGTTTCACCCCGGCGATGCGGGTGGCGCTCCAGACCGCGATCTCCGAGTCTCCGTGCTCGCCGATGACGTAGGCGTCCACCGCCCGCGGCTCGATCCCGAACTCTTCCGCGAGCAGCCCGCGCAGCCGCGCCGTGTCGATGAGCGTGCCCGTCCCGATCACCTGGCCCGCCGGCAGGCCGGACTCCTCCTGCGCGACCTGCGCCATGATGTCCACGGGGTTGGACGCCATGACGAGGACGCCGGCGAACCCCTCGGCCTTGAGCCTGCCTACGATGTCGCGGACGATGCCCACGTTCTTGGACAGCAGGTCGAGCCGGGACATCTCCGGGCCGCTGGTTGCCTGGCCCGCGGTGACGACGACGACCGAGCTCCTCGCCGCCTCGGCGTAGTCGCCATGGATGACCTTGATCGGCGACTTCATCGGCACCGCGACGGCGTGCTCGAGGTCCATCACCTCGCCTTCGGTCGCCTCTGCATCGCGGCCGACCAGGACGAGTTCCCGGACGAAGCTGCTCTGGATCAGGGCGTAGGCGCTGGCCATCCCAACGCGGCCGCAGCCGATGATGCAGATACGGTTCTCATGGGTCGCGGACGCCGAGGTGCCTGCACCTTGCGAGGTCCCAGCATGGCCAGAAGTGTTCATGGTCGGAATGACAGTCCGTTGGTCCCAGCCAGGAGGCCGGAACGATTGAGCTCAATATAACAAGGGTCGGACCGCGCTTCTCTACGGGAACTCTGTTGCGCTTGTGGATGCCTATCCCAGCTTGCGCGGCTTGCCGGCTTCGTCGAGCGCCACGTAGGTGAACACCCCCTCGGTGACCTTCTGCGGGTCGCTGCCGGTGCGGTCGCGCGCCCACGTCTCGATCCGCACCGCGACTGACGTGTCGCCCGTCCCCGTCAGCGAGCAGTAGCAGCTCACCTCGTCGCCGACCGAGAAGGGGTGGAGGAAGCGCATCGCCTCGATACTGACCGTCGCAACCCGGCCGCCGGCCCGCTGCGCCGCAAAGGTGCCGCCCGCCAGGTCCATCTGCGACAGCGTCCACCCACCGAAGATCGCGCCGCTGGCGTTCGTGTCGCGCGGCATGGCAATGGTGCGGAGGTGCGGGCCGCCTGGGACGTCGGGCACGTGGTCGGGCATCGGTTCTCTCCGCCGGGCTCCATACAACGAGACAAGGACCGATGGGTTTTGAGGACAATCGCCGGCATCTGCATCCCGCCTACGCGCAACAGTCCCGCGCGCCAGAGTTTCATAATTGCAGCATATTTAATATTGGACCCCGGCTGAATATCATCATTAAGTACAGCAGCTGGCGTGAACAGGGCCAATATCACCTTTAACTACAGCGTAACTACTTGTATGGGGCTTTTCCTGTCAAAGGGAATTTGACCTTTGGCGTCCTTGTTGATGCCAGGGCCGTCCGCGGGAACAAAGCTCGATCGTGGTGCCCAGGCGTTGCTTCGCTCTTGGCCTTATTGCGTTCGGCTTCCGTGCATCTCGCGAGGGACAATGCGTCACGTGATGGATTGCAATGGACCTGGCTTGCATGACGCCAGCGCCACCATGTCGATCCGAGCGCAAAGGTAGCAAACAATCCGGGCTCTTGTTGGGTTCCGGGGTGGTGCCGGGTCCGTCACGCAACCAGGCCTGCGATAAGGGCGCCTAACAGCAATACCGTTCAGTCAGGCGGTTTTCCAGATCGTCGGGCGGCACGCCATAAGCGGCTTATCCACTGCCACCGGACACCCAACAGGGCTAACTGAACGGTATTGCAACTAGCCCGCATTATTCACGAGAAATGCGCGATCAAAGCCAAGCCGTTGCTATCGCTCACAACTATGCGAATGGGCTGTTTGATGAAGTTTTTTGCAATGAAATCTCTGGCCCAGGTGTTTGGTGGCCTGGGCCGATTTCGGGCGGTCCGATGAATTATTCGGGCTAGGTCGGGACTGCCCAAGTCGCATCTACCTCCTCGCATTCAAGTCCTCGGAATACCGATGTGGGTGGCGCAAGTCCCGTGGCTGTCATATTCCTGGGAAACATCAGGTTGAAAGAAGCGGGCCGCTTTGCCGGACGGCTTGCGTCCGCTTACCGCACCTTACTCCTCCATTGCGGACCGTCCGCTCTCGGCCAATCTCGGCCGGTCGCGCCACAGCTACGAAGCACCGCTTTGCGCCGATCATCCGCACATACAAGTCGTACCCCTACCTGAAATCCCGGGTTGGCACCTTGATGCCGGAGGGGCGAGCGTTTGGGACATTGACGCCGCAGGCCGCATGGCTGTCCAACCCGGACCCATCCCGTTCGCTGGCTCTGCTATTGAACTTCGGCTCAGTTGTGCTGACGGATTTTGGCCCACCGCCCGTCCCTCAACCTAGGGTGTCCCCGGCTATGCCGGGGAGCTCAGAGTGGATTGGAACGCCAGAGTGGATTTGTTCGAGCAGCTCCGTCGGGAGCATGAGTTTGGGATCGGGACTGTTGCGGGGGTTGCCGCCAAGTTCGGGGTGCATCGCCGAATGGTGCGGCAGGCGATCGCCGGGGCGTTGCCGCCGCCGCACGTCTACCCGCAACGGGTCAAGCCGAAGTTGGACGGCGTCATGGCCTTCATTGACGCGGTGCTGGACGAGGACCGGCGTGCGCCGCGCAAGCAGCGGCATACGGCGCGGCGCATCCACCGTCGGATCCTGAGGGAGTTTCCGGGCGCCTCGGTGGCTGAGTCGACGGTGCGCAACCACGTGCGCGAGCGCAAGCGAGAGATGGGCTTGGTGCTGCGCGAAACGTTTGTGCCGCAAAGCTACACCTGGGGCCAAGAGGCGCAGGTGGATTGGTATGAGGCTTGGGCGGATCTCGGCGGCGAGCGGACCAAGCTGCAGGTGTTTGCGATGCGCTCGATGGCGAGCGGGGCGGCGTTCCACCGTGCCTACCGGCACGCGACGCAGCAGGCGTTCCTGGAGGCGCATGAGCGGGCGTTCGACTACTTCGGGGGCGTGTTCCGGTTGCTGCGCTACGACAACCTGGCGAGTGCGGTGCGCAAGATCCTGCGCGGCCACCGGCGGGAGGAGACGGTGCGCTTTGTGGCGTTCCGCTCGCACTGGCGGTTTGCCGCCGAGTTCTGCACGCCGGGCGAGGGTCATGAAAAGGGCGGCGTTGAGGGCGAGGGCGGCTACTTTCGGCGCAACCATCTCGTGCCGGTGCCGAGCGTGGCTGACCTCGACGCGCTGAACGCCTTGCTGCTCGTGGGCTGCCGGGAGGACGAGGCGCGTGTGCTGGACGGGCGCACCGATCCGGTCGGCGCGGCGATGACGGTAGAACGCTCCCACCTGCTGCCGCGGGCGGCCGAGGGGTTCGACTTGGCCGAGGTCGTGTTCCCCCTGGTGGACAAGCGGGGGTGCGTGGCGGTCAAGACCAACCTTTACTCGGTGCCGGTCAAGGCGGGCACCCGGGTGGAGGCGCGCGTGCATCCGCTGCACGTCGAGGTTTGGCACGCAGGCCACCGGATCGCGCGCCACGAACGCTGCCACAGCCGCCGCCAGCAGGTGCTCGACCTCGAGCACTATCTTGATGTGCTAGGGCACAAGCCCGGTGCGATGGCCGGGTCCAAGCCGCTGGAGCAATGGCGCCAATCCGGGCGGTGGCCTGCCTGCTTTGACGAACTTTGGGACCGGCTGCGGGCCCGGCACGGCAAGCAGAACGGCACCCGCGCCATGGTGGCGGTGGTGGCGCTCGGGCGCGAGTTCGGCCATGACCGGCTGCGCACGGCGGTCGCCACGGCGGTGTCGTTGGGGGCGTGCGACGTCGCAGCAGTGCGCTACCTGCTGACCGAGGCGGGATTGCACAAAGCCCAGCCCGATCCGGTCGATGTCGGCGCGCTCGCCCGCTACGACCGGCCGCTGCCGACGACGGCCGACTACGACGTGCTGCTCCTGTCCAGTCCCTGCGCGGGGACGGCATGATGAGCGACCTGCAGGACCAAGCCATTCGGCAGCACTGCAAGGCGCTGCGCATGCCGACGATCGGCGGCCAGTTCGCGCGCTTGGCCGACGAGGCTACCCGGGAAGGGCAGTCCCATACCGGCTACCTCGAAGCGTTGCTGGCGGCCGAGATGGAGGAGCGCGAAAGCCGGGCGGTCATCCGCATGCTGCATGAAGCGCGTTTGCCGCGGATGAAGACGCTAGACGCGTTTGAGTTCGACCGCTCCGCCGTCTCGGCCGCCCAGCTGCGCACGCTGGCCGAGGGCGACTACGTGGCCCGCGCCGAGCCGGTCCTGCTGGTCGGCGAGGCGGGCACGGGCAAGACGCACCTCGCGACGGGATTATGCGTGGCGGCGTGCCGCCAGCGGCGCCGGGTGCGGTTCACGACGGCGACCGCGCTGATCAACGAGCTGGCCGAGGCCGCGCATGCGAACCAACTCAGCCGCGCGCTTGGCCGGTGGGAGCGGCTCGACCTAATCTGCATCGACGAGCTCGGCTACGTGCCGCTCGCCGAGACGGCGTGCGAGTTGATGTTCCAGGTGATCGCCGACCGGGCGGAGAAGGCGGCGGTGATCCTGACCACCAACCTGCCATTCTCCGAATGGTCTCAGGTCATCCCGAACGCCCGGCTGTGCAAAGCGCTGATCGACCGCCTCACCGACCGGGCGCACATCATCACCACGGGCACCGACTCCTACCGGTTCCGCCGCACCACGGCACAGCGCAAAACCGGCAAAGCATGACGGGGAGGACAGAACAGCGACGCTAACCGGCTGGTCCGGGCCCTAGGCCCGGACCAGCCGGTCACATAGCGGGAGGTGGACCAGAATTCATCAGCACCGCTGGGCCGAAATTCATTGTCACAGCCACCCGCTCGTGCCGATGCGGGGTGGCGCCGAGGTGGTTGAGGATTACCGCAGCACCGGACTGAGCCTCCGATCGCACCCGGTCGCGTTCCTGCGGGCGACACTACACGAACAAGGGATGGTGACGTGCGCCGGCCTCGCCCTGCTGCGTGACGGCCGGCGCGTGGTGGTGCCGGGGATCGTGCTGGTGCGGCAGAAGCCCGGCTCGGCCAAGGGCGTCATGTTCATCACGGTCGAGGACGAGACGGGGGTGGCGAACCTGGTCCTCTGGCCGGATCGCCATGCCAAGCAGCGCCGCCTGGTGCTGACTGCCGGGATGTTGGCCTGCCATGGCAGAGTGCAGCGCGAGGGTGAGGTGATCCATGTCGTCACCGACTGGCTGGAGGACCTGTCGGACCTGCTGCGCAGCGTGGGCGAACGGGATGGGTCCGGGTTGGACAGCCATGTGGCCCGCGGCGTCAATATCCCAAACGCTCGCCCCTCCGGTGTCAAGGTGCCAACCCGGGATTTCAGGTAGGGGTACGACTTGTATGTGCGGATGATCGGCGCAAAGCGGTGCTTCGTAGCTGTGGCGCGACCGGCCGAGACTGGCCGGAAGCGGACGGTCCGCTCGGAGCCGAAGGCAGCAAAAAGCAGGCATTCCTTGCGCCAGCCACGCCATCCCATATCTGATAAGGACCCTTCTCCGTAGGCTCGCCATGGATTGGTCAGGCTGCCCGCTCGTGATCGCCCGCCCGGGGTTTATCTCCGGGACTCCAGCGCTGTGTAAAGATCCGCGCATGCCGGTCGATTTGGTTGTCGAGAATATGGACCTGGGCGAGTCCGCTCAGGACGTAATTACCAGCTTCACACCTCGCCGGACGACGTGCTCGCCATCTACCAATACGCCAAGCGGCAACGTGCCCTCAGTCCTGCTCGATAAGAACATACCTTGGGGTATCCGGCCGCATCTGGTAGGTCACACGGTTCGGACCACCGAGGACGAGGGCTGGTCGGGCCCGAGCAACGGCGATCTGCTTTCCGCGGCTGAGCAGGCTGGCTTCGACATCATGCTGACGGCTGATCGGCGTATCCGCTATCAGCAGAACCTTGCCGGGCGGCGGCTGGCGCTGATCGTCCTGTCCAGCCCGGCGTGGCCGGTCGTCAAGGACCACATTCCAGCGATCAAGGCCGCAGTCGATGCGGCAATCCCAGGATCATATCAGGAGGTCGACCTGCCGCGTCCGGCGCTGCGACGGCGGGCAAGGAGGTCGCAGCTGAAGCCGTGATGGCCGAAAGCAGATTTATTCAACGCGCTGCTATACGGGCAACTCGGCCCCGAGCCGATCCTGCTCACGTTCGAGTCAACGTAAATGGTCACTGGTATCACAATCAAGCAGTGAAGGCTGAATCATTATAGAAGAGAGTCCAACGAAAGCAAGGAGTCTAACGAAAAAAGAAGCCCATACGCTGAATAAACATAATACAACAATCCAAGGAACAAACCTATAACCAAAGAGGAGGTCCACCCTTTCAC
>JAABUV010007718.1_pt1 | contig 11168 bp, 10 predicted proteins | sample 5559971 | NCBI WGS metagenome assembly JAABUV01 (sample SAMN10711881, study PRJNA513362) | rock metagenome | isolation source: Antarctica rocks | place: Antarctica: Victoria Land, Knobhead nord | collected 2015-12-19
CCATCACCGGCGACGACCTGCGCTCGGTGCGCGACCGCGCGCTGCTGGCCTTCGGCATGGCCGGCGCCCTCCGCCGCTCCGAGCTGGTGGCGCTCCGCCTTGCCGACATCGAGCGCGTGCCCGAGGGCCTGCGCGTCACCATCCGGCGCAGCAAGACCGACCAGGACGCAGCCGGCGCCACCATCGCCATTCCCGAGGGGCGCAGGCTCAAGCCCAGGGCGCTGCTCGATGCCTGGCTCGAGCGTGGCGGCATCTCGGACGGCTTCCTGTTCCGTCGGCTGATTCCGGGGCCCGCGGGAAGCGCGACTGCCTCCCCCATGTCGGACCGGGCCGTGGCGCGGCTGGTGCAGGTCCGTGTCGCGCAGGCCGGCTACGCGGCGGGCGACTTTGCCGGGCACTCGCTGCGGGCGGGCTTCCTCACAGCCGCCGCACGCTCCGGCGCGTCGGTGTTCAAGATGCGCGAGGTCTCGCGGCACAAGTCCATGCAGGTGCTCGCCGACTACGTCCGCGACGCCGAGCTGTTCCGCGACCATGCCGGCGAGGGCTTCCTGTAGGGTGTTCGCTCATTTGTCTTTCTGGCAACGAGCTGGTGCTCAAGGCGGCCGTAAATGCCCGTGCCGCCGCGATCGTCACCTTCAATCGTCGCGATTTCCGACCAGCCGCCGGCCGCTTCGGCCTGGACATCCTGCTGCCTGCAGAGGCGATCCGGAGAGTGCGATGACAGCCAGGGCCTGACCTAATCCGCTCCGCCTGACCGTCTCGATCAAGGGCGAGGCCAAGAAGCTGGCAGCCTCCGAAGGCACCAGCCTCAACCAGTTCGTCGCATCGGCGGTGGCCGAGAAGGTCGCCGCCTTGCAGACCGCCAGCTACTTTGACGAGCGACGGGGTCGGGCTGACTGGGCAGCGTTCGACCGGTTGATAGGTTGAGCGGGTGGCGAGTCGCCCCGACGACGAGCTGTAAGCGGAGCGGCAGTGACCGCTTGGACTTGGATTGACGTCCTGGTCCGTCTACGTCGCGAGCCGGCGCGGCCCAGGTCCACGGTAGCAGAATGTGTATTTCTTGCGCCTTGGTCCGCCCGGAGACGATCCGCACATGAAGTCGGATCCATAATAATTGAAGCGTCTGGGTTTCTTGTGCATCCAGGATCACCACCACGCCGTATTTTCGGAACGAAGCCTCTCGGCTTTGCGCCAGGGCAGCCTGTGTCAAAAAGTATACGGAGCGAAACGATGAGACGCACACTGCTTGCCATGACGGCGCTCGCCGCGGCGGCGACCCTGCAGACTCCCGCGCGCGCCTCGAGCCACAGGGAGGCCCCGATGATCGCGGGCATGCCGCGTCTCGACGCCTCCGACTTCTTCCTGTTCCGCAGCTACGAGCCGAGCCGGGTCAACTACGTCACCATGATCGCCGACTACGTGCCGCTGCAGGACCCGGGCGGCGGGCCGAACTTCTACAACATGGAGCACAACGGCTACTACGACATCAACGTCGACTCCGACGGCACCGGCAAGCCGACCTACACGTTCCGGTTCCGCGTCTCCGCCGTCACCCGCAACCTCAGAGTCCCGGTGGGCGGCACCAACGTGCCGATCGCGCTGATCAACGACGGGCAGATCACGCCTGGCGACAACTCGGCGCAGAACGTGGTCGAGAGCTACACGATCTCGCTCGTCACCTATCCCAGGAACGGCGCGCCCATCGAGACCAGGCTGAAGTCGACCGACGGGCGCGACACCTTTCCCAAGCCCGAGGACCGCATCGGCGACAAGTCGATCCCCGACTACGCTGCCTACGCCAGCGCCTTCACCTACAACATCGTCGTGCCGGGCTGCGGCATCGGCCGGGTCTTTGTCGGGCAGCGCAAGGACCCGTTCGTGGTGAACCTCGGCGAGACCTTCGACCTGGTGAACTACGCCCACCCGATCGGCGAGGAGTTCAACGCCTCGGCCAGGGACGACCTTGCCGGCAAGAACGTGACCTCGATCGTGTGGGAGATCCAGTCCGCGTGCCTCACGCATGTGGGCGACCCGGTGGTGGGGGCGTGGACCACCTCCTCGCTCGGCACGACCACGGCGGACGGCAAGACGACCTACCAGCAGGTCTCGCGCTTGGCGAACCCCCTGGTCAACGAGCTGGTGATCGGGCTCAAGGACAAGGACAAGTTCAACGCGTCGCTTCCCGCCAACGATGCGCAGTTCGCGACCTACGTCACCAACCCGACGGTGCCGGCGCTGATCCAGGCGCTGTTCCCCGGCATCACCGCGCCGACCAAGATCCCGCGCGCCGACCTGGTCGCGGTGTTCCTGACCGGCATCACCGGGCTCAACGCGCCGTCGCACCTGCGCACGCCGTCCGAGGAGATGCGCCTCAACACCAGCATTGCGCCTACCGGCTACGGCCTGCAGAACCGTCTCGGCGTGATCGGCGGCGACAACGCCGGCTACCCGAACGGCCGCCGGCCGGGCGACGACGTGGTCGACATCACCCTGCGCGTCGCGATGGGCAAGCTCTACACCCTCGGCCTCTACGGCCAGCCTTCCGATGCGCCCTCGGGCTCCCTCGAGTTCACCGACGGCGCCTACACCGACCAGACCCACTACCTGAAGGCGTTCCCCTACGTGATGCCGCCGCTCTCCGCCTCGCCGCAGCCCGTCCACCCGTGAGCCCGACGCAGGGCATGAAGGACTCGCACCTTGCACTCCCGGCCGGGGTGGCCTCGTGCCCTGCGACGCCGAGGCGCGGCACGGGGTTCGCCCTGTACCGCGCTGGCTACACGGCGCTGCCGCAGGCGCTCCTTCTCGCGGGTGCGGCGTTCCTGGCGACCGCCCCGCGCGCGGCGGCGCTGCCCTTCCTTCCCGCCCAGGACAGCCTCGTGCTGGAACAGGTGCCGGGGGCCCGCGACCCTTCGGACCAGGCGCTGCGGCGCGCCAACGCCGCGCTGGCGCAGGAGCGGGGCAATGTCGGGCTCGCCGCAACGGTGGCGCGGCTCGACATCGAGCAGGCGCGCAGGCTCGGCGACCCGCGCTTCCTCGGCCGAGCCGAGGCCGCGCTGGCGCCCTGGCCGCTGGCGCCGGGCGCGCCGATCGAGGTGCTGCTGCTGCGCGCCGTGATCCTGCAGAGCAACCACGACTTTGCGGGCAGCATCGCGGCGCTGCAGCGCGTGGTCGAGCTTCAGCCCGCCACCGCGCAGGCCTGGCTGACGCTGGCCGCCGTGCACCAGGCACAGGCGGAGTATCGCGCGGCGCTACACGACTGCGGGCAGTTCGCCAGCCACACGTTGGGCCTCGCCCCGATACCTGCACAGCGTCGGTGATGTCGCTGACCGGCCACGCGCCGCTGGCCCTGCGTGCAGTTACCCTTTCGCTGGCGCAGAACGCGGAGGAGGCGCGCGCCAGTCCCGCCACGGCGGTGTGGGCCCTGACGATGGCCGCGGAGACCGCGGAACGGCTCGGCAATCCGTCCGTGGAGCAGCGCTACCGCGAGGCGCTCGCGGCGGACGGGGCGGACCCGTACCTGCTCGGCGCCTGGTCGGACTGGCTGCTGGACCAGGGGCGGGCGCAGGAGGTGGTGGCGCTGCTGCGCGATCGCACCCGGATCGACCCGCTGCTGCTGCGTCTGGCGCTGGCCGAGCAGGCGGTGGGGGCCTCGCATCTGTCGGGCCACGTCGCTGACTTGGCGGCCCGGTTCGAGGCCAGCCGGCTGCGCGGCGATACCGTGCACCGGCGCGAGGAGGCACGGTTCGCGCTTTGGCTCCTGCACCAGCCGGTCCGGGCGCTCGACCTGGCGCGCGCCAACTGGGCGGTGCAGCGCGAGCCGGCTGATGCCCGCATCCTGCTGGAGGCCGCGAACGAGGCTGGACAGCCTGCGGCCTCCGATCCGGTACGGGCCTGGATGCATGACAACAACGTGGAGGACGACCTGCTGTCGGCCGTGGCCGTCGGCGGACGGGGGGCGCCTGTGCCGGGCGACCATGCCGCACTGGTTCCGGCGGTGGCGACGATGCTGGCCGCGCGGTCGGCCTCGGTGCCTGGCAGTTCGGCAAGAAGAGGCGGGCAATGATCCGTGCGATGCTGCTGGCGGTGGCGCTGCTGCTGCTCGCGCGCATTCCGTCCGCCCGGGCGCACAGCGCCAGCAGCTCATACCTGCACGTCGAGGTGCAGGGCGAGGCGCTCGACGTGCAGTGGTCGATCGCGCTGCGCGACCTCGACTACGCGATCGGCCTCGACACCGACAGCGACGGCGCCATCACCTGGGGCGAGTTGCGCAAGCGCCAGGAGGCCGTCACGGCCTACGCACTCGCCCGGCTGACGCTGCGAGCCGACGGCGGCGTGTGCACGCCCGGGCCGGTAACGATGCTTGCCGACCAGCTCGGCGATGGCGGTTACGCGGTGCTGCGCTACGCGGCCGCGTGCGGCCACGTGCCAACCAGCGTCTCGGTGCGCTACGGGCTGCTGTTCGATCTCGACCCGATGCATCGTGGGTTGCTGGACCTGATCGTCGCCGGGGTGCCGCATGTGGCGGCGCTGTCGCCGGACCGGCCGGAGGAGAGCTTCGACGTGACGCCGGGCTACGGCGAGACGGTGCGCACCTTCTTCCTGACCGGGGTCGACCACCTGCTCACCGGCGTCGACCACATGCTGTTCGTCACCATGCTGCTGGTGCCGGCGATGTTCCACCGGCGTGCCCACAGCCACGGCCTGGACGCCACCCTGGTGCCGGTATCGAACTTCCGCGGCATGTTCATCGAGTCGCTCAAGGTGCTGAGCGCGTTCACCCTGGCGCACGGCACGACGCTGACGCTCTCGGTGCTGCACATCGTGAGCATCCCCGAACGCCTCAGCGAGGCGGGCATCGCTCTGACCATCCTGATCACCGCGCTCGACAACATCTTCCACGTCATCCCGGGGCGGCGCTGGCCGCTCGCCTTTGCCTTCGGGCTGGTGCATGGGCTGGGGTTCGCCACGGCGCTCGGGCCGCTGTCGCTGCCGCCGCTGGCGCTCGGGGTCGCGCTGCTGTCGTTCAACCTCGGGCTGGAGGCGGCGCAGGTCAGCATCGCGGTCGTCGTGCTGCCGATCGGGTTCGCGTTGCGCAACACCCGGCTCTACCCGCGCCGGATCATGCCCGGCATCTCGGGCGCCGTCGCCGTGGTCGCCGTGGCCTGGTTCACCGACCGCGTCATGGATCTTGGCATGATGCCGTTTTGATCAGTTCAGTTGTTGTTGTACCGTATAGAAGCCTCGCGTTCGTCGCGAACAAACACAATTAGGATTTACAGAGTTGCCGTCCATTATATCTGAGTGACATTGCCAAACCGCAACCTGTCGTCGTCGTTAGTTCCCTGCAGCCTTGCTGCGCCGACGCCGCGTCGTGGCGTAGGTGTTTGGTCCCGGCATTTGGTGAAGTGGATCGAGCGTGAACCGCTCTGGATTCAAGGTCCAATTCTTGCACACGGCTTATACCAAGGCTCTCTGAGCGTGACTCATGGAGTGTTGCCCAGCGTGGGCTGGTTCTGATTCCCTTGCAGTGGACCTGGGAGTTCCGCCATGCCGATCCCGCTGCGCCCCGAATTTGACGCGAGGCGGCTGCGTGCCGCGGCCTGCGCAAGCAAGGACGCGGGCCAGACCCGGCGGCTTCTGGCTTTGGCGGCAGTCCATGAGGGCGCCACGCGCACCGAGGCGGCCAGGATCGGCGGCGTGACCTTGCAGATCGTTCGCGACTGGGTCCTCAAGCTCAACGAGCACGGCCCTGACGGCCTGATCGACCGCAAGGCACCCGGGGTCAACCTTTGTTGCTGGACGACGCGCATCGCGCGGCGCTCAGGACGCTGATCGAGAGTGGCCCGATCCCGGCCGTGCACGGCGTGGTGCGCTGGCGGATTGTCGATCTATGCCAGTGGTTGTGGGAGGAGGTCCGCCTCAGCGTGGCCAGGCAGACGCTCGGACGCGAACTGCGTGCGATGGGATATCGCAAGCTGTCGGCCCGACCGCGCCATCACGCCCAGGCCGAGGGCGCGATCGAAGCTTTTGAAAAAACCTCCCGACCCGTCTGGACGAGATCGCACGGGAGAAGGGCGTCGCAGCCGACGCCATGGAGGTGTGGTTCGCCGACGAAGCCAGGGTCGGCCAGAAGAACAAGATCACCCGGCGCTGGGCGCAACGCGGCACCCGACCATCGGCGCCGAAGGATCAGCGCACCGCGTCCACCTACATCTTCGGCGCTATCTGCCCCGAGGACGGCAGAGGCGCGGGCCTGGTCCTGCCCTGGTCCAACACGGAGGCGATGACCCTGCATCTCGCGGCCATCTCCGCCCAGGGGCAGCCTGGCCGCCATGCCGCGTTGCTGGTCGACCAGGCCGGATGGCACCTGTCGGCCAGTCTCGTGACACCCGGCAACATCACCATCGTCGCGTTGCCCGCGAAGTGTCCGGAGCTGAACCCGCAGGAGAACGGTCCTGCGCCCCAGAGTTGAGTGAGACACCTCATAAGCGGACGCTGTCCGCGACAAAGGTGGACGATGACGACAAAAACAACAACGGCCGCAGAGGCGGCGGGCCCTGGTCGGGGCGGCCGGATGTCGCGGCAGCGCAAGCGCGACACGGTGCTCCGGCTGCTGCGGGGCGAGGACCTGGAGACGCTCTCTCGCGCCCTTGGCGTGACGGCTGCGACACTGAACGGCTGGCGCGACACCTTCCTGTCGGCCGGTGAGGCCAGCCTGGCGACCCGGCCTGTGGAGGCAGGAGAACTCGAGAGCGGTCGGCTGAAAGCCAGGCTGGGCGAGATGCTGCTCGAGCGCGAGCTGCTGGAAGCGGTGTTCATTGCCGTGGATCACCACAACGCCGAGTGCGTCGGCATCCACGCCGCCCGCCACGGCACCCGCTTCGAGGCGCTCGAACCACTTCGTCAGGGCGTGCGCCAGCATCTCGGCGCGTTTGCCAAGGGCGTGGCTGCCGGGCTCTCCATCCGCCACGATCACGGCAGCCAGTACATGTCCGCCGTCTTCCAGGACGAGCTGGCGTTCCTGGGTGCCGAAAGCTCCCCGGCCTTCGTCAGGACACCGGAAGGCAACGGCTGCGCCGAGCGGTTCATCCGCACGCTGAAGGAGAACCTGCTCTGGGTGCAGACCTTCGACACCGTCGAGCAGCTGCGTCTGGCGCTGCTGGATTTCCGCGAAACCTACAACACCACCTGGCTCATCCAGCGGCTCGATTACCGGACACCAGCCGCCACCCGTCAGGCTCTGCTTTCACCCGCGGCACTCGCCGCATAGGCTCCTTCATGGTGTCTCATCAGTCGGGGCCAGTACAGAATCTTGGCATTTGGGTTGTCGTCCGTCTTTCTCCTCGACACAGCCCACGAGATGAACTCTGAACGGAAACAAGAACCGGAGATCTGATCTCGATGCCAAGCTCTGTTGCCGGAACGGCACCCCTGTCCCTGACTCCAGCCGCGCGCGCCGCGCCGACGCGCCCTCAGACGACCATGGCGCTAGCCGCCCTGGGCATTGTCTACGGCGACCTCGGGACCAGCCCGCTCTACACCTACCAGACCATCGTCAGCGCGGTCGGCGGCCATCCAAGCGCCGTCGACGCCCTGGGCCTGCTTTCGCTCGTGGTCTGGGCGCTCATCGTCACCGTATCAGTGAAGTACTGCCTCGTCGTCATGCGCGCCGACAACCACGGCGAGGGAGGCATCCTGGCGTTGATGTCGCTCATCTCGGGCCGGGCGGGCCGGACGGCGGCCGCGCTGACCGCCATGGGCCTGTTCGGTGCCGCCCTCATCTACGGCGACGGCATCATCACCCCAGCCATCTCCGTGCTCAGCGCCCTGGAGGGCGTGAATGTCGTCACTGCGGCGTTGAAGTCGTTCGTGCTGCCCGCGGCCCTGGTCATCCTGGTGGCGCTGTTCGCCCTGCAGACCTACGGCACGGCCCGCATCGGCCGGGTATTCGGTCCGATCATGCTCGTCTGGTTCGCGGTCATCGCCCTGCTTGGCATCTCGGGCATCGTGCGGCGCCCCGACGTCATACTGGCCGTCGACCCGAGCCGCGCCATCGGTTTCCTCGTGCGCCATGGTTTGGCCAGCTTCGTCGTGCTCGGCGGCGTGTTCCTGGCCATCACCGGCGGCGAGGCGCTCTACGCCGACATGGGACATATCGGCCGCGCTCCCATCCGCCTCGCGTGGTTTGCCCTGGTACTTCCCGCTCTGCTGCTGAGCTACGCGGGGCAGACCGCGCTGCTGCTCGACAATCCCGGTCTCGACGGCAACCCGTTTTTCAAGCTTGCGCCGGACTGGGCGATCATCCCGCTGGTGATCCTCGCGACCGTGGCCACAATCATCGCCAGCCAGGCGATCATCACCGGCGCGTTCTCGCTGACGCGGCAGGCCATGCAGCTCGGCTGGTTCCCCGGGCTTGTGATACGCCAGACCTCGGACGAGGAGTACGGCCAGATCTACGTGCCCCTGGTGAACTGGGCCATGATGGTCTGCACCCTGGCGCTGACCTTCGGCTTCGGCAGCTCGGACCGCCTGGCCGGGGCGTACGGCACGGCGGTGTCGACCACGATGCTGCTGACCACCGCGCTGCTCTACAACGTCATGCGCGACGTGTGGCGCTGGTCGCTGCCGCTGGCGCTAGGCGTGAGCGGCATCTTCGTGGTTATCGACATCGTCTTCTTCGCGGCCAATATGCTCAAGCTGCTGGAAGGCGGCTGGATACCGCTGCTGCTCGGCGCGCTAATCTTCGCGGCCATGACGACGTGGAAGCGCGGCATCGACGCTCTTCGCCAGAGGCTCGTCCAGGGCGAGGAGAAGCCGGAGCGGTTTTTGGCCCGGCTTGAGGAAGGGCAGATCCCGCGGGTGCCGGGCACCGCCGTGTTCCTGAGCCGCACCGGCGCCCTGGTTCCTCCGGTGCTCGTCCGCCATGTCGCCCAGTTCAAGGCGGTGCAGGAGACGATCGTCGGGCTGACGATCGGCTTCGAGGAGGTGCCGCGGGTGGCGCAGTCGGAGAGGGCGCAGGTCTGCAAGGTCGCCGCAGGACTTTGGCACGTGACGGTGCGCTACGGGTTCGTCGAAATACCCGACTTGGCGAACGACCTCCTGGCTGTTAGGGACCATGGCTGCCCGCTAGACCTCGACGACGCCATCTACTTAGCAGCTCACGACGAGGTAGTACGCAGCGAGAGCCACCCGCGTCTGTCGCCATGGCGACGGGTGCTGTTCGCGTTCATGTATCGCAACGCATTACGGGCTCCGGACCGCTTCGACTTGCCGTCCGACCGATTCCTTGAGATCGCACGACAAGTCGCGTTATAGACGAGGACGCATCCAGTACCTCTACTAACGCCCTCCGCCTCGGCGCCGGACCGGGTGCTTGCGGGTGAAGCCAGCAACGTGGGTGGCGCCGTCAGTGATCTGGGCCGCGGCAGCCTCGGCGGCCAGCTCGTCCTTGGTCGCCGAGGCCTCCAACTCCTCCAGCTGCAGTTCCATCTGGTCCAGCAGGCGGGAGGTGCGCTCGGAGCGCGGGCCGAAGCGGTCGCGGTTGAGCTTCTCGATCTGCAGCTTGAGATGGGCGATCAGGGCCAGGTCACTGGACTGCTGCGCCAGCGCCGCGGCAGCCTCGGCGATGACCCAGGCGACATCGGCGCGTGCCGCCAGGAGCGCTGCCTTGAGCGTGTCGACGTCATCCGGCAGCGCGGCAAGCTCGGCGTCCATGCCGAGGATTGAATCATGAACCAGGCCACTGTGGTACTGTTCTCACCAGCCGCCGGGCAGCTATCCCGCCGATCGCGGACGCCAGGTCTGCTGCGGATGCCGCCAGTCGATCCCTTCTAGAAGGTAGCTCATCTGGCCAGCGGTCAGCGCCACCACGCCGTCGACCGTTTGGGGCCACACGAAGCGTTCACGGTCCAGCCGCTTGGCATACAGCGATAGCCCGAGCCCATCGTGCCAGAGCGCCTTGAGCAGCGAACCGCTGCAGCCGCGAAACACGAAGACGTCGCCCGCCAACGGGTCCCGGCCGAACCCCTCCTGCACCAGCAGCGCCAGACCCGGCATGCCGCGACGCATGTCCGTATGGCCCGTCGCCAGCCAGATCCGCACGCTGCTGGCGACCGGGATCACTCGCGCAACGCCGCCAGCACACGCCGCAATGCGGCCAGGTTTACGTCGCGGCCTACGCGGACATGCCGCCCGTTGCCCAGCTCGATCTCGATGAGCCCGGACAGACCAGTGGACCGGATCTGCGACCCTGGGCTGGACATCGTGTCGAGTGGCGCCACCACTGTGCTGGCCGACGCGAGCGTCTGCACCGGCACGAACACCGAGGCGCCCGGAACCCGGGCCAGCAGCCCCTCACGCGCCTGCCGCCGCCACGTGAACAGAAGGCTCTCGCTGACACCGTGGCGCGCGGCCACGGCGCGGATCATGGCACCCGGCTCGCTGGTCTCGGCCACAAACCGTATCTTGTCCTGCAAGCTCCAGCGCCGACGGCGCTCCCGACCGGTGATGATCTCCACCACGCCATCCATCCGCACACCTCAACGGCCGCCTTAAGGAGCTACTTACGGTGGCAGGAGGCTCAAACCCAGGCGGCCCTCCCCGGAGGAATACATGATGTCGAGCACCGATCCGCAAGCGTGAGCATGGAGGCGGCTGATGTAAGCAGGCACGTCGGCCTGTGATCACCTAATCCGAGCAGGATTGGGGGATGAAAGCGAGCATGGCCGCCGATGGTGTCGAGCGGCTACAGCTAGCGGCTCGATCGTTTTCCTGGTGGCATCAGCATACGCAATCAGGAGGTCGCCTCGACCGACCAAGTCGCCGACACACGCCTGGGTAGAGCGTAGCGGGTGAGTGCCCTCAATGTCTGGTTCAGAACATGACGCGCATTATTAATGAGTTACGCTAGACCTGGGATTATGTCAGCTCATCGTAGTGGGCAAAACCCTGCTATTTCAAAAGACTGGATTCTAGCCATATCAGCTAACTCTCTGATGAAAAACGGAATGTTCTGAACTAGACACTCAGGGTTACGGCCGCGGTGCTAGGCCGTGTGGACGGATTTAACCAACATCAGTCCGCACGCAAAACTGATGATGGCTGAGTAGCTGGTGTCGGTCTTCTCGCATCGCATGGCGACGCGTTTGAACCGCTTGAGCTTGCCGATT
>JAABUV010007720.1_pt1 | contig 11165 bp, 8 predicted proteins | sample 5559971 | NCBI WGS metagenome assembly JAABUV01 (sample SAMN10711881, study PRJNA513362) | rock metagenome | isolation source: Antarctica rocks | place: Antarctica: Victoria Land, Knobhead nord | collected 2015-12-19
GGTTCTGCGCCTTCTGCTCCGCGGTCGGCGGCGGCCCGGGCGGTGGTCGGTAGCCGTTGCCCTCCACCACGCTCATTTTGCTGACGCCGCTGCCGATGTTGTCGACCGCCGCGCGCGCGCCCGTGCGGTCCCACACCTGCGGCGCCTCGCCGCCGCGCGGCGGCTGGCCCATGTACCGCTGCGCCTCGTTCTGGAACTCCTTCACGCGCTCGCGCGGCAGGCTGGTCGCCTGCGCGCGCGCGGCGCCCCCACGCGCGCTCACCGCCGCCGCCCGGCCGCTGCAGCGCGCATGGCAGGCAGCCGAGGCCCGCTTGGCTGCAGGCGCAGCTCGGCGCCCCAGGGCACAGGCGGCCAAGCCCGCCCCTCAGCACCCGACCGCCGCTCGCGCCTAGACAGAGACCGCATGCGCATCACCGGCCAGGGTCACGCATCGCAGGAGACACAGGGCTGCTTGGCAGGCGGCAGGGTGGCGGCGCCGCTGCCGGGCGCCCCGGCTGGCGCCTCGCCCGCCCGACCCGGCCGCGCACCTGGCCCAGGTTGGCGTTGGCGCCCATGCGCGCGCCCGCGCCGCCGGCCTCCAGGTGCGCGAACTGGCGCTTGAAGTTGTCCACCGCCGACGGGTACATGAAGCTGGCCTGCTGCTTGCCGCCCGCCAGGTAGTCGGCCAGCATGTGCGGGTGGTACTCCAGTATCTCGCGGTAGATCAGGTCGCGCACCTGCGCGCGCGCGCCCCGCGCCCACTCGCGCCCGCGCCCCGCCGCGCCGCCCCCAGCGGCGACCGCAACCCCAGCTCCGCCCTGCTGCAGCCGCGCGGCAGGCGCATGGGCGGGCGGGTCGGGGCGCCGCGGGCGCGCCTCGTCGGTCGTCAGCTTGCGCCGCTCAAAGTCGAAGGTGAGCTTGGACACCGGCTGCGCGGACGGCTCGCGCCCCGGCTGGCTCAGGCCGGCGAAGTAGGGGTCGGCCAGCGCCTCCTCGCTCGTCGGCCGCTCGGCCGGGTCGAAGGCCAGCATGCGCTTCAGCAGCCGCAGCGCGCCCGCGTCCGCGCGCGCGAAGTACGCGGGGAACGCTACGCCCGGCTTCCGCCGCATGTTCATCAGGAAGCGCCGCGCCTTCTCGTTGCGCACCTGCGCGCGGCCGGGCTCTCAGCGCGGGCGGACTCGGGCCGGACACAGCGGAACGCCGGGGGCGCGCGGCCCAGCGCGAACGAAGCAGCCGCCGGCGGGGCGCGCCTTGGCGATGACCTCCGGCGCGGGCGTGCCCAGCATGTCGGTGATCAGCTCCAGCTGGTGGACCACGTTGCGCCCCGGGAACAGCGGCTTGCCCAGCAGGATCTCGGCGAAGATGCAGCCAATGGACCAGATGTCGATCGCCGGCGAGTACTTTGCGAAGAAGGACCCGCACAGCTCCGGGGCGCGGTACCACCTGGCGCGCGGGCGCGGGCGCCGCCGTCGGATGTGGAGCGCGCACGTGCGCCGGCGCGCGGGGCCGGCCGCGGCCGGCCGCGCACCGTGTGGCGACGTAGTCGGTCCAGAAGATGGTGGTCGGCATGTCGTTGAAGGACGGCCGCGCCAGGCCAAAGTCGCAGATCTTGAGCTTGCAGTCCGAGTTGGCCAGGATGTTCTTGGGCTTCAGGTCCCGGTGGAACACCTTGGCTGCGCCGCCCCGGCGCCCCGCGCTTAGCACGCGCCGCCCGGCCGCCTGCAGCCTGCAGCGGCGGGGGCGCCGCCGCGGCCGCGCACCCGTGTGGATGTACTTCAGGCCCCGCAGCATCTGGTACAGGAAGAACTGGTGGTGCTCCGGCGTGAGGTCGTCGTTCGCCTTGATGACCTGCGCCGCGGCGCGCAGCTGAGCCGGTGCCTGGCGGGGCAGGCGCCGGTGCGCGGGCCGGCCGGGCGCCGCGCCTGGTGCAGGTCGGTCTCCATGAGCTCAAAGACAACGTAGATGTCCTTGAACTCGCGCGGGCTCGGCGGCAGCATGATGTGCTTGATCTCCACGATGTCTGCGGGCAGCCCGCTCAGGTGTCAGACAGCGCGCGGCCGCACGGGCAGCTGGGACGCAGCGCGGCCCCGCACGGGGCGCACCCGGGTGGCGGAGCAAGCGCAGGAGCTTGATCTCTCGCAGGATGCGGGTCGCGTCCGAGACGTGGTCAAACACGTTCATGATGCGCTTTATGGCCACCTTCTCCCCGGTCTTTGTGTCCAGCGCGGAACAGACCACGCCATAGCTGCCCTTGCCGATCACCTCGTTTATCGTGTACCGGTTCGCCTCGCCTGGCGGCCGGCCCCGGCCGCGCGCTCAGTGCCGTGCGCGCCGCCGCTGCGCGTGTGGCAGAAGCAGGGGGCACGCCGGCGGGGCGGCCTGCGCATGCGTGCGGCGCACCATACTCGGTAAAGAACTCCTTGGTCTCCATCGTCATCCGGTCCGGCCTCTGCGCGCGCGGGCGAGCGCTCTGTTGAGCGCCTTCCACTGCGCCGCCCGTGCGCCGACCATCGCCGAGCATCCCTGCAATCTGAGTGGGTGCGAGCTGGCCCGCACAATCGCTTTCCCACACAGGCCAGATCCGGGCGAGAGACACAGCGCGCGGGCCAGGCTGTGACACACGTCGGGCAGCCAGGGCGTTGCCGACGCTCAGGGTCGGTGTGTGGACCCACAGGCGAAGGCGCGCGCACAGCGGGCCCGCCCGGGAAAAGACGTACAAGGACCCCCTGCTGCAGGCACCCCCAGGACAGGCGTCCGCTACGCTGCAGGTCGTGGGGAAGCAACCCGACCACGCACCGCGCTGCGCTCGCAGCACGGGCCTGCGCCCCCTGGCGCTGCGTTTCCGGCAGCAGGCAGGCTGGACTGCACCCCCCCAAAGCGGGTTGGTCCAGGCCTGGACGGCCCACCTTGTCGTGGGGCGGCCGTGCCTGGGATGGCACTGGCTGCCGAGTCTGCTGCACGCCACCGCGGCACCCGCCCTGCCTGCGCTCCTCGCTGTCTGCGTGTCTAAAGAAGTGCGGCAGCGTGGCTGCCGCTGTCATCCATCGCAGCGCGTGGCCTTGGCTCTCAAACTCCCAAGGGGAGAACTCGGAAGAGACGGATGGCATCGCAGGCCGCAAGCCCTACATGTTAGGGCTACTGACTCTTCTCAACTTCTGCCGCCTCCAGCATGCCCGGCCTACCTGGCTGAGAGCTGCTGTGTAGCTGTCGCCACCTGTCCTTTGGGTGCCCCGGCTCCCTGGCACAGGCCTCGCATCGCCGCCCTGCATGCCTGGGCCAGCACAGCGGGGCGGTGCAAGCGGAACACTGCTTACAGCCTGTCCTATCGAAACCCGCTAAGCGTCACGCGCTCCCAAGAAATGGTCTCGGCGGCAGCATGCGGCTTGTATTGCAAGCCGTACAAGGGCCACAGCACGGCACCCGACAGCCAATGCCCTGCCCGGTGCTGCCACTGTGCATGCTGCATGCGTTTCCACAGCCAGCCACACCGCGCAAGGTGCGCCATGGTGCGAGCGGGAGGGCAGCCCGGGCGCAAGCAGAGCACGCCTGCCCCGCCTGGGGCAGCAAATTATTTTGTCGACCGGGAGGCTGCCGGCCTGGGCGCCCCAGGCCGGCAACCTCCCCTTATTGCATGGCCGCGCGGGCGCACGCAGCCAACAGCATCAAAACTGCGTTCACCCCGACGCATCCGAGGAGACCCGCACAGTCCACATGTCGCGTGCGCCGAGGCGGCGGCACGCCGCATGTGGCAAGGTGCTGGGAGCATCACGCCCAGGTGCTGTTAGTGTACAGCTCGGGCGCTCCGGGGCAGGTTCTATCAGTAGGGAAAGCTCGTGTTCTGCGAAAAGGGCACACTAAAGCCCTGCAGCAACGGCGCGCACTGCGCAAAGCCATCCGTGGCCAGGGGCGCGGCGCAGTTTGCGTACAGGGCTTCAGCGGCGCCCTCACACCGCTCGGGGGCCCAGGACGGGCCCACGTCGCTGCTGAACGGCTCGTGTGCAAACGAGCCGTTGTGCATGCCCTGCGCCCCGGCGTGCAGCTCCGTCAGCCGCCCGCTCCGCCGCCGCTGCGGCCCATGCAGCACCGGGGCGCGCACGCAGGCGCACGCCAGGGGTGGGGAGGAGGGCCGGCCGGCGCACCAGCTTCACAGGCGCGCCAAAGTCCGGGAGCGACAGGCAGCGCTGCGCACACGCCGCCGCCTCGCTGGTGGCCAGCGCGCCGGCGCCGCCGGCGAACAGGCCACCACCGAAGAGGCTGTGCTGCGCGTCGCAGAAGCCCGGCAGCGCGCCCGCCGCCGCCAGCTGCTCGCCCGCCGTCAGCGCGCCAAAGCCGGGGTCGAACAGTGCGTCGCTGCGGCAGGTCGGGTCGCCGATAAACTGCAGGCCGGACGCGCTGTACGACGGCAGCACGTGCGCCTTGCAGTCCGCCAGCCGCGCGCGGCCCGACTGCCAGCGCCGCTGCGCCTTGGCCTGCGGCGCGGGGCGCGCGGCTCGGCCGGCGTGCCGGCGCGCGCAGGCCGTCCGGCGGGCGCGCAAGCGCGCGGGCGGGCGCACACCTGGACGGCCTTCTGCAGCTTGGCCTTGCCCGGCTGCAGAAAGTCGGCCTCGGTCTGGCCCTGCTCGTTCAGCAGCGACTCCAGCAGCGCCGCGGCCGCCACCTGCTTGGCGTCCTTCTTCCCGCGGCCCTGCGCGCGCGCCGGCAGGCGTCAGCCGCGCCGGCGCCGCGGGGCAGCGCAACGGAGCAGCGCGACGCGCGGCAGGGCCGCCGCACGGGCGCCCGGCCGCCGCGCACCCGGCCACTGCCGCAGGCGTACAGCACGCCGCCGCCGACCGACGTCAGCTTGGCCTCCACGCTGAAGGGCCCCAGCTGGCTGTCCGCGCTCTCGACGTATGCCAGCTGCGCACACGGGCGCGCGCGTCAGCGGCGCGGCGCGGCGCGCGTGCTACGGGCGGGGCGCGCGCGCCAGGTGCTGGGTAGGCGCGCCTCGAGGCCCAAGCGCGTGGCGTGCTCGTGCACGATCGACAGCGGCGTCTTGTTCTGGGTGTTCCGGTTGCACCGGAAGGCCTGCACGAGCCGCTGACACCGCGGGTACGCGTCCAGGCACGCGTTGAAGTCGGGCAGCACGTCGGCCTCCTGCACCCGCAGCCTCTCACCCGCGGCGCCAGGCACGCCGTCGCTGGCACAGGTGGCCGCATCGCCGCTCGACACGCTGCCCTCCACCGCCCTGGCCTCGCCCTGCACGGCCTGCCGCGCGCGCACGCCGCAGTTGGCCGGCAGCCCCGCTGCGCGGGGGGGGCCGCACACGCCGGCGGCGGCGGCACACGCGTGAGCAGGCCCCGCCTGACAGGGCCCACCTCCTGCTGCGCGAGGACGGCCTTGATTGCAGCTGAGATGCCCCTGCGCTTGCTCTCGCCGCTGAGCGAGGAGAGCAGCAGCAGCAGGCGGTCTATCGATGCGTTCGAGCCGTAGTCGTCAAGCCCGCCGGCTTGCGTCATGGCGCGCCAAGCCAGGCCCGACGATGGCTGCTCGACCGCCAGTCCGCTGCCGGCTGCACAGACGCGTGCCGGGCCTGCCTGTGGGCTGGAGTCATTCAAAAATGCTCAGGTGTCTGCGGCAAGGCAGTCAGGCGGAGAGTTGTCCGATTGCAGCCGGAGTCTCTTCTTGCCGCCCTAGACCTGGCAGACAACATAGAACAAAAGGCCTCGCAGCCATGCGGGGCCACCTGGAACTGCCCTGTCACACCACGGCGCGTGGTGGGACAGCGCCAACCTTGCTGGTACTTTCCGCACCGGCGTGTCAGGCGTTGACCGAGTGAGTCGCGCCGCCGCACCAACCGCCCCACGCCCGGCTGGGGTGCACGCCCGCGCTGATGGCGACGGCGCTCACCGCGTGCGGTGCGTGCCCGTCCCAGCTCGTGCATGTACAGCCGGGCGTGGGCGACCCCGGTCAACGCCAGGCGCTGCGCTCAGAGCGCCCGCCACCGGGCGCGACCGGCTGCCCGGCGGTGCAGCCCGCCTGCGGCACAGCGGCCGGCGCGTGCAGCGCGCCGGCGACAGGCGCCGGCGAGCGGCCGGGCTGGCCGGACTGCAGTCCCGCCTGCTCGACGCCCTGCCAGCCCAGCACGCCGGGCGCGGTCGCGCCCGAGAGCGCAGGCGGCAGCGCGCGGTCCACCGCGACCTCCTTCCCGAGCGCCCCGCGCGGCAAGAGGTGCCACGCAGCCCGCCCCCAGACGCCGGTGGCAGGCGCCCCGCCCGCCCCGCCCGGCTCTTCGCCCTTCAGAGACGGCGCTCCGGAGGCCTCCGGCCACCCCGCGAGCGGCGTGCTCCTGCTCCTGCTGGCGTGTGAAGCGCTGGCTGACGGCGCTGCCGGGTGCGCCCAGCCCGCACGGCAGGCCGCTCGCGCACGGCCGGCGCGCCCGCGCCGCGCCAGCCATGCGCGGCTCGTGCGCAGGGCGGCCTGGACGCCCAGCCAGAGGCGGGCAGGCTTCACGCACAGTGTGGCGCTGGCGGACACGCCGCCCCTGCAGCCCTGCGGGGCACCCAGCGCGCCAGACAGGGCACACCGCCTGGAAGTGATCGCGCAGGGCAGCGCCCCAGCAAAGTGCGTGCGGCTGGACCTGGCCTGCTCCTTCAGGCTGTGCGGCACACCAGGCACCCCCACACCTCCAGCACTGTGCTCAGCGGCTGCGGTATTTCGGAGCCTGTGCCGCCTCTGATGCGGGAGCGCCGCACAGCCAAGCGCGCGCGGTGGGACCTGGGCAGCCGCGATCCGCCTGGGCAGAGCAAGATATGCGCGCAGTGCGGCACTACGCGCACGCCGCAGTGGCGGGCAGGGCCGAGGGGTGGGTCACTCCTGCTTCGCGCTGGCTGCAACGCGCTGGTGCCCCGCTGACCCCCTCAACCCCACGACCCGCGCTTGGCAGGACCGAAGACGCTGTGCAACGCCTGCGGAACGCGGTTCCTGCGTCTGCGGTCGCTGCGGTGCGTCCGCGTGCCCTTGGGCCACGGAGGAGCAGGAGCTGGCAGTTTACCGACGGGGGTGTGCGTGCATGCCTGCGCAGGTGATCAGTCTGCGAGGTTGCTTGAGCGGCAAGGGTGTATGCGTCAGATACTGCAGGCTGCTCGGTCCGTTGCTGACCGAGTGTCGCCAAGTAAGGCGCCTACTTACAGATATCCGCGTGAAGGCCTCCTTCTTGATGGGTGTACCACTCACAGCCAAACGGCTCGCACCTGCGTGTGCTTGCAACCAAGCGTGTCAAGCGCTTCCAACAAAGTCGGAAGGCCTCTAAACTTGCACTTTAGAGGGCGTGCACGTGCCCAGATCCCTACCAGCAGGAGCTTATCTCCAGGGGCCCATGATCTGCCCATCAACCGCACAGGCAGCGCGTCACGGCGACAGGCGCTCGAGGCAGGGCCCGGGTCCCCGCAATGCCCAGCTCGCTGGGGCTGCGCTCCAGCATCGCGGGCCAGCCTGTGCAGGCGCCTATGCGGCGCCCCGCGAGGCCCGCCCGGCACACTGCCGTGCAGGGCGCAGCCGTCACGCAGCGCCTGAAGCCCGGCAAGCCTGCCGGCACGCAGCGCCTGAAGCCGCCCGCGCCCGACCTGCGGCAGGGCGGCACGCAGGTCAAGAAGAAGGCGCGCTCCGGCCCGGGTGCGTGCACTGTGCGGGCGCGAGCCGGGGCGCGGCCTGACGCGGCTCCCGCGCTCGCAGCTGTCCTCCATCGGCCTCTTCGGCAGCGGCAAGGAGGGCCTGCGCCAGCGCAAGGACGCGCAGAGCGCGCCGCGCCTGCTGACGCGCCTGGAGCAGCTGCGGCTGCTGTCCAAGGCGGTGCGCCCCCTGGCGCCTAGGATTAGCCTACCCCACCCCTGACGTGGGCGCCTCACGCGGCGCGTGAACCTGCCGTGCGGCCGGCCGCGCCTGACGCCGCTTCCCGCGCGGCCAGGAGCAAGCGGGCCTGCTGTCGCTGGCGGAGCGGAACGGGCTGAGCCTGACGCTCATCGAGGAGACCGGCCTGCTCTCCAAGGCAGAGTCCCTGGCCTGCTGTCTGCCGCAACGGACAGGTGCGCCCCGACCCCCGACCCGCTCCCCCCTGCCGGCGGCTGGGGGCGCGGGCCTGCGCGGCAGAGGGGTGGCACCTGCAGTGCTTGGCTCCGTTGGCGGTGACGCGCCTGGCACAGGACCAGTGCTTGCAGTGCAGCGTTTGCTGGACCGATCGACGCTGGCGCGCGCAGGAACACGCCGGGAGCGCTGTTCGCCCTGGCGGCCGCGCTCGGCGTCGCCGCGCCAGCGATCGTGTACTTCATACCGGACAGCTCCGCGGGCTTGGTGGCGGCCCAGGCTGTGCTGGCCGGGGCGGCGGGCGCGGCAGCTGTCGGCCTCTACTTTGGCTCATCCCTCATAGCGGCCCTGCAGAAGGCCGACTGAATGGTCTCTGATTTCTGTCGAAGCCCGGACATTTTTGCTTTGCCTGGTGCTTGGTGCCCAGAACTGCTCTGGACACAGGCGGTGGGCACTTTTGGGCTTGTCGGCCCTAATAGAGATGTCCCGCCAGAGAGCATGCGAGATGATGTAACAAGGCGCCTACCGCTTGCGCAACCTCAGGCTGTCGCCCTGCAGCACCGCGTCCGTGGCCACCAGCGCCTCCTCCACCGTGTGCACGTGCTGCGCGGCCCCGCCGCCCGCGCGTCAGCGCGGCGCGGCGGCGCGCGCCCTCCGCAGCCAGGGCAGGCGCAGCCGCGCACCGTGTCGAAGCTCAGGCGCTCGACGCTGTACTCGGTGCCGTGGCGCACGCGCACGTCGGTGCCCAGGCGGTCGATGGAGATGAAGGCCGCGTCGTCCGCCGCCAGCTGCGGCCGCGACAGCTTGTCCCGCAGGGGCTCTGAGAAGCGCTCGTTGAGCACCTGCGCGCGGCGCCGCCCGTGCCCGGCTGGGGCCCTGCTTCCCGGCCGGGCTGCCTCGGCGGCTCGCGCGCGCGTGCGGCCGCGCCTTGAGCGTGCGGTGCGGCTCGACCATGGCGATGCGGTCGGGCTTGACGGACGCGTACTCCGCCACGTCCACCCACTGCACCGTGCCAAAGCCGCCGACAAAGTAGATGTCGGAGATGTGGTGCATGCGGAAGAACGAAAAGTTGCCGCTCACCCAGCGCTCCTTCCGCGTCGCCTGCGGCGCGGCGCGGCCCTGAGCGCCCGCGCGCGGCCGCGGCGGTCCGGGCGCCCGCGCGCCCGCCGGCGCGCCTGCTTCTGCAGGAACACGTCCTTGGCGCTCTCCTGCAGCTCCGGCGGCAGCTGGAACACGTCGCCGAAGATGGTGACGCGCGCGTTGGCCAGGCCGGTCCAGCCGGGCAGCTGCACGACCAGGCTGCAGCGCGGGTCCTCCACGATGTTGCGCGTGTGGATGGCCAGCGGCGACAGGCAGAACACGGGGTAGCCCGCCCCGTCCGACGCAAAGTCGGTCAGCGTGGCAAACGGGTACCCCGCGCGCCGGTGGTGCATGGCGGACATGACGGTGCACAGGTGCGCCAGCTGCGCCTGCTCCACCTGCCCGCCCCGCAACCCGGCAGGCGTCAGCGCACGCGGCGAGCAGACTGCGCACGTGGCAGCCCCGGACACCGGCGCGCCAGCGCAGCGACGCCGGCCCTGCGCGCGGCCGCACGCGGCCCCGACCCCGGTGCGCACCAGGTTGCGCACGGCGACCGCGGGCGGCGGCAGGTCAAAGCGCAGCGTGGCGTTCTTCACACCGCCTGCGGCAGGCCACCGCCTGTGTCACCGCGTCGGAGCAGGGACCGAGGGCACCTCCCGGGAGGGCGCCAGCGACGGCCGCACCCTCCGTGACGGTGTCCAGGCCCCGGTCCAGGGGCGACTGTGCGCAGACATGGACGCCATGCGCCGGGCGCCCGCGTGCGCGCAAACACGGTCTGGCAGCGTGGCAAGGACACAGACGTGCAGGCGGGGGCGGCGCGAAGGCATGCACCGCCGCGCCAGGCGGCATTCCTGGCTTGTGCGCCCAAGTGCGCCCCTTTCGTTGCTACGCACACCTGGTTCAGCGCCTGGCTTCAAGCCTGACGCAGCTGTGCAGTGTATGCTCGCCTCAAGGGGGACCAAGCTTCCGCGCAAGTCGCACACTGCCGTATACTGTAACTGGTCCGTTCCGGGGTGGGGGCCCCTCTGCAGGTGCTAGCTCTGTGATTGAACCACAACGAGGGGCTGACTGCAAGGAGCGGCTGCAGTCAGACAAGCGCAGATGTGCGTGTTCAGCAAAGGTGTGCCGGTGCAGGGCTAGTGGCCTCGCGGCTGGCGCCGGTCGTCGCTGCGCATTCCCTGGCTCTCAGGCTGGTCTGGCGGGGCGCCCGCCATATATAAATATGGTTAAATATTTATTGGTTTCTGGCGGCGTGGTTAGTGGACTTGGCAAGGGCGTGACGGCCAGCAGCATTGGCGTCATTTTGAAGCACTGCGGGCACCGCGTCACGTCCATCAAGATTGGTGCGCAGCCGCCCCGCTCGTGCGCCACAGGCGCTGGGGCGCGCGCCGACAGGCTGTGCGCGGCAGACCCGTACCTGAACACGGACGCGGGCACGATGTCTCCCTTTGAGCACGGCGAGGTGTTTGTGCTGGACGACGGCGGCGAGGTGCGCGCGCCGGCGCCCGTGCGAGCGGCGGCTGCGGCCGCTGTGCGCGCGGCGCGAGCGCCGCGCCGGCCGGCGCAGGTGGACCTGGACCTGGGCAACTACGAGCGCTTCCTGGACGTCACGCTGACCCGGGACAACAACCTGACCACCGGCAAGGTCTACCAGGTGCCCGCCGCCCGCCCGCCGCTGCCGCTCGCCGCCCGCCCGCCGCCGGAGCTGAGGGGCGCCGGCCGGCCGCGTGGCAGGGCGTGATCGAGCGCGAGCGGCGCGGCGACTACCTGGGCAAGACGGTGCAGGTGGTGCCGCACGTCACGGACGCGATCCAGGAGTGGGTGGAGCGCGTGGCGCACATCCCCGTGGACGGCCGCGACGGCCCGGCCGACGTGTGCGTCATCGAGCTCGGCGGCACCGTGGGCGACATCGAGTCGATGCCCTTCATCGAGGCGCTGCGCCAGGCGCGCCCGCGCTGCGCGCCGCCCGGCCGCCGCCGCGCGCGCCGCGCGCCGTGTGCCGAGCGGGGGCGCCGCGGCGCGCGCAGTTCCAGTTCAAGGTCGGCCCG
>JAABUV010007721.1_pt1 | contig 11163 bp, 12 predicted proteins | sample 5559971 | NCBI WGS metagenome assembly JAABUV01 (sample SAMN10711881, study PRJNA513362) | rock metagenome | isolation source: Antarctica rocks | place: Antarctica: Victoria Land, Knobhead nord | collected 2015-12-19
GCCCCACGTCGGTCAGTTTTGGATTATTCGCCTATCTGGCGCTCAGACTGGTCATCAACCTGGCGTTGGTGACCGCAAGCGCACGGCCGCTGACACAGAGGGCGGCGAGCGCGGCACCTCCATACGGTCCGCCTCGTCCCCGTCGTCCTCGTCGTCCTGCCAGTCGTCGGTGCCGCCCTCGTCCGTGCCTCCCGGCTCGCCGTCTGCGTCGGCGCCCTCCATGCTGACGCCGCCCTCAGTGCTGCCGCCACCGCCGCCTGGCAGCGGCTCGTCGTCGGACTCGAGGTCGTCGCCGTCATCATCGTCCAGAATCCAGGCCGCCTGGTACTCGCTCGTGCCGGCGGGCAGCCGGCGCCGCCGGCCGCTGCCAGCGCGCGCGTCGTCTGCCTCCTGCAGCTCCTGCTTGCGCACAACACAGCATCGCTCGACAGCCGCTGTCTGAGGTGCCTGTACGCCCTCAATTCTACATCTTGCATTTCCCAAATTCGGCACTGCACCCAGGGCAGGCATGTGCGACACGCGGATGCCGCCCGATGCAAGTGGGACCACTCCAGGAAGCCAGACCCAGTCCCAGATGGAGCAGATGCCACAACTACTGGTGTGGGTCATGATCAACTGACTATCGTCACGCATCAGGTCAACAAAGCCCCAGGTCACTTCACAGCACATGCGTGCCCTGCCGCCATGCCGTCCCGACCGGTCATGCGCACAGGCGATGCAGCGGGCCACAGACGCGCGCCCCCGCCGGCATGCCGCACAGGGCCGCGCCCAGGGCGAGGCCGGACATGGGCGCGCGCCTCCTCGGTCGGCCACGTCTGCTCGCCGGCGAGCGGGTCCGGCGCATTCTCGCGCACGAGCGCCTCACGCTCGCCGGGCGCCGCCGCCGCTAGCACCGCCGCGCCCGCGCCCGCCGCGTCCATCGCCTGCGGCGCGCCGCTCGCGCCGGCGGCGCCGGTGGGCGCGGGCCGCGCCGCCGGCTCGCCCAGCGCGGCCGGCTCGGCCGCCGCCTCGATGCGGTCCACCTGGAAGTCGCCCGCGCCCGGTACGTGCACCAGCTGCGCGGCCGACAGGCCCAGGCCGCGCACATAGCCCCTGCGCGCGCGCAGCCCCGGCCTCGCGCGCCGCGTTCGGACGGCCACAAGCCAGCTTGGTGAGGCTGGGGCATGACGCTGTGAAGCCCCCACGGCGCCGACTCACCTTGTTGTAAAAATACCCCCCCAGCGGCAGTGCAGAGCCGCCGGGCGCCCGTGCCACCAAGCAGCCTGGGGGCGCCGCACGTGAGCGACAGCGTGCCGGGCGTGTCCGGCGCAGCGCCGGCGGGCGCGGGCGCAAACGCAGCCGCCTGCGCCAGCAGCGCCGGGCGGTGCCGCCGCCAGCCGGGCAGCGCAGGCCGCAGGTCGCACAGCGCGCGCAGCAGCGCCGCGGCATCCTCGCCGCTGTCCAGCGAGGCCACACGCGCCTGGGACACGCCCTGCGCGCTCCGCCGACGGCCGGTCCGGCGTGCTGCAGCTGCCGCGCTGGGTGACGCTGCATACCCTCCGGCTCGGGGGCCAGAGTGCGCCACCTCACAAGAGGTGCCGGCGACCTGCTCGTTCCACAGTCCTCAGACCTTCCGGTCCTGAACGCGCGTGACACGCCCTGGCAGGACGACAGGCGCCGCATGGTGGTATGCACAGCCGCGGCTGCACTCCGGCCCTGCCCGCAAGACCCAAACAGCAGGGCCCGGGCGCGCGCCTGGGCGTCCAGCGCGGCTGCGGCGCGCTTCTTGGCCGCCGCGCGCTGCTTCAGGCCGGCGGCGGGCGGCCCGACCGTCAGCGCCAGCGCGGGCGGCAGCCCGAGCTGGCGCAGCACGGCCAGCGCGCGCTCGCCCGCCGCGTCCACCTGCGCGCCCGCCGCGCCGCCCGGCAGCAGCAGCAGCAGCACCTGCGCGCGCGCGCGCCGCCCGTCGGCAGAGCACGCGCCGGCGTGGCGCCCAGCCACCTGAGCAGCCCCGCCCGGCTGAAACAGGCTGAGTCGCTAACAGCTGGCACGTGCGCACTGCTCGCATGCCGCAGCGCGCTGGCGGGCGCCGCGCTCATAATGAGAAGCCTGCCGAGCTGAGGCCAAGCAAGGAAGCGCTGCTGGTACATGCACCGCGACGCCGCGAGCAAGTGTGCAACGTCGACATTATGATTGCAGCAGGTTGGCGCGCTTGGTGTGGAGCCAGCGCGCTCACGAGGCTCGCCCGACTGGCGGCCAGGCTCTGCGGGGGCAGGGCGGCGCGCCTCGGCGGCGGCGCCCAGGTCTGCGATGGCGAGCGGATCGCTGCCATCGGGCAGCGGCGGCAGGAGCGTCAGGCGCGCGCGCGCCCGCCCGGGCGCGACCACCGTCGTCGGCCGCTGCTTCGCGCCTGCTCGCCCGCCCCGCCGGTTGTCTGCAGTCGCGGCGGTCGCACCATCACAAATTTGCGGGCAGGGCACGTCCGGGCGCGCCTGCCGCGTGGTCAGCCTCCGCCATTTCCGAGTCGCGCGGGCACGCGCCCGCTGCCGCCGCGCCGCTGCACGCCGCCAGCAGCCCGCTCCACACGCGCTCGACGTTGACGCCCTGCCCCGCGTTTCCAATTTTTTCGCGCTGCTGCTGGCCTCCCGGCGCGCCTCACGGGGGCCATGGGAAGCAAGGCGCGGCCTGGACCGCTGGCGCCAGCGGGCGGGTGGCGCGGAGTCGGTGCTGTGCAAGAGCTGCACCTCGGAGAGGGGCAGCAGGGCGACCACGCGCGGCGGCCCGCCCGCACGCCGCTGCGCGAGCAGCTCCTCGCGCCGCCGGTCCCTGAGCCCAGCGCGCCAACGTCAGCGCATGACCTGCAGCCGACACCGGCTGCACGCCCTGCGCCCGTCGGCACAGGGCCGCGCACCGCTCCTGCTTGGCCTGCTGGTGCCGCTGCGCCTTGCAGGCGGCGGCCTTCACTCCGCTCTTGGCCGACGGGCGCGTACCGCCCGCTGCACGCACGCGCGCCTTTCAGTCACCGAGTGTGCCGAGGAGCAGGCGTGCAGCCTGGCACGGCTCGGGGAAGGCGTGGGCCGTCGGGCGCGCCTTTGGCCAGCTTGTGCTTGGCGCGCGCGCTGCGCCCGGCGCTCCTGCCGGCCTTGTGCGCCTGCGTGCGAGGAGGCGTCAGCCCGGCGGCCAGCCGCCCGTGAACAAGGCCGCCGCGGCCGAGCCCAGCCGACGCACCTTGTTGTGCTGCCCGTGTGCGCTGGGGCCTGCCATGACGAGGCTGTGCAGGTGTCGCCTGTGCTTACTGTCTCACAAGCACCTTCGCCAGGTGAACGGCTCCGGGACAAGGCACATCAACCACTTTGCAAGCCCCACAGCGCCTTGGAACTTCCACGATGCACAAACGGCCACACTGTGTCACCCAACTGCGCGCTGTTTACGGCACAGCCTGAGCTCATGGCCGCACCACGAGCGCCAGACTTCAGCAAGAGCGCAAGAGGGAATACGGAACTCCCGTTGCAGAGTTAGGGCTGACTTGCACTACGCCTTCAATGCTCACCTGACAGGTCCCAGTCTGCTCCCGTGCGTTGCGCTCAGAAGAATGAGGGGTCAGTCCAGCGTGCTGCGGAGGCTGGCATCGGCCTCTGCTTCTACCCTAAATGGCTATGCAGAAACCGCAGTGCGCGCGCTGTCCACCGGCTCAGAGCTGAAAAGCCTGCTGGCGGAGAAGATACCGCCTCAGCAGGTCCGGGCGCGCCGCGGCGGTGACTGTGTCGGGGCAACCTGGGGGCGGTGGCGCTTTGCAGGGCTGCGGGGGGCGCCTTGTTGTGTGATGAGGGTAGAAGAGGTCAGACGTGGGGTGGGGGCGCTCGTGTGGGGCGGCTGCCGAGTTCACAAACTTGCGGGCGACCGCCGGCAACATTTGGGCGGCCTGACTCGCACGCCGGGCACTGCAGGAGCGGCTGAAGGCGTTGAAAAAGAACCATGGCGGGAAGGAGGTGGGGAACGTCACGGCGGAGAAGGTGATTGGGGGCATGCGCGGCATCACGGTAGGCGCGCCCGGCCCGCCCCGCAGCGCCGCCGACCCCGCGCGACGGTCTGCGGCAGGCCTGCCCGGCGCCCCGCGCAGGGGATGCTCTGGGAGACCTCGCTGCTGGACCCGGAAGAGGGCATCAAGTTCCGTGGCTACAGCATCCCGGAGCTGCAGGCGCGCCCGCCCCGCAGCTTGCGAGCGCGCATCCACTGAGCTTGGCCGCAGAGGCGCACCCCTGAAGCTCGGGTGGGCCCCCGTGCGCAGAAGCTGCTGCCCGCCGCCAAGGAGGGCGGCGAGCCGCTGCCGGAGGGCCTGCTGTGGCTGCTGCTCACCGGCGAGGCGCGCGCCCGCCCCCGCCGCGCACCCGCCGCGGTGTGCGCAGGCCGCCACGCGCTGGGCGCCGTCACGCTGGGGACTCCGGTGCCATGGGCCGAGCCCTGGGGCGGGCGCCGCAGGTGCCGACCAAGGACCAGGTGGCGAGCGTGACGGCCGACCTGGCGCGGCGCGCGGCGCTGCCGGAGCACCTGCCGGCCGTGCTGGGCGCGCTGCACAAGGACACGCACCCCATGATCCAGTTCTCGACCGCGGTGCTCGCGCTGCAGGCGCGGCCCCGCGCCGCGGTGCCTGGGCCGGCGGCGCCGCCGCTTGCCCGCCTGCGGGCCATGCCGGCCCTGCTACACGGCTGCCGACGTGCAGGGGGGTTTCAGGATTGGTTCCCTAACCCAAACATATTCCCTGTGGCACGCTGACGGCGACGCTATTGTGCGACGGCAGCCGGAGAGCCAGTTCGCGGCCGCGTATGCGCGCGGCGTGCCCAAGACCAAGTACTGGGAGTTTGCGTACGAGGACTCCATGAACCTCATCGCCAAGCTGCCCGGCGTGGCGGCGCACATCTACCGCAACACCTACCACGGCGGCAAGCTCATCGAGGCCACGCCCGGCCTGGACTGGGCCGCCAACCTGTCGCACATGATGGGCGCGCGCCCCCCGCGCCCGCCGCATGTGAGGGCCACCGCGTGGCACTTGGGCTTGGGATTAAGGGCATAGGATTAGGGGCGATGGCGCGCTGAGCGCATGGGGGCCGGCAGGGTACGAGGAGGAGGACGCCGTGGAGCTGATGCGCCTGTACCAGACCATCCACGCGGACCATGAGGCGCGCCCCGCCCCCCGCCGCCAGCAGCTGGCCCGCCGTCCCCCGGCCTGCCCGCCCCGCCCGCACGCAGCCGATCGGTGGATAGCGAACGCGGCCGGGCGCGCAGGGCGGCAACGTGAGCGCGCACGCGACGCACCTGGTCGGCAGCGCGCTGTCGGACCCGTACCTGTCCTTCAGCGCCGGCCTCAACGGCCTGGCCGGCCCGCTGCACGGCCTGGCCAACCAGGAGGTGCTGGGCTGGATGCTGGACGTCAAGAAGCAGGCGCGCCGGCGCTGCCCCGCCCCGACCCCCGGGCGGCTCGCAGCCGCCCTACCTTACCCTCACCCTGATCCGCCTCGACCCCCGCTTGGCCCGGGGCCGCGCTGACGGCGGGCGCCGCGTCGCGCGCAGCTGGGCGACAGCCCCAGCAAGGAGGACGTGAAGGACTTTGTGTGGGCCACGCTGAAGAGCGGCAAGGTCGTGCCCGGCTTTGGGCACGCCGTGCTGCGCAAAACCGACCCGCGCTACATGTGCCAGGTGCGGCCGCGCGCTCCGCCGCTCTGCACGCGCTGGCGGCCGCCCCCGCCCCTACTGCACATGCAGCGCGCTGAGGCGCGGCGCGCGCGCAGCGCGAGTTCGCGCTCAAGCACCTGCCGGACGACCCGCTGTTCAAGCTGGTCAGCCTGTTCTTCGAGGTCGTGCCCGGCGTGCTGGCCGAGACTGGCAAGGCGCGCGCCCTTCCCCCGCGGTCTGCATCGCAGCCGACGCAGGCCGCCGCGGCGAGCGAGGCCCTAGGAAAACCTTCCGCGCCGCGGCGCAGGTGAAGAACCCCTGGCCCAACGTGGACGCGCACAGCGGCGTGCTGCTGCAGTACTACGGCCTGAAGGAGCAGAACTTCTACACCGTGCTGTTCGGGGTGTCCCGCGCGCTCGGCGTGCTGTCCCAGGCGCGCCGCTGCATGTGTGCCTGTGAAGCTCTGCTGTCGCTTTGCGCGCGCGGCTGTTGCGAAGCTGTGCTCACAGTAGAGTCCCGTCAACAAGCCTGGGGCGCGCGTAGGGCGTGTGGTCGCGGGCGCTGGGCCTGCCCATCGAGCGGCCCAAGAGCGTCACCATGGACCTCCTGGAGAAGATGGTGGCCAAGTAGGGCGGCCTGACGCTGGGGTCCAGATAGGCTTGTCCAAGCCAGTTTTGCCCACGTCGTAGAGTGGCGCGGCCTAGACCAGATCCGGTAAGCCATGGCAGTATGCAACCATCTCATCCAAGGCTGCAGGCTCAGAGAGAAACGCCCTCTGCCAATACAGAGAGAGGTCACCCCCGTAAGTTGCGGGCCATGACCTGCAGAGCCGAACCAGCTTTGATGGCTGCGGCCTCGAGCACAGCGCCAAGGGGGTTGCGCGTCCATTACCATCAAGGGCCGTAGCTCAGCAACACCTGGCGTTGCCTTTGCACATACGCTCTCACAGCACTGCAGGCATCAGCACTCGCCCGACAATGCTGCGCCTCGACGCACGGCACAGCGCTGAGCTGCCGTCGCGTTGAGCGCGTCTGCGGGCGGGCATGGCAGAGGCCGCCGTGGAGCCGGAGGCGCTGGAGTCCAAGCTCAACATGAGCCTGGACGAGCTCATCAGGCAGGATCCCGACCTGGGCGGGCGCAGCGCCAGCGGCTCGGGCCGCGACGCCGGGCCGGGCGGCCGGGCGGCGCCCAGGACGGGGCAGGCGCGCACGCCGCGCGGCCGCGGCGGCAATGCGTCGCGCGGCCGGGGCCGCGGGGGCGGCCGCCACGGGGGCTTCCATGACAGGGGGCCCCAGCGCCTGGTGCACATGCACGGCGGCCCGCCGGCCGGCGGCATGCTGCGCGCGGACCCGGCGCTGTTCGTCCCGGCGGGGCCGTTCCTGGTGCAGGGCTTCGGGTCGCCCCTGGCGGGCATGCCGGGCCCAATGGAGCGCGGCTTTGGCCCCGCCTTCAACGGCGGCTTCGGCATGATGGGCGGCGGGTACGGCGACTTCATGGGCCCGCCCGAGCCGCAGGCCGTCCCGCCGCCGCGCCCGGTGCGCTCAGCCGAGGCCTTGTTCGAGTGTGCCGAGCTTGTCGTGCGGGTTCGCCTGTGTCACCTCGACCGCCCGGCGGGCGCGGTGACGGACAGCAGCGCGTGCGCCCGCAGCCGGTGCTGCGCTGCTTCACGGAGGCGGAGACCAGGGACGTCATCGTTGTGTACCAAAACACGCACATCATAAAGGCGCGCGGCGCCCCAGCTGCGCGCCCGCGGTCCGGCGCCCCCAGCGTCATGTTCGCTGACCGAACCCCCCGCCGCAGGTGGCGCCCAACGGGGACATCTCGCTGGACTCTGGCGGCTTCCACGGGGTGCGGCCCAGCCCCGCCGTGCGCCGCAGCCCGCCGCTGGCGCGCCTGCAGTCCCGTGGCGCGCCGCTGACGGGCGCCCGCTCGGCGCGCAGCCGGCGCTGTTCAAGGCGCTGAACGACACGCTGAGCGTGGTCGGCGTGCGCGTGACGACCTCGGGCCCCGACAGCTGGAGCGTGTCCGACGGCCGCACGCTCAAGCGCTTTGAGGACGGCATGGTGCGCCGCCCAGACCCCGCCGGCCCGGCCCTTCCGCCCGGCTCCCGAGCGGCGCGGCGCGGCGCGGCCTGCGACCTCCGACAGCCCCGCCGGCTCGGGCCGCTCAGGTGCTGAAGGCGGCGCCCGCCGCGCCGGAGCGCGGCCGGCTGGTGAAGGACCATGTGCTGCACCCCGTGGGCGCGGCTGCCGCGGCGGCGACCGCCGCGTCCAACGCCGCAGGTGTGCCCATGCAGCGCATCGTGCTCCCCTGTGCGCCCTGCTGTCGCGCCGGCCGCGGCCGCGGCGGCGTCAGACCTGCCACCCTGGCTTGAGACTGGGTGCTGCGGCGGGGGCGCAGCGGCCGCGGTGGGGCTGCTGCCGGCGGCTGGCGGGCCCGCGGCAGCGGGCTATGGGCCGGCCGCCATGCCGCCGTTTGGCGGCCGCGGCCCTGGACGCGGTGCGCTCATTGTGTTTTACCGCAACCGGCAACGTGTGTTCATGCACCTCCATGACCAGCTGCGCAGCGGTGTCTGCGCCGGGCAGGCAAGTCGTGCAAATGTGAAGCTTTGTGGGCTGGGCAAGCACCGATGATGGCTGTGGGGGAGGCTGCAGGCCGCGGGCGCGGGTTTGGCGGCTGGGGCCCCGGCGGCCGCGGGCCGGTCCTCAACGGGCGGGGCTTCTCGCCGGGTCACAGGCTGCCCGGCGGGCCGCCGGAGGCCGACGGCTCGGGCGGCTTTGGCAAGGACGCCGACCACATACGCAGGTTGAAGGCGCAGGGGCGCTATGTGCCCTACTGAGTGCGAAGTGTGCAGCGCATGCAATATTGTAACGGCTTGGTGTAGTTGTAAGGGACATGCTTCCTGTGTGACTGATTTGGTGACTGCTTCATCTGCTCACTAGAGCCTCCTCTGCTCCCAAAAAATGTAATTACCCTGGTGCAGACCCTGGCCACCTTCCGCTAGCTAGCTATAGCCTCTCCCGGCGGGAGCAGTCCATCTCTGTCGGCACCCAGGACTGCCCGGGAAGACAGGGGCCAGGGGAGAGCCGTGCGCGCCAGGCAAGCCGTTTCGCCATGGCGTTCCTGGGCAGCCAGGTCCTGGGGTCTGCCCGCGGCAGCCTGGCAGGGATGCGCATCTCGTTCGAGCCACAGAGCCGGGTGCGCCTCCAGGAGGCCTGGCATAACAGTGGTCGCAACAGAACACGCAGGACCTGAGGGAGGGTGGTGCGCGCCGCAGGTGGCCCCCACATGCAAATGCGGCGTGTCGGCTGCCATCTTCGTGCGCGCCCCGTCCCAGCCCACTGAGTCCTGCGCCACGTGTTGGCGCGCGGCAGCGTCCCTGCTGCTGTGGCGCGGGACTGGGGGCTGAGGCGGTGGCCTGTGCCGGGCGAGCAGGGCCCCGGCAAGAAGTGGGAGCACCTGGACGTGAACAAGAAGGGCAACGTGCTCGTGTCGCCCATTCACGTGCGCAAGGGCGACACGGTGCAGGTCATCGCGGGCAAGGACAAGGGGAAGGTGGGCGAGGTGACCAAGGCGCGCGCGCACAGCGGCCGTCGCAGGCCCCTTGCAGACCGTGGCCCCTTGCAGGCCGCAGGCCCCTTGCAGGCCGCTGCGTGGGAGCACGCGCTGGCGGCCGGGCGCTGACAGTGCCCCGCAACTGCAGGTGCTGCCAAAGTACGGCAAGGTGGTGGTGGAGGGCGTGAACGTGAAGGTGCGCCGCCGCCCGGCCCCGCCGTGCGCTCCGCGGCGGCAGGGCGCGAGCGGCCGCTGACCGCGCGCCGGCGGTGTCGCGCAGTCAAAGACGGTACAACCAAAGAGCAAGGAGGAGACCGGGCAGATCGTGCAGAACGAGACGCCCGTGCACCACTCCAACGTCATGGCGTACTCGACGAAGGAGAAAGTGCGGAGCCGCATCGGGATGAAGTGCGCGCCCTGCCAGGCCTGCCCCCGCGCGCAGCGCTGACGGGCCGGCGCGGCGCTGACCGCACGCGCGCGCGCCCCCAGGTTCACCGAGGAGGGGAAGAAGGTGCGGTATCTGTTGAAAACGGGCGAGGAGCTGGCGTCCTGAGCGCGGCGCCTGCCGCCCGGGGTCCTTGCCAGCTGCAACTGCGCCTCAGCATAGCTCGCGTGCCAGGAACTCTGTCAGTGTGTTGTGGTTTCAGCGCACGGCTGTAAACCTGCAATACACTGTGGCGAAATAACGAATGGCTCTGCCTCCTCTGTCTGCCTTCAGACTCCTCAGTCACCTGCGGTGTCTGCAAGCATGCAGCATGGGCATAGCTGCCATAAGTGTGGCCTCGAGGGAACAGCCTCTTGGAAGTGCAGCTCAGGCGTCCGGCCACGTGCGTGAGACAGAGTGCAGGCTGAACGTTGTATGTGCCCCAGTGCAGCCCTTGATGACACCACGCTGGACATGGGGGCAGCTCAGAAACACTCAGGAACAGGGGCACTCCATGCAAAATAGAAAAAATGCCCTCATGAGCATTGCTTGCCTAATTTGAGCAGCCTGGAAGTGAAACTGCCCTAAAAAAAAGTTCCTGGCATTGCCAAACGACAGGCCTTGCGCGGTAGCCTGTCCGCTGTGTGCACAGCGAGCGCCGTCAGTCGTGCTGCCGCCTGTGTAAAAGGTAGCGCAGACGCCGAGCGTGGCGGCATTGTCAACTCAGTCTCAGCATGGCCCTCAGGGCCGGCGCGAGGCTGCTCGCGCGCCAGGCGAGCGCGGCGCTGGCCTGTCAGGGCGGGTGGGCCGCGCCCTGCTGCGCCTGCGCCGATGCGCTCGGCCGGCGGGGCCGCGAGTGGGCGGGGCCCCAGGCGAGCTCGGCCGGCGCGCGGCAGCTGCGCGTGGCCGCGTGGCCGCGGGCGGCGGTGGAGATTAAGGTGGCCTCCTTCGGCGAGTCGATGACCGAGGGCACGGTGGCGGAAGTGCTCAAGCAGCGCGGCGACAGCGTGGCAGAGGACACAGTCATCCTGCAGATAGACACGGACAAGGTCACCATGGACGTGCGCGCGCCGGAGGGCGGCGTCATCGACAGCATCCTGGTGCGCTTGCATGCGGCTGCGTCTTCGCCGAAGCCGCATCTCACCACGGCAACATAACAGCGCCTGTGCGACCTGCAGGTGAAGCCGGACGACGTGGTGACTGTGGGGCAGCTCGTAGCCGTCCTGCGCACGGGCGAGGGTGCGCCGTCTCTGCTGCTGTATGCGCGTCGCACCCTTGAGCATGCAGTGGAGGAGGCGACTGAGGTGCTTGTGCCGCCGGGCGCAGACGCGAGCGCGCCGGCCAAACCCGCCGCTGCAGAAAAGCCTGCGGCCGCCACGGAGCCGGAGCCGGCGGCGCAGCCCGCGCTCGCCGCGCCCGCGCCGCCTCCGCCGCACCAGGGCCCGCCCGAGGGCGGGCGCGCGCGGATTGCCTTCCCGCCGCGGCGCACCCCGGACGGCGCGCGCATCAGCGCGCTCCCGGCCGAGGAGCAGGCC
>JAABUV010007722.1_pt1 | contig 11162 bp, 10 predicted proteins | sample 5559971 | NCBI WGS metagenome assembly JAABUV01 (sample SAMN10711881, study PRJNA513362) | rock metagenome | isolation source: Antarctica rocks | place: Antarctica: Victoria Land, Knobhead nord | collected 2015-12-19
CACACATACCTAATTCTCCAACCCAATCTGCACCCCCTTCTCCCCCTCCGGCAGCACCTTCTTCTCCTCCTCCCCCTTCAACCCAGGCAACTCCCTCATCGCCTCCTCAATAATCCTCAACGCCGTTCGTATCTGCTCCTCAGTAATAACCAACGGCGGCGCCATGCGAATGATATTCTGATGCGTAGGTTTCGCCTGCAAAGTAGAAGGCCCGTTAGCTCCTTGGTCCAGTAGCGACGTCCCGTTCGCAGCGGCGTTCGCGCCGTGGTGGGCAATCTTCAGTGCGCGGCCTACCAGTAGTCCCTTCTCCTTCATCAGCATGCAGAGGTCCCACGCCGTGTGCCCGCCGGCTTTCTCTTCGTCGATGACCATGGCGTTCAGCAGGCCTTTGCCGCGGACGATCGTGATCATTGGGTCCCGTTTCTGAATCTCCCTCAGCCCTTCCCGGAAGATCTCGCCTAGTCTCTCCGCGCGCTCGACGAGCTGCTCTTCCTCTACGATCTCGAGGGCTTTGATAGCCACGGCGCTGCCAAGCGGGTTACCGCCGTACGTCGAGCCGTGCGTGCCGGGTTCAATCGTGAGCATCACGTCTTTCCTGCCCAGCACGCAGGAGACGGGGTACATGCCGCCGCTGATCGCTTTGCCGAGCAACACCAAATCTGGCTTGATACCGCTCCATTCGTGGCAGAGCAGGCGTCCTGTCCGCGCAATACCCGTCTGGATCTCGTCGCAGATCAACAGAACATTGTGCTTGTCGCATAGCTCTCGTATCCTCTGCAAGTAATCCTCATCCGGTACTACGATACCCGCCTCACCCTGTATAGGCTCCACCAAGAACCCCGCCGTCTCCTTACCATGCGCCTCGAAAGCCTCCTCTACAGCCTTGACGTCATTGTACGGTATCACCTTCTTCGACACCGGACACACAGGTCCAACATTCGGTAGGTAAGGTCCGTAATTATCCCTGCTCTCCGGATCCGTCGACATGGCAATCGCCGCAGCAGTCCTGCCGTGGAAGTTCTCCTGCACACTGAAAACCAGCGCCTTGTTCTTCGGTATGCCCTTGACCTTGTACCCCCATTTCCTTGTAATCTTCACCGCCGTCTCGACGGCTTCTGCGCCCGTGTTCATAGGCAGCACCATATCGAATCCCGTCATCTTCGTGATCTTCTCCGCGAACTTGGGGAAAACGTCATTGTAAAACGCGCGACTACTCAGCGTCAAGCGCCCGGCTTGCTCGGTCAGGGCCTGGATAAGTTTTGGGTGGCAGTGGCCTTGGTTCACGGCCGAGTAGGCGGAGAGGAAGTCAAGGTAGTGTTTGCCTTCGGGGTCCCAGACGGAGCACCCGGAGGCTTTGGCGAAGACGATTGGGAGGGGGTGGTAGTTGTGGGCGGCGAAGGCGGCTTCGGTGTCCATTGCGGAGGCAGAGGAGGCGGCATGGTAGGGGGAGGAGGGGGAGGCGGAGGTGCTGGGGGTGAAGGTGGCGGCTTTGGCGTTGAGTGTGCCGTTGCCGTTGGCGTGGCCGTTGGTGTGGCCGTTGGTTTGGGTGTCCTCGTCGATCGCCATGGGTGCCATGATGGGTGGTAGTGTTGCGATGATTGAGAAAAGGTCGCTGTCAAGTGATCGAAGTCTATGAGAGGCCGTCAGTAGGAGGTTTTCGTGAAGATTGAGGGGGGAGGGTGGAGTGCGCAACCGCTTTCCTCTTTCGTCGTGCGAACCTGTCAAAAACACGATTGCCTGCCCCGCCGGGAATACCCCGCGTACCTGCAGTTTGCCGATCACGTGCGGACGGATTACTGCCGTTCATCGGGACAGTCGTGATTGGTGGGAGTAACGTCGACTTGCTTCGTCTCGTATTCGCAGTTGAACCTGAAGAGGGCGACGAAGAGGTCGATCGGGTGACGCACCCATCTAATAATGTATGCGAGGAACGGCAGGCACGATGGAGAGGATCCAGAGCACACTGACCGGCGTTACAAGTTGTGGCTGGATCTCTATTGCCAGTCTATCTCCTCCATCTCGAACCTCCTTCGAACATCAGCCGCCCCGTCTACAAATACACGCATTGAGCCCGTACCATCGGCGACTAACCGCGCGGAACCAGCAAAGCCTCATCATCCTGTGCTGACTGGTACACTCGTCATCCACCGCACATTCCCAGCTCGGCCCAGAACACATTTCGCTGCATAGCGTCTTCCCGATTGAGTACAGCCCTGGACGTAGCCCCTCCGCCGCCTCGACCACGACACTGACGTTTATGTAGTGCAATGGTCGATGGCTCGACCAATCTACGTTCCCAGAGTCCGCGAATCCAACGCTCCGATGAGGGCCTTGACATCATTCGACTGCAACGCATCTCCCTCTGGACGTGCCGTCATGTTGCTCAACACCTTCGCCAGTTGTGCGATGAGTCCAATCTCCTCGCCAACACTCCGATAACCAGGAGGGGGTGGCGGCCGACAGAACCACACACGAGCTGGGGCTTCCTTACTGCCGAGATCGACGATCCATTCCGAGAGATAGCCTCGAGAAGTTTTGGCGGTGAGTTGCAGTCGCAATTTCCGGATTTGCGACAGGTTCGTAGGGCCGATGTCTTGGATCATGGCTTGAGACACGGCGCAGAGAATGAAGGTGTTGTTCCAACCGGTATCGTCATTGAATCCATTGACACCAAAACGGTGGACGGCGTAGAAGAGTGGCAAAGCTTCCCGCCGCACTAGCTTGCAGACAGTGGTCAGAGGCGGCTGCACGGCCAGAGTGCCCTGATCGAGGCTGTGGAGATGGTAACCGTAAATCTCCACTCGAAGCTCTGGCGGTAGATCCATGAAGCGTGGGAACGTCAGCTCGTCGTCTGCCTGCTCCAGTGATGCCTTCATAGCTTCTCCTCTCGCTCGTTGCGTGGGCTGGAAGCCTCGACGCCGGCATAGTTGGCGTAGTTCAGCCGGCCCGTATTTCTCGTACGTCAACAGGCCGCGATCCAGGCGAGTCAGCAGGGCGCTCAGTCTCCCTCGGCCTGTCGATTGACCAAAGTCGGCGTTCTGAGCACTTAGTGCCGCTTTCATGTCTGGAGTCGACAGAGCAGAACGGGGATCCAGCTTCCAGTAATCGCGAGCGGCTCCTTTCGACCCGGGCCGGTGCATTTCGCGGTATTGTACCATCGTGCGCGTGAAAGCTCTTACACTCTGCGACCGGGGAGTGCTTTGGTGGGAGAGCGCGGATTGCTGATGGTGTTATACGTGGGATTGATGAAGATGTGCCGGCTCGCCAGATTCTGTATGCTCGATAGGATATACCCCCGCGGGCGGCTATTTGCTATCGATTGTGAATGCAGGCACCTCCTGTTGTGATGCAAGCGTCCAGTAACAAGGCCCGTTGATAAGCTACATTCGCATCACGTACAGCCCATGTGAATGATTTCTTAGTCGGACGCATCGACCAAGGAATTGCTCTTACAAACGATACTTGTAGCTCCTTTCGTTGGAAGTTTGTGTTTCCTACATTGTTGCACATCATTTCACGAGAGCCATGCCTAGGTACCTTATTCAGTGCGGGATCGATCTGCAACACACCAGTGAAGTGACCTCTTCGTGTTCCAAAGTCCATTGTGCCTTTATGAAGTTGCACGGTCAAAAACCCTTCGCGTCGAGTCCAAGGACAGCTCAATCAGTGAGACTACGCCGCTCTGCAAGCTTCGGGCCCAGGATATCAGGATGTGAGGCACAAACGCAAGTATCTCTTCCACCACGGCACGCTGAATTAAGCAGAGGACTCGGTGGAGAAGCCTCGCAGCGCCTCGTTTTTCATTCTGGACCGGCAATATGACCAGCAAGCCCACCACGCAGGGCCGGTGGTTGATTAAATCGGTCCCGTATTTATGAAATGTGTTATAAAGGGAAGCAAGACGTGCAATGCGCGTTGAAGATGTGGTGCGTTGAATGCCAAGGCCGCAAACGTCTGTGCTCACCCCCGAGGCTTTGCAGACTTCTCTCCGTGCGAGCTTCCGATTCTCTGCCCACCTTCATCTACATCGCACGTGTATCGTGTCGGGGGCCGTGGATTATTGCATACAGACTGGTGCAACCATCACGATCCCTTCTTAGACCCACGTCCATCCTGTGTGACGTCGCGAATACTACATCGCCCGACCAGCTCTCCTCATCTCATCTCGAGCACACAAACCACACGCGCACTGCGTACCCACGATTTGCCTGCTGGCTGGCTACTCTCCATGGTCTTCTAGCATACTTCATCAATCAGTGGGAGAGGAACTCTCTTTCCGAGACGGTGTAAGCAGCACTGCGTCTTCTCCACCCTTCTGTGGCTTTCTTGTGCTGCAGGAGGACTATTTAATTGACGGACATCATACCTCGCCCTTGTGTGCTGCTTCGAGCACTGCGTGAGGAGTGTACTGGAATTCCTGATCGCGCTTGCTGGGGAGGGTGTGTCGCCGGGCGAGAGAGACACGCAAGAGACAGCCGAATCGCAACGATGTACAAGCGTAGACAGTGTACCATTGCAGAGAGTACGCAGGTCAAGACACTTCCGGCGCGGTACTTCATTTGTCTTGGCTTGGTGAAGGGATGGGACATCAGCAGTCGTCTCGTCCTGGAAGTGCGGCAAGATGTCCAGCCGGGCTTCTTGCAAACTCGCATCCTCTGTACGTACTGTATGAGCACGATTCTTATAAGCACGCCGTCAATTCGATTGTGCATTATTGTGCGCATATATCTTGCCTGCGCTCCACAAGATCAGCTTCCATTGGCTATCGCCATCGGGTGAAGCCGTGCCGAGGCGTCGCGAGCTTGAACTTCACGCGTCTTTCTGGAGTGCGATGCTTCAACTGCACCTCACACCTTCTCCGCCCTGCCATGCGCCGGACCACATCGTCTTCCATTGCACTCTTGACGCCGCTCCAGTCTCTCGTTCTACGACGATGGCGTACCCAATGGGTCTGCTCGAAGAGTCAGCACCTACGCTGGCAAGGGCTGGCCACCTCGACCCGGGACGATGTCTCCAAGGCCAAGCCGTACTACATCACGACACCCATCTTCTACGTCAACGCCGCGCCACATGTCGGCCATATGTATACAATGATCCTTACCGACGTACTCAAACGTTGGCAAGAGCTCAAACAACGCAAGAGCATACTCGTGACCGGCACCGATGAGCACGGCATGAAAATTCAGCAAGCTGCCGCCAAAGCCGGTGTACCGCCAAAGGAGTTCTGCGATCGAGGCGCGGAAGTGTTCAAGGACCTGGCAAAGCGGATCGACATCAGCAATGACGTCTTTATCCGGACCACGGATCAGCGGCATAAGGAAGCAGTAGAGTATACCTGGCAAATGTTGCAGGAGAAAGGCTACATCTACGAGAGGAAGCACGAAGGCTGGTACAGCGTGAGCGACGAGACCTTCTATCCGCAACCACAAGTCCAACTCATCGTCGATCCGCCGTCCGGCCGGAAGATCATGGTCAGCATCGAGACAGGCAAGGAAGTAGAATGGACGAGTGAGCGCAATTACCATTTCCGGCTCAGCGCTTTTCGTGATAAGCTCCTCGCCTTCTATGCCAGCAATCCGTCTTTTGTGGTCCCACACAGCCGCATGGACGACGTAGTCAAGCAGGTTACCGCTTCTCTTGCCGATCTCTCCATCTCCCGGCCTGTCGAGCGCTTGACCTGGGGCGTTCGTGTTCCTTCGGACCCGACGCAGACTATCTACGTCTGGCTCGATGCTCTTCTGAACTATACTACCGCTGCCGGCTACCCTTTCACGCCCGGTTCCGAGACCTCAGGTGGCTGGCCCGCCGATGTCCAGGTGGTAGGAAAAGACATTGTTCGTTTCCATTGTATTTACTGGCCCGCGTTCCTCATGGCACTCGATCTTCCCCTGCCAAAGCAAATACTCACACACGCACATTGGACACTTGGTCGCCAGAAGATGGCGAAGAGCACCGGCAATGCCGTTAACCCTTTCTGGGCGCTGGACCGGTTTGGTGTAGATATCATGCGCTGGTACCTCGTCCACGAAGGCGGCATCAGCGACGACGCAGACTACGACAATCGCTTCATCATTGAGAAGTACAAAAAGCACCTCCAAGGCGGACTGGGCAATCTCACATCTCGCATTATGCGCGGCAAAGGTTGGGACGTCCGGCGCGCGGTACAGCAATATGCTCATGAAGAGAGCGAGGAATACCCCACCGTATCAAATGAAACAGATAAGGAGGGTAGGAGAATGTACGGACGTATTCGGGCGCTACCGGGCCAGGTGGATGCGCACATGCGTGACTTACATCCCAACCGCGCGCTGCAGGCGTTGTCGAAAGCTGTGGCGGACATGAACGGGTATTTGCGGCAGGCTTCGCCCTGGACGGCGGTCACGAGGTTGCAATCCATCGCCGCCGATACCACGGGGAACGAGATGCATGAGCTGTCCAAAGCTGGCCAGTCACCGGAGGATCTGGAGGCGGAGATCGATCGGACTATCTATTTGGCGGCTGAGACTCTGAGGTTGGTCGGCTTGATGCTGCAGCCTTGTATTCCGGCTAGCGCGAAGAGCCTGCTGGATATGTTGGGTGTGAGTAAGGAGCGCCGGACTTGGGAGTGGTGTCAAGTGGGTAAAGACGATGGGTACGGAATCTCGTTGGTGGAGCTTGGGAGGGGAGAGGAGGGTGTGCTGTTCCCAAAATTGACCAGCGAGTTCTGAGCCACCGACAAGAGGGAACTTAGTGAGGCGTTGCCACTTTCAACATGCAAAGAGTGCTGAAGAGCTGCCGCACATGCTGCAAACCTCCCATGGCTAAATGCGAGAATCTCTTGGCGGATCGCACTTTCTGAAATACCGTCAACTCCATCCGCTGGACTGCGTGCAAGGTGTGGTGCACTTCCTGACTTGAGAGAACGCGCTGTCCCGCAGCCACGACTGGTAATCGAATATACCCGGCCTCTCTGGACCATATCACTTCGCATGTCGAGTAGAGGAATGAAGCGTCAAGGCTCCACGAAACGCATCGGTACGATCCCACTCGCAGGAACGTCCTTGGTGGGGGATGCACGCCAAAGGGCAGTTGAGTCTACACGTCGGTTCAAAGTAAATGACCTCGCTGTCCGGTATGAAGATGGCTCAGGGGAGCTGTGGTCAACTATCACCCCGCTGGGTGCTGCTTCACACACCTCTCTGCCTAGCTAGCTGTGGTCCCAGGAGCATGCTTGCCGCTGCGGGCAAGATGCTGCCTATATGATGCAGCCGTGAGGACACGCCACTTGCGACCCCAGATCAACATAGGCAGCGTCAGCAGATAGACTGCCCAAGCGAGGACGCTGGCGCAGACGAAGGTGTTGTAAAGGCCCAAGCTGTTGATCCACGGAGTCAGGGCGAACACGACTACGGCGGCGAGACCGTTCCGCACTGGCATGTTGTCAGTATGAGATGGTTTGCGCAGGGGAAGGTACGGCTCAGCGTACCAAAGGTGACGGAGACCAGGGCATCGCCGATGACCTGCAGGTACTAGTCAGCAAAGTATTCACAGCTACATGCGGGCGACCCATACCTCAGCGTAGCAGTCTTGTAGATACGTCAACGAAGCGCCACCGTTGACTGCAGACCCGAAGCCGAACATTGCATTCCCGATGCACGGGATGATCCAGGGCATGCCCTTCCAACAACGTCAGCTCATGCTTGCCTCGGACGGTTCCGCTCCACAACTCACGTTCGTCATCGACAGCCCAAAAAGCAGCACTCCTGCAGGTGTAATGATAGCGCCCAACAAGGCCAACCAAAGCCTCATCTCCGGCTCAAAGATCCCACGATTACGTTTCGATAGCTTCAGGATAATCCAGTCGTTCGACGAGCTCACTACCAACCCGAGTAACGTCCCAATGAAAGGTGGCAGATTCATAAGTCCGATTCCGATGGGCGAGAAGTTGTATGGCGGCAGCGTGAAGTAGGTGGACATCGTCGTGAGCACGACGGAGAACCACATCAGCGTCGCACCCCACATTAGCGCGGTATACGCCACTGCTGGGAAGCGCACGAGCGTGATAGTGTCCCAGACCAGGTGGAGGAAGGGGCGCGAACCGCCTGGCGTTCGCGTCACGAGGGCGTATCTTTGTCTCCAGGATCTCTCGGGATATGAAGCAGAAAAGGACGCGTCGTGAGTTTGAGCTGTGGTGGTCTCTAACGGCGTTTTGCTGCTCTCGTCGATCTTTGTAGGAACGTCACATTGATCGTAGGAGTCGTGCGAGCGAGTCCGCATCGAGTCAGTCCGCGGGGTGTATTTCGTTTCCTCGTAAGCGACGATAGTAATAACGAGCGAGACTGCAATGAAGATTAACGTCCACCACCAGATCCAGCGCCAACCCTGAGCCTTAGCACAGTATCCCGCCGCCACCGGTGCCAGAAAGGTGCCGGTGTAGACCATAACAAGATAGGCGGAATTCATCCTAGCCCGTTGGTGTACGAAAAAGAGGTCGGCGATGGTCATCTGGACGATGCTCTCGCTGATAGCTCCCCCGACTCCGCTCACGATGTTGCTACCGATCAGATCGCCAGTGGTGTATGTCCGGGCGGACCAGATGCAGGCTGCGAGCTGGATAGCGGTGCTGGCGATGTAGACGGGCCGACGACCGAATTTGACTGCTAGTGGGACCATGACGATACAGCCTATGGCCAGGCCGGCGACGTTGGCTGCGAAGCTGTTGTTCATGTTGTTGTAGGAGATGCCGAGCTCTACCTTGAGTCTTCAGACCAAGCGTACAAACATAAGCAAGTATCTCCGGCGTATATCTCGAGGTTGAACGTTTGGGGCTGGCTTACGGGCCCCATACTACAGTGCCAATGTCCAGACTGGCTTAGATCAGTGAATGCTCTATACGCAGATTGGATATCCCTACAGAGTGAAGGTGATGAGTGCATAGAAGCAGACAATCACATAGTTGACCGTCTTACGACCGACAGACCAGTTGAGTGGCTGTTCCGGGTGGTCGGAAGGTGTGGGTTGGAGTATGATCTCATTTTGTTGCACTGTCGCCGTCAGAGCTGCTCACTGGCCGCACCATCCTGTGATGAACTCACAGTCCTCCAATGCCACTGTACCTGGAGGCAGCAGCTCTTGTATTTGGTAATCCATGATGGCTGAAAAGAGTACGACAGGAGAGACGTTGCTGCCACCGGTGCTTCTTGATTCACTTCGACGTCAGGACTCGGTAGAGACACGGCAGCGGGGCTCTTTCGACTGCTTTGAACGAAATACCTGTATTCTGTACATGTACCGGGTACCTTGCCCGCACGATAACACTGTACAGCCCTGAGCTCCGGCCAATGAGGTTGGGTTAGACATGCCCGGCCGGCAGTTTTAGATAGGCGAATCCTCCTACGCTTAGTTATACTTTCCGAGAAGCGAAGCGACTCATCAAGAGTACTAGGGACTCAGGGCGGGGTGAGAGGCCGTGTTGACCACGAGATACGCGGTCGAGACCCATTTTTCCCATCCGCCTTGCCACGCTGGTGTTGAAGTTGCGCTCAGGACCTCTTCGGACTATCACCGTGCCCTACGGAATCGATGTGGCGACACCATCGAGTGTACGGCCTGGTGGGTCCCGGTAACACGTCTCATCACTGTCAGTGCTATGATGTCTGTTGTGGCACTGATCGTGCTGCTCGCTTTGGGCTCGTCACGACCGGAGTCTTGCAACTTCCAAATCTCAATTGAGGTGACGGTTGAGGAGGCCGCACAAGATTGATCGTCCTTCCTGAGCCTTGTACATGAGCGGTTTCGTTCATGATCGATGTGGTCCAAGAATGCCACAAAGTTAAGGTAGTAAGGTGCAGTGCAAACAAGGATTTGAGCACGTGACTGAGTGGGCCCGGAACTCCACGCGCGAGTCAAGACGTCGACGGCCACGATAACGACAACTCCATGTCCATATCAAAACCTTCTCGAAGTCGTAAGGCACGTACTAGGTCCGATGGGGACCGCAGGTGGCCTCGGCTATGACTTCCGCATGGAGTCCGGCCAGGACAACGTACTGCTCATATACATGCATGTACGAGTGGAGCGGGGTGTTAACAGAACTTGCAGCACTGGAGCAGTCATGGAGCAGCAGTCTTGATCTTTTCTCGAGCGTCTCACAACGCAGGCGCATCATACTAGAGGCAATATGCCTACACCACTCGAGAGGGACCCTGGCCTACCAGTGTCGGACCCAACAATACCCTTCTGGCAATTACCTTCGCATCCACTGGCGAGTACATCCTCGGGCCGACTGCCAACATCCACCGATGTGGTAATCTTTGGGTCCAGTATGACCGGCTGCAGCGTAGCCAAGGGCCTGCTCGAAGGAAACCCCAAGATCAAAGTCACTGTACTGGAAGCTCGGGGTCTCGCCAGCGGTGCCACGTCCCGCAACGGAGGACACATTGTATCGCCGTCTGTTGGTGACTTCGCCGAGCTCGTTGAATGTTTCGGAGTGAAGTCCGCAATAGAGATCGCTGAGTTCACGCTGAAGAATATTGAGATGACTTTCGACGCCGTGGCTGAGTTTCCGGAGTCCACTCTTGCGAGGGACTCTAAGATCCGACGGACTACGAAAGTGCTGGCGTACACGGACCAAGAGGCTTTTGAAAACGCCCAGCATTCGTTGCGCCTGTGGAATCGGCATATGCCCGTCAATCGAAAGGACCTCTTCACGATGATGAGCTCAGACGAGGCGAAGGCAAAGCTTGGCCTGAGGAACGTCGCGGGCGCTAGTGTTGGCCCTGGTGCAGCAGTATGGCCCTATCGTCTCTGGTGTGGGCTCTGGAGCCTCCTCCTCGAGAAGCATCACGATCGTCTAGCTGTCGAGACTTTTACGCCGGTGCACGCAGTCTCGGAAGCGCCCCGTGGTGAGGATAGACTTGGACGCTACGTGGTCAAAACGTCTCGGGGTGAGATCAGAGCTTCGCACGTAGTGTACTGCACCAACGGCTTCACATCACACTTACTCCCCTCTCTCCGGGGTAAGCTATTCCCATTCCGCGGGACGATGAGCGCACAAGACTTTGGTCCATCGTTTCCCAACCATGGAGCGGATCGTTCGTGGTCTCTTCTGAGCACACCTCACGTGGACGAGAAGTCAGGCGTTCGAAGCGCAAGCTTATACTACCTTACTCAGGATACCGATA
>JAABUV010007725.1_pt1 | contig 11159 bp, 7 predicted proteins | sample 5559971 | NCBI WGS metagenome assembly JAABUV01 (sample SAMN10711881, study PRJNA513362) | rock metagenome | isolation source: Antarctica rocks | place: Antarctica: Victoria Land, Knobhead nord | collected 2015-12-19
CTGCATTGAATTAAAATCTCTTGATTCTTCTGACTTCTATTCAAACACAGAATAGAATCAAAAGATTCATAGTTGATATCATGTACAGATGAATCTTGTTGTCAGTTTTTGAAAAATCAGTATTAAAAAAACATATTGAATGTGAATTTAAGTCATAAATCACTAAAAGAGCTGAGAAAAATTGATAAACTAACGTTTTCAATCTTTATTCAGTTGAAAATGAAACATGACTATTTCAAGAGCTATTTGCATCGATTATCAGAGAATAATTCGAACAAATGCTATGAAATATGCAATGCAAGTCAAACGTCAGAGCATTTACTACTTAATTGCAAGCATTATAGATCAGAGCAGATAAAGCTTAAGAAAAAGACTCAGCTCAAAAACACAAACATCATATTGACGCTGTTCATCATCAAAATCGAAAGAATTGCAACATTAGAGTATTTGAAAAATACTTGAATTACGACGAGAAAATGACTATTAGAAACAAAAGAGTAGAATGTGAAGAATGCGAAGAAACGAAGAAAAACGAAAGTACGATTGCAAGAGTTTGAGCGAGAGCGCTTATATGCACAAACTATCGATGTGATTGATCAACAAGAAGATATAAAGCAGCGACTTTGATCAGATTACATGTAACTTAGCATACATACAGCGTCTAGACAGTGTCATAGTCATAGACTGCATGCACTTAATGAAGAAATAAAAAAATATAAAAATAAAAAACTTCTCTGAAACAACGTTGTTTTCTGTGCAATCTTCAAACACAAAAGAGTTTGATTTCGATTTTTGCATCAGTACGCAGTCTTCTGTGCTGTTCTGAAGTCGATTGATGACTTGTTCTTTTCATGTGAGTTTGCTCTTCGATTTACCAATCAAATTACTGTCTGAATTGATGATTCTTTCTTCTGTGTTGATGAACTTTCGTTTCGCCGTCGATTTTGACCTGCGTGAGCGCGAAAAATTTCAATTTTCGATTTTTGACTTGTGACGCAGTTATCTGTGAAGTTATTGAGTCGAATAAGAGCTTGTTTTGATCGTACAATTGTGCTCTATAACTTGTTGATCGATTTGATATATCATATGCTTCGATAGGTCGCTGTTCACTCAGTTCACGAAAAAGATGAAGTTTTCGCGTACAAATAAGTTTCATCGCTGATTGAAAATAAGTATTGAATATAAATTAGAAATAGAATGAGCGAAATAGATGAATCTTGCAATATTTCTGTGATTATTTTCTTTGATTTCTGACGTTTGTCATCAAATGCTAAGTTAATAACTCAATTTTGTAAGAAGCATTTTACTTAATTGATTAAATTGATCAATATTTTCAATTTAATCAATATTTTGACTAGCTGTTTCAACGTAACATAATCAAAAGCTTCTTTGACATCTAGAAGTAGATAAATAAGCGTGTTTTCGCGACTTTTTGTCATTTGCGCATCATGTACTAGATTTAGTACTGCGTTTATAGCTGATCTTTGTTTTCTGTCTTTCATTTGATCAAAATCTAGCAGCTTGTCGTTAATTTCAGCTGTGTAAGACAGTCATACTGCTATTATTTTTTCTGCTACTTTGTTTAAACAGTTTAGCAGCGTAATAATTCTGTATGTCTTTAAAATTGAATAATTCAACTTGTTTGATTTTTTCAGAATAATTTTTGTGTCTTCGCGTCATATTTTCGAATGATAATCATTTTTAATCAAATTTGAGTACACTAAATTAAAGATTTTCAATATGCTTTTGTACGCTCGTTGTATGATTGCAAATGACATATCATCTGATTCAAGTGCTTTTTTGAGTGCTGAGAAGTTAATAGCGTGCTTGATTTTCTCTTTGATAACTCTTGATCACTGTATGCTTTCATTTGATAGTAATTCTTCATTGATTTGAATTTTCAAAGATGATGAGTACATTGCTTTCAGAAATGTCTTGCACTTTTCATTGAATTCAATTTTCAATTCTTTTTGCAAGTTTTGTATCAAGAATAGCTTTTCAATTAAACGTGATTTAGTGAACTTGTATGTCTGAAACACTTCTTTTTCTTCAACATTGTTCAAAAAATTGATTCAGAATTGATTTTTGATCAGCTTTATTGCATCATAATATGAATTTCGCATTTGCACTATCTTTGCTTATGTATCATTTCTATCAAAAATATGTTGCATACGTTGCTGTCAAAGACTGAACTAGACTAAAGATACTATCAATATAAAAGACTGATATTATTATTACTTTGATAGAATCTAAATACAAGACAATACATCAAATGATGTACAAGATGAAAGACAAAGAGTGAAAGAAAAGAACGAAAGCTTAACTTCTATATACATGAATTGAGCAGAATCAAGACTAAACAGTAGTTTTATTGACTTAAGATTGCAGAAGTTTGCACACATGATTGAGATAATCAAAACAAAATTGCTGAAACTAAATTAAAATGATGATGATTAGATTGATGACTTAATTCATTGAACTAGTTCAATGAATTAAGATTATTTAAGATATTGATGATTTATGTTCTAAATTGAATTGATGATCTGACATCATGACAGTAACTTTTCTCTTCAAGACTGAACTTCTGCAAAATGATGAGAAGAAACAAGATAAAACAAGAAAGAATTAAAGATAAAGACTGAAATGAGACAAGAATTAATGTAAACGCATTTTAATATAATGAAGCACAGATGAGACTAAAATAAATATGAGTCACATTTGAATCAGATTTAAGCAAGATGTTTGAAGAATGAAACGAGATGAAACGCATTTTAACATGATGATGCACAGTTATTGAAACATATTTGAGTCACATCTGAGTCAGATTTAAACAAGATATCTGAGTTAAATCTAGACAAGATTTGAGTCAGATCTGAATAAGAGAAAGACGAAATGCAATTTAATGTAATGATGCACAAATGAAACTAAAATACATTTGAATCATATCTGAGTCAGATTTAAACAAGATGTTTGAGTCAAATTTAAACAAGATCTAAGTCAGATTTGAGTTGAGTTGAAATGATGAAGATTGAACTTAAAGTTCTTGACATTGACATTGAAACATCACACATGACAGTACATGTGATTCTTCAATGACAGAGTTGACGAGATGATATTCATTGAGTGTTTGCTCACAATTATTCAGAAGATGAAAAGACTTTCAAGTAGAAAAGTGATCTTCTCAATCAATGTAATACTTGAGCAGAGATGAGTTATAATGTCTATCATGCTTGAAGTTTAGTATGCTGTTTACATATCAGAATCTTTTGTCATTCTTGATGATAACAAATTCTCAAGATTTCTGATGTTGACTTGAAAGAAGATCACTTGCAATATGATTCAGAAGAATGACATGAAAGATTGAATGAATCTTCATGAATGTTAAAAAATCTAACTTGATGATCAGAGAATTATTCTCGAAGACACGCTTGATCTTGAAGAAGTCAACATTATGATCATTTAACTTGACAGTAAAGCAAGCGATGCTGAGATTGCAAGCATTCAGTCAAACTTCATCTTCAACAAAGTATCTAGAACAAGAATGACAAAAGAGATTGACATTGAATTTGTAAATGATTTGAGCTATAATTATCTCATCATGTAGATGCTCAGTTAGTTTCTTTATTCTCTTGATGAACTCTTCAACATTAATTAACTTGTCTCGAGCTTAAAACATAAGATTTTTAAGCAAAGACTTAAAAGACTTGAAGTTTAAACGTAAGTTCTGACTTGAATTGATCAAGAAGAATGATGCTAAACTGATTAATGATGATGTGTTATTAACGATAAATTCGACTCTTGAAAGTCACTTATCATTGTATTTGAAAGTCTGATTTAGTTTTCAAGTTTTAGCAAATTTGACGGAAAAAACACACAAATCAGTCTTGAATTTGATGCAAATAAAGCAAATATCTAGATATCATTCTCACATCTTAAAACATTCTCAAGCTTCATTTTTGAAGCTATCGTGATATGCAAAATCTGTGTCGTTTAGAATTTGTCGAGAGTCTCATCAAAATTAGTGATAAATCTTCAAAAAGTGCAAAATAAGAAAAGAAATTGTAAAATCAATCTTACTGCTTTCTTAATGCTTCATATGTAGTATATTAAATGCAGTATATTCAATGTTTCTTATGTGATCTATTCAGTGCTTCATATATAATCTATTCAGTGCTTCATATGTAGTATATTCAGTGCTTCATATGCAATCTATTCAGTGCTTCATATGTAGTATATTCAGTGCTTCATATGCAATCTATTCAGTGCTTCATATATAGTACATTTGATGCTTCATATGTAATTTACTCAATGCTTCATATGTAGTATATCTAGTGTTTTATATGTGATCTACTCAGTGCTTTATATGTAGTATATTCGATGCTTCATATGTGATTTATTCAGTGCTTCATATGTAATATTTTCAGTACTTTATATGTAGTACATTCAATGCTTCATATGTAATTTACTCAGTGCTTTATATGTAGTATCGTTGTATTTGAAAGTCTGATTCAGTTTTCGAGTTTTAGTGAATTTGACGAAAAAAACTCACAAATCTGTCTCAAATTTGATGCAAATAAAGCAAATATCTTCACATCTTCAAAACATCTTCAAGCTTCATTTTTGAAGCTATCGTGATATGCGAAACCTGTGTCGTTTCTTAGAATTTGTCGAGAGTCTCATCAAAATTAGTGATAAATCTTCAAATTGTAAAATCAATCTCACTGTCTTTCTTCTTTCAATGCTATATGTAGTATATTCAATGCTTTATATGTAGTACATTCAATGCTTCATATGTAGTATATCTAGTGCTTCATATATAGTATATTCAGTGCTTCATATGCAATCTATTCAGTGCTTCATATGTAGTATATTCAGTGCTTCATATGCGATCTATTCAATGCTTCATATGCAATCTATTTAGTGCTTTATATGTAGTATATTCAATGCTTTATATGCAATCTATTCAGTGCTTCATATATAGTATATTCAGTGCTTTATATGCAATCTATTCAATGCTTCATATGCAATCTATTTAGTGCTTTATATGTAGTATATTCAATGCTTTATATGCAATCTATTCAGTGCTTCATATGTAGTATATTCAGTGCTTTATATGCAATCTATTCAATGCTTCATATGTGATTTACTCAGAGCTCTATATGTAGTACATTCGATGCTTCATACATGATCTACTCAGTGCTTCATATGTAGTATATATGATCTATTCAGTAAGTCGCATAAAAATACTAGATAGATCACATATAAAGCATTGAATATATCACATATGAAGCATTTCATTGACTTTTTCATTGACTTTCTCATTGACTTTCGATAGATCACATATGAAGCATCTCATTGACTTCTTTATTGACTTCTTCATTGACTTTTTCATTGACTTTTTCATTAACTTTCTTCTTGACTTTCGATAGATCACATATAAAGCACTGAATATACTACATATAAAGCATTGAGTAGATCACATATGAAGCATCGAATGTATTACATATGAAGCACTGAAAATACTACATATGAAGCACTGAGTATACTACATATGAAGCATTGAATAGATTGCATATGAAGCACTGAATAGATCACATATGAAGCACTGAGTAGATCACATATGAAGCATCGAATATACTACATATAAAGCACTGAATATATTACATATAAAACACTAGATATACTACATATGAAGCACTGAGTAAATCACATATGAAGCATCGAATGTACTATATATGAAGCACTGAATATACTATATATGAAGCACTGAATAGATTGCATATGAAGCACTGAATATACTATATATGAAGCACTAGATATACTACATATAAAGCATTGAGTATATCACATATGAAGCATCGAATGTATTACATATAAAGCATTGAATATACTATATATAGCACTGAGAAAGAAAGAACAGTGAGATTGATTTTACAATTTGAAGATTTATCATTAATTTTGATGAGACTCTTGACAAATTCTAAGAAACGATACAGATTTCACATATCACGATAGTTTTAAAAATGAAGCTTGAAAATGTTTTGAGAGTGTGAGAATATTTGCTCTATTTGCATCAAATTTGAGACTGATTTGTGAGTTTTTTTCGTCAAATTCGCTAAAATTCGAAAACTGAATCAGACTTTTGAATACAACAATAGCTCAGTCATTCTGCATGTAGTTAATGAAGACTCAAAGATAATGCTTCATGACAGCATTGATTCTTTCGATTTCATCATCAATCTCAAAGTGATACGTCGTTGATAACTTAACATTTATCTTCAGCATTTTACACATATGCTTTCAGATATTGAAGATGAATTGTGTGTCTCGATCAGACATGAAGAACTCAAGTAAATCATGATGTTTTCAAACATGAGCATAGAAGTAATTGATAGTTTCTTCAACTTTCATAAAAGTGATGAAAACTAAATGTCTCATTTTGATAAAATGATCAACAAAGACTAGAACATATCTATATGTGATATTCATGAAGATACTGAGCGATAAAGAATTTACATAGTTCATGAAGACATTACATCAACAACGTTCAAAAACTGAAAGAAAACATAATCATTCTTGAGTTCATTGTCTAAAGAGCTTAAAACATATGCACATGTGACAGTTTCATATGAAGCATTGAACATACTTATAGATGTTTGATCATCAGTAAACTCAACTGATCAGTTCATAGCTTTTGGCTCTTTCTGAGTGATCATTGATAACGTTATCATGAGTGAGTTGAATGATACGAAGACATAGTTTATCTGAGTTAAGCACATACTTTCTTTCTTGAAAGTACAGATGATTCTTGTGTTCTTCACACTCAACTAGAAAGATCTTGTTGTGATGTCGTGCTTCATTGCAAAGTGTTTCAATTATCTGAGCTGCGAATTTGTTATTGATTTCAACTTACTTTCACAATATCTGAGTGAGAATGTCAGCAGAATCTTCATCAAGATTCAAAATGTCTTGATCTAGTTGAAACTTGATGTTTTCAATGTTGAATTCTTCGATTTCTAGATTCATAAAAACTAAAATTTGCGAAAATGCTGAGATAATTGAGAACAGATGTAACTGAACTGAATCTAGAGTGATGATTTGTGACTGAAGCTTCATGATTTTGATGTCAAAAATGTCAAAAGCGAGATTTTTAAAAAATATTGAAATCTAAAACATGAGTTTTCAGAATTGTCTGATGTTGATATTGATGTTAAGAATCGAATGTATTTTTCTTCTTAGAAAGATTTTCTGAGCAACATATCAGAGCATTCAACTTATCATCAATCTTGTCAAAATGATAAACGATGTGATAGTTAAATCTAGACAGAAACTTACTTCAATAAGCTTGATGATGACTCAACTGCTTAGTTGACATGAAATACTCAAGATTTTTGTGATTCGTGATCATCTTGACAGAATAGATAGAGTTTTCAAGCTCTGATTATCATTTCTCGAAAGCATAAACAATGATCATGAGTTCTTTATTGTAGATCTCGTAGTTACACTCAACTGAGTTATGCTTCTTTAAAAAGTAAGCGACTAAATGAAGAATCTCATTTTCATCATACTGAGAAAGAATGTCTTTGAACACATAGTTTGAAGCATTGATTTCTATCACAATCTTGTGATCTGAATTATAGTGACGAAGAATAATTTTAAAAGTGAAGACTTTTTTAAGAATGTTGAATGCAATTTGACATTTCTGAGATCAGACAAAGAATACATCTTTTCTGATGAGATGAGTGAGCGAAGTAGTTATTTTACTATAGTCATAGATGAATCTTTTATAGAAGTTCGTGAAATTTAGAAAACTTTGAACATCTTTAATGTTGATCAAGATGAGTCAATTAACAATGATGTTTATCTTGAAAGAATTCATCTTGATCTCTTCAATGATGATTATCAATTCTAGATACAAGACTTGAGTGACGTGAAACTTACATTTGATTATATTTATCTGAAGATTTGCTTCTTGCAGCTTTTGCAGAATGAACTTAACATAAATCTCATGCTTGAGTTCATTATTGAAATAAATCAAGATGTCATTCAAATAAGCTGTACAGAACTTATTTAAATGTTCATGAAGAATATTGTTGATGTACTTCTAAAATGAGACAGACTCATTACATAAATTGAAGAGCATGACTAGATACTTGAATAATTCAAATCGAGTGTGAAAGACGATGAGAGCTTCATCTTCTTCTTTGATTCAAAGTCAATTGAATGCAAAGATGATATTCAGCTTGATAAAGATTTTAGCTTGACTTAAATGATTCAGCGTTTCTGAGATCAGAGACAGAGAATATCGATTCTTGACTGTGATAGCATTCAAATCTTGATAGTTTATGCAGAAGCAAAGTTCTTCTTCAAGTTTCTTGATAAAAAGAACAGAGATGATCATCTGAGAGTGATTGACTTGAATGAAATCTTTGCTCAGATTCTCATTCAGATAACGATGAAGTTCTAGAATTTTGTCACGACTCATGTCATACAAAGCGAAAACTGAGAATTGAGCATCTTCTTTAAGATGTATGACATGATCATGAGCTTGATGCAAAGACAAGATATCTGTTGAAAATGAGATACGTATGCATATACATATGAACATACGTATGCTCATATGTATATCTTGACGATTAGTTATTTTCGCTTCGATTGAAGTGACTTGACGCTAGAAATATTTATTCATTCTCTCACTTCTTTCTTCATCTGTATGCTTTATCATATGCTCTATCTACTAGATAGTCAATATATTTACATGCACATATTCGCTCTGACTTTTATATATCAATAATATCAACGTTTTTCTTGAAGAAAATGTCTAGAAACTTGAAATATCTGAACGATAAAATTGTGACTAAATCAACATTCTTACTTTGTCAATAGACTTCAAGATCTTCTTATGTCATGAATGCAGTTAAATGAAATTTCTTTTTCATTTGATGAAGATTCAAATGATGATTCTTATCACATGTACTGTCTTGAAAGCGAGATGAGAATTAAGCAAAAGTTGAGCTATTCTTTGAATAAACAGTTAAAGTTGCATGACGCGATTTTGACTCATTAAAATCTAGACTAGAAAATAAGATTGACTTAAGATTCAAAAAGACATCGATTTTCTTTAAAGTGACGCTAAACACTTCAATGTCTTTGACATGAGCAGCATGATTAAAGCTTCAAGCTTTCAACTCAACTATGTCAAGTTGTATAAAAGATCGATTGAATTAATTTGCTTGAAAGATAACAGAAGTTCTAGAAAGAAAAAAATTTCAACACTTGATTTTTAATAAGTATTTTTTTTGAATGACTTGAAGAATATAACTAGAAGCTTCTTGTTTCAGACAAGAAACAAGACTGAACGAAATTTATTTCTTATGAATGAGCTGAGTATTAGTTAACTTTTCATGAGCGAATGAAGAATTATATTGCTTCTTGTGAGCAAATGAAAAACTGAGTTACTTCTTGCAAATGAATTAAAAACTGAATTGCTTCTTGTGAGTGAACTGAAAACTGAGTTACTTCTTTTAAGTAAATGAGAAACTAGATTGCTTCATGCAAGTGAACTGAAAACTGAGTTACTTCTTTCAAGTGAATGAAAAACTAAATTACTTCTTGCAAGCGAATTGAATGCTGAATTGCTTCTTGTGAGTAATCTGTAAACTGAATTACTTCTTGTGAGTAATTTGTAGACTGAATTACTTCTTGTGAGCAATCTGTAGACTGAATTGCTTCTTGTGAGTGATTCATAAATTAAGTTACTTCTTGTGAATGATCTGTAGATTGAATTGCTTCTTGTGAGTGATTCGTGAACTGAGTTACTTCTTGTGAGTGAATTGAGAACAAGACTGAGAGAAAGCTACTTTGTTAACTTTAAACGAGAAATTTTCTTCTTGTTGATTAAGATCATAGATCTTGATGAAAGATGAGCAACAATAATTAAGACAAAAGAAGAAAAACAAGATGAGAATATTGTGTTCAAAATTGACATCAATGACGTGATAACAAAGTCATGATAAACTCATGATGATGAAATACTGACTTAATTCAATGACATAAAAGAATAGTCTTTTGATGTGTTCATCGAGAATCATTGTGATTTCAACAACATAAGTAATGTCATCAATTAAAGCAACTTGATCATTAAATTCTTGAAGTCTGCAAGAGTGAATTAATTAATGCAAGAGAAGATGATGTTGTTGCGTGAAAAATTTATTCATAAAGACATAAACAAAGATTTCACTATTAATCAGAGCAAGAGCGAGAACTCTAGATTGAGCTTGACGTAAAATACAAAATACTATTATGTGACTATTTTTAAATGTCAAATTGAATTTAAAGAGTTTCAAGATAAATTTAGCAGAAAACTTTCTATATGATTGAAGTGAGAGTGAAAAGATTGAAATTAGTAGACAAAATGATATGTATATAGATTTCTGAGCGTAACTTAGCTTAGAAACTAAACTTTTTTTGCAAACAGCGAGACTTCTTCATTTATACTGACAACATCACTGTCATAGATGTTCATGATATGCAAAGTGAAGAACTTCTTATTATTGATATATGAGAGTCAGAGCGAATATATGCATGTAGATATATTGACTATCTAATAGATAGAGCATATTTGATAGAGCATACAGATGAAGAAAGAAGTGAAAGAATAAATAAATATCTTTAGCATCAAGTCACTTCGATCGAAGCGAAAATAACTAATCGTTGAGATATATGTATGAGCATACATATGTTTATACATATGTGCATACATATCTCGTTTTCAACACTTATTTGAGCATTCTTTAATGATTTTGCTTGAATGTTGCAACTTGCAATAGTAACACAGCTTTCACTTATTGCAGATTTTTTTGATCTCAGAAACAATCAGAGTCTTATCTTAAATGATGATAATGATGAAACTTAAATTCATTGATTCGTCAAGAAATAAAAGAGAAAGAGATGAAAATACTGTTGAAACAACAGTCACAAAGATGATAATCTTTGAATTCAAAGAATTACTAGTTAATGCAAAGATGCTCTTGACTTTGATGAATGAAACAATGATGAAGATTTTTTTTTTGATTTTTTTTTCTTCATTAAGTGCATGCAGTCTATGACTATGACACTATCTAGACGCTGTGTGTATGCTAAATTACATGTAATCTAGT
>JAABUV010007726.1_pt1 | contig 11158 bp, 9 predicted proteins | sample 5559971 | NCBI WGS metagenome assembly JAABUV01 (sample SAMN10711881, study PRJNA513362) | rock metagenome | isolation source: Antarctica rocks | place: Antarctica: Victoria Land, Knobhead nord | collected 2015-12-19
CAGCCGCAAAGGGCCACCGCCGTCGGCATTTAGTTTGCTGCAGAGCGGGACGCTTGGCGCGGCACGCGCCGAGGAACAGCACGATATCACGATATCACAACATCACGATAGCGGGATAGCGCGACGCGATGATAGCGCCGAGAAGAAGATGCCCCATACCACTCTCTATCTGGAAGCGGAACTCTTGCGGGAAATGCGGGCCTATGCGTTGGCGGAAGGAACGACCATGAGTAAAATCTTCCGCGACCTGGCGAAAGAACGATTGAGGGAACTCGGCCGCTGGGACGACTAGCGCAAAGAAACGCGGCGTCATATACCTACGCAGGGGAGGTTAGCGCGCAAAAGCCCTGGAGTACGCTGATCGCCGGCGGCACGTCCACTGCTGAAGGCTCCCTTGAACTGATAGACCGATGGCATCCGACGTGTGCAGGGCACGGGAAGGCGTGGCATGGTAAGCGACATAATACACACGGGGGTGACAAATTGGCCGCTGTCCGTCACCCTGACCACGGATCAGGTCACGGGCGACGCCGCCAGCCCGCTCGCCGACGCCCTGCACGCCGCCAGCGTCACGGTCGAGCGCCACGCCTTCCTCCCCGTGCGCGGGGAGGAGCAGCACCCCTGGGGCGTGCTCCTGCTGGCCGCGTCCGGCCCGTCCCTCCCGCTGGCCCGGCTTGTCGTCCCCGCGACGGCCCCGGCCGGCGTCGCCCCGGCCCTCGCCGTCGCCCTCGGGGTCGGGATGGGGGTGCATTCGACGCCGGCCACGCTTCAGCTCAAGTCCGATGGCGTGTTCGTCTCCATTAGGGGTCGGGATCTATTCGACATAACACAGGCGCTCGACGCGCTCCCGGCCCAACTCGCGCGCCTGGGCACGCGCCGTGAGGAACGCCGGCTCGTCTATAGTGAGGGCATCTGGCGTATCGACCCCTAACGAGAGGACACCGCATGACACCCGAGAGACCACCAGGGACAGCCCTGGCCGGACCTGACCGGCCGGGCGAGGCCGACCAGAGCCCCCGCTCGGTTACCCCGCCCCGCCCGCGTTTGGGGCCGGAGGACTGGCGGGCCACCCAGGAGATCGCCACCCAGCTCGGCGAAACTGAACGCGGCCCGCTCGGGCAGGTCGGCCGCGTCGTTGGCCGGCTCGGCGCCGACCGCGCCCGCACGTTTCTGGCGCGGACCCAGGAGATCGAGGCGGCGGGAGGCCTGATGCTCCCCGACGGCTCGCGCCGGCGCACTCCCGGCGGCGTCTTCTTCCATCTCGTGCGCGCCGACGACACGCTCAGCCGTGAGGATCGCGTCTCCATCTTCCCGCCCCAGTTCGGGCGCAACGGGCGCACGAGGGCAGCGGGTGCCGCATTGACACAGACCGCGCCATCGTCAGCGCCCGCGCCCGCGCCGGCAGCCGCACCGTCGTCGGCCTGGGCAGACGACGACTACCGCCGTGTCATGGCCGCACTACAACAAGAGACAGGGGGGGTAACCACCGTGAAGATCACCGTCATTGGCCGACCTGGCGCGGCCATCGAGCAGGGCCAAGCCGTCGCCCTCGCCCTCGTGAGCGAGAAGGTACCGGACCTGCCCAAGGGGCTGCCGGAGCCGCCCGCCGGCACGCGCTACACCGTCTTCGTCGCCCGTAAACAGTGGGGCAAGATCGCCGAGGCCCTGGCCGTCGATGCGGAGGATGCGGTGATCATCGAGGGCTACGCCGCCCTCGACCCGCGCGTGGCGGGCATCGCCGTCTACGCCACCAGCGCCACCACCAAGCGCCTCCAGGCCGCCAAGCGCGCTACGACAACGGCAGCGACACCATGAGAGACACGGGCTCAAAGGTCACATCGCGCGCTTCCATGGCGCTGAAGGCCTTCGGCGAAAGGCTTTCATCACGCCGACGTTCATGATACGGACGACGCTTCCGTTACCGTCGTGGTCCGCTTCGGACGTGCCTCCTACCCTCTCGGGGCGCCTAGTGGCCCACGTCAGGGAACCATGGTGGCGGACAGCATGAGTCATGGACGATCGTGGGTAGTGGATCGGTATACAGCAACGTCGTGACGCGGCGTCCTTCGGATCTCATGAGGTGCGGAACGAGCCCGATACTGCCGCGAACAACGGTCTGGGCCGAAAGCTGTGCGTCACTACCAGGTCACGTCAGTAGCGCCCTACTGTCCCTTAGGATGTACGAGGAGGGACAGCCCTGCGTTGCTGCCTTCATGAACACGCTTGACGCCGTAAGGAGAGAGGTGCTACAGTGCTGCCAATCGGTTGATGTATTGATCACAGGCGTGAGCAGGAGGGCGGATTGGCCACCATTTACGACGTCGCGCGCGCCGCCGGCGTCGATCCCTCGACCGTCTCCTATGCGCTCTCGGGGAAGGGCACGATCAGTAAGGAGACGCGGGCCAAGATTCTGCGACTGGCCGATGACCTCGGCTACCGTCCCAACTTGGTGGCGCGTAGCCTTTTTATGCAGCACACCCACACGATCGGACTCGTGCTGCCCACTATCTCCAACCCGTTCTATGGCGAGGTGGCACAGGCCGTTGAGCGCCGCGCCCAACGCGCCGGGTACCGCGTGTTCGTCGCCAATACGGACGGCGACGAGCGGTTGGGCGATGAACTGCTTGAGGATCTTGCCGCGCGGCAAGTGGATGGTGTCATCGCTATGTCTGGTGGCCTGTCGCTGTCGTGCATTATCGCGTGCAGTAACGCAGGCCTTCCCGTCGTGTCCTGTATGTGGAATGAACAGAACCCAGACGCCCCCGCGCCGGTCGATATCGATTTTATCGCGGGGGGGCGCATCGCCGCCCACCATCTCCTGGATTTTGGACATCGCCGCATCGGTCTCATCGCTGAAGGGACGGCGGGCGCCACGCCACGGCATCATCTGCGTATGAGGGGGTTCCACGATGCGCTCGTGGACGCGGGGGTAACGCCTGAGGACACGCTCACGCGCCTGGGCGACTCCACCGTGGAGAGCGGTAAAGTCGCGGCCCTCGATCTGCTATCCCTGCCCGATCCTCCCACGGCGATTTTCGCGACCAACGATCTCATGGCCCTCGGCATCTTAGCGGCCGCCTGGGAGCACGGCCTACGGGTTCCGCGGGGTCTATCCATCGTGGGCTTCGACGATATTGTCCCAGCCGCGTATGTCACGCCCCCCCTCACCACAATCCGGATTGATCGGACAGCCTTCATGGATGCGGCCACGGACTATTTGCTGGACATGATCGACGGCCGGCCGGTTGCTCCCCCGCCGATCCATGTGCCGACCCTGGTCGTGCGGGCGTCCACGGGAGCCACGCCCGGTGCCCGGAGGCGGAAGCCGCAGATCAGAACGCGGGCACGCTAACCAGCGCTACGATAGTCCCTTGACAGGACATCCTTGATTTGTTACGTTATCATCAACCGCTTGATGCGATGCATCAACCCATTGATTATTCCATCGCTGATGGGGTGATGCCGGTTCCGCAGTGGCTGGGACAGGATACCGTTGGGCACGCCTCGATGGGGCGTAGGGCCACCGGACGCGACGATGCCACGCTCGTCGTGACGTGAAAGGAGTGGGACAACAGGAGTCAGTAGCGGGACGAGGACAACCCACCAACCTGTCGCGCCGTCACTGTCCGACGGACAGGTCACGCGACGATGCGCTCATTGAGGAGATATACCATCATGTCTTTCATCACCTGGTGTCGGAAGAATGCCGCCACGGGCGGCATCGCCGGGCTAGTCCTGGCAACCTCCACCGTCGCTCCCCTTGGCGCGGCGCGTGCCCAGGCCGCCACACCCAAGGCGCCCGTCACGATCACCTATTGGTCGCAGAATATCCCTTTACCCAAGGGCGAAATTCCCGCGTTTGAGCGGACACATCCCGGCATCAAGATCAACGAAGTGGTCGTGACCAACTACAACATCAAAGTGCGCACCACGCTCAAAGCTGGCGGTTCCGGCGCGCCCGATGCTCTGCAGTTGCAATACAACGAGGTCCCGTCCTACCTGATCAGCGGCAAGTTGCTCGATCTGTCGGCGTACGGCGCGACTAGCCTCAAGGACACCTACGTGCCCTGGGTGTGGGGCCAGGTGGCGCGCGGGTCGCATGTCTATGGGATACCGATCGATAGCGGGCCGATGGCCATGCTGTACCGCAAGGACATCTTCGACAAATACCATCTGAGTGTGCCCACGACGTGGGCCGCGTACGCGCGGGAGGCGGCCACGCTGCATCAGGCCAACCCCAAGATCTATCTGGGCAATTCACCCGTCGAGGAGGGAACCTTCGAGCCCATGCTGTGGCAAGCCGGCGCGCGGCCTTTCAAGGTAAACGGGTCCACGCTCTCCGTTAATTGGACCAGCCCGGCGGCCGAGAAAGTCGCCAACTTCTGGAATCCGCTTATCGCGCGCAAGGTGATCGATACCGTGACGGCCTATACGCCAGCCTGGTACGCCGGGCTCGACAGCGGGCGTTGGGCGACCTGGGTGGCCGCCGCGTGGGGGCCGCTCATCCTTGAGCCCGTCGCTAAGAAGTCTGTCGGCCAATGGCGTGTGGCCCCGCTGCCGCAATGGACCGCAGGCGCCCATGCGTCGGCCAACAATGGCGGGTCGACCGCAGCGGTGACGACGTATAGCGCGCATCCCAAGGAGGCCGCCACCTGGGTTGAGTGGTTGGGAGGCAGCCAACAGTCGCAGCTCATCAACCTACAGAGTTCTATCTTCCCGACACTCAAAAGCGTCCTGACCAGCAAAGCGCTCACTGCCCCTGAGCCATTCTTCGGCGGCCAGGCGGCGAACGCCGTCTTCGCGCAGGCGTCCAACGGCGTGGACACGAGCTGGCAATGGTCACCCTTCGATGACTATGTGAGTTCGCAGTTAGGGACCGCCCTTACGGCTGCGGAATCCGGCAAGGGCACATTCGCGCAGGCGCTGCAGAAGGTGCAGGGCACGATCGTGTCGTACGCCAAGGGACAAGGCTTTACCGTCCAGTAGACGGCGACGCCCTGTCACCCAGGACGGGCGAGGCGCGCACCCGAAAGGACAGCGCGCCTCCCTCGGCCGAAAACATGACGTCCTTGCATGCCCATGGGGGGGACAGTTGGACGTATGTAGGCGGCCAACGAGTACGTACGGGATATGGGATAGGGGCCGGCTACATGCGTCATCTATCTCGTGATATCAACATAGACGCATGTAGTCTCGGCGCAGGGAGGTTTGCGCATGCAGTCACACGAACGGGTTACGTCCCCGGGCTATACGCCCGTAGCGCACCACTTGCCCGCACGTCCGACGGTGACGCTGCGTCGGCGCCTGCGCGAGGTGGGCTTGCCCTATCTATTTCTGAGCCCTTTCCTGGTCCTTTTCGCCATCTTCTTTATTTTACCTCTGCTCTACGCGCTCGGGCTTAGCCTCTTCGCCGATCGTATGATTGGCGGCACGGTCTTCGTGGGCGCGCAGAACTACCTACAGGTCTTTCAGGACGGGAACTTCTGGGAGGGGGTCCGTCGCACCGTGGTGTTTGGCGTCGTCCAGGTACCGGTCATGCTCAGCCTCGCCCTGGTCTTCGCGCTCGTCCTCGACAGCGGGGGGGTGCGGCTGCGGACGCTGTTCCGCCTGGGGTATTATCTGCCCGCGGCCATTCCGAGCGTTGTCGCGGCCCTCATGTGGGGCTATCTCTATGGCCCGTCGTTCGGGCCGTTCGCCCAGATCGCCGGTGCCATCCATGTGCCGGAACCGGGCTTCCTCAGCGCCACGGGGATGCTCCCGTCGATCGGCAACATCGTGACCTGGCTGGGGACCGGATCGAACATGATTATTATGTACGCGGCGCTCCAGTCTGTCCCGCCCGATGTCTACGACGCGGCGACCGTTGATGGGTCGACGGGATGGCGCACGGCCTGGTACATCAAGATCCCTCTCATCCGACCGGCGTTAATTTTGACCGGCATTTTTTCCATTATCGGAACGCTACAGCTTTTCGCCGAACCCCAGATCATGAGTTCGCTGGCGCCCAATATCATCGGGGACCACTATACGCCGAACCTCTACGCGTACACGCTGGCCTTCACCAACCAGCAGTACAACTACGCCGCGGCAATCTCATTCACGCTCGGCGTGATCATCTTTGTCTGTTCGTGCCTGTTCATGGTTGTGGTTAACCAACGGAGGGTCCGCTGATGGCCGTGTCTACCCACAGGACGCCGACCGGTCGCCCTGGCGCGGCGCGACGCCGGGAGCGCAGGGGTCAGACGCTGACCACCGTCGCGTTCGTGATCATCCTCCTGTATTTCTTGCTGCCGCTCTTCTGGCTCATCGTCTCGGCCACGAAAAGTAACCAGGACCTGTTCACCAGCTTCGGTCTGTGGTTCGCGCCGCACCTCAATGTCGTCGACAATCTGCGCACCCTTGTCACGACGCAGGACCATGTGTTCCTGCGCTGGCTCTGGAACACCACCTATTACGCGGTCTGCAGCGCCGTCGGTGGATCACTCATCGCGACCGTGGCCGGCTACACCTTCGCCAAGTTTCGGTTCCCAGGGCGGGGGATCGTGTTCTGGATGATCCTTGGCTCGATGATGGTGCCCGGTACGAGCCTGGCCGTCCCGCTCTACCTGCTGCTGACCAAAATGGGGCTGATCAACACGCCCCTGGCGGTGATCCTGCCCTCGCTCACGAATGCGTTTGGCGTCTACCTCATGCGGGTGTACGCCGAGCAGTCCATCCCCGATGAACTCCTGGAAGCGGCGCGTATCGACGGCGCCGGCGAGTGGCGCATCCTCTGGAGCGTGGTCATGCGCATCCTCGCGCCGGGATTCGTCACGGTCCTGCTGTTCTCCTTCGTGGGCACATGGAACAACTACTTCCTCCCGTTGTTGGTGCTGAGCAAGCCCGAGTTGTATCCGCTGACGGTCGGATTGGCGGCCTGGAACGCGTCAGCGCAAGGTATGGGCGGCAACAGCGCGGTGCTGTTCAATATCATCATCATGGGGGCGCTTGTGTCCATCACCCCGCTCATCCTGGCCTTCCTGTTCCTCCAGCGCTACTGGCAGGCCGGTCTGACCTTCGGCGCGGTAAAGAGCTAATGAGAGGTGATATGAAGAAATCATTGACCGTCGACCGTGTGCGCCTGGGCGTCTGCTACTATCCCGAGCACTGGCCCGCGTCGCTCTGGGAAGACGACTACCGTCGGATGCGCGACCTGGGGTTGTCCCTCATCAGGGTCGGCGAATTCGCCTGGACCATCTTCGAGCCCAGGGACGGGCAGTTTTGCTTTGATCTGTTCGATCGCGCCCTCGACCTGGCGCATCGCCACGGCCTGCGTGTCATCCTCGGTACGCCGACCGCCACACCGCCGGCCTGGTTAACCCAGCGCTATCCAGAGGTCCTCAACGTGTCGCGCGAGGGTGTGCGCTATCAGCATGGGCAACGCCGGCACTACACCTACAATGCGGCCATATACAGGGAGTTGTCGGCGCGTCTTGTGACCGCGTTGGCCACGCACTACACCAACCACCCGGCCATCATCGGCTGGCAAATCGACAATGAGATCAACTGCGAGACCAACGTCTTTTATGCCGAGGCCGATCACGTCGCCTTTCGCGCCTGGCTTCAGGACCGCTATGGGTGTCTGGAGCGCCTAAACGACGCCTGGGGCGCGGTCTTTTGGAATCAGACGTATACGGACTGGGAGCAGGTATATCTGACGCGGCCCACCGTCAGCGATTCCCCCAACCCGCACCAGGCGCTCGATGAGAAACGTTTCTTCTCCCACAGCGCGATTGAGTTTGTCGCGCTGCAGGCGGATATCATCCGCCGCATCGCGCCCGCACACTGGATCACCACCAACGGCCTCTTCGGGCACCTCGATAGCCATCGTATGACCGAGGACGCGCTCGACTTCATATCCTACGATTCGTATCCGAACTTCAGCACGATCTATCCGGACGATGGCCCCGATCCGTTGCACGACCGCAAGTGGAGCTATAACCTGAGCATGGCGCGGGACATCTCGCCGACCTTTTGCGTCATGGAGCAACAGTCTGGCCCGAACGGCTGGGTGAACCGTATGGCCGCGCCGTCGCCCAAGCCGGGGCAGATGCGGCTCTGGACGTATCAATCCATCGCCCATGGGGCGGACGCGGTGCTGTACTTTCGTTGGCGGACGGCGACGATGGGGACAGAGATGTATTGGCACGGCATCAACGACTATCACAATGAGCCCAACCGGCGCGTCGCCGAAGTGGGACGCATCGGAGCCGAACTGGCGGCGATCGGTGAGGCCGTGGCCGGAAGCGTCTATCGCGCGGACGTGGCGATCGTGACAGACTACGACAACGAGTGGGACGGCGAACTCGACATGTGGCACGGGCCACTCCAGAAACGGAGCGCGCTCGCCTGGTACAAGGGCCTGCAGTATGCGCACATCCCCGTGGACGTCATGCGCCTGCGGGAGCGCACGCGCCTCGATGAGTTGCGGCGGTATCGGGTGCTCATGTATCCCCACCCGGCGATTCTGTCGGACCAGACCACCGCGCTCCTGTCGGACTACGTGAAGGGGGGCGGGCAGCTCATCCTGGGATGTCGAACGGGCTATAAGGACCCGTCCGGCCAGTGTTACAGGCGGCCGCTGCCCGGCCCCATCGGTGACCTCTGTGGCGTCCGCGTGGACGATTTCACCCTAATCGGCGCGTTGGAACAGCCGCCGGCGATCGCGTGGGCGGATGGCGTCACAGCACGGCCGACGAGGGCACACAGCTTCAACGATATTCTCGCCATAACCTCACCGCACGCGGATGTGCTGGCGCGTTATGCTGAAGGCTACTACGCGGGCGCGCCCGCGTTGGTCCGGAACCCCCAGGGGATGGGGGCCGCGTACTATTACGGCGCCGTCTTCGATGACGTCGTCGTGGGCCTGTTGATCGCGCACTGCGGGTTGTCGTCGCCTGTCGATGACGTGCTCACCTTACCGAAGGACGTGGAGTTGTGCGTGCGGGCACATCCTACAACGGGGGAGAGATTCTGTTTTCTCCTCAATTACGCGCCCAGCCCGCAGCATGTGTCGATCCGGGGGAGTCACCTCGACATCGTGACGCGGGAGACCATGAGCGGCAATGTGACGATGGAGTCGTACGGGGTGATGGTCCTGAAGATGTGAGTACAGTCGACTCCACGATGATCAGGGCCTTCACTGCGGACGATGAAGTCGTTGCGCCGAATGCCTTCGACGTCCCGAGAAGCTAAGGGAATACACTCCGTCGGGGCATGGATCACATGGGTATAACCCCACGTAATCGTGGTCATGCAACCCTTCCAGAGGGCGCGGACGGCGGCCGCGTCCGTGCGACGGAGAAAGGGATGACACGCCTATCGTCGCGCCCGCGTCCGCGCGGGGGGCGGGGCGCGGCAACGGGGTCTGCGGGAGGGATGCGGTAGCGCAGCACCTCCTCCAGCGTCCAGATATGGTCGGTCAACCCTGCTGCCATCGCGGGCGTCCGTTCTTGCCACTTCCGGCCGCCGATGGCGCGCAGCCGCAGGCTCTCATGCGCCCAACAAAAGTTGTAGGCGCAGCCGACGAGCCACATACCACTCTCCACGAGCGCCGTCCCGTGGGCGATCCCGCGTCCCCGCCGCGCGAGGGGCGAGAGGTGCGCGCGGAACGTCGCATTCAATCGCTCGATGTAGGCCGTGTTGATGGCCGTCCCGCCGCGCGTTGCGACGATCGCGCGCGCCACGGCCTCCTCCGTGCCGACGACCACGCGCCGCGTCACGTCCGCCAGCCGCCGCCCTTTGTGGCTCTTGACCACCTGGGCCAGCAGGAAGCCCTCCGGCAACGCCAGCCGGGGACGCCCGCGCTTACCGATGTAGACCGGCTCCCGGAAGACGGCCCGCGCCGCGCCCACGTAGGCCGCGAACCCATCCACACATAGGAGGAGGGCCGGGCTGGCGGCGCAGGCGCGCACCCGTGCGAGCAAACGGGTCACCAGCGCGCCGTCACGCGTGCGGGAAACCGCCCCGCCCAGCCACACGCGCGCGGGCAGGGCCACGGCCATGGCCTGCCACACCGCCCCGCCGCGCACCTTGACACGGATCTCGTCGGCCTGGACGTGCCTCAGGTCCAGGTCCCCCTATGCTGGCCGTTTAGTTCATCCGTGCAACGCTATTCTTCATGGCGTTGCACGGATGAACTAAATGGCCAGCATAGGCCGACATGGGCTGCTAGGGAAACTATTGCAGGTGGGGGCGGGGGTGTAAGAATGCACATACGGTGCGCCGGGCACACGCTTGAATCGACGCCGTGGGGCGTCTACCATGCGCCGATAATCGCGCATAAGGTGCGCGAATCCTCTGTTTTGCGCGCCAAGGTGCGCCGATCCGCACACGACGGTCTCCCCACACGCGTGCTCTTAGCGCGGCGGCAGCCCCTCTGTCAGGCGTGGCTCGACCGTGCGGACCGCAGGTGGGGGTATGCAGCGGCGGGGGGCGCAGGGTATATGCACTGGATGGCGCAGGCTACGTGCACAACGGCGCACCGTCTATGAATTCTTACAGCATCGTCGGGCGATAGCCCGCGTCACGCGCATCGGCACAGCCCGGCCAGGTGGTCGGTTCAGCCGGCCTCACGCGCTCGTCGCGTCGGAGGCGTGCACCATGGCGGCTGGTGTATCGGCTGTGTCGCCCCGCAGCCGCGCCGCCCACGGCCGGTCGTGCCGGCGCCGCTCGGGCTGGCCGGGGCCGCGCTCTGCCGCGTGCTCATGCCGCCGCAGGGCGGCGGCGAGCGCCACCAGCGCGCGCATCTCTGCCGCCAGGCGTGGGCACACGCCGTCACCCTCCAGATGTGCCCCGACGACCCCCCGCCGCACCGCCTCGTAGGCCGTGCGGACCGTCTCGTACTCCAGGGCGAGCGGCGGGTCCGTCGCCCCGCCCGCACGGCCCACGGCCCGTGTGCGCCGCGTGCCGTGTCGCATCATCTCTCCTTCCCTAGCGTCGCGCTGAGGTACGCCTCCCCGCGCGATCGCGTCCGGTCGGTCGGCGTGTGGCGGGAGGGTATACAGGGCCTCGCGCCCGATGCCGTGACGCGTGAGCAGGGCATGTGCCACCAGGCCCTCCAGGTCTCGCTGGACGTCCCGGACATCCGCCGATAGATCGAGCGTCTCCGCGATCTCCA
>JAABUV010007728.1_pt1 | contig 11154 bp, 6 predicted proteins | sample 5559971 | NCBI WGS metagenome assembly JAABUV01 (sample SAMN10711881, study PRJNA513362) | rock metagenome | isolation source: Antarctica rocks | place: Antarctica: Victoria Land, Knobhead nord | collected 2015-12-19
CGAGGACAGCGGAGGCGGCGGCCCATGGTTAATCGGGCCGGTCGCCTGCATTCGCTGTTGCGACATCCGGTCCAGCTCCTGCGGCGTGAAGCCCTGTTGCTGCTGCGCGTGTGCCTGCGGCACAGCGACGGCCAGGAGGCACAGTGCCCCCATGGCGATCATCGTCTTGTTCATCGTCGTCCCCTTATGTTCCGCCACGGCAGGGTCGCCCGTCGCGATGCGAACGGGGACCGCCTTTCCTCACCAACCTTCGATGGATCGCATCTCGCAGTACCAAACACCGGCGGTGTTGCGCAGCGCCGTCTTCATGCAGCGCTGCAACGCCCCGGTCTCGTTGCGCCACTCGTAGGCGTGCAGCGCAAAACCCCCGAAGAACAGGGCCAGCGCCAGGCTCGTCACCAGCCCGATCGAACCCCAGAAGTGCGTCCGGTCATAGCGCCTCTGCCGGAGCACCAGCGCCCCACTCAGCTTGGCCGACACCTGCTCCGTCAGGTCGGAGACCGTGCGGCTCACCAGCGTCTCTTGCTGGATCTGCATGTGCTGGGACGCCATCTGCGTTCTCTTGTTATGCTCCTCCGCCACCCTGAGCGTGACCCTCAGCGTCTCGACCTGGTTTTCCACCGTCACCTTGGTGTCCTTCACCAAGCCGATGATGTTCTTGTCATGTTCCTCCGCCATTTGGGCCTGGGCGGTAAGGACGCGCTCTTGCGAGCGCACCCAGACCCCAAGGGGACCGTTCAGGTCGATACCTTCCTCCAGCGCGGCTTCGCGCACGCCAATGGCGGCGGCCCGCAGTGCGGTCGATGCCGCGCTCACGGCAGGTAGCCCGCGACGCCGGCGTTGACGAAGGCCGTCTCCAGCCGCTCCAGCCAGTGCTTCACCATGAACTGGCGCACCGGGTCCATCGGCTTGCCGTTGCTGCCAGGCTTGTTCGCGGCAGCATCGTAGAAGCTCAGGCCAGAGGCCCGCATCTCCGTCATGCACGGCAGGCGAGGCAGAAGCACCATCTTCACCCCGTCCTTCTCCAGCTCCTCAATCTCCGGACGGTCCAGGATCGCGTCGAAGGCACCGATCGTCGTCTTGCCCGACCGGACCAGGCTCTCGTTCATGAACAGGATCGAGAGAGGCCCGCGGAAGTAGCCGGCCCGGTGGATGGCCACGATGTGGTCGAAGTCGTCCTTCTCCGGACCGGTGAAGTACAGCGGCAGGCACGTCACCCCTGCCGCCTCGCAGAACGTTGCGAGCGGCAGGTCCTCGCCGTAGTCTGCCAGGACCCGGTCGCCGCCGCCGAGGTCGAGGACCATGGAGGCACGACTGCTCACCATCTGGCTCACCTCCTGGGTGATCCAGTCCTTCATGTCGGCCAGCTCGTCGGTCGCCGGCACGCTGGCGCCACCCGGCGAACCGGGTGGGTAGAGCCCGGCCAGGGTCGCATTGCGCCGGTCGCCATCGGCCACCATCACCGGCCGACCAGCACGCCGGCCACGTTGCACGATCAGGTCGCAGATCGTGCTGCCACCCAGGCGGCCGCGGCCGAGCCGGGTCGCCAGTGTCTGAACCCTGGGCTCGCTGACCTGCGGGCTGGGCATGGGCTTGTCGTTGGTAGGCTTGGGGGGAATCGCGTTCATCGCTGTCCTCAGTACTTGGGTTCGCCGTTGGCCTTGCGACCGCTGCGCTGGTTCATCTCCTCGCGCAGGGCCGCTCCAGATCCAGGAGCAGGCCGGCTGCTGTCCTGGATGGCCCCCGCTGTCGGGGGCAGTGCCGGCCGCTGCTGCGGCACGGCAGGCAGGGCAGCCGGGTGGCTGCCCTGATGCTCACGCCCTGACGGGAGTGGCGCATTCGGTTGGGGGAAACTGGAGGGGCGCCAAGCTGCAGCAGCCTTGCTTCGGCGCGTCGAGTTTGCCGGTCTGACGCCGGTCAGCCGTAGGGCCTCTTCCGCGGCCACGTCACGGCACACCCTTTGCCAGACGCGGGGCAGCGACTTCCGAGTGGGCGGATTGCCTTTCCTGCCGACGATACTCTTCCGCTCCATCGCTTCTGCGATCACTCGCCACGACGCCTCAGCCTCACCAAGGCAAACGACCAGCTCGCGGTAGTTCGCCCGCAGCATTCGGTAGATGTCCCCGCGGCCGCCATAGGGACGCTTCCGGACGGCGGAGATGATCTCTGCGAGGGTGTCGTTTGCCATCCCCCAAGACTTCGACGTCGGTTTGCGAATGGCTACCGATCAATTTGCAGGGTCGTCCTGGCGGGCGAAGTGGCGCCTCACGGCACCGTCATGGCACCGTCATGTCCCCGTGCTGGCACCGTCATGGACCCATCAAGGTCCCGTCATGGTCCCGTCATGGCACCGTGATTCAGGCCAGATTAGGTGCATACACCATTGCATCTGACGATGCGGGCGTCCGCACGGCGACGAGCGCCGTTCGCGTCCGCAGCCTCCATCCTGGCAACAGGCATGGAGGACACATGATGGACAACGACGTTGTGACGGCCCTTGGCGGTCGGGCTCACCAGACGGCAGTCACCCTGGAGCAGGTTGGAAATGGCGTGCGGGACGCAAACGGCGGCCTCGCCCTGATCGCCGGCAAGCAGCGGCTGCACGGCGAGCACCTCGAGCGGATCATCCAGCTGGTGACGCCGGAGGAGAAGGAAGCTGGCGAAGGTCCGACCCTGGAAGAGCTGATCGGCGGCCTGATCAGCCGTCTCGACAACCAGTCCGCCTACCTGAAGGACATCACGGTCGCGCTGGCGAAAGTCACACGCGACATGCCGCTCGACGTCGTGCAGGCCATCGCGGACAACTTCGGCGTCGATCCTACCTCCGGTAGGGAAGCGACGCGATGATGACGTTCCGCAAGCTGGCGGCAGACTCCGACGGCAAGCTGATCCGAGCCTACTTCACGGAGCACGCCCCGGAGCCCAAGCCCGGCACCGAGCTGGAGCCCGGCGCACGGCCGGATGCCGGGGCCCGGCTGACGGCGTACTACACCGGCCGCGATAGCCGGGCGAGCTGGCGGCCAGACATGGCGCCCGAGATAGCCCGGGCCCTCGGCATCGACGCCAGCAAGCCGCCGCGCGACGCTGACCTTGACCGGCTGTTCGAGGCGAAGCGGGCCGACACCGGCGAGAAGTGGCCCAGCGCCAAGCCGCGCAAGATCAGCGCCTATGACCTGACCACGGCGCCGCACAAGTCGGTCTCCCTCGCCGCGGAGTTCGCGGCCTCGCCCGCCGAGGCCGCCGCGATCCGCGAGGCGATGCGGCGCGCCAACGACGACACCATGCGCTACGTCGCCCGCGAGATCGGCTGGGCCAGGAAGGGCAAGAACGGGGAGGAGGGTGCCGACCCCGGCGAGGTGGGCTGGGTCTCCTTCATGCATCACACCGCCCGGCCGACGCTGCAGGTCAAGGACGGCAAGACCGGCATCACCTACCTGGCAGAGGTGCCCATGTCGGGCGACCCGCACGACCACACCCACAACGGCATGTTCAACCTGGTCGCCACCGCGAACGGCCGCATCGGCTCGCTCGACACCAAGCGGCTCAACGATCGGGTCCACGAGTTCGGCGCCTACTTCCAGGCCCGCCTCGCCGACGAGCTGCGCAAGCTCGGCATCCACACGGCCTATGACGACAAGGAGCAGGCGGTCGTCATCACCGCCATTCCGCAGGCGGCGGTGGACCTGTTCTCCAAGGGGCGGCAGCAGACCGAGCGCAATGCTCAGGCCTATGCCAAACGCCAGGGGCTGGAGTGGGAGGGGCTCTCAGCCGAGCGCAAGTTCGGCATCCTGTCTGCAGCAGCCGTGGCCGAGCGCCGTTCCAAGGGAGATGGGCGGACGGAGAGGCAGGCCTGGCGCGACCAAGCCGAGGCGATCGGCTGGACGCACACGACGGTGCTGGAAGGTGCGACAACTCCGAGGCTGACCGCAGCCGAGCGGTTCGACCGGGCCTACGAGTTCGCAGCGCGGCACCTGGCCGAGGAGTTCCAGACTGCCGCGGTGATCGACCACGCCAAAATCAGGACCTACGCCGCGCGCGGACTGATCTCCACCGGGATCACGGAGGTGGAGGACATCGATCGCGTGGTCCAGCTCCTCGAGCAGCGGGGCATCACCCTCCGCGGCAAAGCAACCTCCCTGATCGTCGGCGAGATCGCCGACAGGAAAGCCCTGGAAGCAGGCATCACCACCATGAAGGTGCGTGTCACCACGGCGGCTCAGGTCCACATCGAGGAACGGCTTGCCAGCCACGCCCGGAGGGCAGCCGCGGACAGGACGGACGCGCTCTCCGTCGCCACCCTCAAGGCGGCGATCGACAGCTCCGGCCTCAACTTCGATCGTGAGCCCGAGCACGGAGCGGCTCAGAAGGCAGCGATCTACAGCCTGGGCACCGGCGGCAAGCTCGGCTTCGTCACCGGCGTCGCCGGCGCTGGCAAGACGACCCTGCTCAAGCCCCTCGTGGCGGCCTGGCACGCCGACACCCGGCTCGATGCTGGCGGCCGGGAGGTGATCGGCTTGTCCACGGCCTGGCGGCAGGCCGACGCGCTGAAGGGGGCCGGGATCAGGCGCACCGCTGCGCTCGATCCGTTCCTGCGCGGCGCCGAGGACGGCAGCATCATCCTGTCCCGCAACACGGTGCTGGTGATTGACGAGGTCAGCCAGATCGGTCCGCGTTCCTTCCTCAAGCTGCTGGAGCTGCAGGCCAGGCACGACCTGACCATCAAGGGCCTGGGCGACCGCGAGCAGTGCCAGGCCATCGAAGCAGGCGACACCATGGAGATCATGAGCAGGGCACTCCCGCAGGGCTCGATCCCGGAGCTGCTGACCACGGTGCGGCAGGAGACGGCGCGAGGGCGGGAGATCGCCGGCCTGTTCCGCGCCGGCAACGCGGCCAAGGCGCTTGCCATGAAGAAAGAGGATGGCACCGTCCAACTGGTCGGCGGCGACCAGGACGAGGTGGTCGGCCAGATCGCCGACCTCTACATCCGACGCCGTGACGCGCTGCGGGCCGCCCGCTCGAACCACGGCGTGACCATCTCCGCGCTGACGAACCAGGATACAGCAGACATCAGCCGGGCAGTGCGCGAGCGACTCAAGGCTCGCGGCGAAGTCGGCAGCGACGAGAGGGTTTACGCGGCTGTCGATCAGCGCGGCGACATGTACGACCTGCCGATCGCCATAGGCGACAGACTACGGCTGTATCGCAGGACATGGGCAACGATCGACGGCAAGCCCGGATGGATCGGGAACAACGGTGACGTCATGGACGTGGTGGGCCAGTCCGAAAAGGGTCTGCGGCTGCGCGATACAGAGGGACGGGTGGGAGACGTACGGTGGCCCACCTTACGGGATAACGAGTCCGGTCGGCTGCTGCTGGGCTTCGGCCACGCCCTGACCATCGACAGCGCCCAGGGCATCACGTCCGGCGAGCACATCAACGCCTTACCCAGGGGCACCGCCGGCATCACTGCGTTCAAGAGCTACGTGGCCGAGAGCCGGCACGTGTCCCAGGTTCATACGATCATCTCGGAGGCGGCCACCTTCGAGGCGGTCAAACGCAAGCGGGCGCTCGGCGATCGGGCGGAGATCACGCCGGAGCATCTCTGGGACCAGGTGGCCGAGGACATGAGCGAGAAGCCCTACAAGGCGCTGGGCATCGACCTTGTGGCCGCGATCGAGCGCGGGCAGGAGGCGGATGTGGACCGGTTCATCCGCACCGAGCACCGGGTGTTCACTCAGAAGGCGGTAGGGCGGAACCACGGCAAGGAGCAGCGCGCCCGGTTACGGGAGCAGGAGGTGCGCCGGGCGCTGCAGAAGCACCTCAGGCCTTTCACGGCTGCGCTGGACCGTCGGGAGGTAGCCATCCTGGAGCTCGCCGCGGCGATCGAGGCGTTCCCCGGCAACGTGCGGACCCGAGTGAGGGATGCCGTGGCAACACTTGAGAAGCAAAGAGAGGCCGATCGGACACAGGCAGCGGAGCGGCCTGCACGCAGCGTTAGCCCAGGAATGTAGGCGATGCACAACGCGAGAGTGGCAGTCGTACGCGACATACGAAAACTTGGCTCGTGAGCGGCTGGAAGGTAGCAGCTTCTCTGTTTTTGTTTGATGATCACGGCCATGTCCGTCAGCTTTTACGATCAGCCGATTCTCAATTCCCCCTACTCCCCGCCAACTCGACACCACGATCTAGACGACGAGGGTCAGCCGCGGGACCTTCCGCCAGCCGCGGGGCGCCGCCATTCGAAACTGATCACTCCCGTGCCGCGGGCCAAGAAGAAGACGAGGAAGGCCGAGCAGACCAGCCTCGTCCTCCCCGACGCGCAGGGCCTCTCGACGGCGGAGCAGGAATACAACCCGACCCCGATCATCAACGAGATCCGCGGCCACGTCGAAACCTGGCGTGACATCCCGAACCCGAAGGACTGGGGCGTCACCCCCACCACGGCCCGCCTGCTGCAGCACTGGCGCAACGCCGAAAACTTCCCCGCCGTCCGCCCATTCTTCTGCCAGATCGAGGCCGTGGAAACCTGCATCTGGCTGACCGAGGTCGCCCGCACCCAACGCCGCCACGCCCACATTTGGGCCCATATCCGCGCCGCCAACGTGGCCTCGAACCCGGACCTGATGCGCATCGCACTCAAGATGGCGACGGGGACCGGCAAGACCACCGTCATGGCCATGCTGATCGCCTGGCAGAGCGTCAACGCCGTCCGCGCCCCGAACAGCCCGCACTTCAGCCGCGGCTTCCTGATCGTGGCGCCTGGCATCACCATCAAGGACCGCCTGCGCGTCCTTCAGGCCAACGACCCCGAGAACTACTACCGGCACCGCGACCTGGTGCCGATGGACATGCTGCCCGACATCGCGCGGGCAAAGATCGTCATCACGAACTACCACGCCTTCCGCAGGCGCGAGACCACGGAGATCTCCAAGGTCGGCCGCTCCCTGCTGCAGGGCCGCGGCGCCGCCCCGGACACGATCGAGTCCGAGGGCCAGATGCTGAACCGCAGCATGAACGAGCTGATGGGCCTCAAGAACATCGTGGTGATCAACGACGAGGCCCACCACTGCTACCGCGAGAAGCCCGGCGAGGCGGAAACCCTGACTGGCGAGGAGCGCGAGGAGGCCAAACGCAACCGCGAGGCCGCCCGGCTGTGGATCGGCGGGCTGGAGGCGGCTCGGCGCAAGCTCGGCGTCACCACCGTTTACGACCTCTCCGCCACTCCGTTCTTCCTGCGCGGCTCCGGCTACATCGAGGGCACGCTGTTCCCATGGACCTGCAGCGACTTCTCGCTGATGGACGCGATCGAGAGCGGCATCGTCAAGCTGCCCCGCATCCCCGTCGCCGACAACATGCCGAACTCCGAAACGCTGACCTTCCGCAACCTGTGGGACCACATCGGCCGCGACATGCCCAAGGCCGGCGCGAAGAAGGCTGGCAAAGGCGATCCCCATCGCCTGCCTGCCAAGCTGCAGACCGCGCTCACCGCGCTCTACGGGCACTACGAGAAGACCGATGCAGAGTGGCAGGCGCAGGGTATTGACGTTCCACCCGTCTTCATCGTCGTCTGCAACAACACGTCCACCTCGCAGCTGATCTACGAGTGGATCGCAGGCTTCGAGCGCGAAACCGAAGGCGAGCGGCCGGACTTTCACGACGGCCGCCTGAAGCTGTTCCGCAACTACGACGGCAACGGACAGCGCCTCGCCCGGCCCAACACCCTGCTGATCGACAGCGAGCAGCTCGAGAGCGGCGACGCCCTCGACAAGAACTTCCGCGACATGGCCGCCCCCGAAATCGAGCAGTTCCGCCGCGAGCGCGCCACCCGCATGGGCGCTGCCGAGGCCGCCGATATCACCGACCAGGACCTGCTGCGCGAGGTCATGAACACCGTTGGCCGCAAGGGCCGCCTCGGCGAGCAGATCCGCTGCGTCGTCTCCGTCTCCATGCTCACCGAGGGCTGGGACACCAACACCGTCACCCACATCCTCGGCGTCCGCGCCTTCGGCACCCAGCTCCTCTGCGAGCAGGTCGTCGGCCGCGGCCTGCGCCGCCAGTCCTACGAGCTGAACGCCGACGGCCTGTTCAACCCCGAATACGCCGACATCCTCGGCATCCCCTTCGACTTCACCGCCCAGCCCGTCATCGCCCCGCCGAAACCGCCCAAGCCCGGCACCCGCGTCCAGGCCGTCCCCGCCCGCTCAGCCCTGGAGATCACGTTCCCCCGCGTCGAGGGCTACCGCATTGACCTCCCCCACGACACGCTCTCGGCCCGCTTCACCGACGACAGCCGCCTCCACCTCACCCCCGAGCAGGTCGGCCCGGGCGCCACCCGCATGGAAGGCATCGTCGGCCAGGGCATCACCCTGGACACCGCCGTGCTCAACGAGATGCGCCCCTCCACGATCTCCTACGAACTTGCCAAGCACCTGCTGTTCGGCCGCTTCCGCGACACCGGCCAGCCCGCGAAGATGCACCTGTTCCAGCCGCTCCAGCGCATCTGCCGCCGCTGACTCGACGAGGGCTACCTCGAGTGCACCGGCGGCACTCGCCCCGCCATGGTCGCCGCCTACAAGGAGATCGCCGACCAGGCCGCCGAGCGCATCTACCACGCCTGCCACGCCGGCACCGGCGGCGGCGGCCAGGTCCGCGCCATGCTCGACCCCTACACCCCCGCCGGCTCCACCCGCTTCGTCGGCTTCAACACCACAAAGGACACCTTCACCACCCGCGCCGATCGCTGCCACGTCAACGCTGTCGTCCTCGACAGCGACTGGGAAGCCGAGTTCGCCCGCGTCGCCGAGGACCACCCCCGCGTGCTCTCCTACGTCAAAAATCAGGGCATGCAGTTCGAGATCCCCTACCGCGACGGCGCAACCCCCCGCCGCTATCGCCCCGACTACATCGTCCACATCGACGACGGCCACGGCCCGGGCGATCCGCTCAACCTCGTCGCCGAGGTCAAGGGATACCGGCGCGGCGACGCCCAGCTCAAGGCCTCCACCATGCACACGCTCTGGATCCCGGGCGTCAACGCGCTCGGAACCTGGGGGCGCTGGGTCTTCGCGGAGTTCACGGCCGTGTTCGAGATCGAGGCGGCGTTCGCCAAACTGGTGGACGGCCTGTTGTAGCGCAGCAGGAAGCAAGGCCAGGGCTCTGCCCTGGACCCGCCAGGGGCAGCGCCCCTTGACCGGCACACAAAAGGAAGCCCGCGGCACACGCCGCGCGAACCGGAATCCGCCCATGGCCCGCCTGCCCAAGCCGCCCGCTGCCGACCGCGCCGTCGAAGCCTTCACCCACGACGCCGCATCCCGCCGCAACATCCCCACCGCTGAGCTGCAGTCCCTTGCCCAGCAGGCGGAGGAGTCCGAACCCGTCGGCCCCGCGCACTACCCCCGCGCCCGCCCGCTCGCTCCCGGCGAGACCCGCCCGCGCGACGCCGACCGTGACCCCCAGGTGATCTGGAACGGCATGCGCATCCGCCTCACCCCGTCCCAGCGCCTGCAGCTGCAGGACACCGGCGAGGTGACGCTGGGCGACGCGCAGCTCACCTGGCGCGGCAAGGACACCCAGGACTGGTCCGACCTCGTCGTCCAACCGCCGCCTATCTACGTGCAGGAAAAGGTCCACCCCAAGGCGATCATCGCCGACCTTAGGCGTCAGGCTGCGCAGCGCCGGCAGGCCACGTCCAATACCGGCCCGGATCTGTTCGCTGAGTTTAACGGCCTGCCCGACCCGGAAGCGCGGCTGGAATTCTACCAGCACGAGCAGCACTGGTCGAACCGCATGATCCTGGGCGACAGCCTGCAGGTCATGGCCTCGCTCGCCGAGCGCGAGGGCCTGCGCGGCCGCGTGCAGTGCATCTACTTCGACCCGCCCTACGGCATCAAGTTCAACAGCAACTGGCAGGTCTCGACCCAGAGCCGCGACGTGAAGGACGGCAAGCGCGAGGATATCTCGCGGGAGCCGGAGCAGGTGAAGGCGTTCCGCGACACCTGGAAGGACGGCATCCACTCGTATCTGACGTATCTGCGCGACCGGCTGACGGTGGCGCGGGAACTGCTGACGGAAAGCGGCAGCATCTTCGTGCAGATAGGCGACGAGAACGTGCATCGGGTCAGGGCGGTGATGGATGAGGTGTTCGGCGAGGAAAATTTCACAGCTCAGATTAACTTCAAGACTGCCGATCCACTCGGGCAAAAAGGCCTGCCAAAGGCGTATTCTTACATAGTTTGGTATGCCAAAAACAAAGATCAGTCAAAGTTCCGAAAAATATTGAAAGAAAAGAATTTCTCTGGCGACACAGAATATAAATTCTATAACATCAAACCAGGCCCTCAGGGTATTGCGACAATATCCGATGAGAACGCTAATATTGAGACAAAGAAAATATTTCGCCGCCGAGGCGCATGGTCAGCAGGCTATACCGCTAGCTGTACGTTCAATTTCGAGCTATTCGGTAAAATTGCAGTAACCAAAAGTGGAAAAAGCTGGGCTACTACGAAATCTGGAATCGAAACCCTCAAAAAAGCAGATCGTCTTTTTCGCATACAAGACAACGTATATTTCAAGAGAGTCGTTTCCGACAACGAAGTGGCTGAACTTGATAATAACTGGGACGATAAACCAGGTGCAGGCGGTGAAGTTTATGTAGTCCAGACGGCAACGAAATTCGTCGCGCGGTGCATTCTCATGACCACTGACCCCGGCGATCTCGTCCTCGACCCCACCTGCGGCTCTGGCACTACCGCCACCGTCGCCGAGCAGTGGGGCCGCCGCTGGATCACCATCGACACCTCTCGCGTTGCCCTCGCACTCGCCCGCACCCGCCTCATGGCCGCGAAATACCCCTACTACCTGCTCGCCGACAGCCGCGAAGGCCGCGCCATGGAGCAGAAGCTCGCCGGCAAGCCCGCCCCGGACGGCCCGGTGCACGCCGATCTGCGCCAAGGCTTCGTCTACGACCGCGCTCCCCACGTCACCCTGAAGTCCATCGCCAACAACGCCGAGATCGACGTGCTGTGGGAGTGTCAGGCGACAGGGTAAACCCATCCAGAGGCGACACCAGAAACCCAGCCATCCTGCGTAGCAGGGAGAGGCAGGATGACGGACCAATTGGGCGTTTTTCCGCACGGCATGGACGGGCGGAGACAG
>JAABUV010007731.1_pt1 | contig 11153 bp, 12 predicted proteins | sample 5559971 | NCBI WGS metagenome assembly JAABUV01 (sample SAMN10711881, study PRJNA513362) | rock metagenome | isolation source: Antarctica rocks | place: Antarctica: Victoria Land, Knobhead nord | collected 2015-12-19
GCTCAGGACCCCATGTCTGGGATCCCGGGGCAAGCAGGTCCTTGTTGCGCCTCTGCCGTATGTAGTCAGGCAGCTCATCCTCATCCAGCGCAGTAGGCAAGAAGGGCTGCAGCTCTGCCATCCTCAGAAAGTCTGGCTCCTCTGCAGTCCTGGCATTGAAGTCACCGCAGATCAAGATCTGGGTACCTTTGCCTTGGTATTCCAAAACATCATTCTGCATACATTCATACGGAGTGGTGGGAGTAGGTCTGATCTTGTAGAAACTCACTTTTTGTGGCATGTAACATACACAAAGGTACACTTCAAGACAACCGAGCACAACATCCTTGAGCTTCAGTCAGAGGTAACTGGCATCAGCAGCTGCTTTAACAAACTCAACACGCTGTTTGACACGACTAGACATAAACACACCAACGCCTCCTGAGTGGCAGCCTTTCCCATCACATACAGGTCTACATGCTGAATAGTACGTATGTTCAGGGAAAGCATCAGGTCTTTCATGCTCAGTCAGCAGCATGCTCTGCAGATCAGTGCATCCTTGGGCTGATCGTTGGGATCCGATCATGTGGCATGCTGGGCCGGCGACCATCATCTTCTTCACGCATGAATCGATCTTCTTGCTTGGATCGGTGAACCTCACTGCCGCTGCAGCCTTGGATTGCTCTTCAACTTCATGTCGGCCTCAGATATCATGCTCTGATATCTGACGTTTGTTATCAGCCCTGGTTATCAGCCTTGTCGGCATGACTGCTCTTCTCACTTCACAAGCGATGTTGACTGGGCCAGTTAGCAGTGCATTGTGCGGGCATGCTGCGCCGAGGGTGTTGAAGCGAGGCCAACAAACTTTGGTCTCTACGAGATGTCTCTCTGAGTACAGCGGACCTCCGCCGGCGTGGCCGGGTCGAGCAGTCATCAAAGAGCACAGCGACAAGGTCAAGCTACCGAAGGTGAACACTATCGGGTCGGAGGGCGACACTTTGCATACATTATCAAACAGCACACACCAGCATTTTTCTGTGCAGAAATTCTCTCTGCTCGGGTCGACAGGCAGTATTGGCACCCAGTCCTTAGAGATCATAGAAGAGCACCCAGAGCAGTTTGAGTTGGTAGCTCTTGGCGCAGGTTCCAACATTGAGTTGCTTGCCGATCAGATCAGACAATTTCAACCATCCCTTGTGGCCCTGAATGACGGATCTAAAGTGCAGCAGCTCAGAGAGCTGATTAAGGATGTACAGAAGCAACCAGACATCATGACTGGTCAGCAAGGAGCCATAGCTGTTGCTGAACACCCTGATGCAGATGCAGTCATCACTGGTATTGTGGGTTGTGCTGGTTTACAGCCCACCTGTCGTGCCATTGAAGCTGGTAAAGACATATGTCTAGCCAATAAGGAAACATTGATAGCTGGGGCCCCATATGTGCTGCCTCTGGCACAGAAGCATGGTGTTCACATACTGCCTGCAGGTATGCGCTTCAATGCTGACTTACTGGTTTGTGTTTGGACTGTTGGGTGCACAATGGTGCAGGCATCAATAGTGCATCCCTTACTCGTAAATGGTGAACAGTGGGACAGCAGAAGGAATGTTGCATCAGTGCAGTGCTCGTTGACCTGCCTGTTACTGTGGGCCTGCACACTCAAGTCAAGCCAGAGTTTTCAGCATTATGTTTGATGCCTTCACATCTGTTCCCAGGATGTGAACCTGCTCTGTGCCTGCTTCGTCATCGGTGCTCTTGATTCTTGCAGACTCAGAACACTCTGCCATCTTTCAGTGCATACAAGGCCTCCCAGAGAATGGCCTGCGGCGCATCATTCTCACAGCATCAGGCGGAGCCTTCAGAGATTGGCCTGTGGAGAAGATGAAAACAATCAAAGTAGCTGATGCTCTGAAGCATCCAAACTGGAGCATGGGTCGCAAAATCACTGTGGACTCTGCAACGCTGATGAACAAGGGGCTGGAAGTTATTGAGGCTCACTATCTGTTTGGGGTAGACTATGACAATATTGACATTGTTATCCACCCTCAGAGCATCATTCACTCCATGGTAGAGACCCAAGACTCCTCTGTTTTGGCTCAGGTAAGCTCAGGTGTCACTGCTGCATGTAGGAGATTGTTGAAATCCGGTCGGCGCTAGGAGCATTGTGACATCCAGACATGCTTGTGCATTTTAGAGACACTTGTCATATCCAAACTAATGTGTGGTCACCTGGCACCAAGCACCAAGCATTTGGCAAGCTTCTGCTAGTGCTCTACAGTCCTTGGCAATCTGCAAGGCAAGCAATGAATGCACAAGTCAGTCTCTGCTTGACAAGTACTCTTGCTGATGCAGCTTGGCTGGCCCTCCATGAGAATCCCCATTCTGGTCACAATGTCTTGGCCTGAGCGCCTGCCCTGCTCGGACCAGTTCTGCCCTCGCCTTGACTTTGTGAAGATGGGTGACCTGACTTTCAAGGCTCCAGATGATGCCAAGTACCCCGCCATGCAGCTGGCCTACAGTGCTGGCCGCTCTGGAGGAACCATGACGGGAGTCCTCAGCGCTGCCAATGAACAGGCAAGCCTTCCCTGCTGCCTGTTCAAGGACTTGAGCCCTCTTTTGGGTTCTCAAGCTTTTAGTTGTGTAATCATGCCATGCATGCTGCTGTACCAACCAGGCTGTATAGTGACATGTCTGTGCTTGCTGCAACTCAATCTGCAGAACGTCTGTACTGCTAGTCCTTTCAGCTAGTTGCAATGCGTGTCTGATCAGTCAGCAGATGGTAATTGGTGCCAATTGGCCTTTCAGCTATAAATTTTGCGGATGTGATGAAGGTGCTTGTCATGCAGGCTGTTGAGATGTTCTTGGACGAGAAGATTGGGTACATGGATATTGTCAAGACAGTTGAGAAGTGCTGTGATGCTCACATGCAAGAACTACTGCAAAAGCCATCTCTGGACGAAATTGTGCACTTTGATCAATGGGCGCGAGACTGGGTCAGCAGCAATGTCAAATCTTCCAGAAGTAGAGAAGCTGTGGCAGCATAAACTGCGCCAGGATGGTCATTATTGACAGCTCAAGATGCCCAGACCGCCTAAATGCTCTGTGTTGTTAGCAAGTTCTTGGTGTATAATAAGACCATGTGTTTAGGCCAGCAATACCAACAAGTTTGCGTTGTGTGCATAAGTTCTGATGCTCTGGCGAGGCCCGTCTGTCTTACTGCAGTGCTGTTAAGTGTTTGCGTGCAGCGTGTCATGTCTTATAGGCAGCATGCCAGTCCACGCAGCTTCAAGTTGCAGGCAACCTTATTAGCTACCAGAACAGCACGCTGCTCAGTAGTCTATCTTTGCCAATTTGCATGCTGGGTGCAGGCATAGTGCAAATGTTATTGGCTTAACATTGTGTGCTTTCAGCATGTGGCGTGTCTGACCCTGTCGACTCACTGGCACTTCGCAGCATGCCCAACAGTAAATGGGACGAATGCAGTCGCTGTCATTCGATTTGTGGGCAAAATGCATCGCCCATCCCATCAGATTTTGTGTCAGACAGGTTGTGTGTCGACATAACAGGCTCGCAGAAACACTTCCAACGGCTTTATAACAGCAATCAACGTTGCCCATTGGCATCACAATGATCCAAGAATGTCACTTGATCAGTGTACGTGCTGTCATTGGCATAACAAAGCATCATATAGCCTAGCAGCCTATGGTGACCTAAGAAAACCAGTCAAAATCTGCTGGACCCAATGATTTATAAACAGCAATTGAGCCTGAGCAACTTATGATTGTGTACACAACATGTGCTGCAAAAATATTTGCATTGTAGCTTCAACCTCAAGATGCCTGCCAAATTACTAATTTGTAGGCAGACCACTGGGGCCTCTGCACGCAATGCAAGCATTGCATGCCCTTTGGCAGCACTGACCTGAGCTGTTGCGTGCAAGCATCACACACTTCCCTGCTGAGGTATGCCATGCTCGTGCAGCCAGGTAACTGTAGACAGTAACCATCAAACCGCTATCCGCCCAACCTGATGAGAGGCCATTGACTATCAGCCTGCAAGGCTGTTGTTATAGCTTTGCTGAGGGAGCTGTGTGATGACTGGCTGACAAATGCTTCCTCACCAGCTGGACAGCATCAGCAGCGCAGCCCCAATGTAGTGTAACTCCAGATCCGCCATGACCATAATTGTGCACAACTGGAAGGCGCTTTGTAGTGCCATCTGGAAGCTGCACCTGTCAAACATCCACAACAGCTCTTACATTGCCCTTTCAGGGACTGTTTGCTTTGAGAATGCGATACTTGTTGCTTGCATCCTGGTGTCATGATGTGTAGCTTGACTGTCAGACGAGCCTCACAGGCATATGTCTCTGCATAGCTTGCATAGCAATGGCCCACTGCCTGTCAAAGACGGCTCAAGGAACCTGCGTACGACAAATCAGGGACAGCCGTTCCTTGTAGAGCAACAAGCAAAGCACCAAATTCCTGCCACTTCATTGTAGCAATAATCACGACTTGCATCAAGCAAGTGGTGCGACTCTGCAGGCATTGGTGCAGCTGCATCAGTGAGGCACCTCATGGTGCTGCAGTTCAAGGCGCACTGGTTCCCGGTACGGCCGCAGTCCCACCCACTCCTGCACCACCTTGGCATCCCTCAAGCTGGGCACAATTTTGCACACATTCTCCATGATGCGTGCGCTGTCCTGCATATGTGCTTGCAGTGTGGAGCCTCAAGTGCTCTCTATGACAGAAACGTCAACAGGAGCTGATAACGCAGCACAACTCTGTCACAAAGACCACAAATGTATCCAGTGTGCATGGGCTTCAGCATGTTTCTGTCAACAGAAGCTTACTGCGAGACAAACAAGACGCAGCTATTCTGGCACAGACTGCCAACATGACAAGGATGTAGCTGAAAGGACCTTTGGAGAAAGGTGATGTTGGTGACACACTTGTGAAGAAACTTGAGTATCTGACTGACAACCACCAATAACAGGCTAGCTGCATTGACACAACTGGTCATGTGCTGGAAATGTAGACTCGTGTCACAAATAGTGACCTGTGGTGTCAACATATCCAGCCGTCCAGCAATTTTCATGCAAGAGCACATGACATGGAGGAAACTGCAGAAACAGCAAACAATTGCCCAGCTAGCCAGTTTTATATCAGGAGATAGGTTTGTTCTTCTCAACATGGGCAGAAGGATAGGCTGGAGCCTGACCTCTTGACTGACATTGGTGTCCCAGTTGTTCTTCTGTGTGGTTCCACCAAGCACAATTGTATCCACATTAGGTAGGATATAATACTGGGAGGTACCATAATAGAAGTGCTTGACCCAAGGCGCCTGAACCCTCAGCACTTGACCCCTGCAATGCCATGTTTAGAAACGCCTGTATATAACAACCTTACACACCGCTTGGGTAATTTAGTGAAAGTATGCACAATGTTCAGCCTGCTATAAAAGTGCTTGACTGCAAACACTGCTGGCTGCTGCATGCCGCTTAGTACATACAAAGCTTTGAGGCTTCTTCAAGGAGCATGCAGATGGAATACACATGTACCTGTCATTTGAGACTGCATAAATCCGCGGAGCAAGCCTGAACACTGCAACATGTAATGGGACATTGCAGTTTGAGCAACACCGATAAGCTGTTCATCATGTAAGGCCTGGTATGCCTGGTATGCCATCAGTTCAAGGCCTGAAATGCATCCAGACTGTGATTTGTAATGTAGATGCTGTCTATATGTCACATGCAGGAATCGCGATGGTGCAGCTCAGAGCTCAGGATCATATGTAGATATAAGTTGATGTCTACTTGCATGGTATGTAGGGGAACTAGTGTGTGCACAAACTGCAGTCCTAGCTTGGCCATGCATTGCTGACTTCACACACGACCCTGAGATGCAGCTGACAAGGCAGCTGACTGGAATCACTTTGTCATCTCCAAAGATCTTGCCAGCACGTAGTCCTCCACAATTTACCAACAGGTCATGGTCAGCTAGCTCAGACAGCTTGTCAATGGTTTGATGATGCAACTCTCCGCCTGCCTGCAAAAAGAAGTGCTGTTGAATGCGCAGAAGCAAAGCTATGTGTACAATTAGGTTAGTCTTAACCAAATGCCTTGCCATGAAGCTGCTCTTGAATGTGAATTATCAGCAGTGAGTATTCAGAGCACCTTAGCCAACAAGTAAGCACTGCGCAGCTGTGAAAGACAAACAATGCATGTATGTGCAATTCAGCATCTGTACTTTGGAACGATGGACACAACAACACAAGGTTAAAATACCACTATTGCACCTGAACAAAGCGTTGCATCAGGTAGTGCATGTACATCTGCATGTCAGTGATGACTGTGGTCCATTTCCAGCCATGCTTCCAAGTAGAACCAGGGAATGTAGCCAGCTCACGAGCAGTCAGGTGGCGGAAGCTAGGTGGCACATCCTTCCAAACTGGGTCTGCTTCATATTCCTGCACTGATCACACCCATTGTATCTGCACTTTGTGGTGCATAACTCTCACTGTGGCGCAAATGCAAGGCATATCAGACTTGCATTTGCATAGCAATGGGCAAACATAACAACATCTACCTGCCATAATTGATAGCCTGAGATGAGTTGTGTACCAGCAGTAGCTCCTGCTGCAGACTTGAAGATGCTCAACAAGTGCTGCAGTGTATCACCACCCCAGCGCAACACGAGATGACCAGGTGTGTCACCTACAAGAGTTCAACCATGCTGACTGTTGCTGTGTAAAGCTGTCAAGTCAGAAGCATGCCAACTGGTATTTCAGTGTTTGGCTGTAGACAGTGACACACCCAGGCTGTAAGGTTGCCAGAGACCCCCGGAACCTCGACTGGTCGTTTCATTGCCCGTCAAATCTGCAAAGATTGTCACCTTGATGTCTGGGATGTCTTCCAACAACCGAATTCCTGCTGCAAGACCGATCACCCCAGCACCCAACACTGCAATTTCGTAAGGCATGCTACTAGGCCTGGAAAGGAACAAGAGGGTCCGAATAGTGATCTGTGTAACCAGTCAGCAGACGCAGAACGACACTGGTACGTGGCCCAGACTATACGACAATTCCACAACCTAGAAGTTTGGACGCTATCGGGCGTTCTTGCATGTCATCAATTGCATCCGACAAACAACAGCAAACTAAAAACATGAGTCAGTCATGTGTGGCCGTGTATCGGCCAAACCGCAGTTGCGTCTACGCCTTTCTGCTGAATCTTCGTGTTACAAATTGCATCAGCTGATCCCGTGCTCCCTTCCGTGTACGGATTGCGCTCAATTGTCAAGGACAACTCATCTGCATTGTATGTCTTGCACGAAGCTGCAATATACAGAGAGAGAGATTACAATGCTTTAGCCAGCCAGCAAGTCTGATCATATATAGTTGCGTTATGTTATGAACTATGTTATACAGTCGTCTCTAGATCTAAGCAATTGCACTTGAGGTTAACAACACACTGTGCACAGCACTGCTGCAGTTGTACCGTCTGCCAAGCACAACACCGTTTATCCTCATCATAGCGCTGCAGAAAAATCTATTGACATACCTGTGAAATCTAGATCAAAAAAGTTGTACGTCGTCCCGAGAAATATGGCTGTCTGCAACACTTCCAGCTTGGCTCGCAGATTGTGTTGACAGCAGGTGTCCCCACACCCAGAAAGTTGGGCTAGTTCTTAAACTAGATGAAACAGCGTGTATCCCCCAAACTAGATACAGAAACAATGTTGACAGGAGCACTACACTTTGCAATAATGGTAACACTCTCTTGACAGGAGTATACCAATGTGCAAAGATTGCAGTGTGCTCTTGCTGTGAAGCAGGAGCCATCAGCCTGCAGCGACATGAAGCAAGCCTCATACTCATATAAAAAGATACTACATTTGTCATTATCATGCTCAGTCCAGGCCTTACAGCGTGCTTGTAACAGGATATCAGCGCTAGCACTGCATCAAATGCAAAGAAGCAAGTAAAATAGATACTGTTGTGCGGAACCCTGAAAAGTTTGAGCAAATGACTGGTTGCAGGTGGGATTGGCCGGTGTACATACCACCAAGCAGAGTGTTTGCTTTCAACCAAGATGAGCTGAAAATGCTGACCAGGGCTGCAATGCTCTTCGACCTGCAGTCATGACACAACAATCCTAACACAAGTTCAGCCCTGCATGTCTGCACATCAGGCATTACACCACAATGATTGCCATACAGGCACACACAGCTTATGCGAGCTGTAGACATGCAACTGCACAGCTAGGCTTGCATGCATGCATGCATGCATATGCAAGTTCTCATAGTATATTCCAGGCTGTATCAGCATGACAGCAAAACTGCAACCCTACATTGCAAGCTGTGCTGCATGTCACAGAAGTTACAGCATTGTCAAATGCCTGCTGCTGTGTCTGACTTTTCTGCTGCTGCTGCTGCTGTGCATGTTACTGACAAACAACGCAAACAACAGTCACAGACTTGAAACTTTGCTCTGACTGCCATTCAGGTCACGCAATCACAAAGCTCCAAGTCTCCCCTGTTGTGCTGAAGCAGCAGCAGCAGCAGCTTTGCGCAGCAGCAGTGAGTGAAGCCGAAACTGAAAGCCTGCAGCAAGGGTCAGTGTCACAAGAGCAGCTCAATAGGTTTCAGTGTGCCATACTGTCAGCTCAAGCAAGCTTCGTATTCGCTAGTACTGTGAGTAGCTATGGTATCAACAATGCAGCAACATTATGCCAGCATAACAGCAAATGCCTAACAGCAACTCACGTAATCATTCAGCGTCCCAGGCGTCACATCAAGCTGCAGATTCACACCCGCTACTGAGAAATGGTTGCAATGTACTGCAGCCTGTGTGACATTGCAATAGCAAGCATTAGTTGCACAAATGGCTGGCCTCATGCACAGAACATGCAACTGATGTGTACAAGTTCTGTCAGCATACGCTTGTGAGCGGCCCTACCTGAGACTCAGCCAAATAGCCACAGCCAGGACAGCTCTTAAACACTGATGCTGATGCCAAGTTTGACTGGCGGCACCTGTGTGACAAGCCCAGAAGTCAGTAGGCAATGACCGCTCAACAGCTGACACATGCAGCTCACAACGCTGAAGTCACTGCAGCTCTTGCCAGTGATTGCAGCTGTGCAACTGGCTAACAGAATAGTGACCGGCCATCATAGGCTGCATGACAGGGCCAGCTACCATGCATAGCTGCTTCCAACAGGTAGTTTGGGTATACCGCTGTGAGTGGTCTCACCTAACAGGCTTGCCAGACAGGCACAACATGCTCAGGGCTGTGCTCTGCCCACCAGCTGCATTGCTGCTGAATGCTGGTCAAATGTACCATATCTGCAAATGTTAGAGCAGAAAATGTAGCTCAAGGATTCTACCCCAATTTGGGGTACATGTCATGACATATTGCGCAGGCCAAATCAGGTGGTCACAATGGACGCGTATGGGCCTCGATACATGTGCTGCACAAAAACTTGGCTCATGCCTCAAATCACAGGTGCCCCAAAATGCCATATGCAATCAGTTCACTATACAGCCTACAAATCGACCATGCTAAACTGTTAAACTGCTCAGCTGGAACTTCACAGATCAGATCATTGTGATGATTGCTGATGATGGGCCGTGAAACAGTGAGCTGCACACAACAAAAACAGGTACCCTAAATTGTGTCATGTCATCACACAACAGTCACCCTACATGACACCAAAAGGTGCCGCTAGGAGCTGACAATTTCTGTCCAAGTGGCATCATGATTCATTGTACATGCACAGGGTCCAAAAATAAATGGAAATATGCTGCCAACAAGCAACTCATATGATGCCACATTCTGCACAGCCAAATTGCCTAATTCAGTCCCATTGACCCAAATCACTACAGGTCCAGCTCAATATCATAGTCAGATTGCTGATCCAGCTCTGTGTCACTATCCTCCATGCTGTCAAACTTGCATGATTGGTACTCCTCATAGTCTGACACAGAATCTGACACGAAGACATGCCCGCAAGGTGGGGCTGTGCTGAAGCTGAGCTCTGCTGCAGCAGCAAGTGCATCTGACCTGATCTGCAGCATAATGCACAATGATTGCATTCCTCCAAAGCTGCATGCTGTTCACTGCATTCTGAGCAAGCCTGGAATGGATCTGCATGTCATACCACTTGCGCCATTGCTGCTCGCTGTGACCCATCACCATAGCAGCTTCCAAATTTGATGGTCCAGCTGCAGCAGTATTGATGCTCTTTCATCAGCAAACACTTGCCTACACATGCTTGGACATTCTGACACCTCCTTGCAATACCAACCACTTCTGCCAATACAAGGTTAACACTGCACCAGCAAAGCCCCTACCATGCATGTCCATGAACACATATGGACAACTTTGCCCAATCAGCGAGTGGTGGTCAAGCAGAGCCGTGCATGGCTGTCTCAGGTAGGTGTACAACAGATCTCAGACACTATGAAGGCCTGACCCCACTTGCATGCATCCATGTGCGTAGGCAGCTTGATGCGCATCAGCAAGAGCGACAAGGTGATGATGTGCATCCTGTTGCCCTCACAACCAGGCAGCTTGCAGTCAGGATGCAGGCAAGGCCCCTTGTACTTGGGAGCAAACAACCCTCTGATGCATGACAATCTGACAGGAGGCAGGTGCCAGAGTGTCACGCTACGCAAAGCTGCATCACGCAACTGTCTGTTGGTCTGCACGGTGACGCCTTCCTGCTACAGGTCCAGCTCAGCATGTTTTCATGCTGTGTCAATGATGTGCACCAGCTCTGGAGCAGACATCAACTTGCCAGCTGCAAGCAAGTCATGGCAGGGTCCTTGTGACACCAGAAAAGTTGATCTGCCGCCTGCAGCAGCCACAAAGGTACCATCAACACCGGTCAGCGTTGCATTGTGTTAGCTTCAGGGAAGTGTTGTTCTGCTGCAGGGCATACGTGAGTCACTTGACTGCCACTGTAAAATACTGGTAGGCACTGACTGTGTCACAATCACTATATTTAGGGTTCAGGGTTTAGGGTTTAGGTAATTACATTATAATTCAGCCTCACATGCATACCGCCATACCACAGCCATGCTTACAAGGCTAGCCTTTGCTGCTTGACTGGTCAGGGTCACCCTAACAGATCATGTGGGAGGGCTGTGAGGGGTCTGGGGTGGGTCTGTGGGGCGTGT
>JAABUV010007733.1_pt1 | contig 11150 bp, 13 predicted proteins | sample 5559971 | NCBI WGS metagenome assembly JAABUV01 (sample SAMN10711881, study PRJNA513362) | rock metagenome | isolation source: Antarctica rocks | place: Antarctica: Victoria Land, Knobhead nord | collected 2015-12-19
GCCCAGGTTGCGAACAGCGCGCCAACATCGTGCTCAGGCTGTCACCGGCAACGGCCTGAACACCGTAGCCCTTGATGCCTCCCTGTTCACCCGCCGGGATGGAAGACGAGCAGGCGGCAAGTCCAAACGCAAGCAGCATGATGGATAAAGTTGCTCTCATTATCTTACATCTTCTCCTTGATGCCTGACTGAATCAGCCACCAGTTCACGGGATAGGAAGTCAGAAAGCCGCAGATTATTGCGATCTGCATTATGAGCCAGAACTCGACCATGTTGGTTTTCAGCTCCGTGCCTAGCTGTCTGGTTGTGAGACCTCCTTGGCGGCTTCAGCGATGAGGCGTGCTTTGGTTGCGTCGCATGGTCCAGCGCGGCCGTGTGGTGCGGGGTTGGCGAGTTTGGGTTCGGCATTGAGGCGCTCGGCGACGACCTGGTTGGACCATGGCAAGGATTCGCACGCGATCCTCACGCATCGGCCTGTGCACGAATCTCTAGATTCGTGCACACCTCGGACAGCCCAAAGAACGGCCCGGAAATGCTGGGGTCAGCAAGACCAAAATCGGAGGGGTTTAGTGCACAGCCGCGAAGTGACTGCTTAGCCCGGCGCTAACCCGGGTTTTCCGGCCAATGCGGTCGCGCCCTCGAAAGGCCGGCTCCTGAGGTCAGCTCACCGACACGTCGGAAAGCGATCGGTGCTGACCCTCCGAGACAAATCTAAATGGCCATTCTGCACGGCTTCGCAGTCACCGGGCCGGCAACTGAGTTTATCCACAGGTATGAATCGTTAGATAAGGTTATAGATACCTCTGTTAAATAGTTAAGATGTCCGGAATGGCCTGCAACTAATTGCAAAAACACACTTTTTCCAAAACCGATGCGCCTAATAAACCGAGTGCCTGCGCCTGATAAGCCGATAGGTGATGCGCCTAATGAACCGTGCCCTATGCGCCTGAAAAACCGAACTAATTCACAGGGGCTTTGTCGAGCAGAGCATGCCGTCCTAGGCGTCAACTGCGCCTAATGAACCGTGCCCACCGAGGTGCAATGCGCCTAATAAGCCGATGGATCAACTAACGAAGTTTAAAGACTTTTGCTGAATCCCCCTGCCCTTCCTGCGTTGCTTTGACCTAAGAAGCTCAAAGCGCGCGTCTAAAGGGGACAAGAGACTCTTTCGGATCATAGACACGATCTCAGCGCTTTCCCCATTTTTGTGAAGTCCAAGGGCGTATTCAGGCAAGTCATCTGCTTCAACGATCTTTCTCACATCAATGGCGAAGTCGGAAAATCGGGCTGCACTGCCTGATTTGTCGTATAGTTGCCGCATGGTGAAGGACCAACCGCTTTCTTGATGCCCCGCATGTTTCCGGGCAACTCGATAAAGCCAGCGCTCAATGCCGCCAGTGATGTTGAAGTAGTCTTCGTGAATCGTGAGCACCATGCCCTTTTCCACGATTCCGTCAAACAACCATCGCGGGAGGGTTAAAGACATACCAGTCGGTTTGCCGTCTTCATCCTCGTGGGCATCCCAGTCTTCCAGCCAATGGAAGCCGGTTGTTTTCTTCCGCGAGCCCTTCGGCACGCGAATGTTGGTTTCCACATAGGTCGAAGCCAGACGGCGAAGAGCTTCCTGCAGTTTCTTGTATTGATCGCCACCGGTATTCCGCCGGATACCTCGCAGCAGTTGGTAAGGATGAAAATGAATTCTTGGGTTTGGCTCCCCTCCTCTGTCGAGTGCCTCTGTCACTTGGGTCGCAGCCCAGACCAGAATGTCCGCATCCCAAATGGTAGCGATCCCGAATTCCTTGACTGGATAAACCTTAACGATTGTTCCTGCGACTTCGTATTCAATGGCGGTTTTACGCGGCTTTTTAGCCAAGCTAAAAAACGGACGCTCCATCGTATCCCGCTGATCGCGAATTGGAATGTCGACATAGGATGGTTCGAACAGGCTTGATAGGGCCGCGACTGGCTGTTTCATATTTGCCTCAGTGTGTGAACGTGTGAGTGTATGCGTTCATGCACCGTGCATGCGGCCCCTCCCCTTTTTAAGAAAGAGAAGATCAACCGCCTCCTCAAGCAAGGCTTGTGTGGTAGTGTCTTCCTCGACAGCTATTAATTTCATCTGGCGCACAATTTTAGGATCGAAGTGGCCCCCGAGAAATCGCCGCCCATCGCGAGATGGACGGTAAAACTTATCAGCCTTCGGTATGTCGGTAGACGGGCGTGGCTTCGGTGCAGGCTCAGGCGTCACTGCTTCTCGGGAGAGAACGGCCTGTAGGGAATTAACCCGGGTCATGCTGCTACTTTAAGTTTGCGCGCGAATACGTGCATACACACAAACGCGTATAAGAGCTTTAATTCATCTGCTGCTTTTCCGTCAGGTTCAAACTCAAGCGCCGTCAGACCCGTTTGCTGCGCGCGGGAATAAGCCACTCTATTGTGGATGCGGACCGGGGCGAGTTGGGCGCCCATCTGCCGGATTGCTTCCTCGGTGTCCGGAACTTCCCGACCTTGAATTGGGCAGAAAGTCATCACCACGGCCGAGGGCTTCGGCGACTCTGTGGCGCGCTTAATCAGTTTCAACGTTTCCGTGGTAGCCATAACGTCGAGAACCGCTGGTCGGGTTGGAATTAAAATGAAGTCAGCGAACTCTGCCGCTTGGAAAGCAATGTCCTTTGCCACCAGGGGCGCATCAATTACGACCAGGTCGGTTCCTGCCTCCGCAGCAGCCCTCAGCATGTGGCCGAGCCGGATTGGTGCGACGGATACGACGGCGGGCGCTTCCGCAGTACGTGTATCCTTCCAAAACGCCGCCGAACCCTGAGGATCCAAATCGAAAACGGCTGAGGTTTTGCCAGCCATCACAGCTGCGACCGCCATAGCCGTGGCAATCGTGGTTTTCCCGACGCCGCCCTTCTGAGACATTACCGCGATGGTTTTCATGTCTGCTCCTTTGGTGTTGGAAGCCATAGGTGTATGCACGTTAGATTGTATGAAAGACAATGGTGAAATGGGTAAGGAGCTTATCAGCAAGATGGTGTTGCCGATGCAACACAGCAACGTGTATGTCCGTATGCGTGTATGAACGTTTACTAACAACTGACTCCTTATGGAAAGGAGAGCCAAATTGTGGGAGAATCCTTATGCCTGCCCTCATTCCGTTTCAGTGACGTCCAGGAAAGAGGCTCCCGCGGACGGCTGGGCGTTTACGGAAGAATTCAGGCCGGCTTGCCCGACGTGTGATGAGCGGCTGAAGAGGCTTGCAAGCTGCGGAGAGGATGAGATTCCAGGCTCCGTGATCCGATGCATGGGGCTGGACCAAGCCGACCAAAAAGCCGATCTCGTTCGAGGGTGTCCACCGCTTCCTGACAACGCTGTTCGCAGAAGACTTGCATGCCAAGCGCGTGCTCTCGCTGGCGGCGGCCACGCTTGGGGTGATCGAGTAGTCTGCCTCGCTCGCGGTCGCCCTGATCGGCCAGGGGCTGGCGCTGGCCCGCAGACACCTGACCAAGCATGCGATCAAGTAGGTGAGCCGGCTGCTATCTAACCCGGGGATCGCTGTCGACGCGTTGCTGGTTCACTGGGTGCCCTACGTGGCGGGAGGCCGATCCAGCATCACGGTGGCGATGGACTGGACCGACTTCGACGCCGATCGCCAGGCGACGATCATGCTGTCACTGCTGTGCCGCCATGGCCCGTATCCTTTGTCGGTTATTGCACCTGCTGCGGACATGGGGTAGGATGAGGATACGTGTAAAGCTTGGTCACAAGCCCATCCCGACCGGTTTCCAGGCTCCTGTCCAAGAAGGCCTACCTTGCTGGACGCGCGAGCGGTCCCGCTATCCTTTTGAAAACGCGTGGTTCTCTGGATGCCAATGGCTGAACCTTTTTCGGACACTGAGGCCAGCCGCTAACGCGAAGTTCCGAGTACAAAAGCACCGGCAAGCCGGCGACCATACACTAAGTTTGTGATTAACAACGGCTTTCTGTCCGGCTGACCTTTTGTGACCACCTTTTACACTTATCCCGAACCTACCCCGACATGGATTTCGGCGCCCGCGCATACGTGCATACACATTGCTAATAGTTATTCGATACACTCATCCACGAATTATCCTAAACCGAAACGTCTTTGTGATTTATCACCAGACCATTTCTAGCCTGTTACAGCGTGAGTTCTCATTTCGCCCAAAGAGAATCTGCCTAATAGCTTGGAAGCTCACAAAAATGGCTCCCCGGCGTGGTCGTCGAACAGCTTGGCGTCGCGGACGTAGCCGGACAGCACCTGCAAGGATCTGTGCCGGCTGACCTGCTGGATCTTCCACACGTCGGCGCCGGCGCGCGCGGCGGCGGTCACGAAACCGGCGCGCAGCGAGTGCCCGGCGTAGCGCGCTGGATCGAGCCCGGCCGCGGCGGCGCGCGCCTGCACGATGCGGGCGACGGCGTGGTCGGACAGCCGCGCGTCGCGCACGCGCCTGTGCCGTCCGGTCGGCTCTCCATCAGCGGGGCCGGCGGACCCGTGCCCGCCGCCGCCCTTCCACAACGGGCGGAACACCGCGCCTTCGGTGATCCCCGCGGCTGCCAGCCAGGCCCGCAGGTGGGCGAGGGGGGTGAGGCGGCGCCCTTCGGGCACGGCGACCACGGCGCCCGCACCCTCCTGGTCGGTCTTCGAGCGCCGGATGGTGACGCGCAGGCCTTTTTCCTCCCAGGCGAGGTCGGCGATGTCGAGCGCCACCAGCTCGGAGCGCCGGGCGGCGAGGGCCATGCCGAAGGCGATCAGCGCCCGGTCGCGCAGGGCGGCCAGGCTGTCGCCGGTGATGGACCACAGCAGCTGCATGACGACGTCGGCGTCGGCGGCGAGCTTTTTGTCGGGCGGTTCCAGGCGCGAGCGGCGGATGCCGGCGAGCACCTCGGCGACCACGGCGCCGCCCTCGGCGCGGTGCGGGGCGACCAGGCCGGCGCGCTTGTGCGCGTGGGCGATGGCGGCGAGCGCGCGGCCGACCGAAGGGGGTGCTAAGCCGCGCCGGCTGAGCACGGACAGGTAGACCGCGACCAGCGCCGGGTTGGCGGGCAGCGCCGGGGCGTCGCGCGCGTGGCACCAGTCGCAAAAGCGGCGCCAGTCGGCGGCGTAGGCTTTGCGCGTCGAAGCGGCGCGCGACGCATCGACGAAGGCGCGGGCGCCGGCGACATCGTCGTCGGACAACGCCGGCGGGGCAGGGGGCTCGACCTGGGCCGCCCCTGGAGCTGCCGGCACGGCGACGTCGGAGAGGTGCATCGGGCGACGATGCCGCACCTGTTGTTCCCCGTCAAATCAGCTTCGGGAATCGCTATTACCGGAGCTGATTAACGGACAGGGGAGGGGCGCGGGCGGAACGAACGGCTCCGGACGCGAGGGCGGAAAAGCGTTTACCAGCCTTAAACAGAGCCTGCCTTATTTGGAGAACAGAACGTCGGAGACGGACGCAAACGCCCCCTGGGCGCGGAGGGCGGCAGGGGCACAGACGATCTGCCGAATCAAAGTGGGCGGCGACCAAACCGCCCCATGTTCAGAGCCGCCTTGGCTCGTGTCCACGTGCGCGCTACCCCTGCGCACCGTTCATCCGGTTCGAGCCAAGCGCCGCGGGCGGGCTTACCAGCGCGAGGCCGTCACCGGCTTCACCCGCCCGGCGATCACGGACGCCGAAGCAATCGAGCCGTCCCAGTAATCCTGGATCAGCCCGGCATTGGCCGTGGCCCAGGCCACGACCTGCTCCAGCTCGCGGGGTTGCAGGGAACCGTGCACCTGCAGGATCATCGGCTCGAGAATGAGCAGCGAGCGCCGTGCCGGATTGTCGTCGCCGCCGGGCGTCACCTCGAACGTGGCGTTCGACGGATCCCCGCCGCGGCGCAGCCACACCGATTGCCCAAGGCCGGTCAGCCCCGGCGCAAGCCTGATCCGGCCTCCGTTGCATGGCTGCCCGGGGCTGGGCTTCGCTTCGGCTGTGGTGTGGCGCGTGCTCGTCGGGACGTTGGGCCAGGACCGTTGATCCGTCTCGGCGACGGCAGCGTTCGCTGTCCTTGTCGTCGGCATTGCAGGCACCGACGTCGGGGTCGCATCGCGCTTCGGGGCATCCCGGCCCATGGGGGCCGGCACCGTCACCGGCATGGGCGGGATCCCGGGCGGCGCCGTGTCCGGCTCCGACTCTGATACTTTCAACGGTGCCGGCTCGGGAGTCGAGGCCGTCGGCGACGCGGCGGTGCCTTGCTCTATCCCGTCCTGGCCGACCGTGAACCGCAGCATGGGGCAGGCCGCTGCGACCGCGGCCAGGCTCCTGGAGAACGCCCTCCTGAACGCGACGGCGTCAGACGGACCGCCCTCGCCGAAGCGCCGCTGCAGCTCCGGCCAGGTGGCCAGCACGGGCCGGTTGGCGCTGGCTTCCGGCAGGGTGACTGCGAGCCAGGCATAGACATCAAGCGCCAGGGCCGAGCCGGCCAGGGCGGCGACCACGCCGCGATCCAGAGTCACTGCGCCCTGCTGCAAACTGGCGAAGAAGCGTTCGGTCAAGTGCAGCACCGGGCGCCAACCGGACAGCCCGCCCCGGGTGTCTGACCGGCGGCGCGCGTCCAGCACCGAAAGCGGCGCTCCCTTGTCCTCGGACACACGCAGCCTTGCCTTGACCAGGCACTCGGCTTGCTCGGCCAGCTCCCTCAACCGCCGGGGCGTCGCGGCCAGCCCAAGACTCGACGCAAGGGCTGCCGCATCCTCCCCGACCTCGACGGCAGCACTGCCGCCTCGCAGGGCCTTGGTGAAAACATGCAGGAGGAGCAGGCGCAGAACCGGGCCTCCCGGCAGTGGCAAGCCCTCGCCAATCGCGACAGCGCTTGCAGCGCCCATGGCAATACTGCTCCCGCCTGCCTCACGAGACCACAGACCATCCTTTGGCGTCGATGGCGGCAAAGCCAGCCGGCAAAACGCCGCGTGCTGCCAAAGAACGGCGTCGTCCTGCCACGCCGCCCGCGACGAGGACGGAGCATTGGTCATCGAAGTCATCAACGAGGTGCTCGTGTTCTGGAAAGACGTGGTGCCAGCGGGCCGGGACGGAGCGCTGGCGCGAAGGCGTGGACGGAGAGATGGTGCGGAACAACGTGCGAGGAAAGACCCACGCTGGTCAGACTGGAGCCACGACACGCAAGCGCTTCCAGCGTCGGGCAAGTAGAAGCAGTTCAGCTCCGAGAGCGCCTGAAACACTGGGATGGCTGTTCGACAGACGCGGATGGCCGTGGATCGTCCTGCTCTCGGATGTTCCTGTCATCCCGCCTGGCACTGTGACCTACCGCCGGCGTTGTGCAGGCGGCGGGGACGAGCGGAGACGAGCGAATGGTAGAGCAGGGCGACGTGATCCGGGTCAACCGTGCCCCGGTGCTGACGCTGTGGGCGGCGATCGTGGCCGAGCGCCTGGGGCACGACGCGGACCCGGCGATCACGCTGGGCCGCGCCGTCGCCGGGTCGAGCGCCCGGGTCAAGGCCCGTGCGATCGGGTTGGAGGAGAAACGCGAGGACGACGGCGTGCGGGATACGGCGAAGCCTACCCCGCGGCAAACGATGCACCTGCTCGGCCGCGACCTGCCAGTGTCCGAGCGGAACGGCAGCCTATACGCGCTCGACCACGGCAAGCCGGCCACTCCGCGTCCGGCCCACGCCTATGTGGAGAAAGCGTTCGGCGAGCACCTGCCGGCCGCGCGCAAGGCGATGGAGGCCTTGGCAAACTCCCTGCCGCCCGAGGAGCTGAACCGGATCGGCTTCCGGCTCTACGAGCGCTTCCGGCCGGAGGTGCCCGCTGGCGCCGCGGGCTGGGGCAAGAAAGGCGTCCTCGACCTCAAGCTGATCGAGAACACCCGGCTATGAGCCCGAGTCGCGACCTCATCCCACGGGGATCGGAGCAGCGCTTTGCGTGCGGCGCGTTCAGGCGCGGATCAGGTCGAGCAGCTCTTCCTCGCTCAGGCGGGCGCTGATTTCCGTACCGTCCAGCAGGTCGGACGCCAGGTCGCGCTTGTCGCGGTGCAGGTGCACGATCCGTTCCTCGATGCTGTCCTGCATGATGAGGCGGTAGATCGTTACCGGACGCTCCTGGCCGATGCGGCGCGCTCGGTCCTCGACCGCCGGGTTCCACCAGGGGTCGAGGTGCACCACATAGTCTGCGGCCGCCAGGTTCAGCCCGGTGCCGTCGGCGGGCTGATCAGGAACAGCTCCGCCCCGCCCGCCTGGAAGGCCGCGACCCGGCGCTCGCCGCGCTCGGCCGCGGGCGTGCTGCCGTCCAGATACTCGTAGCGAATGCCGCACGCGTCCAGCGCTGCGCGCATCAGCCCGAGATGGCCGACGAACTGGCTGAACACCAAGGCCCGGTGCCGGTTGCGCACAAAGTCGTCCACCAGGTCGAGGAAGGCGTCCAGCTTGCCGCTCGACACCGTGTCCGCGTCGGGCGAGCTGGTGTTTCATGGGTTCGGCACCATCGCCCACTTTGAGCGGCGCTTGATCGTCGAACGCACCCGCGATGGCATCGCCGCTGCTCGCGCCCGCGGCGACGTCCGATCATCGTCGGCGTCAAGGGCCTCGCATCGTGTGGCCGCCGCGGCACCCAGCATGAGCGCTGGATCGGCTGATCCTGGTTGATGCACCTCTATCGGGTCAGAACTTCGACGGCGCAGAACGTTCGCCCGGTTGCCGGGTCCCGCCGCAGCGAGCTGGCGCACTGCTGGAGAAAATCCTGCGGCGCCCCGTTGCCCGGCCGGCTGGCCGCGGCCCAGTAGCCGGCCCCGAGCAGAAGGAAGCCGGCGAATGCCAACCCCCCGGCTGTTTGCAGGTAGCGCGTCTGGCTCCAGGCCCTGGCGCGGGCCACCAGCACGTCGCGCGCCTTGTCGGTGAAGATGTCCATTAGCCCTTTGATGGTTTCGTCCGTCTGCTTGCCGAGCGTGATCTTGGACTGCTCGATGTGCCGGTCGATCTTGCGCAGTTCGATCTGCATGGCCTCGACCTGGTGCCGCATGGTCTCGGCGCCGGCCTCCGCCGCTGCCTTGGCCGTGGCGAGTACGCCCTGTGTCTGCGCTGCCCGCGTCTGCTCAAGGTCATATAGAGCCTCGACCAGATCGCGCTGGGCGGCGACCCAGCCCCCGAGGTAAGAGCCGGGTTCGATGCCCTCGCTTTGTGCCGCCGCATCCAGTCGGGCCAGCGCAATGCCAACGCGGCTGACCTCTGCCTCACCGGCCATTGGCAGCCTGCCGCGGCATCGGAGGCAGGCATACCGGGACATCGGCGTAACTTTTGTCTGGCTCCACGGCGACGTAAGCCTGACACAGCCGCCGCTGAAGTGCGGCATTATGCCAAGTTTCCACGATGGATGCCCTTTGAGACGGCGTCGTCATCCAGGCTAGAGCGGCAGCAGCCATCACGGCTAGCAGCAGCACCACGTTGTCGCTGCGCCGCACCGCCCGCTCCATGTCGGCCTTGATCTCCGCAAGCGGGCGCTGCCTATTCGCCTTATCATCCATCGTCATGGCATCCGACCGCCGACTTGCGCGGCAGTGATGCGCGTCTCGACATCATCAAGCCATTTACTGACCATGTGCGCCCAGGTTGCGCGCGGGCGAGTGCCATCCGCCATCGGCTCACGTGCTGCCACGCTGTAGAAGTCCAGCCGCGCCTTGCGCAAATCCTCCATGATCGACAGCCGCGGCACGTAGATCGCGTTGGCGCCCTCGCGCATCATCCCCATGAAGTCGGTGCTTGTCGTCACCGGCTCAAATGCCCCGACCGGGTTCTGCCCTTGGCGGATCGCACCCTCGTTCAGCGCGAACACCATATGGCGGGGTTTCATGTGCCCGGCCTGGACTGCGGTCCGGACGTGCTCGAAATCCTCAAGGTCAGGCCCGAGCACGCACAGCCAGGCGAACTCGAAGTCGTTGGCCTCGCAGAACTCCGGCAGTTGCAGGTCCCGCAACAACTCCTCCATCGAGGAACTGCCGCCGCTGACATCCAGCAGACGCGACATCCGGTCGGCCTCCATCTGGTCAAGAGACTCCAGCACCCACGCGCGAAAATCCACAGGATCAAGCGACGCCGGCCGGGAACACTCGCCGTTGTAGAAGGCCGACAGCGTGCTGCTCTTGAGATCACCATCCAGGAACTTCACGGCACGGGACTGGGCACGCGCCCGCTGCCCCAGCAGCATCAAAGCCGCAGTCCCGCCGATGCGCCCGCGGCCCCACCGTCCGAGGAGGCTCGGCTTCCTGTCCGGGGAGGGATCGGCGGCCTCAACTGTCTTCTTTGCACTCATACCCTTGTTCCTTCTCAGCTACGGCCAGAGCGTTGCCGGATGTATGCATTCAATGCGGCCACCCGTTCCTCAGCGCTGGCCATCCCTTGTGCCGGGGCCGGCTGCGAACGGTTCGGCGGGTTCACCACAGGCGTCGCCACCGTCGGCGCTTGGTTGATCGCCGGGCTGCGCACATGGGCCGGACGCTGCCTGGCCTCCCGGTCGGCTTTCTCCTGCGCCTTCACGGCACAGACCCGCGCCCATACTTTCTTCGCAGTGCCTGGTTGGATCGCGTTGCCCTGCTGATCGGACACGCCATGCGCTGCAGCCCATGCGCAAACCGTCGGCCACTTCACGCGATGGCCGCGCCAGCTCTCTGCAAAGGCTTTGTGGTGCTCATACAACAGCCAGAACAGCGGTGTTCGTACGGCGTCGCGGGTCGGTATGGCGGGCAGGTCGGGGTTCGGTGGCGGCTTCGTCTTGCGCATGGCCGGAAGGCTGGCCAGGGCGGGTGCGAACGGGGACATGCGGGACCACAGAGGCCCACGGGGAGACACGGGAGGTAAGCGGAGGGACGCAGAAACTTGATATGCACCAAAGCATCCCTGCTGGATGCCATCTTAATGGGGAGGGCGTTCGCACCCGGCCGGATGACGCTGCTTCCTTACCTGAAGGGGGTAGGGGAGCATGAACAGCGAGGCGTTCCAGGAGCGTGTTCTACAAACACTAGAGGCTCAGGGGACCTTGTTGCACGGACCCGCCCAGTGGCGTCCGGGTCCGGCGCGGCGTAGGAGGCTCCACCCTGAACCTCGGATGCCCATCTTGCCGTTCAAGCTGAACCAGGACCGCCGGCACCACATTCCC
>JAABUV010007734.1_pt1 | contig 11148 bp, 9 predicted proteins | sample 5559971 | NCBI WGS metagenome assembly JAABUV01 (sample SAMN10711881, study PRJNA513362) | rock metagenome | isolation source: Antarctica rocks | place: Antarctica: Victoria Land, Knobhead nord | collected 2015-12-19
GGCCGCCCGCACGCTGTCCCTGTTGTGGGCGCTGTCCATGCACAGCCTGCGCAGCGTCCGGGCGGCCACCTCGTGCACGGCGGCGGGGCCGCCGGGCGCCAGCAGCCCGACCAGCGTCGCAACGCCCCCGGCCTCCCGCACGCTGTCGGCGTTGCGGGCGTCGTCGGTGCACAGGTTGGCCAGCGCAGCGGCGGCCTGCTCCTGCAGGGCGGCAGAGCCGCCGGGCGCCAGCAGCCCGACCAGCGCCGCGACGGCCCCGCACTCCCCGGCGCTGTCCCTGCGCTCCGCCCTGTCTCTGCACAGGTTGCGCAGCGCCGTGGCGGCCCACAGGCAGGCGGCCACAGGGCTGCCGGGCGCCAGCCTAATCAGCTCCGCGACCAGCCAGCACTCCTTCATGACGTCCCAGTCCTGTGCACCATTGCGGCACAGGCTGTGCAGCTCGTGCACGGCCTCGTCAAGCGCAGCTGCTGAGCGGCCGGGCGCCAGCAGCCCGACTAGCACCGCGAGGCCTCTGTGTGCACCAGGCGCCGCCATCCTAGGGGCGCCCCCTGCGCCTGCCGCGCGCAGCGCGCGCTGGACGTGCAGAGGCGCGTCTGTGGCCAGTCGCGTCGCCGTTCGCGGCATGCCCAGCATGCAGTGTAGCACGCCTTGCGGACCGCAGAGGGCATGTGGGCCAGGGCACTTGCGGCCTCCGGCGGGCCCCGCGGGGTGCATGTGGCATGGCCTCATCCGCACCCCGCACACAATACATAGCCAGACGGACCCGCGTGCCTCTGCTCGTGCAACACTATGCTCGGGAGCAGAGCATTTTGCAGTTCCAAGACTGCATAGCCCTGTGGTCACAGCCAACTGGTGTATCAATCTCCCAGCTCACCTGCCAGCTCTGCGGCCTACGTGGACTGCGATCCGCACCTGCTCTGGTGCGGCACAGTCGTGTCCGCCAGTTGCTGGGGCTCCTGCCCGCCCCGCACGCGCGCAGGCTCGTTGTTGCGCTGCAAGCGCAGACCGCTGCAGCGCCGTTGTGGACACAGGCTGCCAGCGTGCATAGCGACCTGCAGCACGCAGCACGCAGCACTGCGAGGAGCTTATGAGGGGCCTGAGGGGCCTGAAGCGTGACTGCCGCACGCACCGCCTTGGAACTCGCGGCAGGGCAGTGTCCCGTTGTTGGGCACTGCGAGCAGCCTGCCCAGCTGTGGGCCCAGAGTAAGCACCGGTGGTGGAGGGCACGCTCCTTCTTTTTATCCTTTCCAGCGTGTGTGCCGAGGAGCAGCTTTTTAGCGCAAAGGACCCTAGACCCTACCCCCACATGCGAGCAATCCAGCACATGCTGCATGAGTCTGTTGGACTCCCTGAGACTGATGAGCTGGCTGCCTCGCCGTATTGTCTTGACGCTCTGTGTGCACAGTTGCGTCACGTGGTGCATGGCGTGCCGCTGAGGCGCAGGGCGCAGTTTATGAAGCTGGGCATTAGGGTCCTGCGCTGGGCGTGCTATTGTGGCATGCATTTGTATCATGAAGCAGACATTGGCGCCCCCAATGTAGCACCATGTCAAAAGTGTGAAAGCTAGCGCTAGCAGCTGCAGTGTGAAAGCAAAGAGTGCAGCCACGCGCATCACACAGTGCAGTGTCAAGGCCTTGTCCTTAGTTACAACGCCAGCAAATCTCACTGCGCCCAGCCACGCTCCTTGACAAGCTGGGCCAGTTCCTGCATGTTCAGAGCAGCCAAGCACAGGCGCGCGCCGACCAGTGCCCCGCCCGGCGGAGCCCCATGCAGCGCTCCCAGCCGCTATCATGTCCGGCTACTCTGCATCAGAAGCACTGCACTTACACTGTGGGCAGCCTAAGCCTGCGCCCTGAAGAGCACCTCTGCCTTGGATGCGCCAGCACTGCAGCGACGCAGGCGGCGCGAAGGGCGGTACCTGTCAACCTGTGTCAGTCAACTCAGGCAATCAACGAAGCTCCGCTACCACTGTAGTCAGCGGCAAGGACCAGGCCCCTGCCGTGGCTGCCAAGTGCAGTACCCAGGTTCGCTGTGTCTGCGGCAATCGCTGTCGCGCACGCGCGCGTCAGCATAGCGCCCTGATCTATTTCAATAGGGCGACATGCTGACGCGCGCAAGCGCGACCGCGACTGCCATGGGCACAGCGAACCTGGATACTGCACTTGGCAGCCACGGCATGGGGCCTGGTCCCCTGCCGCTAACAACAGTAGTGTGGTATGCACTGCTCTGAGCGTTTTACGTGACAGGTGGTAGCAGTCAACTGCCCACTCCTCACACTCCTTTGCCAACGTGCACTAAACACTGCGCACCTGCACACCCGACTCGTTCAGCTGAGCAGAAGTTGTGCGCACGTACGCATATGTACACTGGCAGGCAAGGGTCACCACGCAGCGCGAGGCGCCGAGGGGCATCTTGTGATGACACTGTAGTTTTCCAAGCGGGCCATAACTCAAGATGGGACTTGCTGCTCGACACCAAGCGCAAGCCACCCGCCACACTTAACGCCAGTGACTGGCGCTCTCACGTTGTTGTGGCATCGCTGCTTCTGTCCGCGACGCACGACTCGCCATCACCCTTGGACGAGTCTGGCACCCCACCCCCGCGTCTTGCCGGCTTTTGCAAAGCATTTTTGCCTGTATTGCGACTGAGCGTGTTGTCAAAAAAGTCGGTGACCGTAATCAGCTCGAGCCTGACCACTCACTCGAGCCCTGCTAAAAAGAGCCGACTCTCATTCTTTTCGCTCGGCAGCCGAGGGCGCAAGCAAGCTCTGTAGTGCAGCAGAGCAGATGGCTGCGCCCCACACCGCGCTGGCCTGCCTGGTATGCTTGGTCGCACTGCAGGGCGCGAGGGCCTTCATCCCGGACGCCGCCGCCGATGCGGCCAGCGCCTGGGCGCCTGCCGGCGCAGAGAGCCCCAGCGCTAGCCTCACCGGCAATGCCGCCTCGTTCGTGATTGCCAGCGGCCTGATCCCCAACGCGTACCGCACGGGCGTCCGCGCGCCCGTCAAGCCGCAGGTGCCGCCGGTCACCTGGCTTGGCGTGGCCAACTCCCCGACATACAAGGCCCAGGTGCACGCGGCGGCGGGCGCGCTCAACCTGCCGCCGGTCAACAGCAACGCGACGGTGGACCCGGCGCGCGCGCGCACGTTCAGCTTTGTCAACCTGGGCGCGCGGACAATCTGGGTGAGCCGCCTCCGACCTGCTTGCAGGCACTCATAGTTTTGCTGGTGCATACGAGAGTGGACAATAAGACGGCGCCTCGACGCGCTGGCACTTGATCCCATCAGCTTCTCTGCGGGGCCGGCCTGCCTCGCCCAGCCCTGGATAGCGATGAAGTGCACACGCGCGCCGCGCCGCAGGTGGGCATCAATGGCAACCACGGCGGCCCGCAGCCCGGCGGCGGCGGCTGGGTGCTCAGGCCGAACGAGTTCATCAAGTTCGCGATGGGCGCGGGCTACTCGGGCGCGCGCGCGTGGGGCCGCGTCGCCTGCGCCGCCGCGGCCACCGACCCCACCTGCGCCAACTACACGTGCGCGGCCGCGGCGGGGAGCATCCCCACCAGCTGCACGCTCGCGCCGACCAAGGGCAAGGTGACGCTGTTCGAGATCAAGCTGGACAGCTACGCCAGCCTGGACTTCTACGACATCAGCCTGGTCGACGCCTACAACCTGCCAATGAACATCGTCCCAGTCCCCGGCATATACTCAGGCGAGGGCACTCCCTGACAATTTCTTTCTGGCACATGTGCTGCGCGCACTTACCACGCTTGCTGTGCATGCGCGCAGCCCAGCTGTGTGCAGGCACAGCAGCGCATGCAAAACGATGTACCCGCTGACCCCGAAAAGAATATCCAAGCTGTGGTTGCCCCTGGGCTTGCCGTTGTGAGAGCACAGGCGCTGTCCTCTGCGACGCGGTTGCATGGCCACATGTCCTGCTCTGACACAGGCGTGAGTGCATGCATGCGCTCCGCCTGCTGGCAGTGGCCCTGCAGCTCATGACTCGCCCAAGGCACGGCGCTGCCGCAGGCGCCAGCAGCGACCCCACGCACACCAGCAGCTGCGGCGCGGTCGCGTTCGCGCACGACCTGAACGCTGCGTGCCCCGCCGCGCTCGCCGAGTACAAGGACGGCGCCGGCGCGACAACCGAGTGCCGCAACCAGTGCGGGGTGGCCGCCATGAAGAACCAGCCGCTGTGCAACGCGTGCACGGGCTCCAGCTCGTGCGTCACCAACGCAAACTCGCTGGCCTTCAAGAACGCGGCGCCGGGCGCATACAGCTTCTCGTACGACGACGCGACAAGCACGTACACGTGCCGCGGCGCGGACTATCAGGTCCAGTTCGGCGTGCTGGGCGAGAAGGCCTTCTACATCCCGCTCTAGTGCCCTGCTCCCCACGCTGGCCTGCCCCTGAACAACCCGCTCTGTCTGCTAGTGCGAGGTGACTATGTGCATGAGTTTACGACTCAGTACGGCCTACGGCATGAGCGCGGCGCCAAGATGAAGCACCCGCCCCCTGCCTTTCAGTCCTGGCTGCTGCGTGCACCATGGGACTACGACCGCCTGAGCCGGGCCGAATCGTGTGTCTGTGGCGCAGCGCATGCCTCCCCGTCCTCTCGACGCATCTGACAAGTCTGCTTTTAGCTGGCCCCACGCCCTATCGCTGGCCCATGCCTGCCAGAGTGTGCTGCGGCCGTATGCCGCCCCGCAGCACAGCCTCGCTTGCGTGCATGGCGGCTGGGTGCGGGCGCATGCGTGCGCTCCGCCTGAGAGGGCACTGAAACACCGCCATGCGCTGTGCGCTGCTGGTGACCCACCACCGGCCACGCCACACTGAGATGCTTCCACTCTGGCACAGGGCATGCAATGCATGTATGGTGTCGCCTGCAGCGTGCAAGTGACACGTGGCTGCAAGGTAGTCCCACGGCCTCAGGTCTCTCCTACAGTGCTGACAGCAATATGTGTGGATTTATATGTCACAAGACGTGGAGCAATTTTGGCTTGGTAGGTAGGACTTGTGGAGCTCATTTGATTTTGCGCCGTGCGTGTGCATGTCTGGGTGTAGTCTTTAGCACGCTGATGACAATCGGTCATAGGCGCTGTGCGGGCGTGTGTGTGAGATGTGTGGACCGCAAGACTGACCTGTGGCTGACATCCTCGTATGCATGCAATGTTATAGCTTGCTCCATAGCTCATCCTGGCCACGCGCTCACGAGTATCACAGTGAGCGCATGGACCCGCATGCATGGATCTGCACTGTGACCGGTGGTCTGAGATGCTGGGTAAGCTGGATAGATGCGCACCAATACAGTCATGCAGCAAGCAGAAAAGGATGGCACAGCCGCGCTCTCAGTTTAAGGCAGTACCACACATAAAGCAGCAGCGCCAGCACCTAGGGCCACACCCACCAGCAAGAAGAGGCCGTCTGGGGTTCCCGAGCTACCCTGGTGCAGCAGCGCCCACGCCCATGGCAGCCGCTCCGCGCCCCTGCCAGGCCAGCTGCCGTGTCAGCAGCACGCGCCCCTGCCGTACTGCTCACTGCAGCACCGGTGCCCGCCGCTGCAAGCAGCCGGCATACGCCACAGTCACCTATTCTGTCATGACACACAGCACAGCAAGCTGTACTGGAGCATGGGCTGGCAACGCAGGGACTCAGCGCATCGGGCGGCTCTGCACACTCACAGCACCCGGGCCCCTGGGCCGCAGCGCACCGCCGGCAGCTGGCCGCCGCCGCCGCCACCGCTGGCGCCCAGCGCCAGCGCCCTGAGTGACTGGCTCGGGTCGCCCGGCCGCCGCATGGGGCCCTCTGCGCGCAGCGCGCGCCCCGTCAGGCTGCCGTGCGACGCCGCGGGCAGCGGGCGCCGGTCGTGCGCAATGGGTGCCCGGTTCTAAGGCGCTCGCCAAAGCTTGCACGCGGGCTGCGGCGGCGCAAGCGAGGGGTCCCAGGCCGCCAGCGCCGCGGGCTGACCAGGAGTGTCCCCTCCATGGGACGGGGGGCCCGGCTGGTCGCGCGTTCAAGCCCAGCGTGGCCCGGCGCGGGCGCGCACCGGCGGCGTCCGCGGCCGCGTCGACGCGCGCGCCGCGCGCGCCGGCGCCGCCGTAGCTGCCCGAGTCGGCGTCGGCGGCGGGCGTGCCGTCCCAGAGCCGCCCGCGCGGCGGCGCGCCGGTCTCCATGTCCTCGGCGCTCAGCGCGTCGGGCGGCCGCTCCGCAAACGGCACGCCGTCCGGCGGGCGTAGCCTGCGCGCGCACGGCAGGTGTTATGCCAAACATGCTGGCGCGTCTGTGCCGAGCGGGCCAGGCTGTTGATCAGAGGGCACAGCGGTGCGAGGGTGAGGGGGCGCCCAGCGCGGCGCAGCCCGCGCCGGCGGCGCGGCGGGGCGCGCGCCGCGACAGGTTGGCCATCAGCTTGCTGAGCAGCTGCTGCAGGTACTCGCGCGTGTTCAGGTTCTCGACCTCCGCGGGCGCGGGCGGGTGCAGCCGAAAGTCCGGCGCGAACGCCTCCTGGTACTCGTTCCCCGGCAGCTCGTCGCCCAGCTCCTGGCCTGCGCGGGCGGCGCGCTGCCGCGGTCAGCACTGCCCGGTCTCCCCCGGCTGCGGCAGCCAGCGCGCAGCCCGGCAACACCCGTTCGACGTAACAGGCGCAGGCCGCGCGGCCCCTCACGTGCTGCGCAGCGGGCGCGCTCCGCCGCACGAGCGCGCTCGTCGCGGCGGGCAGCGGCGGCCCAGCAGACGACAGCGCGGGGCTGCTGGCGGCAGCGCATGAGCTCCCCAGCCGCCCGGTCTGCCTGAGAAGGCGCGGCGGGGCGGGCGCGCACCCAGGATGCGGCCGGTCTCGTACGCCCAGCAGCGCGCCACGTTGTTGATCTTGTACCCGCCGCCGCCCAGCACCAGCATGGGCACGCCGAACTGCAGCATGAACTGCTGGCAGTCCGCGTGGCCGCGCAGCGTCAGGCTGAACGCGCCCAGGCGGTCGCCCGCCAGCGAGTCCGCGCCTGCGCGCCCGCGCCCGCGTGGGCCCGATGCCGGCGCCGGCGCAGCGCCGGCGGGGCGGGGCGCGGCGCACTCCCCCCGCCGCTGCGCTCGGCCAGCGGTGCAGGCGGGCGGCGGCCTTGCGCGGGACGCAGCCGCGGCGAGCGCGCGGCCGCCGGCGCGCTGGCCTAGCACGGGGCGGCGCTGCGACCCTGGCAGGCAGCGGGCGGGGCTGCGACCCCGGCAGGCAGCGGGCGGCGCCGGGCGCGCGCCCGACTGGAACACAATGACCTCCGGCTGGTAGATCTCCATCACGCGCCGCATGATGGGCCGGAACAGGAACGTGTACGCCGCGTCGTCCATGCCGTCCTTCAGCGGCACGTTCACGCTGTAGCCCTTGCCCCTGCGGCGCGGCGCGCCGCGGCCTGGGCCGCCCGCCCGCCGCGCGCGCTGCCGCGGGCCCGTCCTCACGGCCCCGGCCTTCCCGGCCGCTGGCAGGGACGCCGCCGACCTGCCGGACGTCGGCGCGCGCGCCGCCTCCCGGCCGCACGCGGCGCAGCGCCAAGGCAACACAAGCTGCGCTAACCACCATGCAGGTGACTGCTCCGAGGAGCTGAAACACAGGAGACTGCCAGGGCGCCCCGCCGCGCGCGGGCGGCGGGCGGTGGGCGGGGTAGGCGGGGGCGCGCGCCGGCCCTGGCCGCAGTTGTGCAGGTCGCCGGTGCCGGGGAAGAAGCCGTCGCCGAGCTTGTGCAGCGAGACGGTGAGCACGCGGTCGGTGGCCAGGAAGGCTTCTTCGACGCCGTCGCCGTGGTGGATGTCGATGTCCACGTACAGCACGCGCGCGTGGTACTTGAGCAGCTCCAGGATGGCCAGCACGATGTCGTTGACGTAGCAGAAGCCCGACGCCTGCGCGGCCGCGCGGCCGTCGGCGCGGGCCGCGGCCCCAGCCTCGGGCGCGCCAGCGGCACCAGGGCGGCCGGCGCGCATGCGGCAGGAGCCCGGCGCCAGCGTGCGCGCGCGCGGCAGCGCCCGCGCACGGCAGCCCGCCTTGCTGGACAGCTCTCAGGCGGTGGAGCGCCAGCCTCGTTGACACACCTAGGCTCATGGAAGCATGTCTCCACACGCTGCCTATTTAGCGGCTCAACCAGCCTACTTCACTCAAGACACATGCTTTGGGGAGCCGTGCGCATGCATGCATGGCTGCATGGCTGCGAGGGGGGAGCATCGCGGGGGCAGCGCGCCTCGGCCTTTTTGGCGTGGTGCAGGCCGCCCATCCAGTTCATGACGACGTCCGCGTTGCGGTAGTTCAGCTTCACCGCGCCGCCGACCGAGCCGCCCGCGTACAGCTGCGGCGCGGCGCCGTGCTGGCCGGTCAGCGGCGCGACGCCGGGGCCGCAGCGCTGCGCAGGCGCAGGCGCGGGCGGCAGGCGCGCGGGCGCGGCGCGGGGCGACGGGCGGGGCGGTCGCGCCTGGCAGTAGCGCCACAGGCCCGTAAAGACGGGGCAGTCCTCGCCGACGCAGAACCTGCGCAGCTCCTCCAGGTGCTCCTCCTGCGCGCGCCGCGGCCTGACGCGTCGCCGGCGCCGCCCGCGCCCGCCCGGTGCGGGCACCCGGGTCCTCAGCAGCCCCCAGCCCTGCGTCAGTGCGCGGCGCCGGGCCGCGCCGGGCCGCGCCTTGCTGTCCGGCGTGACGGTGGCCAGGAAGCGCACGTAGTCCTCCGCGTGGAACGCCTGCACCTCGCGCTCCGTGGCCGGCCGCGGCCTGTATACCTGCGCGGCGCACGGCCGGGTGCTGTTGCGGGTAACGGTCCGCGCCCGGCACCCGGCCTGCCCGGCAGCTTGGGCCGCAGCGGAGCGGCGGAGCGGCGCGGCGCGCCTCCATGAGGTTGGCCAGGCCGTAATGCACGACCAGGTTGTGCGTGAGGCGCAGCCGGTGCGGCTTCATCGGGTGCCCGGGCCCATAGTAGTACGAGCCAATCTCCGGGTCGTAGAAGTAGGCCACCTGCGGCGGGGGCGGTCAGGAGCAAGCACGCGCAGCGAGCCCCCTCCGCCTGCGCATCACCACAGCATGGCCGGCAATGCGCAAGGCACCACCTGCAAATGATGATGAGTTTGCAGCGATGTCAGCTCATACACACAGGAAGACAAGCAGTACGTCACACGCAGGCTCAGGCACCTTTTTCTTGCCGGCCATGCTGCCCTGAAGCGGAGCGATGAAGCGCAATCAGGCGCCGCGCATCTGGTGTTGGTCTCAGTGCGCTTTGGTCAGCGCGGCAAGACCTGGGCACGCGCGCCTGGCTGCATGGATGCGGCTGGTCAGCAAGGGCAGCTGTTTGGGGCATACATGCATGTCGCGAGGGTATCCGGTCATGTGAGAGAGGGTGTTGGCTGGCGTTGTGAGAGAGCGCTCTCTCACAAGCAGCTGCCGCTCTGCCTGCCCCGCTCATGAAGTCCCAAGCACCGGCACGCTCTGCTTGAAAGTATGGCGTCGACTGTGCGTGCAGCTTCACTGCGCGTACGGCGTGCGCTCACCAGAGCCCAACCGTATAGGGGCAGGCGCTCCAGGAGTCGCAGGCGACCCTGATCGTTGGGCGCAGCCAACCGCACTGGCAGGTCTTGCTGGGGCCGGGCCTTTGGTGGTGCCGGTATGCAAATCTGCACCGCAGCCTCTCGCCCAGCAAACTGATGTCTAATTTTTTACGTGAGCAGCATGCTGGAGGTAAGCAGCCACGGCCTGCGCCCTTGCATTGCACAGGTAGGCGCGTCGCCTCAAATATGGCAGGGCCGCTCAACCTGTCCACCCCAGCTCTGAGCTATGCTTTTACAGCCTGCAACAAAACACACCTCTGCTGGCGCTACAGGGGCTGCGGCAGGGGCCTGCTATCCACGCTCTGTGCTACACAAAACCTCGTGCCTGGGCACTTCCACAGCTGCCTGAACAGATACAGGAACCAGACGGCTGCCCCTCCTGCACTCATTGATCGACCCCGGCGAGCGCGAGCGCGAGCCAGGCAGGCTGCACGGGCTCCGCGCGCGCTCTCCCTCTCCCGAGCGCCGCGGCCCGGGCCCGCGCGCGCTCAGCCGCCGGAGGAGGAGGCGCTGCGCGGCGCGCAGGCAGCCAGCGCGCGCCGCAGCGCCTCGGCGTAGATGAGCGAGGCGGCGTTGTTGCGCGGGCGGCCGCCCTTGTTACGCTCGGGCGCCTTGGCCGCCTGCGCGGCGGGCGCCTCCAGCGGCAGCGTCAGCTTGCTCGCCAGCGCGACCGCCGCCGCCGAGCTGCACGAGCCGCACCTGCGCGCGCGCGCGCGCGCCCCCGTCAGCGACTGGGGGGCGCCGTGCGCAAGCCGAGCCTGCGCGGCGTGGACGAACAGGCCCCGGGCGGACGAGGCTGGGAGGGCGGGCAGCAGCGCTGCTCCCCGCCTGCCGCGAGCGCCTGCCCATCTTCAGGCACCGCCTGCCTCGGGCAGAGCAGCAGAAGGTCGACGATGCATGCCCGCGCTCCTGGTGCAGCCCCGGCAGGCTCACGCCGGGCGCCCGGCTGCATGTCCATGCTCCGCCCAGCGGCCTCGCGGTCGGTGGCGGACGCGGGCAGGCGCGGCGCGGCGGGGGCGCGCCGCTCGCGCAGCGCGGCCTCGAACTGCGCGACCTCGGCCTCGTACGTGGCCAGCGGGAAGTTGGTCTTGGCCGAGCGGCCCTTCTCCACGATCAGCGCGCGGTCGTACTGCCGCGCCGCGCGCTCCTCCGTCTCCCAGATGCCAAAGGACACCTGGCGCGCGCGGGCGCGCGCGTCGCGCGGAGCTACTCGGGGCCGCGCCGGCAGGCGCTGGCGGCGGCCTCCGCACGCGCGCGCGCCGCGCCGGGGCTGGGGGCGCACGTTCTTGCGGCCGGCAAAGGTGCCGATGCGCGCCTCCCAGCGCCCGGCCTGCCCAGAGACGCCGCGGAAGCGCGAGCGGCCGCGCGAGAACGCGCTGCTGCGCCGTCGCACCCACGCCACAATCTCCTCCTGCGCGCGGCGCGCCGTAGGGTAAGGTACAGAGCGGCGGCCGCTCGCCTGGCGCCGGCCCGCAGTGGCAGGCGCGGCGGGGCAGGGATCGCCCGTGCGCCCTGGCACCTTGCCAAGCCAATACAAGCACCCGGCACGCGCCGCCGGGGGGGGGGGGGGGGGGGGGGCAGGGTGGGGGGGCG
>JAABUV010007736.1_pt1 | contig 11144 bp, 9 predicted proteins | sample 5559971 | NCBI WGS metagenome assembly JAABUV01 (sample SAMN10711881, study PRJNA513362) | rock metagenome | isolation source: Antarctica rocks | place: Antarctica: Victoria Land, Knobhead nord | collected 2015-12-19
CGGAGCGCGCGCCCGCGCCGCCCGCCGGCGCGCCGCCCGCGCCGGGCGGCGACGCCGAGCAGCGCTTTGCGGCGGCCGCCCAGGACGCGGCCGCGGGCGAGGAGCGCGCGTTCCTGGGCGCCATGCGCGCGGCGCCCCCGCCGCCAGCAGCCGGCGCGGCGGCGGCGCCGCCGCCGATTCTGGGCTCCTCGCCGGCGGCGATGCGGGCGCGGCTGGCAAAGGCAAAGGAGTACCAGGCGTCCAAGGCGAGGGCGGCGGCGGCGCCCGCGGCGCCCGCGCCCGCGCTTGCGGTCGCTGCGGCGCCCGCACCGGCGCCCACAGCCGCTGCGCCGCCCGCACCGGCGCCCACAGCCGCTGCGCCGCCCGCGCCAGCGCCCGCGTCCGCGCTTGCGTCGCCGCCGCCGCCGCCCGCGCGTGCTGCCGCGGCCCCGGACGGCAGCGCGGGCCAGGTGCGCGCCGGCTCCGCGCCCCGCGCCCCCGACCTACCATACCCCCCTGCAGGCCTGGACCTCGCGCCGCCGCGGCAGGCGGCAGGCTTCCTGCGCGACGTGATGTCCAGCGGCGGCACGGCCGCGGCGGACGCTGCGCTCAGCCCGGAGCAGTTCACGCTGCGGCGCGAGGCGGAGCGGCGCAGCCGCGGCGCCGACCTGATCACCGTCGACGCGCCGCGCGAGGGCGCGGCCGCGGGCGCGGCCGCGGCGGGGCAGGCCGCCTACCGGCCCAAGGTGGCCACCTGGGGCGTCTTCCCGCGCCCGGCCAACATCTCGCGCGAGTTTGGCGGCGGGCGCACGCTGCGGCCGGGCGAGCAGCTGGAGCCGGACGATGTGCGCGAGGCGCGGCGCGCACGCGTGGCCGCGGCCATGGCCAACTATCGCCAGGAGCAGGCGCGTCCCCAGGCGCGCAGCGCGCCCGCGGGCCGGGCGCGGCGCTGCCGCGCGCGCGTGACACGCCCTGGGCGCGCAGGGCCTGGTGATTGACGCGGCGGCGACGGCTGCGGCAGAGGCCGCGCTGGCCGCCGGCGCGGAGCAGATGTCGGCCGGGCGCCTGGAGGCCGCGCTCGCGCAGTTTGGCGCCGCGGCGGCCGGCGTGCCGCTGCGCAGCCGCCTGGGCGGCGAGGCCAGCCTGCAGCGCGCCATCTGCCTGGACTCCATGGTGCGGACCCGGCCCGGCGGTCGCTCCAGGGCGCGCCGCGAGGCGCCGACGGGGGCCGCGCCCGGCAGGGCCGCTCGGCCGAGGCCAAGGCGCTGTACCAGTCCATCGAGCGGCACCCGGCGCCCGGCATCGCCAAGAAAGCGCGCCACATGCTGTTTGGCTTCAAGGCGCGCCCTCGCCGCGGCCTGTCCTGTGCATGCCCGGCAGGCGGCGCGGCGAGCGCGCCGGCGCGGCGCGCAGGCGATGGACAACCTGAAGACGCACAGCATGAGCTACGGCGTCGGCTCCGCCTACGACGCATACTTCTCGCGCCTCAGCGGCCAGTGGGCGAGCTACGTGGCGCCCGACGGCGAGCAGCGCGGCGGCGTCGACGCGCTGCTCGCCGCCGCCATCATCCTCGCGCCCATCCTGGCCGTCGGCGTGAAGATTGCGGGCCGGCTGGCCAAGTGAGGGCCCAGCGGGCGCGGCGCGGCGGTTGTACCATAGTGTGCCAATGCGCGCGGCCGGTCCGCCTGGGCGCACCAGCTGAAGCGGCCGCAGTACTGTAGCGCATGACTGACGTGGAGCGTGGTCCGTGGGGATCCGCACGCTATCAGTAAATACAAGAGGCTGGTAGGGAGGCTGGTGTAAGGCATGCCTCGGGTCTGCTCGACTACATGTTTGAATCCCAGCCGCTGCTTGCACCGTCAGTGGTGATGTGAATGAGCTGTTTCACAGAGGAGAAGTGCAGCCTTCCGGGCAGCATGTGTGTCAGGACTGGAGTTACAGCGTACACTACCGGCCGCAGCATGCCATACCACTGTCTGGAGCCTATCAAATTCATGCCGCACAACATACCTTCGGAAAAACTCGCCAGGAACATGCAGCCACGCAGCAAGAGGCAGTAGAGCAGAGTGGGCGGGCCAAGCACTCTGCCTGCGTTGGCGTGCTGGCAAACAGCTCGCAGCGGCGCGCGAGCTGGTCGCCGTCACGACAAAGCACCGGTGAGAGGCGGCCCCAGCCCTGGCGGGATACCTATCCAGACCAGACACGTTCGCGCATGCGGGGGCTGGACCCATGCGGTCCTGCCCGCCTGCAGCCCTGACACCTCACGTGCGGTTGCGCTTCACGCGAGCACCCCGAAAACTTCAGACCGACGGACAGCGGGAGCTCAAAAAATCCGCATGACCCGGGCCGTCGTGAATGCACTATGGCCCCGGACCTCGCTGATTCGCACACTTCACTTGCAAACAAGGGAGCTTTAGCTATCGACGGGGTCTGCACGCATGTGCCGCGGGCGGGCGGCCACCAGTGCGCCTGCCGCCCACCAGACCCATGCGCCCCCCCGTCGGTGTTGCGTGGCCAGCCTCGGTCAGCCTTCCTTGGCCCGGGGCAGCACGCTCCCTTTGGAAACTTCACAAGCGTAACAGCACCAAATGATGCACTTCACCTTTGCTTCATGCGGTCGCAAATGCGGGACCATGACTGTGTAATACTTCACGGGCAAGCCGGAGAGCCCGCAGCTATCGGCGAGGCCTCATAAAGGGGGTGGCCGCAGCGTGGGCAGCCTACCACTGACGCGCCTGCGCAGCCAGAGCCGCTCGCGCCCCCGACAGCGTTCAAACACCACTTCTCAGCTTCATCAAGCTCAAACAACGCCGAAGGCACATACTTCACTGCTACTAGCATGCGGGGGAGCCAGCAGCTCTGACAGGGCCTGCAGCCGTGGTAGCTGCATCATGAGCAGCCCACCCCTCACATGCCTGCATTCCTAAATTCACTCGCTGCTCTGTATTCACCGTCGAGCTCCTGGGCTGGGCCAAGCTGAAAAGGTGCAGCGGCGCCGAGGTGTGCATGTACGCCTCCTGGCACGCTGCGCTCGCTTGCCACCCAGACAAACGTAAAGACAAAGCTGCTCAAAAACTAGAGATTGTACCCAGGGACGACCCGATCCGGGGCCGGAACCAGGTCCCAGCAAAAAGGAGAGCTCTAGGGCAGCGCGTTGACCTTGCTCGTGGCGGCGGTGATGTGGTTCTCGATGCCCTGCGCGGTGGGGCCGTTGAGGATGGCGTTGACAAAGCCGTCCTTGTGGTTGAGCGTGGTGGTCGGCGCGGGCGTGGCCGAGGCCGTCGTGCTGGGCGCCGGCGTGGTGGTGGCGCGCGCGGTGGTGGTCGGCGCCGGCGTGGTGGTGGCCGGCGTCGTGTAGCGCGGCTGCAGCTTGTTGGGGCAGGCCGCCGTGTTGCGCGTGAACAGCGCATTGTCGGACGCGACCGGCGTGCCGTCCTGGTTGCGGTACCTGGTGCGGCGCGCGCGTGCGCGTCAGGGGCCTGGCGCGCTGCCGACAAGCGCAGGCCGCTGGACGCGCACGTGTCTTAACAGGCAGACATCGCGAAGCCGCGGCCTGGTCACCGCTACTTTGCAACATGCGGGCGAGCCAGGAGGTCAGCGCATGGCGGCTTCACAGGGCTCTGACAGCCGGGCGCACCAGGTCCACTGGGCCGACGTGGCGCTCAGGATCTCCAGCACACTGCGCCGCCCGCGCCATCTCTCAGGGCCTGCCACAGCGCCGCGCGCGGGAGGCAGGGAGCGCAGAGCGGACATGCAGGCACACAACAGCACATGCACAGAGAGCCGCACGCGCGCAGGCCCACCGTCCACACAGCGCTGCGGGCGAGTGGCTGGGCCTACACACGTGAGCTGGGCGGGCGGCGGGCGCACCCGTGGCCGAACGACGGCTCGCGGTACGCCGAGCTGCGCGCGCGCAGCGGGAGCTTCAGTGCGTGGCGGGGCGCCCAGTGGAGGAGCATCAGTGCAGGACACGCGCGAGCGCTTGGGGGTACCCGCAGGGCTGCCAGCATGCACAGGGCGGCGCGCAGGGCAGGGCGCACTAGGTCGGCTGGGAGCCGTTGACGGGCGCGAACAGGCCGTTCTGGGTCGTCGCGCAGGCCTGCGACGCGGAGTGGAGCACATCAAGATCCGCCGTGTCACCAAGGAGCACGGTGCAACGTGCTCTGCATGCACTTACCGCATGCGGATAGGCGTGGCGCTAGCAGAGGGCAGGGACGTCCAACGGCTCAGCTCACGGGCGCTGAGGTGCACACAGGACGGTGCCCCCAGCATGCAGGTACAGAAGAGCGGCAGCCAATGCCCCGCTGGGCGCTCGGGCACCTGCGCGGGCTGTGCAGCCATGCGCGGGGCGCAAGGGGCGGGGCAACAGGGGCCGCGCGCCTGCGGCACCACGCTGGGCAGCACGTTGGCGCAGGGGCAGCCGTTGGAGTAGGTGGAGTTGTTGATGGGCGTGCAGAAGCAGGTGCCGTTCTGCGCCGCGTACGTCTTGTACAGGCCCTCCACGTTGCCGCCGTCGCCGATGGTGATCCAGCGCATGCCGCACTGGTCCACGGAGTAGTTGTTGACCGGGTACGTGCGCTCGTACGCGTGGATGTGGCCGTGCATGACCAGGTCCACGCCGTTGGCGTACAGGAAGGGCTCGATCTGCTGCCGCCCGCACTCAAACTCCTTGTAGTGCGTCTGGTAGCTGTTGTACGCGGGCTGGTGCCACGCGACGATGACCCAGGGCGTGCGCGCGCGGTCCACGGCGCCGATGTCGGCCAGGAACCAGTTGAACTGGTTGAAGCCAAAGGTGGACCAGGGGTAGTTGCCGTTGGGCTGCAGGATGGAGCCGCCGTTGCCGAGCGTGGCCGCGGACTGCTGCGCCGTGTTGTTGGTGTTGATGGTCAGGTTGCCCGGCGGGCCGCCGTACTGCGCGCGCGCGCCGCGCTTCAGCGGCGCGCCAGCCGCGCGCTCGTGTCTTGCTGTGAGCATGGGTGACACGACGGCTGCCGTCGCCCCGGCCCCTGGCCCAGCCGCATGCGCGTGCAGGGCGCGCGGGGCGCACCGCGTTGAGCATGATGATGTGCATGGGCCCGACGTCCAGCGAGTAGTACAGCGGGTCGGTGGAGAAGGACTGCTCGTACGGGCTGCGGAAGCGGTTGCGGTACGCCTGGAACGTGTTCAGCTGCTCGTCGCGCTCGATCTGCGCGCGCGGCGCGCCCCGCCCGCCGTCACGCCCGCCCGGGGCGCCAGCCGCAGCCCGCGGCTACCTCCGGCTGCGCACCAGCCCATGTGTGCCCAGGCATGACGCTGTCCCTCGCACGCGCCGCCAGCGGCAGGGTCAAGCTCTGGCAGGGTCGGACGCGCCAAAGGCATGCGCGCCTTTTCAGGGCAGGCCGGGGCCACGACAAGCTCCCACGCCAGGCATGCAGCGCTTCATTCAGACCGCGCAGCAGGCGTGCTGGGCGCGCGCGCCTCGTGGTTGCCCGGCAGGAACATGTACGGCAGCGACGCGCCGTTGCCCACGTTCTGCAGCAGCTGCGTCATGGAGTCCCTGCGCCCCCGGGGACAAGGCTCGGCGCGCGAGGGGCGGCCGGAGCAGCCAGGCCGCCCGGGTCTGCATGATGTTGGAGCCCGCAGCCAGGGGCTCGCTCAGCATGCAGCAAGCACACGCGAGGCAGCTCTGGCGGCTGCGGGCGCGCTATTGTTGCAACGATGAGCGCGGCGGGTACAGCCGCCCAAGCACTCGTCAGGGAGCACGCGGCAGTCAGAGCCCAGCTGCGCACCAGCGCGGCTGGTAGGTTTGGCTCTGCTTCACGGTCGTGAGCGCGTAGAAGGGCGTCGGGATGGAGCCGCCCTGGATGCCGGTCGAGGTCCAGGTGTCGGCGTAGGTCAGGTCGCCGAAGAACATGGCAAAGTCCGGGTTGTGCGACACCATGTGCTGGTACGTGGCGCTAGAGTTGTATGTGGTGCCCGTGTCGGCCATGACGCCCACCCTGGCGCGCGCGCACCCAGCACTCGGGCCGGCGCTCGCACCAAGCTCGCAGGCGAGTGCGTCCTGCAGCAGCCGGCACTGCGTGGCCAGGCGCGTCGCCTATACTGCGGCTCTGCAAGCGGCCTCGCCGCTGAGCGGGGATGGTGGACACCCGCTGACGACGAAGACAAACAAGCGCAGCCTGTAGCTGCGGCGGCAGCCTGCGAGCGGGGTGGCAGACAAGGGCAGGGCGGCTGCCGGGCAGCAGACAGCCCTGAGCGCCGGCGACAGGCGGTGCGCGCCTGATGGGGTAGACGCCGGAAGCAGGCGCCATGCTGGCGTTCAGCTTCAGCGTGAACTCGGCGCTCAGCCCGCCGGTCTTGGACGCGTCGCCCACCCTGCGCACGCGCGCTCCAGGGACACTCTGAGCCTTCGTACATGCGCCTGCATGTTTTGGAGTGTGCACAGCAGCACAGGACTGGGTTTCAGAATGCATGCAGCACAGAGCAGGGTCCTTGAGCACGTGCGCATCCAGGGATCGCTGAGCAGCACGCATGCAACCAGGCGGGCTAGTGGAGGCCTGGGAGCCTGCATGGCGCCCGGACGGAGCGTGCCTGTAGTAGATCCTGCGCAGCCCCGCGCAGAGCCGTGTGTCAGTCGACGGGCGCTGTGACGCTCGGCACGCAGTGCAGGCACATGCAGGAGCACCCAGGGCCGCGGCTTGCAAGGCAGCATCGCTGAGCTGCATGCGGAGCGCGCGCGTGCAAGCGGGCACTCTTCAAGTGATGCGCGTGGCCGGGCGCACGTCCGGCCGAAGGGGATGCCCGTGACGTGCACGTGGTGGAAGATCTGGGAGAAGAAGGTCTGGCCGCTGAACAGGTACGTCTGCGCGCAGCGCGCGGCGCGTCGGCACGCGCGCACCACGGGCAGCAGGCCGGCTCTGCGCACTTGCCGTGGACTGCCAGGGCGGCGGGGCAGAGGCGTGCCTCCCTCCCCTTCTGACATCCAACTCCAGAGGGGCACACTGGCTCGGTTGCGCGCGCCGGACCCTTGCTGGAAGTTCAGCCAGGCCAAAGCCTGGGAGCTTGAGAGCGCTGCAGCGCGCCTGGATGTACGAGCGGCCGGTGCCGGTGGCCGTCATGCTGTACGCGCCGGTGGCCGTGCCGTACTGCACCTGCGCGCGCAGCAGCACCGGCGCTTGGGCGCCACGCTCCGGCGCTTGGGCGCAGGGGCTGCCGCCCCAACCTCCCGCATGGGAGGGATGGGGGCGCCAGTCTTGCTTGCAGGCCATGCAGAGGACTGCGCACAGGCCGGCATGCAGGGCGGCCGAGCACGGAGCGGCCGCATCAGCCCCAGACATGCGCAAAGCACTCACTGCACGGGCGAGCGGCAGCGCACCCACCGCTCGCACAGCACACCCGAGCATGTCCAAGTAGGGGCCGCTGCCAACAGCATGCGGGAGCCCCGGAGGGCGCCTGCCGTGTCATGGGTGGTGTCAGTCCTGCACAACATGCACCCGTGCGGGCGCCGGCGGGCGGTCTGGTGGCGCGCCTGGGACGCCGGCGCGGCCGGGTCGCGCGGCTGGATGGGCAGCAGGGCCTTGGTGGCGGCGCTGCTGGGGAAGAAGGGGCTGTCGGGGTAGGTGGGCGGCTGCGGGTAGTCGTCGATGTAGATGTCGGCGCCCGCCGCCGACTGGTTGATCTGCGCGGGGTTGGTCGCCAGCACGGGCGTGCCCGTCGACCACGACACCCAGACCGAGCCGCTCGCCGTGCCGTTGGCCTCGGCGAGCGTCACGTGCACGCTCCAGGGCGTGGGCGTGCTCGGGCCGACGTTGGCCGGCACCGCGACCAGCGGGTCAGTGAAGGGGATGATCTCGGCGGGGCCCTGGTAGCCGTTGAACATGACGTCGTAGTTGACGCTCTGCGCGCGCGCGCGCTGCGGCTCAGGAGACGCGCTGGCGCTTGGGCGCGGGCTGACAAGGTGGTTCTGCACCTCATCAGCACTATCAGCTGACGCAGTGCATAACTGAGCACTCGGCGTGCAAGCGCCGACCAGACAGCCGACCAGGCACCCTGTGCCGCGCCGGTGTCAGACAGGCAGCTGACGTGCCAGCTCTGCGGGGCGCACCGTCTGCGGCTGCAGCGTGTCCAGCACGTAGGTCGGCGTGCTGGTCTGCGTCTGCGCACTGGCAAGGCATGCCAGCGCCAGCAGCAGCGCGGCAATGGCCGCACGCGCCATATTTGCAGCGCCTGGCCTGCGCCCGCACGGCGCGCGGCTCAGACGCACACAGCAGGACAGCAGGCCCGCCTGCTCGCGCTTGCACCGCAGCAAGAGCCTGGCTGCGCTGGGCCCCAGCAGCGTGCCTGCTCCCAGAGCGTCCCTGCTGTGCAGCCACGGGCTCGCCTTGCGCAAGCCTGCACCTTGGAATATGCAGGGATGCGCGCCTGCACACGCGCCTCCTTCCGCAGCTGCTCCCTGTCACGCGCCCGGCCGGCAAAACTGAACCAAAGACTGCTCCCCCACTCACTCCTGGACCCTTTTTGTAGGAAAGCAGAAAGTACGCAGCGCTTGAAAAGCAGCTCGTGCCAGTCACCTCGCATATGCACGAATCACGGAAATATGCCCTCAAGTTTGCGCTCGGCAGACACTGGCATGGAACGCCTGCGCCCTTGGTTTGAACACCTCCCTACCCTCCCTTCCAAGAGAGCCACTACTCGAGCTTGCCTTGAGCAGCTCGCAGCCATGCCTCAGCGGCCCTCCCTGTTGCTGTGCTGCACCCGGCCAGGCTCTTCAGAGCTGCTTATGTAGCAGCGTGGGTGCATTGTGGGGCTACAGCAGGGCAGTGGGGGCGCCAGAGTCACAGGCTGCGTTGAGGGGGCTACCGGTGCGGCGGCACAGTGCATGCCACCAGGACGCAGTCCCGCCGCGACACGGAAGCCGTTCGAGCGCCCGCGTTGGCAACGACCAACGCCTGCAGTGCAGCATGCTCCGGGGCGGCCACCGAGCCTGCGCACCCCGCAGCCTGCGCAGGCGCTGCCGACGGCGCCGGCGCGCGCCGGCGAGCGGTGGAGGACGCTGCGGGTGACCCGCGGACGGCGTGCGCTGGCGCCGCCACTGGACGGCTCGCGGCCGGCCCGCGGTCGCCAAGGCCGAGCAGAGCAGAGTGCGGCGCACCTCCGCGACCGGGCAAAAGGGCGGAGCCGCGCCAGCGGCCCGATGCGCTGACAGGGCGGCCACGGCCGCGCAGCGGCCGTGCGTGAGCAGCCGAGCGCCGCTGCGACCGACCAGGCGCGGGTGAGCAGTATGCAGCTGCGCCTTGTTGCGTCAGTCGCGCACGCGACCGCCGCGGGTGAGCGGACGCAGCACCCAGCGCCTGGCTGGCTCGGGCAGTATCGGCGCTGCCAGACGCGAATGTCTCGCTCCCCGCAACAGCTGCACCAGCAGCAGCACATGGGCGCCGCTGAGAGCGCGCAGAACGGCCCATAGCGGCAAGGCATGCCGGCGGGCAACACGAGGCGTGCACGACGCTCAACAAGGTGCAGCGCGTGACTCTGGGCGTTTGATGGACAGCAGCCGGACAGCCGAGCTGCACTTGTGCTCGAGCCCTGTGTCTTGAAGACGGCTGATGCACCCGCGTGTTGTGCGCTCGCGCGTGCGCAGCGCCAGCACAACAGTGCCCACGCTGCGGACGGTGAAGTGCAGGTTGGTCGTGCAGCGCAGCCCCTGGTGGTGTGCAGACGCGCTCCAGCAAGGAGACAGCACTCGAGGCCGCCTGCTGGGAGCCCGCTCACGCAGAGCTGTGCAGGTATGTCCTGGCAGTTTGCGCCATGGCGCGAAAAACTCCCACAAGCACAACGAGGACGCTCTGTCCGTGCACGTGCAAGAACTCCTTCCCGACCAGGCGTGCTGGCATCTTCCTGGTGAGATGGTGAGTGACTTCAAGCAGGAACTGCAGGCGGACGACCTGAAGTTTGGCTTTGCAGCTGGGCTGCTCGTCCTGGCCCAGATGCATCCTTCAGAGAGTGCGCGGCAGGACAGCGCCTCCTCTGCGGGACCACGTGCTGCGCGTGTCGCTGCCGGCCGGGCTGGCTGCGGGTCTGCAGTTGAGCACGCTGGCGGCGGTGCGCCCGCGTGGGCCTGAGCACTGCGGGTGGCTGAAACAACAGCCAAGGACGCAGCGCCTGCTGCGAGCAAAATGGTGGGCGCCTTCACGGACCAGCTGATGCGCACGCGCGACGTGTGCTCTCATCAAAGCTGCTGACGGGCAGGCACAGTCGTACCGCCACTCTGCAGGCGCAACTCTCGAGCCGAGCTCGGACGGGCCAAAGACCTTTTCAGGGCAGCCTGGTCAGCCCTTCCAGACAGAGGCACACGAGCAGGCTCCCTTCTTGCCTCGTTTCCCATCCACTGACCTTCATCTCTTCTTTCCTCAGCTGCCAAGGCCGCGGCCTGCCAGCACAGAGCCGGGCCGAGCTTGCGCGCAAGCCTCCCAGCCCAGTGCGCTGCGCGGCCATCAAACCTGGTACGCCCGACACCGGCAGCGCGCCTCCAGCCCCCAGGCTCCTCAGTGAAGCGCCGCGTGCTGCCGCTCATACCAAAGCCGACGCCTTTAGAGCCGCAACCGCCTGTGCTTGCAGCGCGATCACGGGCGCGCGCGCGTCCGCGCAGGTGCCTTGACGCTGCGACCCAGGCCAAGCGGGTGCGGGCCGCAGGTCACAGAGTCCATGCTGCTGGGGCCGCTGGGGTCGCCGTCTGGTCCCCCGCATTGGGTGTGCAGTGAGCCGTGGCCTTTGTGGCAGAGCCGGCCGCGCCCTGCAGGCAGCCCTGCAGATGGTCAGCCGGGCGGCCATGCGTGGTGAGAGCTGGGCTGCATGCAATGCTGGACGTTGTCGCCAGCATAGCATGCATCTGAGCAGTCTGCAGTGGCGCCACACTGCGTGCCAGGCTCAGCGCTTGCGGTGATGGTCTTCATGAGTCAGCCGCGCCGCGTGCTCCGGGCTGTCTGCATGGCATGCTGCCTGCGTTCCACATGCGTTGCGAGCGCACAGTGGCGCGCCTTCTCCACGCCCTGGGCGCGGCGCATGCAGGGACGCCTGCACGATGCCGCGCAAAGGGGCACGCGCTCACGCCGCCGCGCTGGTCGGGCTCCTGGCGCCCGGCAACTCTGCCGACGTGCAGGAGGAGACGGCGCAGACGCTGTCGCGTCTCT
>JAABUV010007737.1_pt1 | contig 11144 bp, 9 predicted proteins | sample 5559971 | NCBI WGS metagenome assembly JAABUV01 (sample SAMN10711881, study PRJNA513362) | rock metagenome | isolation source: Antarctica rocks | place: Antarctica: Victoria Land, Knobhead nord | collected 2015-12-19
CCCGACGCCGCCCACCGGCGCTACTGGATGCGACCATCGCCGCGGCCTTCGCGGTGTCTGGCGTTGTCGGCGCCCGCCGCGCCATGCATCGCTGACGGGGTCGCTGCGATTACACCGTTGTGGCGCGGGCCAGGTGTACTGACCACGGACGTTGGTGACGGCGTGGTGGTGTGAGGTGGGGAGGCCTCCGAGTGACGTGCGAGCTGTCGAGGAACGCTCGTCACCGGAGGTCTTCCTGTCCCACGCTCATGCCCTGCTGACTCCTCGTGGCCGGTTGGCCCTGGCCCGGTGCGTCGTGGAGGACGGGTGGCCGCTGCGCCGTGCGGCCGAGCGCTTCCAGGTCTCACCGACCACCGCGGCCCGCTGGTCAGCCCGCTACCGCCAGGCCGGGGTTACCAAAATGGTCGACCGGTCCTCCCACCCGCAGCGCAGCCCGTCGAGGACCCCGGCCCCGCACCGAGCGGCGCATCATCAAGGTGCGGGTGATCCGCCGGTGGGGACCGGCCCGCATCGCCTACCTGCTGGCGCTGCACCCCTCCACGGTCCACCGGGTCCTGACCCGGTTCGGCCTGGCCCGGCCGCGCTGGATCGACCGCGCCACCAGCCGGGTCGTGGGCCGCTGTGGGCACCCCGCCCCCGGTGACCTAGGTGGCCCAGAGCCGTGCATCGCCGGCATCGGCGGGGCTCTCGCCCGCAGCGGCGGCGAACGCCCGCAGGGCCGGGGCCAGCTCGGCTCTGTCCTGCGCGCTCATCCTGGACAGGATCGTCTGCATCGCCGCACGCCGGTTCTCGATGACGGACTCCACGAGCTCCTCGCCCTGAGGGCTGAGGTCGAGCACCAGGTTGCGCCGGTCGGTCGTGGAGTCCCGCCGTCGCAGCAACCCCGCCTCCACCAGCCGGTCGCACGCGCGGGAGGCGTTGGAAGGATGCACACCCAGCTCGTCGGCGACCGAACCCAGGTTGACCTGCTCCCTGGTGGCCACCAGCACCAGGATCCGTAGCTGTGACATCGTGACGGTCGCCTCCACCTCAGCGATGGAGCGGGCGATCACCGCCACGAGTGCGCGGGCAGCGAGCATCACCGCATCCACCTCTGCGCGCTGTGCGGCTGCACTTCCCCGACGTTGTCGAGAGGGTTGACCAGACATATCGGCAATCTAGCACTGCGCTATCGCAATTATTGCGCACGTCTTCGGTGAGGTACCCGTCGGTCCACCCCAGCTGGGCGCGACCCCTTCCGCCGGGTTGCGGCACCGTTCACGTGGTCGCCGGCGCGGCCCGCACTCCCCGGGCCCCTGCCCCCGCAGCACCCCGGCTGGGAGGGCCGGTCACCTGTCGTGGGACTCAACCATTGCGTCCTCGCAACCGTTGCGATAGAGTGTGGTGATCGAGGGTCGTACCCACCACCAACCATCGCCGGAGGCGACCATGGCAGCACCCAGCAGCACGGCAGACGGGGTAGAGCAGGGCATCGACCGGATGGTGCGCAACGTGCGCAGCGGTCACTTCGAGCGCAGCCTCGCTGCGCTGACCGCGGTGGGTTCGCTGGTCACCGCGGTGGAGATCTACTTTGAGCACGACAGCGCCAGCTTCGGGAACAAGATGATGTACGTCCCGGTGGCGCTGGGTCCGGTGGGTGCTGTGGCCGGGGTGGCCGGGTTCTTCAGCGAGCGCATGGCGAAGACGGCACTGCCCCTGGCGTCGGCCGTCATCGTGGCCAACGGGATCCAGGGCACCTACCTGCACGGTCGGGGAATCGCCCAGAAACCTGGTGGCTGGTCCAACTTCCGCTACAACATGGAGATGGGGCCGCCGCTGATGGCCCCGCTGCTGGTCACGATGGTGGGCGGCATGGGTCTGCTCGCGGCGGTCCTGCGGCGCGAGCAGTGAGCGGGCGCCCCACCACCCCAGGGGGGTCTGACCACCGGTTCCCCGGTTTCGACGTCCTTGACAACGTCAAGCACTGGGACCAGGTCACCGCGGGGGTGGTGCTCTCCCGATTGAGCTTCCCCCCCGACGTCCGCTTCTTTACTCCGGCCGAGTTCGCGGTTGCCGAGGCCCTGGTGGACCAGCTGCTGGACCAGCACGACGACCCGAAGGTGCCGGTCGCACAGCTCATCGACTCGCGCCTGACCGAGATGCAGACCGACGGCTGGCGCTACGAGGACATGCCCCACGACGACCAGGCGTGGCGCGACACCCTCACCCACCTCGACTCCGACGCCACCGTACGCTTCAACACCGGCTTCGGCGCGTGCACGCAGCCAGACCAGGCAGCCCTGATCCAGGCGGTGCAGGACCTGGGCTCCGAGCAGTGGCACGGGCTGAACGCTGCCCACGTGTGGAGCCTGTGGACCCGCTACGCGTGCACCGCCTTCTACTCCCACCCCTGGGCCTGGAACGAGATCGGCTTCTCCGGCCCGGCCTACCCGCGCGGTTACAAGAACATCGGCATCAACACCTTGGAGAAGGGCGAAGTCCGCGACGCCCACCCCTCGGCGGACCCGGCGAAGAGGGCCAGCTCATGAGCAACAACGTTCGCGACCGCAACGAGTCGGCGTGGCTGCTGCCCAACGATGGCACCCGCACCAACCACCAGCTGCGCACCGACATGCGCCGCTTCGCCGACACCGACGAGATCGACCTGGTCATCGTGGGCTGCGGAGCCGGCGGGTCGGTGATGGCCCAGCGCCTGGCCCGGTCCGGGTGGACAGTGGTGGCCCTGGACGCCGGCCCGTTCTGGGACCCCGACTCCGACTGGGTCTCCGACGAGGCCGGCTCGCACCACCTGTACTGGACCGAGCCCCGCGTCATCAGCGGCGGCAACCCGGTTCCGCTGGGCTCCAACAACTCCGGCCGGGGCGTGGGCGGTTCGATGGTGCACTACGCCGGTTACGTCCCGCGCTTTCACCCCAGCGACTTCCGTACCTACAGCGAGGACGGGGTCGGTGCGGACTGGCCCATGGAGTACGCGGACCTGCGCCGCTACTACGCCGACATCGAGGGTGAGCTGCCGGTCGCCGGTCAGGGCTGGCCGTGGGGCGACCCGCACACCTACCCGCACCGCCCGCACCCCGTCGGCGGCAACGGCCAGATGTTCCTGCGGGGAGCGGAGAAGCTGGGCATCACCGCCAAGGTCGGACCGGTCGCCATCAGCAACGGGCGCTTCGGCAACCGCCCGCACTGCATCTACCGCGGCTTCTGCCTACAGGGCTGCAAAGTCAACGCGAAGGCGTCCCCGCTGATCACCCACATCCCGGACGCGCTGGCCCACGGCGCCGAGGTGCGGGCCGACAGCATGGTCACCCGTATCGGTATCGACGAGAACAGCGGTCGCGCCACCGGGGTGCACTACGTGCGGGGCGGTGTCGAGCACTTCCAACGCGCCCGGATGGTGGCCGTCGCTGGTTACTCCATCGAGACCCCGCGGCTGCTGCTGAACTCTGCGACGCACCGCTTCCCGGACGGGCTGTGCAACGACTTCGACCAGGTCGGCCGCTACCTGATGGTGCAAGGCGCACCGCAGACCGCCGGACGCTTCGACGACGAGATCCGCATGTACAAGGCGCCGCCGCCGGAGGTGAGCACCGAACAGTTCTACGAGACCGACCCCAACAAGGACTACCAGCGGGGCTTTTCCATCCAGACCGTCTCACCCCTGCCGATCACCTGGGCCGAGCACGTCGCCGCGCAGGGGCACTGGGGTGCGGACCTGCGCGAGTACATGAGCGACTACGTGCACTGGTCGACCCTCGGTGCGCTGTGCGAGTTCCTGCCCCAGGCCCGCAACCGGGTCACCCTCGCCGAGCAGACCGACCGCCACGGTCTCCCCGTGGCGGAGTTCTCCTACACCCAGTGCGACAACGACAAGGCCCTGATGAGAGCCGCGCAGGCGGTGATGGAGGACCTGCTGCACGCCGCCGGGGCTGATGAGGTGATGACCATCGACCGGGCCGCGCACCTGGTCGGCGGGGCCCGCATGGCCACCGACGAGCACCACGGCGTCGTCGACAGCGACTGCCGCACCTTCGCCGTACCCAACCTCTACATCACCGACGGCAGCGTCCTGCCCACCCAGGGCAGCGCCAACCCGGCGTTGACGATCATGGCGGTCGCCGCCCGCGCCGCCGACCTGCTCAGCAACCGAAGGAGTGAGACCTGATGGCGAAGAAAGAAGTGTCGGACTACGTGTTGGAGCGGCTGCGCGACTGGGGGGTCGAGAACGTCTTCGCCTTCCCCGGTGACGGCATCAACGGCATGCTCGCCGCCTGGGGACGGGCGGGCAACAAGCCGAAGTTCGTCCAGTCCCGCCACGAGGAGATGAGCGCGTTCGAGGCGGTGGGCTACGCCAAGTTCAGCGGTCGCCTCGGGGTGTGCATGGCCACCTCCGGACCAGGGGCCATCCACCTGCTCAACGGGCTCTACGACGCCAAGCTCGACCACGTCCCGGTGGTGGCCATCGTGGGCCAGACCAACCGCAGCGCCATGGGTGGGTCCTACCAGCAGGAGGTCGACCTGATGAGCCTGTTCAAGGATGTGGCCAGCGACTACCTGCAGATGGTCACGGTCCCCGAGCAGCTGCCCAACGTGCTCGACCGGGCCATCCGCACCGCCCTGTCCCGCCGCGCCCCCACCGCGATCATCATCCCCTCCGACGTGCAGGAGCTGGAGTACTCGCCCCCCACCCACGCCTTCAAGATGGTGCCCTCCAGCCTGGGGACCGACTGGCCCACACCCGCACCGGATGACGCCGCCATCGCCAAGGCCGCTGAGGTCCTCAACGCCGGCAGCAAGGTCGCCATCCTCGCCGGGTCCGGCGCCCGCGGGGCCCGCACAGAGCTCGAGGAGATCGCCGAGCTCCTCGGGGCCGGTGTCGCGAAGCCCTTGTTGGGCAAAGACGTGCTCTCCGACGAGCTGCCCTACGTCACCGGTTCCATCGGGTTGCTCGGCACCCGGCCGAGCTACGAGATGATGATGGACTGCGACACGGTGCTCACCGTCGGCTCGAGCTTCCCCTACACCCAGTTCATGCCCGCCTTCGACCAGGCCCGCGCGGTGCAGATCGACATCGACGGCGCCATGATCGGCATGCGCTACCCCTACGAGGTCAACCTCGTCGGCGACGCCGCCGCCACCCTGCGGGCGCTGATCCCCCGACTGGAACGCAAGACCGACCGCTCCTGGCGTGAGGGGGTCGAGAAGAACGTGACCCGCTGGTGGGAGACCATGGCCATGGAGGCCGAGGTGTCCGCCGACCCGGTCAACCCGCAGAAGCTGTTCGCGGAGCTGTCGCCCCGCCTGCCGGACAATGCGATCATCACCGCCGACTCCGGCTCCTCAGCCAACTGGTACGCCCGCCAGCTCAAGTTTCGGGGTGAGATGCGCGGGTCGCTGTCGGGCAACCTGGCCACGATGGGCCCGGGGGTGCCCTACGGCATCGGAGCCAAGTTCGCCTGCCCCGACCGCCCGGTGATCGTGTTCGCCGGGGACGGGGCAATGCAGATGAACGGCATGGCCGAGCTGATCACCATCAAGCACTACTGGCAGGAGTGGTCCGACCCGCGGCTGGTCATCGCGGTGCTGCACAACAACGACCTCAACCAGGTGACGTGGGAGATGCGGGCGATGGAGGGCGCACCCAAGTTCAGCGAGTCGCAGACACTGCCCGACGTGGACTACGCCGCCTTCGCGGCCAGCCTGGGATTGCAGGCGATCACCGTCACCGACCCCGGGCAGCTCGCCTCGGCGTGGGACCGTGCCCTGTCCGCGGATCGACCCACCCTGTTGGATGTGCACACCAACGCCGACGTGCCCCCGGTGCCGCCGCACGCCACCTACAGCCAGATGAAGGGGGCGGCCGAGGCCATGCTCAAGGGCGACGACGACGCGTGGGGCGTCATCAAAGAGGGCGTGAAGACCAAGGTCCAGGAGTTCTTGCCCCACCACCGAGAGGGCAGCAGGTGAGCGTTCGCGTCGACACCCCCATCGACGCAGTCGAGGTGTTCACCTACACGGTGCCCACCGACGCCCCCGAAGCCGACGGCACCCTGGCGTGGGACTCCACGACCATGGTGGTGGTGCAGGTGCACTGCGGTGACGTCGTGGGCACGGGCTGGACCTACGGGCCCCCCGCGTGCGCCACCCTGATCACCGACACGCTGGCGACGATCGTGACCGGCCGCAACGCCATGGACGTGCCCGGTGCGAACGAGGCGATGGTGCGCGCGACCCGTAACGCCAGCCGCCCCGGCGTCGTCGGCTACGCCCTCTCCGCGGTGGACGTCGCCCTGTGGGACCTCAAGGCCCGCCTGCTGGAGCTGCCGCTGTTCCGGCTGCTCGGCGCGGTCCAGGAGGCCGTTCCCGTGTACGGCAGCGGCGGGTTCACCAGCTACGACGACACCCAGCTGCGGGAGCAGCTGACGCACTGGGCGGTCGAGCAGTCCATTCCCCGGGTGAAGATCAAGATCGGGGAGTCCTGGGGCACGCAGGTCGCCCGCGACCTGCGGCGCATGGCGCAGGCCCGTCAGGTCGTCGGCACCGACGTCGAGCTGTTCGTGGACGCCAACGGCGGTTACGGGCGCAAGCAGGCCATCCGGGTGATGACCGAAGCAGCAGACCTGGACGTGGCGTGGTTCGAGGAACCGGTGTCCTCCGACGACCTCGACGGTCTGCGGGAGGTCCGCGACGCCGTCACGCCCGACGTCGCCGCCGGGGAATACGGATGGGACCTGTACTACTTCCGGCGGATGTGCGCGGCCGGTGCGGTGGACTGCCTGCAGGCCGACGTCTCCCGCTGCGGTGGCATCACCGAATGGCTGCGGGTGGCCGCCGTCGCCGCCTCCTTCGGGTTGGCGATCTCCGGGCACTGCGCACCACACCTGCACGTCCATGCCGCGACAGCCGTCCCCAACCTCCGCCACCTGGAATGGTTCCACGACCACGTGAGGATCGAGTCGATGTTCTTCGACGGCACGCTGGACCCCACCGGTGGGACCATCCGCCCCGACCCCGATGCCCCTGGACTGGGCCTCACCCTGCGCACCGCGGACGTCCAGCAGTTCGCCAGGACACCATGAGCACCGAGGAACGGATCGACGTCGAGCAGATGTTCCCCCCGCACGTCCTGCGGCAGTACGCGCTGCTCGCCGACGGCGAGCGAGGTGCCCTCATCGGGCCGCACGGTGACATCGCCTGGATGTGCGCACCCCGGTGGGACTCCGAGGCCGTGTTCTCCTCGCTGATCGGTGGCGGTGGCACCTTCGCCGTCACCCCGCAGGACGTACGCCACACCTGGGGTGGTTCCTACGAGCAGGGCGGCCTCATCTGGCGGTCCCGGTGGGTCACCAACGACGGGGTGATCGAGTGCCGCGAAGCCCTCGCCTTCCCCGGGGACCCCGACCGGGTAGTCCTGCTGCGTCGCATCCTGGCCGTGCGAGGGGATGCCCGGGTGCGGGTGGTGCTGCAACCGCGTCCCGGATTCGGGCGGCACGGTCCCGGGAGGCTGCACCAGCAAGCGGGGGTGTGGAGCGGGCACAGTGGCAACCTGCACTGGCGCTGTGTCGGTGCCGAGGCCGCACACCCCCGCACCAGCACCCAGCCCCACGGGGAGCTGCTGGTACTGGAGCTGACCGTAAGGGCGGGCGCGCACCACGACCTGGTGTTCGAGGCGTCCGCACAGTCACTCCCGGACAAGCTGGTTGACCCCGACACGGCGTGGTCGGCGACCGAGACAGCGTGGTCGCGCAGCGTCCCCGAGCTGGGTTCCTCCCTCGCCCCCCGCGACGCCCGCCACGCCTACGCGGTGCTGCGCGGGTTGACCAGCTCCGATGGTGGGATGGTGGCCGCGGCCACCATGAGCCTGCCCGAACGAGCCGGACAGGGCGGCAACTACGACTACCGCTACGCGTGGATCCGCGACCAGTCCTACGCGGGGATGGCTGCCGCCAGCGCCGGCGCACCCGAGCTGCTCGACTCCGCGGTCAGGTTCGTCTCAGCTCGGCTGCTGGAGGACGGACCACAGCTCAAACCCGCCTACACCATCAGCGGCGGCGCAGTACCCGACGAGCAGACCCTCGATCTGCCCGGATACCCCGGGGGCAGCGACAAGACCGGCAACTGGGTCAACCAACAGTTCCAGCTCGACGCCTTCGGGGAAGCCCTGCAGCTGCTGGCCGCCGCCGCCCGCGCCGACAGGCTCGACGCCGACGGGCACCGGGCAGTGCACACCGCAGTCCAGGCCATCGCAGCCAGGCACACCGAACCCGAAGCAGGGATCTGGGAGCTGGACAACCGGAACTGGACCCAGTCCCGGCTGGCCTGCGTAGCCGGGTTGCGCGCAGTAGCGGCCCTACCCTCCGCCGGAGCCGACCTCGCGGAATGCGCCACCCTGGCCGACACCATCCTCGCCGACACCGCCCGCACCAGCCTGCACCCCGACGGGTACTGGCAACGGGCCCCCGACGACCCCGGACTCGACGCGTCGCTGCTGCTACCACCGGTGCGCGGTGCGCTGCCCGCCAAAGATCCACGCACCCAAGCGACCCTGCGCGCAGTGCAGGACACCCTCTGCGACGACCACTACGTGTACCGGTTCCGTCACGACCAGCGCGACCTCGGCGACGCCGAAGGTGCGTTCCTGCTGTGCGGATTCATGATGGCCCTCGCCGAGCACCACCAGGGCCGCGACCAGAGCGCCATCCGATGGTTCGAACGCAACCGCGCCGCGTGCGGGCCGCCAGGACTGTTCTCCGAGGAGTACGACATCAGCCAACGGCAGCTCCGCGGAAACCTGCCCCAAGCATTCGTGCACGCCCTCATGCTGGAAACCGCCACCCGCCTCGCGGAAACACCGCCCAGCAGTCCGGCCAGCAATGGGATGGGCTAGGTGTTCTGCCCAGGAAGGTTGGTGGAGTGGCCATCACCGTGCCCACACCCTCACCGAGTGGTGAACCGCGCACCAGCGGACACCAACCAGCGGCGGCGGCGAGTACGGCGGACCGCGCCACCGGCGATGCGGCTACCACAGGGCCGGTGCGCGACGCCGACGGCTACGTGCCCATCGGTGGCTACGGCATGCTCGGTGACGGGCGCAGCGTCGCCCTCGTCGCCGTCGACGGCCGGGTCAACTGGTGGGCGGTGCCCCGACTCGGCACCACGCCGGCGCTGAGCGCTCTGCGCGACCCGCGGGCCGGCGTGCTCGGGTCAGTCTGCGCCCTGCGACGGGCTCGCGGGTGAGGGCGCACGTCGGTGACCCCATGCGCTCCCGGCGCATCGAGCTGGCCCGGCTCGGGTGGGGTGTGCTGCTGCTGGCCGCTCCCATCCAGGTCCTCGGGGCGACGGGCGCGCGGGTCGACACCCGCAGCGTCGTCGTCACCCGCGTCCTGGGTGCCCGTCAGGTGACTCAGGGCGTGCTCTCGGGGCTGCGACCGAGTCCTGAGGTGCTGGCGATGGGCGTCTGGGTCGACGGGGTGCACAGCGTGACGGCGCTTGGTCTCGCGGCCGCTGACCCCGACCGTGCCGTCGCGGGGGTGGCCGACGCCGTCGTCGCCGCCGGGTGGTCCTGGCTGGGCCTGCGCGACCTGCGCCGTGCCGTCGCGACCCCACCCGCCCACGACCGGCGGCGCGACGCCCTCACCCGGGCGGTGCTGCGGGCCGCCCCGGGTGGAGGCCGGTTGCTGCTCCTCACCGACCGCGCCCGCGTGTGACCCTGCGGGCCCGGCTGGCTCGCGCCGACGTCGCGGCGCTGCAGGCGCGTCACGTCATGCTGCTCGCCGCCGTGCTGGGGCTGAGCGCCGCAGACACCGCCACCGTCGGAGCGATCGCCGGCCCCCTGGAGCGTGCCCTGGACGTCGGCAACACGCAGATCGGGTTGCTGGTGACCGCGTCCACCGCGGTCGCCGCGGTCGCGACCTTGCCGCTGGGTGCACTGGCCGACCGCGTCGACCGGGTCCGGCTGCTCACGGCCGCGATCCTGACCTGGTCTGCGGTCCTGCTGGTGTGCGGGGCGGCGACCAGCTTCCCGACGCTGCTGGCAGCTCGCCTGGTCCTCGGCGTCCTCGTCGCCACCGCGGGCCCGGTGGTCGCCTCCCTGAGCGGGGACCTGTTCCCGGCTGCGCAACGCGGCCGCATTTACGGCCTCATCCTGAGCGGGGAGCTCATCGGCCTTGGCCTAGGTTTCGTCGTCGGCGGTGAGATCGCCGCAGCCTTGTCCTGGCGGTGGTCGTTCTGGGTGCTCGCCGCCCCCGGTCTACTCGTCGCCGCCGCAGTGCACACCGGGCTCGCCGAACCGCGCCGCCACGCCCACCGCACACCCGCCGACACCACCGCAGGCACCGAGAAGACCCCCCACGACCCGGTGCCGGGCGCACCGGAGCCCCTGGCCGCGGCGCTAGCGGCGCATGGCGTGCGACCCCACCGCAACCGGGTCCTCGTCGACGACCCAGCTCAGTGGTCGCTCTGGCGGGCGGCGACCTACCTCGTGACGGGCCGGTCGGTGCTCGCCCTCGTCGTCGCCTCCGGTCTCGGGTATGCCTTCCTGGCCGGGTTCAGGACCTTCGGCGTCCTCTACGTGCAGGACCGGTTCGGGCTCGGACAGGCCTCGGCGACCCTGCTGGTCGCCGCCATCGGCCTCGGCGCCCTACTGGGGGTGCAGCTGACCGGGCGCCTGGCCGACCGGCTCGTCGTCGCCGGTCACGTCGCGGCACGACCGCTCCTCGCCGCGGCGGCGTTCGGGGTCGCCGCCGCCACGGTCATCCCCGCCCTGCTGACCCCCTCGACGTTGCTCGCGCTGGGGTTGCTGGTGCTCACCGCGGCCGCGCTGGGCGGGGCCAACCCACCGCTGGACGCGGCCCGCCTCGACCTGGTCAACCCCCGGCTGTGGGGTCGCGCGGAGGCCGTGCGCACCGTGCTGCGCCAGAGCCTCGAGGCCGGGGCACCACTACTCGTCGGCTACCTGTCAGTCCGCCTCGGTGCCCACACCAGCGGCGTGGGCGGCGGTGACGGCGAACCCCGAGGCACCGCCCTGGGCCACACCCTCCTCGTCCTGGCCACCACCATGCCCGTCGCAGCAGCGCTGCTGCTGCGGACCGCGCGCCGCACCTACCCCCGCGACGTCGCCACCGCTCTCGCCACCCCCACCCAACCCC
>JAABUV010007739.1_pt1 | contig 11143 bp, 16 predicted proteins | sample 5559971 | NCBI WGS metagenome assembly JAABUV01 (sample SAMN10711881, study PRJNA513362) | rock metagenome | isolation source: Antarctica rocks | place: Antarctica: Victoria Land, Knobhead nord | collected 2015-12-19
CGGGGCGCCGACCCTGCGAGCGCGCGAGGGGGGTCGCACGGCGGCAGCCAGGGGACGGACCCTGGCAGCCAGCGCGTGCAGCCGGGGAGCCTGGGCGCCGACACTGTGAGCGCGCGAGGGGAGTCGCTCGGCGGCAGCCAGGGGACAGACCCTGGCAGCCAGCGCACGCAGCTAGGGAGCCAGGGCGCCGACCCTGCGAGCGCGCAAGGGGGGTTGTGCGGCGGCAGCCAGGACGCGGCAGGTGGCAGCGGCGCAGGACACGGGAGCCTGGGGCCGGTGCCAGGCCATGCGGCGGGTGCGGTGGCGGGCGCGGCGACGGGCGGCGGGGGCGGCACGTGCGCGCTGCCGGAGCTGAGCTCCTCGGACGAGCAGCTGCTGTGCGGCCAGCAGGAGACGCCGCTCGAGCTGGGTGCGCTGCCGGTGCAGGGGCCCCGCACCAGGGCTTGGCGCGGGCTTGGCGCGGGGCGCGTCACAGTCCGTGTGTGCGGCAGTGCGCTGTGCCTTGCGCCTGGCAGCCGTTCCCGGGCTAAGCAGCACTCCATTGCCCTGTCGCGCTGCATGCCACCGCAGCAGGCTTCGTGCGCCGTATCGTCGGGTCGCCAAGCTGCACTGAGCACTAATGTTGCAGGAACACACATGGCTGGCCCCGCTTCGATTCAAGGGCATTGTGCTGTTGGTGATCCCCGTGCGAAGGAGCGCACCGCAGCTTCCAGGGCTGACCAGGGCATGCATGCTTGCTGCTGCGCAGGCGCGCTGGTGCCAGTCAGGACGTCCTGGGCCACGATGTACCTGCCCTCCTGTCAGTGGCCCCCAGTGCCACTGACAGCGACGTCGCCCTGGCACACCCCGGTCCCGGACCGCGGACACGACCCCGGGATGGCCTCCCTGGACCCGCTGCTGCCGCTCGCCGCGCCCGGCCTCCCTGGCTGGCTGAGCCCAGGGGCGGGCGGCTGCTCGGGCGAAGCCGGCTGCACGGCGGCGGCGTGGCGCAGCGGGGCCGCGCCCGGCAGCGCCGCGGAGGCCGCCAGGGCCGTCATGGGGCGCGGCGCGCACAGGCAGGACGCAGGCACCGGGAGCCTGAACAGGCGCCGTGCCCGCGGCGCGGGCGCTGCAAATGGCGCGACGCAGCGCATGCTGGCGGGGGTGACCCCGCTCGCGTCCCGGCCCGGGACTGCGCCGGAGGCGCCGCCGCCGTCGCGCGCGCCGCCGGAGGCCGGCCTGCAGACGCACCCCAGGCCCGACGCCCAGCCCCGCCCGGCGTCGGCCGCGGGGCCCCCGCTGCATCGCCTCGCCTGCTGCGTGGCCTCGCAGCCAAATCCGTCCGCGCCATCCGCGCGGTTCTCGCTGTCCCAGGAGGAGGGCGGCTCGCCGGCGCCCGTCCTCGCCGGAGCGCCGGCCTGGAGCTCGCAGCCGGCGCCGTGCACGGCCTGGCGGCCGCCAGCGCGCGCGCCTTTCACGCAGGCGCGCAGCACGGCGGCGGCCAGCGAGGCCCTAGTTACCCGGCAGCCGCAACCTATCTCAACACGGAGCCTGATGAGCTCAATGCGAGCCCGCCGCCCGCATGCACGCCCGAGCTGGACAGCATCTCTGGCTTGGACCCAGGCCCTGAGCCGCCATGTGCGCGTGGCGCGGCCACCCAGAGCCCGGGAGTGAGATGCGGTGGGATGGCGTCATGGCTGGGAAGGGCTGAGTCCAGCCCGGCATAGGTTGCAGGGTGTGCACGCCCCCTGGGAGGCAGGCAGCGGGGTGTAGGCAACCAAACATGCGTGCCGTGCAGGTACCCAGACATCTAGCAGGCCGTGGCAGCAGCTGCCTCATTTTTGCTTTTCCTACAGCTGGTGTCGTAAGCAAGCCCTGCTTGTTTGCAGTGTTTCCTTGACACCTGTTTGCTTAGGTAGTGTGCATGATGCAGGGTGGGCATGTGCTGCCAGGCATGCTGCAAAATGCCTGATGCTGGGCCGTCTGCTTCAAAAGTTTGAGGCAGACTCTGCTCAGTATGCAAAGCACCTATGAGTAGCTTTCCGCCTAGCTTCTCCTTTCGGCCAGGCCTGGCACACCAATGCCACAAGCTTCCTAATGGCGCTGCCTCATGAGCTTAGATGGTCTGCCCAATACGTCCATGCATTACAGCAGTGCATGCCACAGTCCACCACAACAGGGGACAAACTTGCCAGAGCACGACTGGGGCCGTGACGTCCAACAACTCCTGGGCGGGCTTCAAAAGCTGCGGCCTCCCAAGACTCGACTCCTGCTCCTCCATAGGCGCACAGGCACGCCAGATGCGCCCACGGCACGATGCAGCAAGCCTTCAAGCAAGTGGCTTGGCCAAGTCACCGCACGATGCCACTGAGCGTCGCTGCCCCGCGCCAGCAGATCCTTGAGCTACGAGTGACCTACCGTCTGTGTTCGGCAGGTGCACGCATCCAGCCGCGTTGCGCTGTCAAGGCGCATTTCTTTTTCCACACACAGACAGCGTGCCTGGCTTGTGTCGACGCGTGCACCAAGCACACACACAAAAGCTGTCCTGAGCAAACCTCGAGACTCACCCGCTCGTCACACACGACGCTCACAAGACCAGAGAAGAGACACACCAAGCCACACTAAAAACGGGCCTGCTATTGCCTGGACTTTAAAAACCCACCCAGGATTCCCGAAAGCGCCCACCCCGCCTCCGCACACTTGTCGCACTCATTTCTTGGACTCATCAGTGCCCATCACTTTGCCCAGCTGCTTCGCCATGGCAGTGTTGGGGAAGATTCCGTCCGTGTTCTGGCCCTGCGCACGAGGCAGCCACAAATCGTCACCCAAGCTGTTTGTCACAGACTGATCACAAGTGCCTGCCCAGCCTGTTCCTCATCCGCTGAGCAGTTGCGTTTCCCTGAGCAGGCAGAGCACACGCTTGCAGCTCCATGTCCGTACTGCCCTAGCTTCACGATCATAGACTGTCTCTTGCAGTGCTGGTGCCCCTGCCAGCCACCGCCCCTCACAACCGCCTCACACTACTTTGTCGCATCGTAGCGCTGTTGCTAGGTGCAGGACAGGGCTTCACTGACACGAGAAAATTGCCGCTGGGCACGATTGTAACCTGAAACAAGCTTGCACACGAAAACGGTGTTTGCGTGGGCACGCCAGCTACCGAGTGAGGACAAAGCAAGAGGGGCAGACACGCGCCTGGTGGAAACCGTGCTCACGCGAGAACTGCCGCCCCATGCTCTCCTTGTGGTCCGCGCCCTTCCCTGCTGCAGCAGGGTGCTCCTCTGCCAAGGGGTCCTGCAGTTAAGCGGGAGCGTCAGGCTCGCTGCCACGCCCGGCGGCGCTATGCCTTTGCTCAAGCCAGGATGCGTTTCGCAGCATACCTTGCGCGCTGACAGCGTAGACTCCACGTGCGGGTGCTGCGCGTTGTTGTAGAAGAAGAACGCCGCGCCTGGTGTCACACGGTGGAGGCCTCAGTAAGCAACTTGACCGGGGTGCCGTGCAATACACTGGCGCACTTACGCAGGACACTATTATGACCTGATCTCTTATACCACACCAGCCCGCCTGCCGCACACGCAGCCAAACATCCATGGACTCTCCAGTTGAAACTGCGTTTCGAGCATACCTGCATGTAGCACTCCCAGGCCATGCAAGCACCGCTGACAGCCAACGCACAGCTGTCTTCTGTATCAGACTTTCAGGAGCACTGCTTGATGTGGGCCAGCAGCATCGAGCTGATTCATCCAAAAGGCAGTCTTCAGGTTTGACACGACAACTGCTCGACGCACAAACGCTTACCGGCAAATGTGCCGCCCACGACGAAGTAGAGGGGAAGCCGTTTGCTTTGATACCAGCGCTGTGGCACAGTGTACTGCTCGTGAGTCTTCTGAGCCATGCCAGCAATCGCTTTCTCCCAGCACGCTCAGGCCTCCAGTGTGTTTTCCTGTGCCCACCTGCAGCCCAAGTTACCTCACACCCCCTCCTCCACGCCGCTGGAAGAGCTCAGAGAAACCCTAAGTATGGAGCCAGAGCTGAGCTGGACTCAGCTTTGCAAGTTGCCTTCCTTCCTCGGGCTGCACGACAGGGAACGCTGATTAAGCCACTGGCCGGGCAGACCAGGAGGCAGAGTGAAGGACAGCAGCAATGTCCAGTGCCGGGAAGCGCGGCTTCAAGTGGGTCCAGCCTGTCACATACCCGCTGTTCTTTGCAGTTGGGGCCGGCATTGTCGCGTGCGGTACCATCATGAGCCGCAAGCTGCTTCATGTGCGAACACGCTGCCCGCTCTGATGTATTCATGCACTCTGTTCTGACCCACGGGGCTGCTTGCCTCTAGTCTGCATCGCCTTGCGCCTGCTTGCTGTCTGACGTTCTACCACTGGCCTCCCGGATGCCATGTTTGAGCCATGGCATTGTCATGGCGACGGCCAGTGAGCACTTGCCGCCTGCCGCGCCTAGGATCCTGCTGTCACGATGTGGCGCAGCCAGCGCGGTGTGGACGCTACTGAAGAGCAGGGGACCAAGTACCGCAACAGCGCGCTTCAGGTGCGTGCGGACCCGTGTTTGCGCTGCAGCGGGCCCTCTCATGCTGACGTAAGGCAGCGCTTGCACTGACGCTTGTTCTGCCGCAGCGCATGGTCTCTGGCAGGCCGCACCACATCATCCCCGACCAGTGGGGTCAAGCGCGCGCGTCAGAGGCCCAGGCCCAGGCAGCGCAGCGCCGCTGAAGCCTGCGAGCTTTGCATCATAGGGAGGTGCTGCTGCAACCAGGAAGCAGAATGATTTTGTCTCGAGCGGCACGGCCGCGTGCAGTCTGATTTTGGCTCGAGCTCTTGGAAAGAACAGTCCGCTGCGCTTGCTCCTTCAAAACTGCCAGCATTTGTATGCGCAGTCTGTGAGCTGGCAGCCAATTTTGAGGAACCACCGCATGGATAAGAGAGCAACGGGGGCAACTTTGTGTCATTTGCAGTGTCAGTGGAATATACTTTTCTGGCAGCCCTGTGCGGCGGCGTGTGTGTGTGCTGAGAGACACTTGTGGAAAAGAGGCTCGAGAGGATGTGTTTTCAAGCTCTGATTTTGCTACCTGTGCTTTGCATGCTGTGCATGCTGATTTTCAAGCGGTCGCTGAGCTCATGTAGCTGTCAGGCGTGAGTTTGTAGGTGTACCAGCTGTGTGAGGGTGATCAGAGCCTTGCAGAGTCTAACAGGACACGTATGGAGGCGTGCGGCTTTGTTCGTATTGCATAACGTCTGTACAAGGTGCATGAATGCCAGACTGCCTGGAGGTCTGGTATGAAAACACTGTCTGGACTGCCAGGCATGCATTGTGGTAATTTTTGGAAGGAGCCTCAGCAAGCGTGCGAATGCGTCAGGCGCGTCACACGCGGTTACCCTCTACCATAAACCATGCAGCCACATTGATCATAAGAGCATACACACACATGCGCCGTATCTTCTTAGCAATGTCCCTTGAACCTGAAGGCCAGCTCGCTATGTCTGAGCACAAGCTGGCACATGACCAGGGCCGACACGGCGCCTCTTGGGTACACTCCGCAGCTCTCCGGCCGCTCACACTTAACAGCTCATCACAAAGCCATGCAAGTTGCAGCACAGTTCGATTTTGCCCAGTCAATGACAGCATAACACCAGCACACCATCATATCCGGCCCCACATGATTCGATGCAGCCAGCCATGTGTTCCTCGCCATACTTGTCCAGTATGAGTCAGAATACCCCATGCAAGTTCAAGCAGCACGACAGCCTTCCATGAGCTGGCGCACGCCATATAAATGAAAACACTGGTTACCAGCGGTACACTTCTGTCCTAGCGGTTCTTAACAGATCACCTGACAGCATTGTCTCGCCTGCACAGGGCAGGCTCTAGCCGTTTTGCATAAAGATCCAGACAAGGCGACCCGGCACTAGGATACGCAGTACCGGCGCATTTGCACACGACATTTCTGCGGGGCCAGGCACACCCTGGCCACCCCCTGGCCCGCTGGATGCGCCGCTCATCCTGCTCCAGCCAACCCAGCCAGTCTTCAGCCTGGCGGCCGCCCCGGTACCACGCGACAAGCACACAGAGGGGACACTAACTAGTGACTGTTGCAGCCACGCACACGCACTGCCGGCAGGACCCTTACCTGCACGGCACACACCAGAACACGTGATGAACGCTGAGACGTGACACTTCACGGGGGCATGGGGCGAGCAGATCGCCGTCCCAAATATCTCCACGCTCGTCCCTGCCCAAACACGCCCGGCAGGCCCCACTATCGTCACACGGGGATTTCAGAGCCGACGCTGTTTCTCAGTCTGAACTGACGAGCCCTGCGCCGCGCGGCCAGCTCACGCGCGATCGGGCCCGCCCAGGGACCGCCTGAGCCGGCGCGCCAGCTCGCCAAACTCGGACGACTCGGTGGCCTCGCGCAGCGCCGCAAACTGCAGCTGGCCCTTGAGCGGCGCGAACGTCGCCGCCACGGCCTCGATGTACGGCGTCAGCACCTCGCGCAGCCGGCCCGACGCCTCGTCGGCCTGCGCGCCGCAGCAAGTATCAGCGCAGCGACACGCGCGCGCGCCAGGCAGCACGTTACACTGCTGGCCAGTTATCCCGCAGCTGTCCAAAAATCTGAGAAAGCCGGCGCATGCTTCAGCGGATGAGGTGTTGACTCGACTTGAGCACGCGCTGCGCGCCAGTCCCAGCTAAGCAGGCAATGAAGCAAAAGTAGTACAGCGGCGGTGCTGCATTGCAGGTGGCTGGCGTGCCGTCCGGATGCTGAGCGCGCGCGAGGAGGATGCCACGATCGCGCCGGTGCCCCACAGCGCCAGGATGCTGCCCCACATCAGCGCGCGGCCCGGCGTAAACACGGGCAGCAGCCGCATGCCGCGTACCTGCCACACGCGGACAGAGTCTGAGGAGCCGACAGCCTAGGCCTGCAGTGCTATGTCTCAACACATACAGGACTTCATCTGGGGGCGTGAGAGCTTGCCTCATCCACACACAGGACTTCACAGGGGGGCGTGAGAGCTTGCCAACGCCGCCCCCTCAGCAGCTCAGTGACACCACCAGCGCAAACCTGTCCACAGTGAAATAATGTACAGGCACGCGCTGCGGCAAGCCAAGCGGGCGCACCAGCGGCGTCTCGGTCACAGCGCGATCGATCTTGCGCTGCCGCGCCGCCTCAAACGCGGTCGGCAGCCGCACCGGCTCCTGCGCCAGCCGCCGCCCGTCCGCAACAGAGAAGATGGACCCGCCGCTGGTCTCCCACCTGCGCCGCCGGGCCAGCTGAGCCCCAGGCGCGCGCCGCGGCGGGGCTTGCCATGTCCGGCGTCATGGCTGTGCCCTCGGCCATGCACTCCAGTGACGATCCAACACACCAGAACGGCCACACACCTCTTGCGCGCCATGCATGAGGCAGGCTATCAACCTCCGTCTTCCACCCACACAGCCAGTGTGTTGCTCAGCCCGTCCCAGCCGGCTGCATCTCATGAACAACACAGCCCTGCGCGCACGCTGTGCAGCGGCGCGCGGGCGCCCGCCGCACTGCCACGGTGGCTCAGCTTTGCATCAGCGGACCAGCGCCTCGACGTCGCACTGGCTACAGGAAGTCTTCCACACCCACGCTGCAGCGGCGGACAATTGCGCCTTTGACCATAGGTGCCCACTGACGTCCACACCGTCCTCAAGCCCAGCCTCGCCTGACTGACACACCACTTGATAACGCAGCAGCTATGCTGCAACGAGGCGGGACCGCACCGCGCGCGGCCGAGGCTGATCTGCTTCGTGCCCAGCTGTGCCCAAGCGTCCACAGCGCCGAGGTGCACCGCTGTACGCGCGCGACACACTCTCGCAGGTCGCGGTGGTGCAGAGCACGCTGTGCGCTGTGCTGCGGCAGGTGGCAAGGCTGCATAGCCCGAACAGACAGCAGCCCGGCTGTGGGTCTGCAAGGGTCAAGCAGTGCAACACCGCAAAGAACCTCAGTATTCAGGCTGGACGCTCCAACTGGCACTTCCCACCGGCGACGCTCGCGCGTGCGGGCTCGTAAACCCCGCTGGTAGAGCAGGGGGCGCAGATGCTGCATCCACAAAAGGCCCGCCCTCGGTCTCTGCTCCCGCAGGTTCAGAGCAGGCGGGTGTGCTGCGCTTCGCGGCCAGGCAGGGGCGCGCACTAGGGAAAGCGCCCTTGACATGCTGGTAGACCTGCTCCGCAGCGGGCCTGCTGATGACCGTGGTCGTGAGCTCGCGCGCGGCGCGCTCCTTCATCGCCGCCACGGCTTCCGCAGAGACCTGGCCGGCCCTGCCCACCCGCAACCAGAACACGGACTTTCACCAACGGCAGAGCTTGTCCGTCTCTGCTATAAAGTGATGCAGGTGCAACAGGCCTGCCCGCCTACTCACTCCGTCGGACTCCTGCAAACAACATAAACAACTCCCGCTGGTCCAGAGCATAGGCCAGCACCGCACCTCACCAGACGCTCCAGGTGCTTTGTGAGCGCCAGGCGCTGCTCCTCGTGTGCGTACTGGCCCTCTAACGCGTTCAGGCGCGCCTGGAAGCCCGCCATCCCGGTTCAAAGCGCCGCGCGGACTGTGCAGCAGCACCTCTTGGTGATTGTGTATGGTTACTTGAGGGAAGCTGAGGACGGGAAGAGCAGGGACCTTCTCCACCAAGCTCCGACGAACGGACCACACATGAGGTGACCTAGATTTAGGGCTTCGGCCACCACTGCAGCCACTGAACGACACGGGCCACTCTCCTCATTTCTAGCCTCCCGCAGCCACCGGCGCGAAGACACCTCCAGGCCTCCCGCACCTCCAGCTCACCATAGCCGTCGAGCACCCCGGTGCGGATTCCGCTGCGACCCAGCTCGGGCCGGTGGCCCGCCGTGCTTCCCCGCCGGCTTGCCGGTGACAGCCGGGTCATAGATACGCGCTGCGCCTGGCGTATGCTGGAGCTGCCCTTGCGACAGTATCTGGGCTGTGAGCGTGCGACGGCGTGCTGCGCTCGCCAGGGGAAGGTGCAGCAGTGACTCGGACGTCGCAACCCGGGCTGTCTTAGAGTTAGCGCGGCTGCTATATGGTGCACCAGGCTGCAGGTCAACCACTGCGTAGCGTTTGCGCGACGCAGGTTATAAACCACCTCCGACATAAGATGTCGCACACGTACGTCGCGCTCTCCCTCCTGGGCATCTGCACCCTGGCTGGTGCGCCGCCCGTCAGTGTTGGCCCGGGTTTGGCGTTGGCGTAGGGCAAGTCACAGTGCACCCAGAGCTGCCGAGCTGCTGATCGGTACTTTGCTGCCAGGATTGTTGGGAGGTAGGTGTGCAGAAAGGGATGTCTGGCATATTGCTAGTGTCCGTGTATTATATGCCTGGTGTTCGCAACGTTTTTTTTGACTTGGTAGCGTCGCTTATAGCCCGCTGCGCACCAGGCAGGTCGCCCGCACGGTCTGGAGGTGGTGTGGTAGTTCACTTGAGTGCTGCGCAAGTGCTGTGTCGCTTGACTATCTGAGCCGTTTTTGAGTCTGCTTATCAGGCACGTTAGCAAGCCTGTGCTTGCTGAGGCTGATTCGCAGTGCATGCACTGCTCGGCTGCACAGCCAGGCACGTCAGGGTGTACAGCAGTGCTGACTGCAATAGCTATGATGACGCGGCACTAGAACCAGTAAGGATCTAGTCTGCAACCGCTCGTCCTAAGCTGAACGTGCGTGGGGCCCCGTTGTCAACTTTCTGTCGCGCGTCTCTGCGCAGGCGCCGGCGTCGCGGTCGGCAGCGGCGTGGGCTTTGCCGTGATGGCGGCGGCCGAGGAGGAGGCCAAGAGCAAGGCGGGCAGCGTGGGCCCGATCGCAGCCGCCAGTGTGGTGGAGAAGAAGGCGGCACCCAGCCGCGGTTTCGCGGCCGGCAACTAATAACCCGCGCCTGAGCAACCTGGACGAGGGCGTGTCTGCAAGAGGCGAGATGATGATGTTTGAGTGTGTGATGGGCGACAAGCGCGCTTGCGCCATACAGGCCTTGTTGTGTGTATACTGGTGTGAGATGGTTTTTGTGGGCGCACTGCTATGACTTGGAGGCCCCAGGAGGAGCCGCGATTGCCTGATGGTGTTTTGACGGTACGTGCTGTCAGCTGACGATCCAGCGTTTTGTGCTGGCAGTCAAGGAGGCAGCATTTGATGACAAGCAGGAGGTGCAACAAGGCTGTGAGCTTGCACGTGTGCACATGTACAAGGGTGAAGTGGTACGATGCCTGTGCCGCTGGAGGTTGAGCAAGCGTGTAAGGTGCATTGGCGAGGTACCCAGGCCCGTTTGGGATGTACATATACACGCATATGACGCAGATGACGGTTTGTCAGAAAAGCATGGGCACACCCACATCACACATGGCAGGCACAAAAGTGCTCATTGACTGACGTCTGCCTTACCACATCAGGCCTACTGGGTTGGCGTCCTGCTCCTTGCTCAATGCCTCGAAGCCGTCATGTTGCCACTTACCCTTCCCAAAGAGCGGGTCGTCTGAGTGCAGTCGCCCGCGCCTGCTCGCAGCAGCAGCCACACCCATCGTGATTAGCGTTCACCCACTGCGTCTTATAATAGCCCATGTCGCTTGCAATTGTGCCGGGCAGTGGTGACATTGCACCAGCTGCTGGGTCGAAGGAACGGAAATCACAACAGCGCTCGCGACTGCCAACCCCCCCACGGCGCTGGGCAGTGACTGCTTGAAGCTGGACACCCGCTTGCACGTGACCTCTTCTAGGTTTCTTAGCTCGCTGTCCCCTGGGCACTATGAGGCAGGAGGCACCGTGCAGCAGCGCGGCACACCCTCCAGGCACAGCAGCTATAAATCGTAGTGTGTGGCATGATGGGCACGAGGCCGGGCGCACCAGGTGTCGCGCTCCCGCACGCCGCGCCCGTCGCCGCCGGGCCCCGCGCCGCGCATCCCGCCGTCCGGAAACGCCAGCCGCTCCGCCAGGCGCCCGCCGGCCAGGGGGCCCCGCTCCGCCGGCCCACGCGGCGCCGCCTCAAAGCCCGCCGGCCGGCGCGGCTCGACCGCCGACCACGCACGCCCGTCGCGCTCAGCATCGGCGCCCCAGCCGTGCTCCCTGGTCGCGGCGCGCGGCGCCGCGCCCATGAACCGCCCGTCGCTGCCTGCGCCCGCGCCGCGGGCGCCGTAATCCAGCC
>JAABUV010007740.1_pt1 | contig 11143 bp, 14 predicted proteins | sample 5559971 | NCBI WGS metagenome assembly JAABUV01 (sample SAMN10711881, study PRJNA513362) | rock metagenome | isolation source: Antarctica rocks | place: Antarctica: Victoria Land, Knobhead nord | collected 2015-12-19
GACGGCAACAAGGCATGCACGAGCTCCTCCAGCAATGTTGGGGTTAGTGTTCAAGCGGGGCCGCGCGCCATGCTGGCGGCCGCCACCTGCTGCCCGGCGTCCTCGTCGTCGTCGGGCGCGCCGGGCGCGGCGGGCTCCTCGTCCTCGTCGCCGTCGTCGAAGCCGGCGTAGCGGTGCGACTGCACGTCGCGCCCGCCCGGCGCCGCGCCGGTCATTTCCTGGCACGGCGCGTGCGGCATCAGTGCTGCTCAGACGCCCTGCAAGGGCCGCGTCGCAAGACGAGACGGACGGGCGCCCTGCTGGCGCTGCAGCAGGTCCTACATGCTGCGCAAGCCCAGTCCTCTGAATCACATCGACACGCATCGGTGCTGGTAAGCGCTACGCTCGGTGAGGGGCCCAGTCCGCCCATTCACCGCAACACCAAGGCCTCCTGGAGCCTGGCTCGCAGCTACCCACGCTAGCCAAACCTGCATCCCTCGGAGGTCTCGCGGCCCATCACCTGTGCCCGCGACTCAGCAGTCACGCTCAGCAAGCCCGCCCGCGTGCAGAACCCATGCACGAGGTTGCCCATCCTCTAAGCGATGCGAGGAAGGGACGCGAGCCCTGACCCGGGCAGGCCCGCGCGGCGGCCGCGCACCGCCAGCTCGGCCTCGTCGCTGTCGGCGCCGGCCAGGTCGGCCGGCGACGGCCGCCCGCACGCCCAGCGCATCACATTCTCCAGCTCGTTGCGCGGCCGCAGCACGCGCTGCAGCCAGGCCGCCCAGGCGCGCGAGCCGCGCAGCGCCTCGGTGACCGCCGGCCGGCGCGTGCCCACCTCGCCCAGCTTGTTGGCCAGCGCGGTCACGTGGCCCATGTAGCCCGCGCGCACCGGGCGCCGCTCGCCTGCGCCGCGGCGGCGCGCGGCTATGCAACCGCTGCTGAACCTCTTATTATTTTTTTCCTGCAATGTATCTTTTACCATCCCATCATCTCATGACAATGCGGGGCAGGCAGGGCAGCCTCCGTGCTTGGCGTGTGGGGCGCGGCGCACCCGCGCGCGTATCGCCCGGGCGCGCCGCGGGCATCACGGTCTCCGGCGCGCTGGTGAGCCAGCCGATGAGCTGGCCCTCGCGGAACAGGTGCGCCAGAAACTCGTCGCTGCCGCCCTCCAGCGCCGAGACCACCATGCCCGCCACCTGATAGGACGCGAGGGATTATGTAGGGTTAGGGGCCCCAACCCTACTTACCCCTCACATTTGAGCCGCGCAGCCAAGAACGCGTCTCCCACACCCTTCTCATGCGTCGCAAATCACAGGCGTCCGCTCCGGCTGCACTTGCGACACACACATGCGGCTTCGTGGGCGGCCGCGAGGCGCTCTCCGCACAGGTATCCAGCGCGTCGAGCCGGGTGGGGCCTGTCCTGGGAGAGGAGGATGGGCTAGTAAATACGGTAGGGCATAGGGTATAGGGCGCGCAGCGCCTGCTTGGCGGCAGGGGGGAACGCGCGCGCGCCTGGTGGTGCAGCAGGTTGTTGAACGGGAAACGCAGGAAAAGCTGCAGGCACTTCACCGCGGCTCCCGCGTCCCGCACCCCTGCGCGAGCGCGCGGCCGTCACGCCGCGCTGCAGCGCCGCTGTCCGCGCTGCACCGCAGCGCACTCGTCCGACGCATGCACGCGTATGTGTATGGCTCGCCCCGCGCTGCGCGCGCCTGCACACCAGGTGACCCAGGCCATGTAGGTCCGGATCTTTGTTCCCACCCCCCTACCACACGCCCGAAAAAGGAAACCCACCAACAACACCACGAAATCACTCCAACACAGAAACTACTGCAGCGCAGCGGCCACGGCGCGGGCGCGGGCGCGGCGCGCCCTGCTCCGCGGACGGGCTGCCCAGCCGCAGCAGCGCGGCCACGACCTCCACCGCCTTCAGCCGCGCGGGGCCCAGCGGCGGCGCCAGCAGCCCGAAGGGCGTCTCCTGCGCCGCCGCGCCGCCCGCGCCCGCCTCCAGCATCGCCACCAGCCGGCCCAGGTGGCCAAGGATGCCCTGCCGCGTGCGGCCGGCGCGTCGCTGCGGCAGCGCGGCCGCGCCATGGGGCCGCACAGGGCCTGCAGGGGGCGTCCTGGCCGGCGCGGCTTCTGGGCCCGCGGCGGCGCTCACACCACGGCAACCCTCTCCTAGCATAGCTCCTAGACTTAACACCTCGGCAACCCTCTCCCAAAACACCCCGCTCCTGACACAGCGGAGGATATGAAGAAAGCAGAGACGCGAGACGGCCCAGCGGCATCGCAGCGCATCACCACGCGCCTGCACGGCAGCCGCCTTGACCGCGGCGTCCAGCTCGCTCTGCGACAGCGGCGTGTCGGCGCCCACCGCGCCCGGCGGCGGCGCGTACGCCTCGCCCGCCACCGCCTTGGGCTCCAGCAGCGCGATGCACACGTCCAGCGCCTGCGCGCGCGGCCCCGGCCCCCGTCACAGCCCTGACCACGACCCGCGCGCGCGCGCGCGCGCGTGGCACCCATTGCAACCCTAAGCCTAATCTGAGTGTGCCCGCGCGCGCGGCATGCGCCTAACAGTGCCGTGCACGCCCGGCGCCCACCTCGCCTTCACCTGGCCACGCCCCCGCAGCAAGAGCGGGCGCGAGGCGCCGGTGCGGACCCCGTCTGGCGGCGGCGAGCACTGCAGGGCGCCCAGGTGACAGGGCAGCAAGCGGCTCCCCGCTGCCAGCGCCGCGCAGGCTCAATGCGATCCGCACGCGTTCGCGCACGCCCGCCACGGCGCGGGCGCGGCCGCGGCCGCGCGCGCGCCTGCAGCGACGCGTCCTCGCCGAACGCGTACTCCAGCAGCCGCCGCATGAACTCAGGCTCGGTGAAAGCGCGCGTGAGCGGCGAGACGGTGCTGCGCGCGATCGCCGCCAGCACGCCCGCCGCGTTCTTCTGCTCGTCGCGCGCGCCGCCCGGCGCCAGCTTGTCCAGCAGCGCCTGCGCCGTCGCTTGGGCCATGCGGTTCTGGGGCTGCGGGTAGGCTTCCACCTCACCCTCACTGTGAAGGGGCGCGCGCAGGGAAGGCACGCCTGAGGGCTCGACCGCTCGCGCAGTTCCATTCCAGGGGCGCACGCAGGAAAGGAGCCTGAGGCTCCACTGATACCTGAGGGCTCATATGCGCGCGCAACCCATCCGGAGCCGCCCCACGGAGACAAGCTGCCGCATCACGCGGCACGCAGCGGTCGCAATTCCAGGCGGAAGGACAGAGGGTCCGCCTTGTGTGACAGGGCCACAAAGTAACTAGCAAGGCGCCACGGCAGGGGCGCGGCCGATCCCAGCCTGGCATGCGCGGCCGGGGCGCGCACCGTGGCCACGCTGGTGCCGGAGAGCCAGGAGAACTGCGCGGGCGACAGGTACATGGCCGTCTGCTCGTCGGCGCCCACCAAGCGCACCGTCACCTACGCGCGTGCGACCCCCCTTCGCGCCGGCGTCCGCGTCGCCGGACCGCGCCGCGGATGGCGCGGCGTCACTGGGCATGCAGCCAGCACTTCATGAGCAAACGCCAGCCGGTTCTGTCGCCCGCAGCAGTGCACGCTCTGCTGAACGAGTACTGAACGGGTCCAGCCTCCTTCACCGCGCTCATCTCGTGACCCCATTGCAACAGAATGGTTGTCACACAGGGAGTGCAAAAGATCCCTCTCGGAAGCATATGGGGAGCAAAAAGGGGAAGGAGCAGGCGGCGCGCGCCTCGGCGATGGACGTGGTGTCCACGTGCGCGACCAGGCGCTCGAGCACGGCCGGCGCGCCCTGCAGGTGGCGCATCACGTCGGCGTGCCGCCGCATGAGCAGGCACGTGACCGCGCGCGCGAAGAAGCCCGCGCGCGCGCAGTCCAGCGGCCCAGGCGCGTCCAGGAAGCCGAACAGCTGGCCGAGCAGCGCCGGGTCGTCCAGCAGCGCGCCAAAGATGGCGTCCACCTCGCAGCACAGCACCTCGCACGCGGCGAACGGGTACTGCCGCGCGACCTTGTCCCCGGCGCCTGCGGCGCGGCCCGGCGCAGGGTTAGCCTACCCTATGCCACCTCGCACGCGGCGAACGGGTGCCGCCGCGCGACCTTGTCCCCGGCGCCTGCGGCGCGGCCCGGCGCAGGGTTTGCCTACCCTATGCCACCTCGCACGCGGCAAACCGGTACCATCGCGCGACCTTGTCCCTGGCGCCTGCGCGGCGGGTTGGCGCGCCGCGGTCAAGGCTAGGTATGGAGCCTGTGAATCTCGAGGGGTGCCGGCCCAGCGCAGCGCACCGGGCGGCGGCGCATCGACCAGGTAGCCCAGCAGCGCGCCCAGCACCGCCGGCTGCTTCAGGAACGCGACCAGCCGCCCGTTGAGCGCCTTGCACTCCTGGATGAGGTCCTCCTCGTCCAGCACCTGGGGCCGGGCCAGGACAGTCAGGCCGGCCCCATCGGCGCAGGGCCGCCCGCGCCGGCCGCCCATGCCCCGCTCGGCGGCGCGCCCACCGGGGCGCCGCTGACGGGGCAGCGCCCCTCGCCGGCGCAGGCACGCAGAGCGCTTCCCGCAGAGGCCGCCTTCAACAGCCCGCGCTACTCTGCGCGCCCGCAGGGCTTCCCTCTGAGGCCGCGCGGCAGCCGCGCGCGCCAGGGGGTCGCCCCCAGAGGGGCCGGGGTCGGTCCCAGGGCGCCGGGGCGGCGCGCCTCCTCCAGCGTGAAGTCATCCTTGTCTAGGATGTTTTCCAGCGGCGACGGCTGCGAGAAGCCGGCCACGCGCCAGAACATGGCTGCGGCGTCGGCGCGCGCCTAGCGCCGCCGCTGCGCCGCGCCGCGCATGCGCCCCGCCGCCGCGCGCCTGCGCGCCGCCGCCCGCCGGCTCACCGTCGTCTCCCGGCCTCGGCCCGCCGAACAATTGCACGCCTGCGCGCTCGCTCCCTGCACGGCCACTGCCGCCCACGGGCGCCTGCGCAGCGCAGTCGCGCGCACCCCGGACCCTCCGCTCGCCCCGGCCACAGCATGCGGCGCAACGCAGTGCTGTCCTCACGGCGGGCCAGCCTTGTCTGCACACTTGCTTTGGCGCAGAGAGCCCGGGCTATTACTCCCGCTTCCCCACCGTAGCCCTGATGCAGTGCAGGTGCCTGCCAAGCGCGCTCCAGCCCCGCCCCGACACCCTCTGCAGGGCTGGGCGCGCGGCCGGCAGTGCACATCCGCGCACACAGGCGCGGCCGGCGCAAAGCCGGGGCGACCCTCTCGCGCAAGGGCATGCGCCCAAGGGCGCGAGCGGCGGGTGCCCGACCGCGCCGCTCCAGCGACCTCTGCCCTGCTGGCCTATCGGCCGCGGCTCGCTAGGTCTGGCTAGATGCAGAGCGGCTGGCGCCCTGACGGCGTCCGCTCGCAACCTCGGAAGGCAGCGCCTGGCGACACAGCCAGTGCCATAGCGGCAAAGAGCCAGAGCTCTGCAGCGCATTCCCCGCTTGCATGCAGCGCCCAGGATTTGCAAGCCCAGCGGCCTTCTTTGGCTAGGTGCTGCCGTGATGTGCGCGACCAGTGACGCGCGGTTGCAGCGGTCTGTGCCCGCCCAGCCGCGGCACACGCCCATGGGCGCCCCACGCTCACCCCATGCAGCGCCCGGGCGCGATCACCTGTGTGCGGCCTCAAAGCGCGGCGGCGCGCGGTCCCGGCGCCAGTCCGTGCACAGCGGTACGCCACTCGACATAAGCATCAGCAGCCCAACACTGTGGATGGCGCTCGCCTGTCGAAAGGCTACACCAGTTTGCTGTGCCGGTGGTTGAGCAGAGTAAGCCCTGGAGGGGGTTACACCCATGCAGCTTCTGAGTCGACTGGTTGGGAGGGAAGGCTTGCTGTAAACATCTTGAAGCTTCGAGTAGCATGTGCCCTGGAGCACTCGTTTACATCAGATACATGGGCAGGGCGCGTAAGGACATGAGGGAACCAGGCTGTATGGCGACACCAAGCACCCCCAGTCTGCAGACAGATACACGACATATCCAGCGACTAGGTCAAGGCCTTGCACCAGGCAAGAAGTTAGGCCTCGGTCCTATGCTTGCCACATGCAGCACAGATCACTGCTGCTACGAATACAATTAAAGTGCTTGCCGCACACAACATACAGCACTTGCAGTGTACATAAGCAGCGCACGACAGCCTCGCGAGTGCGAGCCTGCAAGTTTCATACAGAGCAACATCTGCATGTTGCCTCAGCGGAAGAGGCCGCAAACAAGCTCAAGCGGCGATGCATGTGCTGGACCGTGCAGCGCCCCCGTCCGGCCGCTGCCCACGGCTGCACGTGCTGGGTCATGCCACAATACATAGCAGCGCGCCGCGCACGCCTACCACGCCCAGCGGCGTGTGAAGCTCGCCAGGCCCGGAGTATTGGTGCTCTACAAGCATTGCCACGCGCTTCCTGTGTGGCGCCGGGCCAGGCAGGTGCGCGCCAGAGCAGGCCGGTCATGCCACATCGGACCGGGTGCCCGCGGCTGCTGCAGGGGCGCGGCGCCGGCACACGGCCGTGCACGGCCCGCACGTGCTTGGGCAGCAGGCAGGCACGCCTGCGCAGGCCCCCCGCTCGCGCAGCCGCTGCAGGCCCGCGCTCGGAGCAGCGCATGCCGCGGCGGCCGGGCACTTAGCGCACGTCGGCCGGGTCGTGCCCGCGCATGGCCCACATGAGCGCCTCGTAGGTGGGAAACAGCGCCGAGTTGACCAGCGCCGCGCGGCCGAGCGTGGGCGCCAGGCCGCGGAAGAGCGCGCCGGCGCCCTCGTCGCGCATGGTCCGCCGCGCGCAGTCCACCCACCCTGCATCAAGCATGACTGCTGGGTGCTCGAACCCGCACACAGTGCGATCTTACTGATGGCCCGGCGCCCGCGCCGTCGCAGTGTCCGCGTCTGCGCTGTCAGCAACCCTGCATGGCGTGAACGTGCACTTCCGAGGGTCAGGGCAACCCATGGGTATTTCTTTGCGCGGTGCCCATCCACAGCGGGGCCCGCTGCATCCACCATGGCGTGGCACCAGCCTGCCGCGGCGCACTGCAGCAGTAGGGTAGGTCTAGGGAAATGCCAAGCATCCTGGGTCACCCGCCAGTGTCTGCGCGGTGCGCGGGCCAGCGGCGCACCTTTGTACACCGCGCCGTACCGCGCGGCCTGCATGCGGCTCTTTATGGTGTCGAAGGGGTACACGGAAGCCCAGCTCAGCACGCCCGCCGCCCCCCCTGCGCCCCCCGTTTCAGCGCCTCTTGGCGCCCCGGCAGCCCTGCAGCATGGCTGCGACAGCACTGGCACGGCGAGGCGCAGCACGCAAGGCGCACATACATGCATGCTGGACCACCGATTGGCGCAACCAGCCGACGCAGGTGTGAAGAAGCACGAGCGCCTGCATCACTGTGCCATTGCACCCCATGCTAACGGTTGAAGGCGAGCTGGCAAGCGCATCTCAAACCGTCCCCGCTGGCACCAGGCCCGCTCGAACACATTCCTACAGACGGGCAACGCGCGGGCGACACGCCAGACCCGTGCGCGCTGGCTTGCCCAGCGCCCGGCGCAGGCGCGGGCGGCACAGGCGGCGGGGCGCGCGCCGGCCGCGAACAGCGTGAGGGGGTTGCGGCAGCCGTGCTGGCGGCTGCCGGGCTCCAGCGTCTCCTTGCCGCGCTCGTACAGGCAAAAATAAATGCCATAGCTGGGCGTGTCACGAATCATGGTCACGCCCAGCCCGCGGTACAGGCCTGCGCGCGGGGCGCGCCGGCATGGGGTGGCGCTCATCGCAGGGTGGCTGACGTGTTGCAGAGAGTGTGATGCCCAAAGCGCACGGGCCTGTGCGCCGCTAGCCTGCTGGCAGCCCCGCGGCGCGAGCGTGCGAGCGCGCCAACGGGAACCCACATTGCATTAGGGGTTGCATGCGCATCGCCTTCACTCCAACAGAGAGACGCCTGGCGCGCATCCGCAGGGTTCCGGCCGCCAACCCAGCGCTGTGTCACTCAGCAGCCTGCCGGCGCATGCACGACGCGCCGCAAGGCGCCACCGTCCAGTGCGGCATGCCATTAGCCTGCAGACTTGATGAGAGCGGGCGGCCGGCTGCGGGCGCGCCTGCCTGGCCCCCAGTTCTCCCTACATCAGTCCTAACCCTTAGACTGCAAGTCTTGAAGGGAGCGCGGTGCCGGCTGCGGGCGTGCCTGCCAGGGCCTCGGCTGTCCCTACCTTACACATGACCCCTCAGACCTCAGGTCTGACAGGCGCGCGCGCCTGCCAGGCCCTCGGCGCGCCAGGTCGCGCGCAGCAGGTGCAGCGGGCCCACGTACCCCGGCGCGCCCGCCGCCACGCGCTGCAGCTGCTGCCGGATCTTCAGCAGGTCCACGGGCGTCGACACCGCGCACTGCACCAGGCCGGCCGTCGCGCCTGCGCGCGGCGCGCGCCCGCTCCAGGAGCGCGCCCGACGCGCGGCCGCAGGGTCCCTAAGGGTTTTGCCTGGAAGTCGCAGAGGAGGCGTTGATCGTGGTCGCTGGCGTCAAGAGCGCGCACGCCCACGCCCACGCTGCAAGGGGGCGGTGCGCCGCAGAGGCAGCATGCGCACGCTGTGCGTGCACGCGACAGCCGGCGTCTGGTACATGCGCTTAGTGGAGACACGGCGGCGTGGACACGCGCGTCGGCCGGGGCGCGCCCGCGGCAAACACCTCGGGGTACGTCAGCGGCACGAGCGGGTCGGGGCCGCCCGCGAAGTGGCGACACACGACGCCGTACGCGTGGAAGGCAACCGCGTTCTGCGCGCGGGATTGCACTAGGTTTAGGCTGGCATCATGAGAGCGCGGGCCAGGCATGCCTGCGGCCGCACCGCGTGTGCAGAGTCCCGCACCATACAGAGCCCGGCTGCGTGCGTCTAAGGTGTTGGAGGAAGTGTGACACATCGGGCCGGTCCGTATAGTGGCGGTGCGGCAGGGTGCGGTGTTGACCACTCCATGAGAATGCGGGTCGGGGGACGGCGCGGCGCGGCCGGGCGAGCCCAGCGGAGGCCGGCGCGCGCGCCTGCAGCGCGATGGTGGTGAGCGGGTAGAAGCTGCCGCGGAAGAGCGCGCCGGCGCCCTCGGCGGCCACCACCGCGCGCAGGCTGGCAAGCGCGCCCAGCTGCCCGCTGCGCGGCTGCTGCAGGCGCACGCGCACCACGTCCAGCGGCTGCCCGGCCAGCACGCCGACCGCCCCGGCGCCCGCCCCTGCGCGCCGCGCCGTCGCCTCAGGGCGCCTGAGCCCGCTCGGGCGCCTCGACGCAGCAAGGCCGCCTCTCCGCGAGCCGAGTGCGTCGCGCGCAAGTGCCCGGCCAACACGTACACTGCGCCCGCGCCCGCCCCTGCGCGCGCGCGCAGCCTCAGGGCTCCCAGGCATCCCCTGGCGCTCTTCCACACCTATGGCCTGCCGGTTAGCTCAGCACATAGATCAAGCCGCTCGCCAGGGCGCCGGCAGCCCCGCCAGCGCCCCCGCTGCGCCCTCCTCTGCGGCTGTGCGGCGCCGGTCACCCAAAGACTCGGGCACTGTTTGCCCCACGCTGCACGTTCGGTCGTCGCACACTGCACTGCTTAGGTCACGGCGAGCCGGGCTTGCAGGCAAGGCGGGCGCAGCTGGCGGCAGCAGGCCAGGTAGGCAAACCGCCAGGCCGGGGCGTTGAGTCAGCAGCGCTGGGGCAGCGGACCCGCAATGAGGTCCTTGGCAGCTGGGGACAGGGCTGTCGAGCGCCGCTCGGCCTCCTCCATGCCCAGCCCGGACGCGGGCGCCTCCATACTACATCACGCGCAGATCGCCGCGGGCGCTTCAGGTGATCGCGATGGCGCTCACGTCTACACCGCTCCGCTCCACGTCATGGTGTGGGATCACGCGGCTGTTCGGCACCGGTGCCAGAGATCGCCGCGCAGCAGAGGACGCTGTCAACGCGCACCCAATATGCTCTGCATACGGGGTTGCACGAGTGTGGGATGTTATATCTCACATTCACCTCCCACCCCGTGCACCTCGGCAGCGCGGGAGCAGAGTGCCTGCAGACGAGGGTATATTTAGGTCACACGAAACAGCCTGAATTTCAAACACCCCTGCTTCGCAAATTTAATAAAGGACCTGCAGGCATCCTCTTGCTTCGTTGCACGGGAGGCAGGCCGCGCTCTGGTGCACCCATCGAAGCCTGGCGCCCAGGGCCCGCACCCCGCCGCGGCAGTCGCCGCCGATGCACGCGGCGCTCGCGCACATGGCCGCCGCCGTGCTTGCCGCGCTCGCGCTGCTGTGCGCCAGGGTGCGCTCGGCAGCGCCATCTTGATGTCTAGAGCCTGCGCGCGCCGCCCCCCGAACGGCGCGGCGCTCAGCCATGCCTGTTGCAGGCGGCAGGGGCGGCCCAGATCGCCGGCACGCACGCGTATGCGCGCCCCGGCTGGGACAGCCCCTCCGCCAGGCCCGGCTTTGACTACCTGGAAGAGAGGTCCTGGAACATGGTAACCGAGGGCGCCATACCCTACAACGGCACCGCGCCGGTGCGCGCCGCCGGCCCGCCCGCGCCGCGGCCCGGCCCGGCGCGCTCCGCGCGCCCGCCCTCGAGCGCCTGCGCGACGCCGAGTGCTGTGCGGGGCCCGCGGCGCGCAGACGCCGGAGATGGTGAGCGCGGCCGCCGGGCGCCGCGCTCAGCGGACGCTGGCGGTGGCGCGCGCGCCCTGGGCGCCCGCCGTGCTGCATGCGGCGCTGCCGGTCACGCTGCGGCGGACCGCCGCGGCCGAGGACGCGGGGAGCCACGTCAACGTTCTGGCCGTGCGCTCCCGGGCCAGCGCTGCCACTGCGCCCTGCTGTCGAGCCTCCCGCCGCGCCTGCGGCACGACGGCGGAGTGTCTGCGTCAGCTGGCCGGTGCCAGAATCTGGGACGCGCGGTCCGCCGCTCAGGATGAGCTGCTCGGCGCGCGCGCTGTGCCCGAGTGCCTGCCACGCCCCCTGGTCGCTTTTGCGAGTCCTGTGCTATGCGAGCCGCGCGGCGCCCCCGGCCCGCCGCCGTCCCTGCCCGGAGCCCGGACCGGGCCGCCACCGTGGCCGGTGGCGGCGTGCCCTCCGTGAAAGCCCCCGGGAGGCGTGCGGGCTTCGCCGGCCTGACCTGCGCGTCCTGCGGGCGCAGCCGGCGTCGGCGGGGCTGACCGGCTGGCGCCAGAGCCTGA
>JAABUV010007741.1_pt1 | contig 11143 bp, 17 predicted proteins | sample 5559971 | NCBI WGS metagenome assembly JAABUV01 (sample SAMN10711881, study PRJNA513362) | rock metagenome | isolation source: Antarctica rocks | place: Antarctica: Victoria Land, Knobhead nord | collected 2015-12-19
CCTTGCAGCCCCCCCCCCCCCCCCCCCCCGCAGCGTCCGGAGCGACAAGCAGGGCCTGCCTCCCCAGACGGCGCAACGCCTGCAGGATCAGACAGCACCGGCGCTCCGGCGCGCACGGGGCATGGCCCGGCTGCAAAGGACCAAGCGCGCCGCCTCGGCCTGCCAGGGGCGCCGGGTGCTCAGCAGCTTGGCGCCGAGCGGTGGGCAGGCACTTGCCCTGGCCCCAACCTACCCTAGGCCGTGCGCTCGGCGCGCCTGCAGGACGCTGTTCATGAAGCAGGTGTTGCCCAGGTTGGCGAGCCCACGCAGCCCGGGCGGCTGGCCGTCCGCGGCGGCCACCGCCGACGCGCCCGACGCCAGCGCCGCGCGCTCGCTGCCGCCCGGCTCCCACGCGGCGCCTGCCCGGCGGGGGGCTGTGGGGCTCAGGGGCAGGCACGGGTTGAAGCGCGCCACGCAGCCTGAGCCAAGCCCGCTGGATGAGGTGCACGACGCAGCCTGAGCACAGTCAGCTTGTCGGGATGCAAGCTCATCATGCATGCGCGCGCCGCCCAAGCAGTGGTGAAGTGCCGTTGCCTGACGACGGTAACAAACACGCCGCCAGCCAGCACTGGAGTGCGCCCGGGCGCCCACCGACGGCGCACAGCTTCCGCTTGGTGCCGCACGCGGGCGCGGCCGGTGCGCCGGCAGTGCGGCGGGGCTCCCCGCCGGCGCTGTGCACACCCGCGGTCTCTGCGCTCGCCGACCCGGCCGCGCCGCCCCGCTGAGCCGCCGCCGCGGCGGCGCCCTGGCGCGCGTCGGCCGCAAGCCCAGTGTTAACTTGTAGAACCCAGCTTGGCCTGCAGGCCGCTACAAAGCACACGGCGCTGAGCAGGAGGGACGGCGTCACAGCGCATGAGCTCGCAGGGGAGCTGCACAGCCGCCCCCTTGGCAGCAGAGCGGGCGGGTCGGGAAGCGAACCGTGGCGGCCCTGTCAAAGTCCTCATCGTATACATAGTCGCCGCAGGCGCAGCAGAAGAGCTCGGTGCGCGCGAGGTCCAGCGCCAGGTGGTGGCCTGCGCAGGCGCATCAACGGCGGTGAGGCTGGGACTCGGGTCAGTAGTAGCTCGGCGCCACGTGGTGCAGAGGACGGTGCTTGGCGGTGCGCTGCAGTGTGTGGTCGCTGCGGTTGTGACGGTGCGCTACAGGTGCGCTGAGAGGCACAGCGGTGCGCAGGCGGGCAGAGCTGCCTGGGGTGCAGCCGGAGCGGTTGCCGGCGCACCCGGCAGCGCCGCGGCGTGGCCCTGGCAGTGCTGCCGCAGCGACTTGGCCGTGGCGGCGCAGTGCAGGCACACCATGGCAGGCGCCGCTCCGCTCAGCTGCCGCTTCCCGTGTGTGCAGTGAGCCTAGCAACGGTGCTGTTGTAGCACAGCAGGTTGCCTGAGCAACATGGGCCAACAAACGGCAGGCACGTGCTCGAACGTGCGGAGCGACAGCTCTGCAAAAATGTCAGGGACTGGCTTTGGGTAGCACCCGCGACCGCCAGAGCAGCAGCAGCGTGCGCTGCAGCGCCCGGAACGCCTCTCCGCCGCCCCCGCGGGCCTCCTTGTAGGCACGCACGTGCGGGCAGCCCACGGCTGTTGCCGAGCACATCCCGTCCCCACGCGCTTGCTCAGGCAGCGGTCAGCGCTGGAGCTGCCCCACGCTGCAAGCTGACCAGCGGCTGGCCACCTGCAGCGTCCCCGCCCGCTGGCACTGGCGAACTGCCACCAGTCTTAAGCGCCAGCTGTGGCGTCCCCGCCGAGATATTAGAGCAAGCCGAGGACTTACAAGGCCACGGGCCCGGGCCTTGCGATGGGATGCGACATGACCCTCTTCTTCATTTCTCCATGCGAAAGCCCAAGGTGGCTTGCCCGGCAGCCTCAACCTGACTTGCCAGGTTGCTTGACAAGCGCTTGCCCACCGTGCGAGCTAGCCGAGCAGTGCTGCAGGCGACAGCAGGATGCTGTTGAACACGCGCCCCCCCTTGGCGGGCGCGCAGAGCTGCTTCCGCTGCGGCAGCGCAGCGCGCCTGGCGCAGCGCGCACGGCTCCCGCCTGCGCCCGCGCGGCAAGGCATGGCTGTGCTGGCAATGGCCAAGCCGACCAAGGCGGGCGACCTGCGGGGGCTGTCCGACGAGGAGCTGGGCGCGGAGGTGTACAAGAGCAAGCGCGCGCTGTTCGACCTGCGCGTCGCGCAGAAGACGCGCCAGGTGCGCCGCAGCGCCGCCTGCGGCCTGCGTCCGGGCGGCTGCAGCGCGCATGGTGGCCGGCCGGGGCCCTTGCTGTGCCGGGGCGCCGCTGACAGGGCCGCCTGGCGCCGCAGGCGTACAAGTCGCACGAGTTTGGCTGGCACGCGCGGAAGGTGCGCGCCGGGACTGCGGCCGCGTGCACGGCGCCCGCGCACGGTGCTCTTGCACCGTTTGCTGTCGCGCGCCTGGCACCCCAGCCGCTGACGGCATGTTGCCGCCTGCGCCTGCGCAGATTGCGCAGCTGCTGACCATCAAGCGGGAGCGCGAGATTACAGAGGGCGTGGGCAAGCGGGCGTCGCGGCAGAAGGACAAGTGCGCAGCCCGCGGCCCCTCTCTGCGCCTGGGGCTTGTAGCCGGCAGGGCTGTCGCAGTAGCTGCAGCTTTCTGCCCCAGTTATCTCTGCCGTTCCTCAGCACTGTACGGCTCAAGTGCACGTCCTCCAGCAGGCATACGAGCGCTTTAGCTGCTCCTCAGGCAGAAGCGCCACGCCGTTGTGCCTGGGTGTTTGCAGTGGGCGCAACATGGCGTAGGAGATAACATAGTGCCTGCTGCTCGAGCCCTGCCGGTGGCTGTGTGTTGTGTGCGATTTGCTTTGCTCAGGTGACCCTGGCAGGCTGCACAGACTTGGCACGTCCCACATCCCCCAGACGGTCCTGAGGGCCGAGCTTCATCCTGGCGTGCATGTCCTAGCAGCAAGGAGCCTTAAGGCCGCTGGGCCCCTTCACGCGGGGCCGCAAGCCCGAGCAAGCCCGAGCAACCTCTGTTTTACTGGCGGCGGCTGTGACACTCTGCATAGCACTGCGGCACACCAGGGAAGGGAGGCTCTGAGTGCGCGCGCCTAGGCGTGTTAGGTTTTTTTCTTCTTCTCTGTTTCAGCCAGCTAGGGCTGCTTGTGCAACGGTGGCCTGCACTGAAGGGGGTCCTGGCCGCCGCGCAGGAAGGAGAAGCTTGCGGCAGGGTTTGGGCAATTCTGAGCGAGGGGTGTGGAGCGTGGAGGGGAGGCGCTGGGGGTTGAGCACGGCAGCCCCTTGGCTGGTCAGCGTGGGCCGGCTGCCCAGGTGTCGGCGCGGGGCTGGTGCGTGCAGGTCCGGAAAATATGCCGCAGTGCTTTTGTCTGTGGGTGCCTGGGAATCCAGACCGTGTGCTGGGCGTCTGACGGCCTGATGGTCAGAGGTGTAGTCGTCCCACGCCTCTGTCATTTTCGTCGTGGACTGGACTCTAATGGACTTGGTGCGTCTGGTCTGCTTGACTGCTGGACCAGCGGACCGCTGACATGCACTGGAATGCTATGGTGTGGACTGGATTGGACTGGACATTGCACACCTGGTGTGGACTGGATTGGACTGGACATTGCACACCAAGGCCTTGCACGGCCACTTTCCATTACAAATCCAAGTTTAAACCCTGGCTGATGGGACGACCGCCCTACTTCAAGAAGTTGATTTAAAAGTTCCAGGTCAGGAAGTGCTTGGGATAGGGCTCGCCAGGAGGCTGCCAACGTCCGCCAACACGCAACTTGCACCGAGTCCACAGGCCGGACGAGAGATGTGTAGGCCGCGCGACGGTCGGCGCTGCCGCGGCTGCTAGGCAGGACCAGGCACTGTGCTGTCCCGCTCGGAGAACACGATGGCAGCGCAAGTTGGGCACAGCCTGGGCCTGCAGTCCCTGCCGCAGGCCATGGGAGGAGACTTCAACTACAGCCAGCTCGCAATGCACTTCCAGTCGAGCATAGCGAATATGACGGAAAGGCAAGCCAACCCCGCGCTCCACGCGTCAAGGTGCGCTGGCTGCTCACTGAGGCAGCTCGAGACAGGCTGCCTGCTGCCCTTTGCTCTGCTCTGCACTGGGAGGGGGCCAGCGCGATCGCGTGATGTGGGGCGTCACCGCATGTGTATGCTTGGGTCCGCCTGTGCACTGGCCTGCCTGCCGGCTATTGATATTGTGCTTGCGGAGCAGAGCACTTCCCATGTTCCCGGAAGGGGGCCGGCCTGTCAGCGGAAGCAGGCAGAAGCTCGGCGGTTGGGAAACCCACGGGCGTCTTGTCTCCACGCGCAGCATGGAGCAGTACCTGCAGCAGGCGGGCTGCTCGTCGGACGCGTCAGTGGAGGACATATCCGAGAACGTCGGCGCCGACGGACGCGGTGTGCGCGAGGACGAGCAGGTTCGCTGCCGCCTGGCATAAACCCAGCTCTGCTGACGGACGTCTCCCTGCTCTGACGTCCGTCCCAAGTAGTTGGTGCTGGCCGAGGTGGAGCTGGAGCCAAGGAGTGGGCCCAAGGAGTGGCGCACGCGTGCTTTATCTGGCAAGATGCGCTGCTGACAACACAAAGTGCGCTGCTGCGCAGGCCAGCGATGGCAGCAAGCGCAGCGTGGACGACGAGTGCAACGTGGCTGCAGGCGCGCCTGCGGACAGCGAGGCCGCCGGTGCCGCTGGCGCAAACGGCAAGCGCCTCAAAGTGCAACATAGCCGCGCGCTGACGGAGGACGAGAAGGCGCAGCGCAGGCGCGCAGGCCCCTCCTTGCAGCCCCGAGCTGCCACCAGTCGCCAGGGGCCCTGGCCCAGGGCGGACAGGCTCGCTGTGCAGCCGTCCCGAAGACACAGGCCTGTTCAACGCCCCAGTGCCCTGCTCCGTTGAGCGCGCTCCTGGCTCACGCACGCGGCTGTGGCGCAGGCGCGAGGGCAACCGCAAGGCCGCGCAGCGGCTGCGGCAGCGACGCATGGAGACCGTGGCCAAGCTGGAGGAGGAGGTGGTTAAGCTGGAGCAGGAGCGCCTGGTGTACCTGAACCACATGTACCAGCTGGCCGCCTCCGCGCGCTCCGTGGTGGAGGAGAACCGCGCGCTGCGCGCGCGCCTGGAGGTCCTCGCCGCCGGCCCCGCCGCCCCGCTGGTGCGCGGCGCGGCGTAGCGCGATCCTGACTGCTGGACGTCCCCTGTCATTTTGTCAACACCCTATCACTTGCCTGATGCGGCAGTCGCAGGCTAATACGGCCAGCCGCATTGGGCATGCTTGCTAAACTTCAACACACATCGCTGTATGCACCACTTCTCATGATGATACAGCAACCATTGGAGGCCAAGCAGCTGCCAATGCTGACGCGCTGGGACGCTGAACATGCACCGGCATGCACTTGAGCAGGCCCTGCATCCTCGCCTACCCTTGCGGTGCATGGGGCTGCATTGGCAAGCCCGCTAACGCAGAACGCCGCCGCAGGCCAACCTGCCGATGCCGGCGCCGTCCAAGCACGCGGCTTCGCCGCCGCCGCCGCACGCGCCCGCGCCGCAGCTGCCGTCGATGGCGTCCGTCAACTCAGCATGTATGGACTTTGAGGCTGTGCGCCGCGAGCTCTTTTCCAGCTCCAATGGCGCCGCTGTGTGGCCCGGTCCGGTGCGCGATTTTCCACCCAGGTTGCAAGCATGCATGTTCATGATGTGTGCATGCTTAGCGACGCTTTGCATCGCAACATGCACTCCTGTGTCGTGCATGCATTGCAAGCAGAGAGCCGACACTCGCCTGTGGGCACCCTTGCATGCTCACGCCCACGTGTGGTAGTGTTATCGAATTCGCTTGTCGGCGCAGCCATGGCCTGTGCATGCATGCCTGTCCCCCGTCTCAACACCACAGTTGCATGCTTGCGTGTCCTGTCAAAGACAGTGTTCTGGCAGTGCAGTTGTAAAGCAGCTGTGTGCGCTTGTGCAGGGTCTGTGAATGAGCAGCGGTGAAACCTCCAAATAAGGGCCGGGACGGCGGGGGGCGGACGCGGACCCAGACTGAAATAGACTGTGTACCAACAGCCGCCGTGTGCTCTCTATTCGCTGAATACGGGCGCAGTGGCGCAATACGGTCAGCAACGCATGCGGGATTGGTATTCATTTGATCCATTCGGGCCGGGCTTGCATGCCTGCAGCTGCAGAGCTCTTGAAGGGGAGAGTCAGCATGCGAGGGGGTCGGCCGCGCTTCTGCTCATTGGAGGACTGGCTCTGCACCTTCCCAGCATTCATTATAGCCTATGACCGCCCCCTCGCTCCACCCTCTCTCGCGCAGGTGCAATTGGCGCATCGGGGTGAGCTGGTCCTGGTGCAGAACTTTTTGTGTTTGGTGGTCTAGCCATGTGCCGTCGGTACTGAGCATTGGTTGGGTGTATTGGAGCGGCACTTGTTTGGTGCCCTGACACGCTCATGGCCCACGGCGGCGCTGTTGCTTCCGCCAGGCTGAAGCAGCAGACTGCTCGGGGGGCCCGATGGCGCGTGTCGGGCTGGCTAGGTTGCTGAGGGTGTTGCTTCCGCTTGGTACGTCCACTCTGTGGGCCCGGCCTGGCCCCATTTCATGGCGGCACTTCATTGTCATGGCCAGTTTTGGAAGCTCGTATTCTGGTTCATCAGCACGGCACATAGCACATAGGCTGCCAGGAATGTCACATGATCTTGTTTTCAGGCACTGTAACGTGACGAGCTGTACTGCGGAGCTGTGCGTGCGTCCCTGCAAAAGAGAGGTGCCTGCAGCCCATCTGCCAGCTCATGAGGCCAGAAGCATACCACGCGCATCAGTGTCATTGCTTATTAGGTCAGTGCTTGTACTTCATCACATACTGTGACAAACATGTGCAATGTTTGCACTCCAGCAGAAGCAGAAATAGGCCGCCATTTTCAGCAAGCCTGATCGACATGTAGCCACGTCCTGGCACAAATCCTTCACGCCTGCAAACCCACATGCCACGAGGAGCGCCAAATTGTGCTTGCCTGCGGCACAGCAGACATTGTATGTCTGCTGTGCCACCACATGCATACTGCTCGTATATCACAACTGTTGTGACACAACACATGCATACTGAAAATGGTAAATCACAACATCCCGTGCGCACTGTTAGCAGGCATGCTGGCTTGATGCAACCCCAGACATGAACACCCGCGCCCCGTACAAACCGTATCACTTTTGTCACATTGGTGTGAGGTGCTTGAACTAGAGCTGCTGCAGACGGCACGCAAGGGCCTTGCACCTTTCAACATAGGCAAGCCTCAAGCACAGCCCAAAACATTTGAAAGCCCCCCGGGGACCCATCATCATGCTAAAACAACAGCGGTCAAATAGCTCTCATGCGAAATGCAATGTCATGGAGAACCTGCCTCCAAAGCGAGTACAATAGACGGCCTTGGGCACGGCCAGACCCTGCGCTCAGTGCTCGCTCATGCCAACGCGCTTCACAGTGCAACGAGGCGCGCCGGGGCTAGTGTGCCGTCACCGACGGCGGCCCCGCAGGGCTGGCGGACGCGCGACTCGCCGACGGCCGGCGCTCGACGCTCGATGAGAGCGAGCTCTGCGAGGGCCGGCGCAGGCTGCTGGACGCCGAGAGCACAGGCTGCAGCAGGTTCTTGAGCGGCGCGAGCACGTCGCGCTTGCCCTCCGCGGCCAGCGCCTCGTCGTCCGGGCCGGCCTGCTTGAGCAGGTTGACGCGGATGCGCGCCAGCTCCCACGCCTCCATGCCGCACTGCGCCGCGCTCTCCCTCGTTGCTCCCTGCTTCCTCGGGCTTCCAGGTGCGTGCTGTGCGACGGGGACCAGCAGAGTGCGCGGAGGCAGGCCTCTCAGAAACAATCAGCCGCGAGGCACAGCAGAGCTGTCGCGGCCAGCCTCGGGCGTAGTGAAGGGCTTTGTCTGATACTGCCTAACAGTCACGTGGCAGGGCCAGGCCCCTGGAGGGTTCCCCGTGTGCTGCGCAGCTGCAGTCGCTGCAGCATACAAGGCTAGAGCCCCACGTCTGCGACCCAGGCTAACAGCCGCGCTTGCCGGGCGGCTGGTGAGCGAGCTTGCAGGGCGCGCGCCTCACGGGCGTAGTTATCGATATCGCCATATTTCTGCGCCAGGTAGTCCAGCGTGGCCTCCATGGTGTCGCGCGTGGCCGCGATGACGTCGTCGGCGGTCAGGTACACTGCGGCGCGCGCGTGCGCGGCGTCACGCACCGCGCTGACACCGCACTGCACCGCCGCTACATGCACCGCGACTGTGCACGTGCGGCTCCAGGCGCTGCTGACACCCCCTACAACCAAAGTGCATGACGCCATGGTGGTCGCGAGCTCGGGATCTCCAGCTGCCCTAACCCAAGCCCTACGCCAAGCCCTGCGCCAAGCTCAGGACCGCCAGCCACATGCGCGCCACAAGCCATTGTGCAACCTGCACCTGAAACGCTCACAAGCAGGGCCAGCCGCGCAAGGTCATGGGGGCCAGCCTGCTGCGCAAAATCATGAGGACAGGAACCCTGGCGCGCACCGTCCAGGTCGAGCTCGTCGTGCATGCGGCTCTGCTTCAGCACCTGCTCGGACATCATGTAGTCCTCCACGATGGCCTCCCGCTTCACGCCGCACAGCAGCAGCAGGACCATGACGACGATCCCTGCACCGCAGACCCCGGCCAACCTGGCATCCAGGCTGCGCACTCCGCGTATCAGACGTATCAGACGGACAACTGTTTTCACATACGACTGCCGTGTGAAGGCAGCGCATAAATGCATGTTCCTTGGGCACAAGGCAGCCAGCAAGCTGGTGCAGACAGGATATCTGCTTGCCGGACAGCGGCGACCTCAACACCCCTGTCGCTGTCGTTGCGCGACGACCGGCGAGCTGTGCAACCCCACACGCACGAGGCCAGGGCCAGGAGCACCTGTGCGGTCCTTGCCATGGATGCAATGGATCAGGATCGGGTAGTTCTCAGCCTCTACAAACACGCGCAGCGCCTGCGCACCCACCCAACCGTCAACAGTCCAGGTATGAGACACCGGCTGAGCAACAAAGCACGCTCGTGGCTGAGCATGCGACTGGGGAGGCAGCTGTTAAGCGCAGCGCGCTAGCGTACAGCGAAGAGAGGCTAAATGCAGGCTCGAGCGCACCGTGGCGATCCCCCGCTTGGAGTCCTCCAGCATTGTCTTGTACAGAACCTGAGCACCAGGGAAGTCACATCAACGAGCTTCACGCGTGCACAGCTCCTGCTTGTGCACACACGGCGTGCCATACCATGCGCTATGCTCTGCCACTGTTTGGAGACAGCCACTGTATAGGCAGGCGCGATGCCGCACCGTGTACCCCATGTAGAGCGGGTTCGCCACCGCTGGCGCCATCACAGACGAGGCGCCTGCAGCAGCGCATTCCTATTTTAGTGTTTATACATCCTCCTTCACGTGTCACTGCACCCGACACGTGCCTCCGGGCCAGCGCATGTAGATCACTCAACACCAGAAAACGCCCAGCACACTGACATTGCCGCTCATGCAAGCATAGACATGCAGCACTGGGTACGGAGCCAGGCTGAGCAAGACCATGGCGTGGCCGCAGCGCCGCACCTTTGCCGCGGAAGGCCGCCATGACCGCGCGCATGCGCACGCGCTGCGGCATGGCGGCAAAGATGCGCAGGCCGACGAAGGTCGGGATGAGGTCTGCGTGCACCACCGACTGCGCACGGAAGCCGATTGTCTCCTCCAGGTGCTGCTGGCTGCGCAGCCGCGCGCGCACACCCGGCCGAATAAGCGCCCCACGGCCTCCATGGCGCCACGGTCGAAACAAAAAGGTAAACAGCTGGGCATGCTGCCGCAGCTGGGCACGCGCAGAGTCAGCACGGGGCTAGCAGGGATAGGGTTAGGGCCCGCACCAGGGTAGGCAGGGCTTGGGCTGGCCCCGCGTGGCGTACATCTTGGCCTTCTCCGGGTAGATGAGGTCCGGGCCCTGCCCGCGCGCCAACTCAGGCCGGTCAGGGGCGGTCTGACTCGAGTGCAGGACAGCCAGGACTTGTGGGCGCTGCGCATCGCGCCCTTGTGCGCAGACCTGTGTCCAGGGGCCTGTCTGGCCGGTGGCGCATGGAGCCGGCTGCGCTCGCGCCGGTGAATGACCATGCGCTATGATGCAGGGGCACTTTGTTGCATGGCTACCGTCATTACTTCACATCGCGCTCGGGCACTGCAGGCAGGCTCGCATGCTGTCTGCGCCTCCGCGCGTCACGGGCGGCGCCGGACCTTGCTCAGCACGGTGCCAATGCGGCGCAGGCGGGCCTCGTGCTTGTTCGCCGCGGCCTGCTTGCATGGGCGGTCCATGCGCCGCAGGTCCAGGATGGTGCGCACGCCGTACCGCCGCATCTCGTCCGCGCTGCAGGGCGGCGGGCACGGGTGACACAGCGCTGGGCATGCAGGTGAGGAGCCTGCCCAAAGGGTGCCTTGTCGCTTGCGACCTGTGTGACACCCTGGCAGCGTTGTCAAACAAGCTTAAAGCGCTGCAGTCCACGACTTGCAAGAACAGAGGGGCTATAGACTGCAGATCCCAACAGCAAGCAAAAGACCTGGAAGCGGCTGAGCACAGGTGCCGATTTTGCAGCACAGACATGGAGCTGAAAGGCAGGCGCTGTCTGGGCCAGCGGAGCGCGCCTGAGGATCTGCGACGCGCGGAACATCACGCCCTCCCGCAGGTTGGCCTTGTGGCCGGCGCCCGCGCCGACGTCCCGCAAGTTGACCGACACGGAGGGGTTGCGCGCGTGCTTTGTGCCAGGCAGCACACCCGCCGCCTGCGCGCACGCGAACTGTCAGCCGCACGCCGCCCGCACGGCCCTGCAGCACGCCCGCGAGCAGGCTCGTAGGCAACAGACACCGCCTGCCTGCGCGTCCAGCTGCAAGTGACGCTCCCCGTCTGGCCACCAGCCGCAACCGACGCGCCAGGACATGCAGCTGTGCCGCGGCAGGCGGCACGGGGCCGCCTGCCTTCTCTGCGGGGGCGGCGGCGGTGGCCGCCGCGGGCGCCTGGCCGGGCGATCCGGCCCGAGCGGCCACGCTGTCCTTGCTCAGCACGTCAACGACCGACGCCCTGGCCGCGTCCTCAGACGCGGCCGGCGGGCTCGCGCTGTACTGG
>JAABUV010007742.1_pt1 | contig 11143 bp, 13 predicted proteins | sample 5559971 | NCBI WGS metagenome assembly JAABUV01 (sample SAMN10711881, study PRJNA513362) | rock metagenome | isolation source: Antarctica rocks | place: Antarctica: Victoria Land, Knobhead nord | collected 2015-12-19
GCCGGCGGCGGCGCCCGCGGTCGACCGCGCGCAGCTGCTGGACGCGCTGCGGCAGATGCTGCGCGTGGTGGAGGACCCGGACAAGCTGACCTCGGCACGCCCTGCTGTGATAGGGTTAGGTGCTGTGTTGGGTTAGGCTGCTGTGTAGGGTTAGGCTGCTGGACGCGCTCCGGCAGATGCTGCGCGTGGTGGAGGACCCGGACAAGCTGGCCTCGGTGCGCCCTGCTATTTAGGGTTAGGGCGCGGGGGCCAGGCCGCGCCCCGCGCGCTGGGGCGCCGCGCTCGGCCCTGGCTGTCGGCCGGCGCTGCGCGCCAGGGCAGCGGGGCCTCACGCTGCGCGAGGTGCAGCGACAGCTCGGGGCGCAGCTCCGAAAACGCTCGCTGCCTGCCCGGAAGCTGGGCAGGCGCTTGCCAAGTCCTCGAGCGCGGTGCGCATGCATCACGCATGCATCTGCGCGCCTGCCCCAGCAGCCGGGCGCTACGTACTGGCGGGGCTCCGTGCCTGCCTCGGGGCCCGCACCACGCGTCCCCCCAGCCCGCGCGGCCGGGTCCGACGGGGCCGCATCCGACGCCCGCGGGCGGGCCGCGCGCAGGTGTCCGCGCAGCTGGGGCTGCTGCTGGGCGCCGGCAAGCTGGGCAGCCAGGAGGAGGCGCTGGGCACGCTGCTGCAGGCCTTCACCGACCTGGTCTTCGACCCGGAGCTGGTCCGGGAGGGCCGCAGCGTGGTGCGTGCCCGCGTGCGCATGCGGAGCAAGCCACCAGCCCTCTCTTTCAAACCCCAGACCGAGACGCCAGTTGTGCCTCCTTCCAAGTATATGGGGCGTGCCGGCGTGCGGTGTGGGGGCCGCGCATGCCTGCGCAACCATCATGTGCGCGCGCTCGCTGGCCTCACGCAGCCGGGGCCGCGGCCGCCTGGGCGGCCAGGGGGCCGCTGCAGGCGACAGCGCTGCTGCCAGCGGCGGAGCCGGCGGCGGAGCCGGCGGCGGAGGCCGTGCAAAGCATGCGGGGACGCTGCCGGCCTGGCTCTGCGGCCTCTGGTGTTCACGCCCGGCCCTGGGGCGCGCGCAGCGCCAGGTGTATAGGGGCCGCCGCCGGCGCGCACCCGCGCTTGCGTAGCCTGCCCGGGCGCCCCTAGCCTGCCCTAACCCTAGCCCGCGCGCGCGCGCAGGGCCCGTACATGAACCTGCTGCCGACGCTGCCGGAGCCGTACAAGACGCGCATGCGCGACGCCATCATCCCGCGCGTGCTCAAGCACCTGACGCTCAAGCGGCCCGTCGCGGTGGACCGCACCGAGTTCTTCGCGCACGCCGAGGCGTTCGCCGCGCTGGTGCAGCTGGAGTTTGTGTCCATCCCGGGTGCGGCGCCGCCGCGTCGACGATCATGGCCTGTCGCGATCTAGTCTGCTTGCAAGTTCGGCTGGGACTCGCGCGCCGGCGCGGCGCGCCGGGCCGCCCCCGCGCCGCCCTGCAGCCTCCCAGCAGCCCGTCCTGCCTGGTCCTAGGGCGGCCTTCTTCCGACCGTGCGTGGCCCTGTAGCGTCCTCCAAGCACTCCTGCGCCGCCGGGCCTTGCATGGGCCTGTGAACGCCGCGCAGCGCTGAGGGGCGCGCGCGCGTACGCGCAGGCGCGGTGCAGACCATCATCACGCTGCTGAGGAAGCCGGACAACCGCTGCGCGGCCGTCACCATGTTGGGCAAGACCGTGGAGATGTGCTACATGCAGGCGCGCCCTGCCATGCGGCCGCCCGCCCCTCTACTGCGTCGGCCCGCCCTGCGCGCGCGCGGCCGACCGGGCTGCGCCCGTTGGGCACAGCCTTGGAACTGATGCGAGCAGCTGTGCGGCGGAGCGCGGCGCTGGAGGCCGCTCCTCCGGCATGTGAGCGAGCGCCTGGGGGTTGTGCCATGGCAGCTGCAGGCAGCGCAGCGCAAAGGCGGCCGGAGCGGGGCGGGGGCGCGCCCGTAGCTTGTGACGAATGACGGTGATGCATAATCAGTGCCGCTCGGCCCGCGCGCGGCGGCGGCCGGCGGGCGGCCGCGCGGCTGACGCGGCCGCGCGCGCGCGCGCAGCTGAGCCAGCGTTGCGCGCCCGCGGACCTGGCCAAGCTGGAGCAGGCGCTGGGCGCGGTGACCGAGCCCACATTCGCGTACGACCGCGAGTACATCTGCGAGTTCATGGGCTGGGGCGGCGGCGCGGCGGCCGGGCAGTGACCCGCGCCCGGCCGCCCGCGCCGCCCCCGGCCAGGGAGGCGCGGGCGCGGCGGCAGCAGGGCGCCGGCGCGGGGGGCTGCGGAGGCGGCGGGGGTCTGTGCGCTGCAGGTGGTGCGAGCGTGCGGCGGCCCCGCGGCGCGCCGGCGGCGGCAGCGCGGTGCCGTGCGGTGCGCGTGGACGCGGGCGAGGGCGAACGCCACAGGCAGCGCCTGCGAAGGGGAGCGCGCCAGCGGCGCGGGCGCAGCAAGCTCTGCTGGCGCGTTCAGCTTGCCGAAGGCCCAATGGCGAAAGTCTGCCCGCCGCTTCAGCTGTCAGGGTCGCGTGCGCTGCGGCTGCTAGGGACCGCAGTCGCGCGCGCCCGAACCAGTGCTCCGGAAGACAGAAGGGGTGCGGGGTGCCTGACGCTCGGGTCGCGGCGCTGTGTACCGAGCAACAGGCGCAGGCGAGCGTGTGAGTGTGCGTGCGAGTTTCAAGGCCCTGTTTGCAGCTTGAACAATGTATCCTGAGCAGTGTCAGGCACCGTCTGCTACCTGAGCAAGCCGTGTGGAACATGCCTTGTGTAGGAACTTGCGGGCCGTACGCCGCTGGTCCCGGGGCGCCGCGCCACGGGAGGCTGCGTAAGTGGTGTGAGTGATATGCGGAGATGTGGCCGTGTGTGCACGGGGGGCCGGACGCGGTAGGGCGGCCACTTTGCCGTTCATTGCATATGCAGCTGCATGAGGCAGATGTTGCCATGTCCCGGAGTGGCTAGCCAGGCAGCTAGCTGCCCTGCCAAGCCAGTCTGCTACCAGACCCCGTCCTCCACCCACACATGTGCGCAGCATGCATGTGCATGTGCACCGCCAATTCCAAGGAATAGACTGTTGACATCATGTAATTCAGCTAGCTAGCTATAGTAACAAGCTCTCCTGCGCGTGCGCGTTGCTGCAAGGCCGAAAGCGCAGGTGAGCGGTCAGTGTGGTCCAGATGCAGGGCGGGAAGGCTAGTGCGGGCAGAGGTCAGGCGCTGGCCGCCCTGCACGACCGGCAGCGTAAAGTGGCAATTGCAGGTGAGGCTGCCCATGCAGCACTGTCCGCGCTCTGGCAGCCCAGCAGCTACGTTGTCACTTCTGCTCACTGACACGCCAATATGTGACACGCTTAGGCGCATCTCGTCAGTGGCGAGCGCCAAAGGCGCTGCCTGCCAAGGAGCGCAGCCCGCTTGCAACACCTCCTCTCTGCGCAGCGGCAACGCCGGAGGCTGCGGCGCAGCAGGTGTGCCAACTCTCAATGCTACGTACGTTCTTTGATGCCCTGTGGCCGTGGAGGTAGCAAGCGCGCACACTCCTCAGACATTGCCGACTCTGTTCCACACTCTTTGTTTTTGCTGCTTGCTGCGGCAAGTCGCCCTCTCCTGCAAACGAGTACAAAGCGACAAGGCGCACACGATGCTCCTGCGCAATAGCCAGTCGTCCTGGCACTTGCGTGTCCGCGTCGCCTCCACCCCCGGGCCTGGAGCGAGCCAGAGGTCGAGGCGTGCGCGGTAGCGGCCGACACAGCGGAACTGGCGCCGCAGGTGGGCGCCGCCAGCACGCGCCAGCGCCAGGTCTCCTCCGAAGCCGACGCGGCCGCCCGGTGCGCTCAGCCCAGGCAGCAGCCGCCGCCTGCAGGGACTTCTGGCACACAGCCCCTGGCAAGCTCCGGTGTCTGTGTGGGCACAAGCGTCGAAGCTGCGCCCGCAGCTGCAGCATCTTGCACTATAGTTTGCAGCCGCCTCTTTCGCTGTCTCCCTGCCTGCGGCAGCTGGGCAGGAACCGCTGCAACAGGTGTGAGCGGCAGGCCTTCCGCCTCTGCCGCACGCGCACCCCCGCTGTGCGGCCTGGCTGGCGGCAGACATGGTTTGCTTCGGATGAATAACAATAACACCTGCGCAGTGTCCCCTGAAGGAAGGGATGCACACTTATAATCATACTCACTTCTCCGATGCTAGCCAGCACGTGCGCTGCAGCCCTGCGCCGCGCTGGGCAGGGCTGCGGGCAAGCCGGGCGCCGGCCGCGCGGCGCCGCGGCCGGCGGCCGATGAGGCCGCGCCGGCAGAGCGCGCCGACCTGCACACGCTTGCCGCCGCGCGCCTGGCCGCCTGGCGCGCACAAAACCCCGACGCGGCGGGTTTCCGGGTCGTGGCGCGCGAGGAGGCGGCGGTGGCCGGGCTGGAGGGCGGCTTGCTGGTGGCGCACGTCGCGGCGGCCACGCTGGCCGGCCGGCGCTTTGCGCTGGTGGCGGTCGCTGCGGGTGGCGCGCGCCCCGCGGGCGGCCTGGCGGGCGCGGCGCTGCACTGGTGCGGCCCCGGTCGCAGGGGCGCTCGCGCGGGGTGAGCACCGGGCGCCGCTGGTCAGCCTGGATGCAAGACTGCAGGCTGGGACGTGTGGCGCTCGTTTCTGCGCCTCAGCCGCAGCACCTGCACCCGCTGCCGCACGCCGTCCCTGGTGCCCATGCTTGCTGCCGGCGCGCGCCCGGCGGCAGCCGGCCGGGCGTCCGACCAGGCTGCGTGCAGCCATGGCGGCGCCCCGCTGCCTGACCCGGGCCGGCGAGCGGGGGCGCAGGGGTTGCGCCGCCCCGGGCGGCATGGGCGGCTGGCACCAGCCGCCGCCTGGCTGGCACACCCTGCCGCCCGTCTCGCACCCCGCTGGTGCCCCCCTGCCCCGGAGCCCTCTACCTTGCTGGGTGCCTTAGCCTTTATGCAGCTGAATTACATCGTGTCGTGGCACGCTGCGGACATCATGCGAATCAACTCAAGGCCGTGTTGCTATGCAGTGTGCATGGGGGCCTGCACCATGCGTGCTGCGGCCCGCCCCGGATGTGTCATCATTGCCAGCTGAGACGAGCTTAGCGCGCGGCGCTCGCCGCCCGCGCTCTGTATTGAGACACAGCCCTTGCCTGACACGCCCCACCCTTGCGAGCGCAAGCGCGAAAATGCCCGAGCGGCGGCCGGCAGGCGCCGCATGGCAGACCACGCTTGGCGCCTACGCGCCGGTCGTCGCGGGCCGGCCGGCGCCGGCCGCGGGCGGGGTCGCGCTCGTGCTGCAGCTGCCGGCCGAGGGGCCGCTCGCGGCCGGCGGCGTGGCGGGCGTCCTGCGGCGGGCGCCGTGCGCGGGCGCCGAGTGGCTCGGCAGCGGCGCCGGCCGCAATTTCTTCTTCCCCACCGCCGCCTGCGCGCGGGCCGATGGGCCGGAGGCGCGCCCCGGGCGGGCGCTGGGCGGGCTGCTGTTGTGCCCGGGCGGTGGCCGTGCCCAGTCAATGGGCGCGTGCCTGTCACTGCCGGCTGCGCGCCGGCCGACGGGCCGGCGGCGCGCCCCGGGCAGACGCCGGGCGGCCTGCTCTGCGCCCGTGCCCGTTCGGCGAGCGGTCGCCTGCCTCGGTGCAGGGATGCATGTATCAGGCGTGCGTCACAGGAGTGGCGGCAATAGCAAGATGATGTGCCGCTAGATGTACGGATGTTGGCTGCTCCTGGCACACAGACTTGTTCAGGCGACCGACGGTGGCTGGGCACAGGAGCGCGGAGATGATCAAGGTCAGACAGGCGGGAGGGAGGCTGCCGGTACCTGCCCCGCGTTTGCGGCAGAGTGCGCCCCCGGAGAATGCCACCAGCGCTCTGATGCCGGGCCGGGCATGCAGTGTGTCGCCTAGACTTAATGCTGCCACATCGGCGAGGCTGGCATGCATGAGACATACACGACCGCTGTGCATGTGCAATCCTTGCTGGGATAGGTTCCGTGCTGAGGGTCCACCAGGCTCGACGGTGGGCGGGTGCGTGGCGCCCCTGGCACGCCCTTGCAGGTCCGGGCATGGCCCGGCCTGCGCGCTGGCCGGGCCGATAGCCTGGGCCCCGCCGCCAGGCTGCGCGAGTGCGAGGCGGAGGCGGCCACGTGGGCGGAGGTCGACGCGCCGGCGGACGCGCCGGCGGGCGCAAGCGCGAGCGGCGGCCCGGCGCTGCGCCATGGCACGACTGCGGCGCTGCCGGAGGCCGCGGTCCCAGAGGCGCGGCCCGTCACTGTCGCGCAGGGAATAGGGTTAGGGCGAGCCGCTGCGCCGAGCACCCTGGTGCCCACAACGCTACCAAATGCGGCTGCCCGAGCTCTTTTCTCTCTTCCCCATCGCTCAGCAGCTTGCACACTGATGCGCATGCAGCAAGTATCAGATGGTGGGAGTCACCTGGAGTATGCGCCCCTGGCACGGCTGCAAGCGTTCCCCTGCGCGTCGCAGGCCCTTGGCACGGCCATGACGCATGTGAGCCCCTCGCGCAGGCAGGGCCCTCGGGCATGGCCGGCGCGCTGCCCGCGGAGGCGCCGGCGGAGGCGCCGTCGGCGCGCGCGGCCGCGGACGCTGCGCCGGCCGCGGCGTGGCGGGGCCGGGAGGAGCGCGGCGCCGCGCCGGCCGTCGTGCAGCGCCGCAGCTGGCCGGCCGACGAGCTGGTGCTGCCCAGCGGCGGGCTGGAGGCCCTCGCGTGCGCCCCGAGCTGCCGCGGCGCCCCCGCGCCTCCTGCCGCCGCGCCGCGGCCCATCGCTCGCTCGTCATGCTCACCCGGCAGGCGCACTGCCGCCGCCGGCGGCTTTGCAGCACAGCCAGGAGCCCGGGCCGCCGCTTATGGTTAGGTCGGCGTCTCGTGCGCTGCAGCGCCTGCGCAGTGCACGAACGGCAAGCTTTTGCGCCTTGTGTGCCTGGACTGCATGGCGGCGCCTGCGCGTACGAGCGGCCACCCTGCCGCGGATGCGCGGCTCGCTCCGCCGCATGCCGGTTGGCCGTGCTCTCTGAGTCACGAGAGCAACGCCGTGCTGCATGCCTGCGCGACTAGCGCCTGCTGCCGGCGCGCAGGCCCGGCGCGGCCGAGCGCGCGGCGGCCGAGCTCGCAGCGCTGGAGCCAAAGGCGCGGCCCGCGCAGTTGCCTGCGGCTCGCACGCCACTTGTCCGCTGCGAGCCAACCAGCTCCTCCTACCAAGAGCTGCGAGCAGCGCGTGCCGCCCGTCAGCCCGCGTGCCGGCGCCGTCCGCAGCACGGCATGCGTCTTGACTTGCTGTTGCGGACCGGGACGGCACGCCCAGGGCTTCGCGGCGTACACCGGGCCCCCAAGGCAGCGGAGCCGCGGGCACACCCCGCATGCTGCGTCAAGCACGCCGCGCCGCACGCCCCCGGTCCACACCCCTGTGTCCCGCTCCTGTGCGCCCCGCATAATCTCATCCTCAACTCTGCCCTCTCACCCCACAGCGCCGCGGGCCCGAGGCCGGGGCGCGCGCGTGCGCAGGCGGAGCGCTCGCTGATGCACCGCTTCAACATTGCGCACGACCTGCTGGAAGCCGCACTGGCGCGAGGCGGCGGCGCCGCCGCCGAGCTGGCCGCGCTCGCGGTCTGGCTGCGCCTGTCGGCCGGCCGCCTGCTGACCTGGAACCGCGCGTACAACGTCAAGCCGCGCGAGATCAGCGCCGCCCAGGCGCGGCCCGCCCGGCCGGCGCGCCACCGCTGCCGGCGGGTGTTTGCGTGCAGGGCTGCGGCCGTTTTTTGTTCATGTGCGCTTCGCACCGCCTCATCTGGCCTGGGTGCCCTGCTGCGCGCGGAGCAGCGCGAGCGCGGGCCGCAAGCGTGTCGTCGCAAGGCCATGCCCGGTCGCCGCGCCGCATGCCGGCGGCGGCGGAGCCGAGGCGCCGGCCTGCCGCCGGCGCGCGTTGCCGCTCACGCTGCGCCGCCCTGAATATTTGCTACTGCTGGTCCTCGGACATGGGTCATTGGACCGCCAAAGCGCCTGACCGCCTGGCCGCGATGCCCGCGCGCCGCCGCAGGACCGCCTGACCGCGCGCCTCGCGGCGCTGGTCGAGGCCGCGCCGGCCACGCGCGACGCGGCGCTGCTAGCCATGGCGGCGGTCGGGCGCGGCGGCGTCGGGGACGCCGGCCAGCGCATCCGTGACGAGATCCTGGCAGTCCAGCAGCGCAACGCGGCCAAGGCGCGCCTCGTCAGGAATAGGGGTAGGGTAGGGTACCCTGCACCCACAGTGAGGTCCTGGCCGTCCAGCAGCGGGGCGCGGCCGAGGCGCGCCCCGCCAGGGCGCGGCCGCGCCGTGCTTTTGGGCGCCGGCGCGCCGTGCTCGCATGCCGGGCCGCATGCACGGGTGCCGCATGCTGGGTCGCCGGTCGAGGCGGCCGGGGCTCCAGGCGCGAGGACGCTCGGGTTCCGCATGCAGGACCGCTGCCGGGGGGTGATCATGGGATGCGTTTGCGGCGGCCCCCTGCTGCACTGCTGGCAGAGGAGGCACCACTCTGCCAGTCTACCAGGACACACGCCCTGGCCCATTTAAGCAGCAAAAGCGACTCAGGATGCCGAGAGGGCCGGCGCAGGGCGGCATGATGGAGGAGTGGCACCAGAAGCTGCACAACAACACGTCGCCGGACGACGTCGCCATCTGCGAGGCGCTGCTGGCCATGCTGGGCGCGCGCTGCGACCCGGCCGCCTACTGGGCGCACCTGCGGGTGCCCCTCCCCCGCCTCACCCCCCCCACGTCCCCGCGGCCGCGCTGCGCCCGCGGCGGTGGCGCCCTCTCTGTAGCTTTTTAGTTGTCTAATCAGTACACACTGAGCGTGACAAGCAGTGACAGCAGTTGCACTCGGTCGGTCCGCTCAGAGTGAGCTGTTTACAGCCTTGCGCGGCGGGAGGCATGCGCCGCGCCGTCCAGCGCGCGAGCGCCAGAGCGCGGCGGCCGACGCGGCCTGACGCGGCGGCCGGCGCATGCAGGCCGCGGGCATCGACGCCGCCCGGCTGGCCAGCTACGACCGGCCGATCGTGAGCAAGCCGCGCTTCGCCCCGGAGCAGGCGCCCGGGCTGGCGCGCGACCTGACCGCCTACCTGGCCACGCTCCGGGCGCGCCGCGGCCCGCCTCGCCGTGCAGGCGCTCTGTCTCTCGGGCTTGCGCCTGCCCGGCCCTGCTGTCGGCCTCGGAGGAGCCTCATGGCCCTGTATTGCACCTCGGCGCCATACGGCGTGATGCTGCGAGAGAGCCGTGATTGGGCCGGGCGGCGCCGAGGCTCAGACGCCGCCACCTACCCGTCCGCCCACCCGCCTGTGCAGAGCGGCGCTGCCCAGGGCACAGCGGCGGCCGGCCGGCCGCGCGCAGGCGGTGCACTCGGGCGCGGACCTGCAGTCGGCGGCCGCGAGCGTGCTGGGCTACCGCCAGGCGCCCGTCAAGGGCCGCGGGCCCGCGCTGGAGGTGCAGCCCGTGCGCGGCGTCGCGAGCGGCCGCCTGCGCGCGCTGCTGGCCGCCGTGCTGGCGCCGCAGGCACGCGCGCCGCGCCGCCCCGCCTAGCCGCTGTCCCACTATCCGTGGCGTGCCGGAGCGCTGCGCGCGGCGCTGAATTAGGTTTGGGGATTGAGCGCGCGTGCCGCCGGCGCCTGCGCAGGCCCGCATGCCTGAGTGCCCACGCGCGCGCCTGTGTGCAGTGACCATGCGCGCGCCGCTCAGCTGCGGGTCGCGTGTCCCTCCTGCGGACACAAGCCGAGGGCCGGGAGGCGGATCTCTGTATTTATAAACTGCTGTGTATGCAGAGCGAGCAATGGCAAGAGGCTTTGAAGCGGCGGCTGGGGCGCGCTGCTCCTGCCGGAAGGCCGGGCCGCGTCAGAGCAGGCGCATTGGGGTGTCCCGCAACATGCAGCGGCGGCGCGCAACCCGTGGGGCCGGCAGCCTGGCCGGCCAGAGACGCGGCTGCCCGGCGCGAACATGTGGCGCGCGCGCAGCCGGTGGGCGGCGCGGCGGGCGCGGCGGCGGCGATGCTGGAGGCGCGGCGTGAGCTGCGGCCGGCGCTGCGGCGCGGCGGCGCAGCCTGCGACGGGCGCCTGCGGCGCGCGCCCGCTCTTGTGACACGCGGCGCGGCGCGGGCCGCCGCAGCAGGCAGGGACTGTGGCGGCGGGCGCCGGCCCGCCTGGTTGGCAGGCAGCAGGGCTGTTGCTGGCTGGGCTTGGCAGGCAGGCCCGCGTCCGGCCCGTCCGCAGGTGCGGCAGTGAGGCGGGCGGGGTGCGGGGCAGCTCCCACTCCGGTGTCACGGCCGGCGCGCCCTCCGCGCGCCAGCAGGGACGTGCTGTACCTGGACCTGGCCGCCCGCTCCATTGCCGCCTGCCCTAACCCTAACCCTATACCGTCACGCTCAACGCGCCCCCCGCGCGCCGGCAGGGACGTGCTGTATCTGGACCTCGCGCTGGAGGGCGCCGTGCGCGCGGCGCTGGAGGGCGGCCTGGCGCTGCGCGGCGATGAGGATGCGGGCGCGGCGGGCCGCAACAGCGGGGACCTCGCGGCGCCGCTGGCGCCGCTGCTGGCCGCGCTGGAGAACGCGTGCCTGTCGCTGGGCTCCAACCGCGAGCTCGTCCTCTGCCTGAAGGACTTCCAGGCGCGCTCCAACCCTGTCCCTAACCCTAGTACCTTGGACACCCGCTGCAGGCAGCCGCTTGTGTGCTGCACGGAGAGCCGGCCCTGCGCATGCGCGCTCGCTGTGTGTGGCGGCCGCGCGGGGCGTGTCGCATGTCGCTGTCCATGCCGCCCGCGCCCGCGCCTGAGAGCCCCAGCCCTGCTCCGCCCTTCTGCGGGCGCCCGCGCCGCTGCCCGCCGCGGCTCGGGCGCGCGCGCCGTCACTGCCTGCCCTCCTGGCGTGTCACTGCCTGCCCTCCTGGCGTCACTGCCTGCCCTCCTGTCGTCACAGCCTGCCCTCCGCGCGCCCGGCCTGCAGGCGGCCGCCGCGGAGCCGCACCGCCGCGCGGCCGCGCAGCGCGGCGCGGCCGCCGCCGAGCGCCTGGGCCGCGCGCTGGGCGAGCTGGGCGCGCGCTACGCTGCCGCGCTGCAGCCGGCCGCTGACGCGCTGGGCGCCGCGCTCGGCCTGCCGGCCGCACCGATCGCCATCTTCTCTGAGGAGGCACGGTCCGCAGGGGGCCCG
>JAABUV010007743.1_pt1 | contig 11142 bp, 18 predicted proteins | sample 5559971 | NCBI WGS metagenome assembly JAABUV01 (sample SAMN10711881, study PRJNA513362) | rock metagenome | isolation source: Antarctica rocks | place: Antarctica: Victoria Land, Knobhead nord | collected 2015-12-19
CACCAATGGCACGCTCGAATCTCTGACCGAATCAACAGCATCGGCATCCGCGGCCACTGCCTTAGAGCCTGTAGATGAGCCACAAGCGCAAGCTTCCAGCTCTAGGCTGTTCGGCTCCACATCTACCTTCGCCCCGACACTCCCAGAGGCCCTTCCCACTCCCTCAGCTAACGTCTTGCCCGCCAATCGCAAGCGCAAGACACCGCAGGATTTCACTCCTTCCGGTCCAGGTGCGACGGTGGCCTCGTCGAGCCCCAGTAAGCTCGTTGTCAAGTTCGAGGATGGAGTTGCACCGGGACAAGGCTGGGAGGGGGAGAGAACTATGATCCAAGTGAAGAAGAAAGACCGAAACGCAATCGAGCGGACGGTCTGGACGTTCATCATGATTGGAGGGTTCATCAGTCAGTGATATTGCATGACATCGCCTCAGCTGACAGTATGGCCAGCTCTTCTGTGTCTAGGACATCCTTATATGATTCTGCTGGTCATGCTGTGCCAGATGCTCGTGTACAAAGAGGTCACGGCGCTCTTTGAACTCCGAGATGGTCAGCACCTCACGTCCAAGGACGAGTCATCGGCTGATCCATTCTGCTGACCCAGAGGGCACCCAGCAGCTGGGTCCTGAGCAGGGCGATAAGTGGAGCAAGACCCTTAATTGGTGCGTGTGACTCTCGGACGTGAAAGGGACTGACCAGATGATGAGTAGGTACTTTTTCGTCGTTACAAACTATTTCCTTTACGGCGAATCGATCATCTACTATTTCAAGCACATTGTGTTCGTCGACGCGTATTTCATCCCCTTCGCCCGCAATCACCGGTTTATCAGCTTCATGCTCTATGTCGTCGGTATGTGTGACCCAAGGTTTGATGAAGTCAAGTTAAAATTCTGCCTTAGGTTTCGTTGGATTTGTTGGGAACCTCCAAAGGCAGTATCTCCGCCAACAATTTGCCCTTTTCTGCTGGGTCCATATCAGCTTGCTCCTCATTGTGGTCTCGAGGTGAGCACTCCCCTTGATTCTCAATCTGGTCTGACGAGGCAGTCACTTCATCATCAACAACATACTCGAGGGTCTCATCTGGTTCTTCGTCCCAGCATCTCTTGTCATTTGCAACGACGTGATGGCTTACGTGTGTGGTAAGCCACGATGACTGAGGTAGATGTGCTTTCCTCATCGCTCTGTTTAGGCAAGCTGTTCGGACGAACGCCGCTCATCAAGCTAAGCCCCAAGAAGACCGTTGAAGGTTTTGTCGGAGCTTTCATCTGTACCTTGATATTTGGGCTAGCCGTGCGTCCTTTTCTGCTCCCGGGGCATTACGACGTGGCAAAGACTGACTCGTCTTCGGTGGAAGTGGGGAACTTTTTTCATGCGTTATCCATACATGATTTGTCCGGCTCGCGATCTTGGCACAAATGTCTTATCGCAAGTAACGTGCCGGCCAAACCCCGTGTTCCTCTGGCGAGACTTCGAGTTTACTGGTCCAACAAAACAACTCCTTCAGACCACGGTGAGTACAGAGTGCGGGGCCTGTATAGTCGCGCTGATACCCACCTCGCAAGCTTGGTCACGCACCGCCCAGCATCCCCTACGCCCCGTTTCAGCTTCATGTCCTGGTCATGGCGACATTTGCTTCACTCGTCGCACCCTTTGGTGGCTTCTTCGCCTCCGGTTTCAAGAGAGCTTTCAACGTCAAGGACTTTGGCCACTCGATTCCCGGTCATGGTGGCATGACGGATCGGATGGACTGCCAGTGAGCTGGAAGATTTATGGCTGATCTAGAGGGATACTGAAGAAGCCCTTAGATTCATGATGGGGTTGTTTTCATACGTCTACTATAGCTCACTCATCCGAGTCTGTCAAGCCTCTTTGTCTTCGATAATGCTGACTCAGGGATGCAGATACAAAACGTAACGGTCGGCTCGATCATGCAGACGGTTGTGACCTCATTTACCACAACCGAACAGCTCGAGCTCCTGGCGGATTTAAAACGTTTCCTCGAGGGACAAGGCGTGAGAGTCAAGTGAGAAGTATCAGCAGGAATGCATGTATGCTGCAGATTGCAGGCATGTATGGATGTCTGAGTGTTCCCGAAGGGATTTCGCACATCGAGCTCGGACCTCGGTGCCACACGAGTTTGTTTTTGTTTTTGGAAACCGAGATCAATAAACATGATGATTCATGTTTGGGTTGATGATCCTTCAAAAGTCATTCAAGAAAGTCATTCAAGCTCGACTGTCTTGATGGATGAGCGAGTCATTCAAGCATCACTCCAGACGGACTGACCGTCCGACGCCATCCCTCCCACTCCTCCACGCTCTCCTACGAGCTCTTCACATTCCAATCTTTCCAACGACCCTCTCCGCTACATCCCCCTCGCTTCTCCTCATCATCCTCGAAACATTGCTCGCAAACCGTCTACCCTTACCTCCTTCCGTCAGGCTTTGCTCCGGTACCTCGGACGAGATCGCGGTGATCAAGTGTATCCTCGGTGTACTCGCTCACGATCTCCTCGCAATGGATCTGACCCTCGTTGATCCGGTCAAGGTTATGCAGGGCGGCGTACAGGAGCTGGCAGTGGTCATCATGGCCCTGGCGGTGGTAGCGAAGCGGAGTGGAGTGAGGCTGAAAGTACCGACCCCAGAGGAGGAGGAGGAGGAGGAGGAGGAGGAGGAAGAGGCGTTTGACTGGGAGGAAAGCCTGGCCGAGGATGATGATCTGCCGCCCCCGATACAACCAGACACATCATTCTCGTCATCGGAACCACTCAGTCCATCCCCCTCCTCTTCCCAAGACGTCTTTGGCGTCACGCACGATCGAGCAAGGCCTTCTTCATCTTCGCTCTTCGACCGAGGCGCGGGAGAGGAGACCGAGTTGCATATCTCGAAACACACTGCTGGCCGTTCAAATCCTTTTCGAGATGTGTCCTCCCCCAGCTTCTCCCCCCTCGATAACCTAAGCTCATATGTTACTCCTCTCCCTCCTCGTCCGAGTGCCGAGCACGACGATAACCGTATGGGGAACTCGCTTGGAGCGGAAACGAGATACTCTGTGCACACGGGCTCGAGCAGTAGTCAAGGGAGCAAGACGGTGTTGCAGCATATGCTGGAGGAGTTCGGGCTAGGGCTGGGGACTTGATCCGCGAGTTCCTCTCACGTCTGCCGTGGAAGGAAAGCTGATGATTGCCTCCAACCAAGCCAGTTTGAACCGCCATCTGCTGTGCCATGTGTACATAATCAGTCTGTATGGGCCAGATGGTTGGAGACACCCGGATCAGCTTCGCTTCAGGCCGCCCAGCGCCATGGAGAAGGCCCCGCCCTTCAGCACCTTCTCGGCCTGGCGGAACGTCAAGCTCGTCCGAGTACCTCTCACCCCGTTCCAGCTCCCCTTATCTCGAAGGCTGTCAATGATGGTCGCGTCACCCAACAGATCGGCATTCGCGATGGCGACGACTTCCGCGTCCGGCAACGCCGGTACTGAGCGGATCACGTCCTCGGTCCGAGCGGAGATGCCATGGAGGTGTGAGGTGTACAGACTGGACGAGAGGATGAGGAGGGATCTGGGCAGGAGCAAGAGATGCGCTAGAGGGATGGCGGCAATGGGTCTCGCCTGGCCGTCTGTGTCTGCTGGAAGTGCTGTTGCGGTCATGGGTGGTGATGGGGAGGTAGCGGAGAGGTAGTGATGGATGTCGATGACGGTATGCGAGCCCAAGGAGATCGTAGCCACGAGCGGCCTAAATGCGGGTCCATCCTCATGAGGCTAAGGGAGACGTCAGCACTCAATGCTTGGAAGATTTGACCCGTACTGAAATGCCCTGGCCTGCTTGATACTCGTTGATCAAGACCTGATTGACAACGAGCATCCGCCCCTTTCCCTTCACGTCTCCGTCTGATCGATCGGAGGCGATGTCAAGGAAGCTGTCTATCCGCTCGGTGATCTCGGGGCTGCAGAGGTTCGTTGACATCAACGTCACGTTCCCGCGGAGCAGTCAACATTACAAGGTCGTCAACCACTCGGGAAGGGGTTCGGGCAGAAGCACGCCGGCCTTTGACATGGTTCCCCCTGAATGCTAACGCTTCAGCAGAGTGCCTAGGTCAAATGATCACCAACTTACCCCAATATTGTAGTCTGAGATGTCGTCAGCCAAGAGCCAAGCTCTTGACCCAGGCGCTCACCGACGTCCGGTCCCTACCGTCTTCCATTTCGGCAGAGGACTTTGTACGATCTAAACGTATCCGATCTTGCTAGGCTTCGGCGTATCACGACTCACCTTCCTCAAGAGATATTCTTCCTCGTCGGGAGAGATGAAGTCTGGAACACTGAGAATGATCAGTGATGACGACGAGGTGGCGTGTGAGCAACGATAACGAACTAGTAGGCGGCAGGAGGTATGTTGTTGACCTTGAAATGCTCGAGAGATGGGAAGGCGTTCGCTGTCCGGTTGGGAAGGAGGAGATCGTCATCATCTCGCTCAGTTGAGATCGGCATCAGAATGATGGAGGTTCGGGATGGAGGCTGTCGTCTGGAGCAGTACAGCAGACTAGCGCTGTGGATAGGAAGATCACTCTGTTTCCGAACAGAGACAGGTTTAGGATATGTTTTCGTTCAGAAAGTTCTGGAGGACTACCTCCCACCTGACCGACCCTCTTCAGCGATGGGGAATCCAGCTCCCTTTTTTATCCGTTGGGAGCTTCGAAATCAGGGTATTGGAAAAATACATGTGTTGCGCCTTGAGCAGGTAGACTGAATCGTACTCATCCCTCGCCATTCATCGACTTCTCCAACTCCCACCTTCTCGTGCTTCATCTTCCCTCTTTCCCAGCAACCATTCCAGTCCGGTCGCCTTCACCATCACATTCTTGACGTAATCTTGTATCAGGTTTTGCCAGTCTCCATCCCCCAAATCTCCCGCAAGATCGGTCGCAGACCTGAGCATCGAAGAGATGATGTCCGGGTCATCGTTGCCGCCTGCTGTCTTCTTGTTCCTAGTTCGGGCTGAGATCGGGTCGTCCCTTGAGCCGAATAGACCACCACCAGTGCGAGGCGATGTCTCTCCGCGTTTATTGGATCGCCGTGTCTTCGTAGAGTCCCCTCCGAACAGACCCGCCAAGGACGCGATCCCAGGGCTGATCCCTCCAGCATGATTGCCCGGTGCCAAGCCTAGCCACTGCTTGGCTACCTCGAAGAGATCGTGCATATTCCCTTGTCCGGAGCTAGCCATGACCCATGCGATGAGGGCGAGAATGGGTCCGATGCGGAAACCGAAGCGGACGAGTCGAGAGAAGTAGCCAAAGAGGGATGAAACGGTTGTCCAGATGACACAAGTGGCAACGAGGACGATGATCCATTTGGTGTATGGGAGTACGATTCGGATGACTGGCAAGAACGAAGAGGGACTCGAGAACGATGGTGGATTGAGGATGATGGCTTGAAGATCGGGTGGAAAGTATGAGGCGATCTGACGGTAGAGAGCGCTATAATTAAAGGAGTCAGCTCGCATCACACTGGATTGATTGATGACGCACTCCATGATTTGCACGTCCGAATAGGATGACCTGATGTTTATGGCGAGGAAAGGATGAACTGGCCGGAGAAAAACCTGAAAACTGGAATCTCTCTCTTTCGTCAATCGTGGCACTTTTCGGTGTCGAGGAGAATCCCTCATTTTTGTTGCCTTTGCAACCTGTTTAGTCTTCTGACCCCGGATAATGCGTCTATCGTCTAAATCTATTGCGAAGATACGGCCTCCCAGTCTTTCACGACTTCCCCTCCTTCCTCTACAACAACCTTCCAAGTCGCTCTGACATCCTCCATCGTCGTGTTGATCCCGCCCATGGCGAAGCGGATGCAAAAGATCTCCCGCTCCAGGCTGATCAGCATCGTCTGCGTGAGAAAGACGTCGTATCTCGCGTTGAGACGAGTGTGTAGTCGCTGATTCAACAGATTCAGCTCGGCGTCCTGCAGATTTCGTCCGGCCGGTCTCAGCCGGAAAACAAGTAATGCCAGGCTGGGTCTGGAAACGAGCTCGAAATCCGGATTGGCTTCCACCATGGCGACAAGCTGTTGACAATGGTCGATGCCCTTTGTTACATGATCAGCTTTGATAATGAGTTCAGAGAAGCTGATCTCACCTCTTCCAAGTGTCTCCGGAACCCATCTACGCCATAGCTTCGAAGCACGAACCATAGTTTGATACTTCTAAATCGGCGGCCGAGCGCTATTTGCCAGTTGCGATAGTCGATGACCGCTCCACTATCACCTTCTTTGGACCGTAAAAAGGACTGGCGCCATGTCAGCTTTGACTATGTCGTATTTTATTCGCGTACAGGCGTCACATCGAGTGCCTGGGTGAGATGTATCCGGTCCCGGACATAAAGGAGAGCTAGCAGTTGAAAGTGAGCTCGCATCTCATCTCGTACTGTTGAACGTACAGCAATCAAATCCAACCAGACCCCATTTGTGGGCATTGGTGCAAAACGAGTCTGCATACGAATTGAGCTCAGCCAGTCGAAGCTCCTCCCGTCGCGAGGGCAACGCGTAGGCGACACCGGCCCACTACTTAGATCAGTGGACTTAGCCCGATATGTTTAGTTGATAACCGACCGCAGCGTCAACGTGAAGGAAGGCCGTCGGAAATGACTTCACTGCAAATATAGGCGAATCAGCGACGACCGGCCTAAGGGCGTCTTGCAGAAAAACTAACAAACGTCACCAATCTCCTTGATGTGATCGACAGCACCGGATGATGTGGTTCCAACCGTGGCAACTTGAAGCAGCGAATCTGTCAGCCACTTTCCCCCTCCTCAAAAGAAGCGCTACTTACTGACAAAATATGGTATCAGTCCAGCACTAACGTCGGTCTCAATGGACCGCCTGAGCGTCTCCCCTCTTAATGCGTAGTCGTCAGCCTCCGCCACAGGTACGGCTCGGTATTGTAAGCCGAGCAGTAACGCAGCCTAAGACCGATGTCAGGAAAGACTGGAAAAGAGCACAAGCACAATCAACCTTCGCTCCAAGACTATGAGTTTGAGTGCTCCCATACATCACAAGCTTCTGCCCATACTGTTCCCTTGTCAAGACCGGCACTTCAGAGCCGGGGATTACGTTGGAGCCAGTAGGAGCAGTGTTTCCCGCCAAATGTCGAAGGGCTCGCTCCCGAGCTGCCATTGCCGCAGTCAACGCACATTCGGACGCCGAACCCTGATGCAGCTCGATCAGATACGTCTCTGTCACTGCCTCTGCGGAAGTGACGAACCAGGATAATACCGCCTCCGACCTTCGATCTCGTCAAGAAAGTGTCGGCAAGCCCGAGGAGCTTCGACATCCAATCCAGCACGACCTGCTCGAGTTCGGTACATGCTGGGGAGCAAATCCACTGGGTTTGAGCGTTAGTCTCCGGGCGCTGATGAATCCATATTTGAGCTCACATTGAAGCCCGGGTTGTTTACACTGGAAGAGTAAAGGTCTCCGAGTATACTCTCGAAAGTTGTGATTGCAGGAAAGTAGGCGAAGAATTGGCCATGTTGCCAATGGGTTATACCTATTCGATGTGAGTCATTGATCGGATAGGACAGCAGAAGTGACAGACCAGGCAGCACCAAGGATTGGAAATCCGCAGCGATCTGGTCAAACGGTTCTCCACTCGACGGAGCTTCGGCTAATGGGGGGATCGAACTGTCACGAAGCGAAGCCCGATGATCTTTCTCCAGACTCACAAGGCAGGCTCTCTATCAAGTATCCAGGCTGGACTTGTGCTTTCACTGGACGATGGTTGATGGTCTGATAATAGTCACAGATGGAATCAATGGCAGCGTAGCCTGTTTGACCCGGATCGATCAGTGTAAAGTCCGGAGGCCGAGCAGCAGTGAAGAATTCTGACCAGCTTTTCGAAACCTTTTCTGAGTCAGGTCCTCTTTGGAAGTGCTACTCACTCGTGAACCGTGAAAGACCTACTGCTCAACATCCATGGCCTCCGACCTACCACCCTCACCCAAGAGGCAAGGGAAAGAAATTATAGAAAAAGTACTTTCGCCTGGAAAACGATCCGTAAAACTGAAATGGAGGGGGATCAAAAGAAGCGCGATGTCGGTCCGGATTTACGTTGGAAGGCATTTGTTGAATCTGTGTCTTCGTCTCATACTGTCTTCTTATTCTTTCTGAAATGACCCGGTGAGCTAGACTGCATCACCCCATGCATTATGTAAACAAGTCTCCGCGCCCTGACATTTCTCAAAGCTACTCGCTGATCTCGTCCAATGCGGATATCAGCGGGGAGAAAACAGGCTGGCCACGCTTCTTGTAGAATGCGACCACCTTCTCCGCGCGTTTTGCGATACCGTCTGGTGTAAGCTCGAACTGCGATTCCTGTCAGAGCTGCGGGTGGTCTGATGCCAAAGATCTACCTTCGCGTAGACCTGGTCGTAAGGGCCAGATGATCCAAAGGCTTGAAGACCGAAATGGTCATGACTGAGAGCGCCCCAGCCGAATGTCGAATATGCCTCAACTGACATGACGGGAGCGCCGGAGGGTAGAACGCTGAGCTTGTATTTGGGGCCCTGGGAATGCTGCAGTATATCTAATCAATACCAGGCCCAAGAGCTTTTAGAGCGAGACCTCACGAAAACTTCCATACAGGGCATGCTGACAATGCGGACCTTATGCCCCTTGCTCTTCAACTGTTGAGCCGCCTCGACGCATAACCCGACCTGATCCAGCGGTTAGGGGATGACGACTTTGCCTGGCAATCATGAAAAGCTACTTCGGAGCCAGTGGAGATGAGTGTAAGATCGGCTGCAAAACAATCAAGTCCCGGTCGTAAAGCAGTATGATGCAGACTCACCATTGTCGACCTCCTCGAGAACATATCCACCCTTGGTCGCCTTCTCGATCGATGAATTGACCAATTGGGGCAGCTATGAATGTCGGATGAAGATTAGCAGTAGGATACATACGCCCGGAAAATAAATCACATACGTTTTGGCGAGAAAACGCCATGACGGAGGGGGTGTGCTGAGACATGATAGCGACCAGGTACGTCGCGGAGGTCTACGAGTAAGAGAGCTTCAACATGTATCGACATGATGCGAGAAAAATCTGCGGACCTCATTGCCGTCGGCAGGCCTATGACGGAGATGGGTTAGCGCAGAAAGCGTTACTGACGGAAGACGCACCTCCAGAAAGCAAGATTCGGGATAGCTCTAAGCCAAGCTGCAGTCTCTACCGGCTGATGCGTTGGTCCGTCCTCTCCCAGTCCGATCGAGTCGTGCGTGGCGACGGTGAGAACCCGAAGATGTGACAGAGCGGATAGGCGGACCGCTCCAGCGGCATAGGAGACGAAATTCAGGAAAGTAGCGGCGAAGGGGATGATTCCGCCGTAAGCAGCGAGACCATTGCAGATAGCCTCCATTCCATGCTCGCGAACACCAAAGCGGATATATCGGCCAGCATAGCTGCCAAGACCAGTGGAAGGATGTTGAAAGTCCTCAGCGCCCTTCCATCGAGTGAGGTTGGAACCGGTCAAATCGGCAGAGCCTCCGATAAACTCTGGGAGAACCTCGGCAAGTTTGGTTATGGTGGTCTCAGACAGTTTCCTGCTGCCCACGGCGGCGTCCGACACGCTGTAGGTTGGCAGAGCTTTCTCCCAGCCTTCGGGAAGTCGGCCCGCGATACGCCGCTGGAGTTCCGCCGCCTCCTTTGGATATTTCTCGCTGTAGGACTTGAGCAGGTCGTTCCATTCGGCCTCCTGTCCCGCACCGTTCTGTGATGCTTGATGGTAAATTTCATACGTCTCCTTCGGGACGGCGAATGTCTCTTCAGGATTGAAGCCGAACTTCTTCTTGAGCTGAGCGATGTCGTCCTTTTTGAGGGCTACGAGGCATTATACATAGACAGGTTGATTGAGCGACCTACGAGAGCCGTGCACATCATGACCGCCAGCTTTCAAGGATCCGAAGCCGATCGTGGTTTTGAGGTTGATCATAGACGGGGCGGATTTGTTGCTCTTCGCGTCGGTGATGGCCTTTTCGATGGAGTCGTAATTCCTGCAGATGACACTTGTGAGTCGTCGCTGTTCTCCTGCGCAGCCACTTACTCATCACCATGCTCGACATGCAGGACATTCCAGCCGTAAGACCGGAAGCGCATTTCCACATCCTCGGTGAAGGACACAGCAGTGTCACCATCAATGGTGATCTCTGAAGAGGTCGTCAATTCTTGTGGAAGTCATGATGACTCGGACTCACTGTTGTCGTCATAAATGGCTATCAGGTTACCGAGCTTCAGGTGTCTGACCACGAATCAGCTTGATCAATCTGGCTGAGTCAATGGCCTGACCCAGCCAAGGAGCACGCCTCTGATGCGACACCCTCCTGCAAGCATCCATCGCCCATGAAGACTGCTCTAGGTGAGCCAGCCTCTCTTGCGAAACGAATATCGCTGACCATAAGTGTAGTTGTCCACTAGCGGGAATCCCTCCTTGTTGAAGACGGCACCCATGTGCGCCTGACCCATGGCAAGACCGACGGCATTCGAGATACCTGGGAGTAGATGCCTTGAACACTGTCGCGTAAGTAGATGATTTCGCTCACCTTGGCCAAGAGGACCGGTCGTGACCTCGATACCCTCAGTTACGCCAAGCTCGGGATGACCAGGGGTAATGGAATTGACCTGTCGAAACGCTTTAAGGTCGTCCATGGACACCTTGTAACCCGAAAGATGGAGCATGATGTACTGCAATGCACAGCTAGTTTGCGAGTCAGTACTGGAGAAGGTTCAGATGTGGCAGCTGCATACGCATGACCGTTGGACAGCACGAAGCGGTCTCGGTTGAACCATTTCGGGTTACTGGCGTTGAATTTCATGTGCCGAGTCCATAGCACATGGGCCGCGGGGGCCATACCCTGAGATAGATGAGATCAGATTGCACTGTGCTATAAGCTTGAAAATCATGGAATCACCATGGGAGCACCGGGATGACCTGAATTGGCCTGGAAGAGAATCGAATGGCATCAGCTCCGACAGCTTCGCATCTCGTTTGAGTAAGCAACCCACCTTCCCCACCATATCGACAGCGAGAGTACGGATGGTACTAAAAGACAGTTGATGTCAATACTGCACACTCGGAACATGGCAACCATGGTTCATGGTC
>JAABUV010007746.1_pt1 | contig 11139 bp, 14 predicted proteins | sample 5559971 | NCBI WGS metagenome assembly JAABUV01 (sample SAMN10711881, study PRJNA513362) | rock metagenome | isolation source: Antarctica rocks | place: Antarctica: Victoria Land, Knobhead nord | collected 2015-12-19
GGTGGACAGCGTGGTGATGGTGAAGTACAGCGCGGCCAGGTACTGCCGCCAGGGCGGCGCGTGCGAGAAGTCCTCGCTGCCTGCGCGGCCGGCCGGCATCACCGCCTGGGTGCAAGATTCAGCGGACCTGCAAGGGTCTGCTTCTGCATGCGCGCAAGAGGTGCCTGCTGCCAGCCGCTTGCTTGCGCACGCACGCAAACAATGTCTGGTCTTGCAAGCCTGGTGGCGGAAACGAGCAAGCGATTCTTGCCAACCTGCTGTGGAGAGTCGTATATACGGCAGCAGCTTTGGCATGAGCAGCGTAAGCCACCTGAGTGCTTGCGCTACAAATGCAACCACTCCCCTCAAGCACAGCGGCATTGCGGGGGCCGCGCCGACGCGGGAGAGCCAGGTACCGTCGAAGCCCTCCACGCGCGCAACCAGGAACCAGCCGCAGCCCAGGAAGTTGACCATGACGGCGGCCGAGTACAAAATGACTGCAAAGTACAGCGCGCCGCCGGGCAGCCACACCATCAGCGCAGTGCCAAGGCGGCTGGCCGCGAAGCCCATCAGGTGCTGCGCGGGGCAGCATCCGGTCGGCCTTCTTACGCTCTGAGCGCCGTGGGAACAGGGCAATTGTGTTTGCGAGGCAGCCAGCATTAGCAAGCTTCCCATGTCCTGTAGCAGAGCCGCATGTCCACCCGCCGGTCCTATCTGCAGCTCTGACGGCCTGCACAGCACTGTGACGACTCTGCATCGGGAGGCCACTCTTTAGGTGGCCGGTCCCCATGCATGGTGACCCACGCCCGGCGCACGGGCGCTCTGCTCGACTGCCCGCAAGATGTTCAGCCTGCGCCAGCGCACCTGAAGCAGCCTGTACAGACGCATGAGCCGCGCGACGCGCAGAAGCGACAGGCCCAGCACCGCCCAGCTGTCCTCCACGTCGCGGTTGTCGCACGCCACCACCACACCCTGCGCGGCGCTGTGCACGCTGCAGACGCGCGCAGTGCGCTCCGGCCTGGCGTAAATCGCATAATACTCACCTTGGCTGCTCTCTGGTGCTATTTTTGGTGGGCGCATGCCAGCGGCGGCAACAGGGATGGCCGTTGTGTTGTGCTGCCGGCGCAGAGGTGTCCTAGTGGGGGGAGGGGTTGGAGGTGCAGACTGGCTTGTGAGGGAGCGGCAGGCAACTGCCAGGCGGCCAGCGGAAAGGGGGGCAAAAGTGGCATGTGGGGGCCCAGTGGAGCGGGGCTCTGGCGATGGGCGGGGCGTGGCAGGCGAGCGTGCAGAAGGGGGCGTCCAGGGGGGGGGGGCATGCGTGTGAGAAAGGGAGGGGGGGGGGGGGGGGGGGGGCCAAGGGGCGGCGGGCACCAGCTCCAGGATGGGCAGGATGGAGAGCAGGTCGACGAGGAAGCTGCCGTGGCGGACGTAGAACCAGGCCACCAGGCGCCCGTCCGCGACCACGCGCCGCTTGAAGCGGTGCACCGCCAGGAAGCTGCAGTGGAAGTGGAAGGCCATGTCGGCCGCGTACAGCGCGCCTGCGCGCGGCCCGAGGGGCGGCCCCCCCTTGCCGCGCGCTCCGTGCGGGCGGCGTCGCAGCAGCTCGTGCTGACGATCGGATCAGCGACAGAACAGCTGTTTGAACATGTGTGACCAGGAGCACAGGGAAAGAGCAAAGAGCGTGCGTGCTCCTGCAGGCACAGCAGGCTGCTAGAGCTTGAGCAGAGCTGTCACATGCGCAAGCAAAGAGTGGTTGTAGCACAGCGACTCGGGCGTGCCAGCAGCGAGGTTGACGGCGTGCAGCAGCGTCCAGCCCTCCCAGGCGAGGGGCTGGAATGCGAGCGTGACGGGCACCAGGAACGCCTGCCACACAGGCCTTGCTTTACATGTGCGCGACAGAAACATCGCATATGACTGGCCTATAGTCAGTTTGACAGCAATCACGTTCACACTCGGGCAGACTAGCACGTGCATGCCAATCTAACTAGGACGGCCCGCTCCTGAGCAGACGACAAGGATCTCTATGTGCTACGCTATGCAGTCGTGTGCCCCAACCTTTTACAGCGGTGGCACAGTTGTATGCGCATATCGCAAGGTGGGCAGCCGGCAGGCGGGCGCGCGCCGTGTAGGTGAGGTCGATGACCGTCGCGATGACGCCCTCCACCAGCGCCACTCTGCTGTGTGCCGACACCAGCGGCAGCCCGAATATTGAGCGGTGCCTGGCCGGCGGCCAGCCCCAAGTGAGTGCAAAACGGTACGCAAACGGGAGCATGTGTCTGGGGCAAACGGGCTCAGGCTGGGGCAGCCACCTGTACCGCCTGGCCGCGGCCGCGCTATTGCAGCCGCCCCGCGCGTCCAGCAGCCCGCAGCAGCACCAGCTCAGGCACGCGCGCTGCCACCGCAGCCGCTTGGCGCGGCTGTGCACGGCGAGCACCGCGTCGAGGTCGTGCTCGGTCAGGTGGCGCCACTCGCTGGCGGTCACCTCGACCGCCCGCGTGACATAGCCCTGGAGCGGGATGATGTCGTCTGCGCCGCCCGCGCTGGCGCGTTAGAAGCCCAGCGCGCAGCTGCAGCGCTAGCGCTCAGCAGCACTTCACGCTGGGATACAGTTTGTTGCTCTGCACACACCCCAGGCCACAAGTCAAAGTTGCCACACCTACTCCAGGCATACCAGATACTACAGGCTGTTCGAAGTGCTGCATGCACCTTCCCCAGGCTTGACGGATGGGACATGCACAAGCACAGATATCTGCAGGAGACAGCGCGGCGACTCTGCGTTGCTGTGCAGCAATACGCTGACATTGTCGCACCTTGCAGGGTCGCAAGTTGCTGGGCTGAGATAGCACGTGCCATGGGGTGCGTCCCAGACACACTCCCGAGGAGGGGCTGCTGGTCCATGACTGCGACCAATTGACCACCCCACCAAGCCCCCCCGCTGCCCGTGAGCGCCTGCCTGGACTCTTTATTTGGTTCTGTCTACATTTACAGAACCTGGCAAACCCCGTGGCGAGCGTTACAACAGTCACATTCGTGCGTCAGGTGAGCGGGAACACTGCGCATATTTGCAAGGTGCCCGCATAGCCAAAAGGTTAGTGATGGCTGCTGTCGCCGAGCCAGAAGTGCCGCAGGCTTCAGTCCTCGGGCTGGGCGCCGCTCAGCGGCCGACCAGCGTGGTTGAGCAGTCGCTGTCGCTGACGCCGCCCCAGAAGCAGACGCTCTATGAGAACACATACATCACGCACCCGCGCGGCTACGGCGAGGCGCGTGTTGCATGCATGCTGCGCCGGCGCTGCGGCCAATTGATAGCCGACCTGCTAAGCGCCCTGCTCACTCACCAGTGCTACGCAGGCATACGTGTTCAGGAGGCAGAAGGTGCAGGATGTGATCCGGCAGGCTCTGCTGGAGCGCATGGAAGGCGGACGCTACAACCCCGTGAAGGGCGCGCAGGCGCGCTCTATGCCGTCTGGAGGTCCCTGCGCCAGGTTCTTGCCGCAGGTCATGGCCATGCAGATTCGGCTGTTCCTGCGCAGCAAGCGAAGCAGCTCGCGGACGACGTGCGGGAGCGCGTCAAGGCGCTTGGCTTCGAGCGCCACAAGCTGGTCGTCATGGTGCGACCTGAACAGCAGCACTGCCTGCGGTCCTAGCCACCCCTCTCAAAGCCTCAAGCACGAGGAGTGCCAGGGACATGCTCAACAGGCACGCGCTCTATAGCTCAAGGGCTGCCTACCAGGCACGTTGTTGCCCAGTGCAGGCAGCACGCGCTGAGTAGGGGTGCGAGCAGGTCACTCTGGGCCAGAAGCAGGGCCAGGCGCAGCACGTCGTGTCGCGCTGCTTGTGGGACGTGCAGACCGATGGCTGGGCTTCGGAGGTGTATGAAAGCGAGACAATGTTTTGCACGTGCCAGGCGCGCCGCGCTGCGCTTGCAACCCACGCAACAGGCTCCCAGTGCAGGCCTGGCTTCTGAGGCTGCGTGCAGACAGCCAAAGCTCGCCGAACCGCGCAGTGTTCAGTGACGGCGTGCTGGCACGCACAGGTGTACGCGCTGTACTTTGAGTGAGTCCAGACCTGTTCCTCTGCTTCTATCCCCGTCCCTTTGCTTACGTTGAATCCTGTGTCCGCACCGTGTGCCGGTTGGATTACTCCTGTATCAACAACAAAGGGACAGAGTGTATCTTGCAGTACTGGTGTGTCTCTTGCTGCGTAACATCTTTTACTGCACGTGAGTCTGCTGCGCAACTCCACACCGGGTTGTCAGGCGCTTGCCGCAATGTGCTCTTCCCTACTACTTTTCAGGCGCGCAGCCTAATCAGGCACTCAGCACGCAGCAGGCCTGGGTCCGCAAAGGGCCCTCCGCAAATGCAGCAGCAGCTCAAAGCAGCTTTGCGATTGCGCATCTACATCGTGCGCGTCGGTATCGTACTCTGTGTAGATATCAAAGCAGCTGAAAACAGGCACGTGCAGCCTTCTGATGTTGTGAGCTTGCGCGCGTGAAGCAGCGCGCTATGGTCGGGCGCACCATGGAGAACCCCCAGGGGCGCGTGCTGCACCTGGAGGTGGAGGACTTCAAGTCCTACCGCGGTCACCAGCTGATCGGTCCCTTCCGCGACTTCACTGCCATCGTTGGGCCCAATGTGCGCCGCCAGCCGGCTCGCGCCTCTCTGGCAGCGCGTCTCCGGCGCAGCGAGCGTTGACGGGTGAGGCACGGCGCGCAGGGCAGCGGCAAGTCCAACCTGATGGATGCCATCAGCTTCGTGCTCGGCGTGCGAACCGCGCACCTGCGCGGCTCGCTCCGCGAGCTGCTGTACGCCAACTCGGAGGCCGGCGACGAGGGCCAGGCGCGCCGCGGCCTGGTCAAGCTGGTGTTTGAGACCGGGGCGGGCGAGGAGGTGGAGTTTGCGCGCGTCATCGTGCCGAGCGGCGGCGCCGCCGCCGGCTACGCGTCCAAGTACCGCATCGACGGCCGCGAGGTGCGGTGGGAGGACTACAACGCGCGCCTGCAGTCGTACGGCATCCTCGTCCAAGCGCGCAACTTCCTCGTCTTCCAGGCGCGCGCGCGGACGCTAGCCGCGCATCCTGGGTCCCACCGTTTCACCGGCAGCACGCTGTGCCGTGTGGAAACCTGCTGCCGCGTGTGCACGGTGTCGGCTGGCTGCGCGGGCGTACATGATAGCAGATCGTCCTGGCCGCGCAGGGCGACATCGAGTCCGTTGCGGCCAAGACGCCCAAGGAGCTGACCACCCTCTTCGAGCACATCTCCGGCTCGGAGGCCTTCCGCGCTGACTACAACCGCCTGGCCAGCGAGAAGGACGTGCGCTGCGGCGGCCTTCCCGGGCACACCATGTCGCCTCTGTCTTGCTAGGCGGCACAGGGCATGGCAGCGCTTTCAGCACTCGCACAGTGCACAGTGTGTGCATGCCTGGCTGCGCATGCAAATGCTGTGATCGTGGGTGCAAGCGCAGTTGGGCGTCACTGTGCACGGTGCAGTGTGAAGCCATGCTGCAAGCAAGCTGCCCTCTGAGCAGCTATGCTTCAGGTCGTCCACCAAGGGCGGCCAGGGTGCATCAGGCACCCGGGCTGCGCAGCCAGCTGAAACTCCCTATCAACCACCCTTAGCATCTGCCTGATGCCTCGCATGCGCCTGCATGCATGCAAGGAGGCCCGGCCTGCAACGACGGCAGCACGTGGGGCTACGAGCCTCATGTCCACCAGATGACCCGGTCAGGCGCAGCCGCACGCTGAGGCTGCGCATGGGCACCTCGGGCGGCGAGGAGCGGGCGCGCGCGCGCGCAGGCGGCGGAGGAGGCGGTCGGCCTGGCGTTCGCGCGCAGGAAGCTGGTCGCGCAGGAGAAGAAGCAGAAGCGCGAGCAGAAGGACGAGGCCGAGAAGCACCTGCAGATGCGGCGCGAGCTGGCGCGCGGCCCGGGCCGCGCGGCCGCGCGCGCCGCGCCCGCATGCGCCCTGCGGCGCACCGCTTTGCCTATGCGTTGGGGGGCAGGCACGCGCAAGCAAGCGTGAGGGAGGCGTGCAGGGGGTGTGCATGGTGTTGCACTGGAGCGCCCGCCCGCCGGTGTCCGCCTGCTGTGCCGCGCGCCCGCAGGCGCTGAATGAGCCGGCGTCGTGCGCCTGCCCGGGCCGCCTCGACTCCATGCGGTGCAGCGCAGGGGGTGGTGGGCTGGCTTGCCGGTGCCTGGGCTGCGTGGCCTGACTTCTGAGCACAGGCGCGCGCGGTGCACTGATGCCAGCGCCCGCACGGGCTCGATCCGGCAGGAGCGCGAGCATGCGGGGCGCAGCTGGCCGGCGGCGCCAGGGCCGCCGCGGCTGCACTGACGCCGACCCGGCCCTCGCGCAGGAGGACCTCAAGACGCAGCACTTCCTGTGGCAGCTGCTGTGCATCGAGGGCGACGCGCGGCGCGCGCGCGCGGAGGCCGCGCGCCGCGCGGCCGAGGCCGAGGCGGCGGGCGCGGGCCTGGCGGGCGCGGAGCGCGAGGCGGCCGCCAAGCGGCGCGAGGCGGCCGGCTTTGCCAAGGAGCGCGCGCTGCTGGACCGCAAGCTCGCCGCGCGGCGCGCGGAGGTGGAGAAGAAGGTTCGCGCGCATGCGCCTCCGTAACCCCCGCCCTCTTCTCCGTAGTGACGCTAGGAGGGGCGCCGCGGTCGCTGCTGTAGCTAGGAGGGGCGTTGCGGGCGCTGCTGTGAACAGACACATGAATGAGGCGAGCAGAGGCGCGCCAGGGTGGGGGCATCATGTGGGCTCTGCCTGCGTGGGGCACGCAGCTGGGCCTCGTTGCGTGGTGGGGCGCGCGATGCTGCTGTCCTGGGGCCGCCGAGCAGGCCCGCATTGTGTCAGGACGCGCAGCAGCGCGCGCTGCATGCGCCGTGGGCCGTGGCGGGTCACAGCCTGGCTCCCGGGCCTGAGCCGCGACCTATCGTGCGGCCTGTGGGCTGCCGGCTGGTGATGCGCGCGGGGGCGGCGCAGAACCCGCATGCGGTCAAGGCCAAGGAGGAGGTCAGCCGCCTGCGCAAGCGCCTGGCGGCCGCCAAGAAGGACGCCGCCGACAAGGAGGCCCGCGCCAAGGAGCACGCGGACCTGCTCGCCCGGCTGACGGCGGACCTGGGCAACATCACCGCGGGTGCGCGCGGCCCGCGCGCGCGGCTGGCGCGGGGATTGCGCCCGCGCCCGCCGCCTGACAGGGGGAGCGCGGCGTCGCGGCAGCGCCCCCTGCCTCCATGGCACGCCTGCGTGCGCCTCCCCGGCCCCACGGCACAGCCGAGCAGGCCTGCGTGACGCCCGGCGCCGGCCTGTGGCGGCCTGGCCCGCGCCCGGCCCGCGCGCTGGCTTTTAATGACGCCGTGCGCCCTGCGCGAGCAAGCCTGCGAGCCCTGCCCTCCTGCGCGCAGCCCAGGCGACGCTGGAGGAGGAGGCGCGCGCGGAGGCGCGAGACGGCGAGCTGCGCCTGACCGACGAGCAGCAGGCCGAGTTCTACCGCATCCAGGAGGAGGCGGGATCGCGCACCGCGCGGCTGCGCGCGGACCACGCCGCGCTGCAGGCCGCGCAGGCGCGTCCGGGGGGTGAAGGGCGGGTCTCCTTGGCGGCGGTGGATGCATGGGCACAGTCACGTCATAGGCGCAGGCCCCAGGTCGAGCGGCGCGCCACTCACTAGGCATGTGGCTGTGCGCACGTGCGCAAACCACATGGCTCTGCCACATGAGCTGTGCATTGTCGGGCTGCAATCTGCATGATAAGCGTGCGCCCGCACCCTGCCCGGATAGCCGCCACACATCACGATCTACAGCAGTCCTGACCGGCGCCAAGCCGGGTGCAGGATACACAAAAGCAGCGGGCGCGCGCAGACCGCAGCATGAACCAGGATGAATGGCACTCTGCTGCCTGCGCAGGAGGCGGACGAGGAGCAGCTGCGCACGGCGGACGACGCGGCGGCCGGCGTGGCCGCGCGCCTTGAGCAGCTGCGCGCGGAGCGCGCCGCGCTCGAGGAGCACAAGGCGGAGCTGGAGCGCGAGCTGGCGGCCGCGCGCGGCGCGCTGGACGGCCGGCGCGCTGAGCGCTCCAAGCTGCAGGACGAGGCCCGGCGTGCCAAGTGCGCGGCGGGCGAGCGGCGGCGCAATCATGTTGGGCCGCACTTGGTTGCACGGCAAAATTTGTTGTAGCATGGGCACACAGCTCGGCAGACAGCTGAGCATGCATGCAAGCTGCACGTCAGGCCGTCGGTACACTGAAGCGCTGCACATGTGCAGCGGCTTGACTGGCGCTACAAAACATCGATGACAGGGGAGGTGAGGGCTTGCGGGCGCGCGCCGCGCAGCGCGCTGCGCGACAAGCTCACGCGCGACCTGGACGCGGCCGAGGCGGCGCTGAAGGACGCCAAGGCCGACCGCAAGGAGAGCGAGCGCGACCGGCGCCTGGCCGCCGCCGTCGAGCAGCTCAAGCGTCACATCCCGGGTGCCGCCCCGCCTCCCGCCCGCACTGCCCGCAGCGCGCTGCCGCCGCGAGCGCGAGCCTGCTCACGCCTCCTGCTGATGGTGATCTCACTGCGGTTGCCGCTACATGCGAGAGGCTCTCGAGTCACGCTGGTCACGGCGCCTGGGCATGTTTGTCCGCATCACCCCTCCCCTAATCTACCTACTTTGACGCTCGCTGGCCGCGGCGCGCAGGCGTGTTTGGCCGCATGACGCAGCTGGCGAAGGTGACGGAGAGCCGCTTCCAGCTGGCCATGGCCGTCGTGCTGGGCCGCGACATCGACTCGGTGGGCCGCCGCGCGGCCTGCCCGGCTGTTCAGTGATCGGGCTTGATGCTGCAGGACGGGGAGCCCCAGCGTCACCGCGCGGGGCCTGCACGCCGCCTGCCAGCCATGCAACTTCCCTGCGTGGCGCTCGCCGGCGCGCAAGCGCGTGTCAAGCACGCGCGAGGCTGCCGGGCCAGAGCTCCCAGAGTGCTGTGCCCTGCCCTGCAGCGCCTGGGTCTGTTCATTATCAAGGTACATGGTAGGGTCAGGGTTGCTCTCCTCCGTGCCGCCATCAGCAGCCGGCGCTCGCGTGCGCGCAGGTGATCGTGAGCACAGACGCGGCAGCGCATGCGTGCGTCGAGTGGCTGCGCCGCAACGGCGAGCCGCCGCTCACGTTCTACCCGCTGGCCACCGTGCGCGCCAAGCCGGTCGCCGAGCGCCTGCGCGCGCTCGGCGGCACCGTGCGCCTTGCGCTCGACCTGCTGGACTTCCCGCCCGAGCTCGCGCGCGCGTACCAGGCCGCCTGCGGGTGCGCCCGCGGCCGGCGCGCGTGTCCTGACTTGCTGTGGCGGCCAGGCGCGCCCCACGGCCGTGTCCGCTCGGCCGATGTTGGCACCAGTGCGCCTGGGCTGCCTGCCAGCGCACTTTGGCCGCCCACGCCCACCTCTCCTGACCCAAAGAAGTCCTATCTACCTTGCCTTGGTCCGGGCGTCCCTACCCTCACCCTCCCTGCGCCCTGCCGCGTCCTCTGCGGTTTGCAGCGGTTTCAGCAACGAGGCTGCACGCCCCCTGGGCGTCGGATGCCTTCATCGCAACCCAGGAAACGCTGCTGTGCGCGGCGGCGAGGAGGCGCGGCGCCTGGCATTCGCTTGCCCGCCGCGCCAGGCAGGGCAGGCGCTCAGCCCGCCCCCCCCGCGTGCGGCCAGGAGCACGCTGGTGTGCGAGACGGTGGCCGAGGCGCGGCGCCTCGCCTTCCAGGGGCCCGAGCGGCACAAGGTGGTCGCGCTGGACGGCACGCTGATCGCCAAGGCGGGGCTCATCACGGGCGGCATCACCGGCAACGAGGCCGCGCGCGCGTCGCGCTGGGACGACCAGGCGCTCGACCGGCTTAAGGCGGCGCGTGCCTGCCATACCCTCCCCCGTTGCCTGAGTTACCCCAGGCAGTCACGGCCTGCGTCATCGTTCATGACATATAGGCCACTCGCTATGACATCGGCATCGCTGCTCTGGCAGTGCGGCTTGGCCTGGCCAGCAGTGGTGAGAGCGTCGTCTCGTTGCGCAGCTCTACGCAGGCAAATGTGAGACCGCCCCTGCGTGAGGCTTCCGTAGACATGCAGTGTGTTTTGCACTCTCGCACTCTCGTCGTTGGCACGGATGCGACCGTGGTTGCCGCCGACCGGCAGAGGCGCGACGAGCTGGCGGATGAGCTGGGCGGCCTGCCAGAGCCGCGCGAGGCGCGTGCGCGCGAGGAGCGCCTCACCAGCGAGATGGCCGGCCTGGAACGCGGGCTGCAGTACAAGGCCGCGGACCTCGCGGGTGCGCCCCGCGCGATGCGGCTGGCTGCGGAGTCACTGGGCGGAGCGCTGCGCTTGCAGCATGGGGCGGGGCGGCCACCTCGCGGAGGCTCTTCGCCTCTGTGGCGTGCCCTGCGTACAGCCTCTACAACAACGCCTGATAGCATAGCTCTCCTTGTGCATGATCAGATCACACCTTGCACCACGTATGCAGCCAGGCAATGTGCTTTTGAGCCGCCAGCAGCACAGCAGAGAGGCCAGGAGCACGGCTCCCGCCGCCAGCAGGCTGCGGCAGGCGGTGACAGAGGAGCCTTGGCCCTTACTGTTGAGCAAGGTGTTGAATCTCAGCTGCGCGTCTGACTTAGTGCGCGCACTGTCTGCGAGCATGGGTGGGATAGGTTCTAGGGTTATCTACCCTGTCCGCGCAGCCACCGAGGCCAAGCTGGCCAAGGGCGCGGACGACGCCGCGGCGCTGGAGGCGGAGGCCGCGCGGCGCGCGCCCGCGGCCGCCAAGCTGCGGCGCGCCGCGGACGCGCGCCGCGAGAAGGCGGCCAGGCTGCAGGCGCGGCTGCACGAGATCGAGGACCGCATCTTTGAGGCGTTCAGCCAGAAGGCGCGCCCGCGCCCGCTGGCAGCCGGGTGCACTGCATGAGGGGACTGAGCAGTGTGTCGCGCTGGCACGGCTTGTGCCATACCCTGCAGTAGAGCCTTTTGAAAGAGAAGAACATCACACATACACCCCTGAGAGCAGTGGGTGCACCTATCAGTGTGCGTCTGTGCCAAAGGCATTACACAGGCTGGCCTCCAGCGCAAGGTGCACCCTCTCGGCCAAGCCCTGCCTGCAATGCTTCACCCGACCGGGCGCGCGCGCGTGGTCGCCGCCTGTCTGACGCATGGACGCGCATAGC